>CDYT01005072.1_pt1 | contig 212029 bp, 184 predicted proteins | sample 557541 | NCBI WGS metagenome assembly CDYT01 (sample SAMEA3182060, study PRJEB8094) | gut metagenome | biome: human; feature: gut; material: Stool; isolation source: human stools | place: Canada | collected 2013-01-15
GGGAGGGACTGCACGCATTATATGTATTCTTATCAGAACAATTATGACGCAATATACGAGGAATATAGCCGCGTATTACCAAATTAGTGAAAAAAGAGTCGCATAGAGAAAAAAACATTTAAATATAAAAAAAGGAGATGTGCCTTAGTTTTGACACATCTCCTTTTTATTTCAAGGCATTATACTTCCTTGATTTTATCTCTTCCTTTTTATTCATATCTGAGTTTTAAATCTTGACACCTTATAATGCCACACCTCGTTACTCTACATGGCATAGATGCGAGTACAATTGTGGCATATGGAAGGATAAAGTATGGCATAAAAGATATGACCGCTTTCTAAGTTTGTGCTGCGGGCACTTAGTCAAGTTTTAGGGAAGTACTACCTTATATGTCGTGCATCTGTTTTGTGCATCGTAGGCACGTACTAGATAGAAGCCACTCGCAAGGTTTTTGACAGGCAGTGTGAAGTGCTTTTCCGTATTTCCGGCGTTGTTGGTATCATATGCAGCAATGATTTGTCCGCCAATATTGACAATTTCGGCACGGATGAGTACAAAGTCGGTATTACTCACCAAAGTAAGGTAACCACTGCGTGGATCACCAATCAACTCAATATCAGGGCGCGAAAGGGTAGGGGATTCAATACCTGTAGTAGTACCCAGCTTTATGAAAGTAACGATAGGATTATGGTCGGAGCAGCGGTACATATTGTCTTCTTGCGGTTTACCTCCAATTTTAAGTGCATCAGGCTCATCGGCATTGATATGAAAAGGATGAGCATAACGTATTTGAGCATCCAATGTAGCAGTAGCAAAACTATGGTCTAAATAACCGGTTGCGTAGCTATTGTTACTAAAAAAGGCATAGCTGTATTCATTAGGTGCATATTTTTGAAGTTCATTTATCAATTCGCCTTCTTCCAGTACTCGGATGGGGTCTTCTTTGGAGTATGAGTTTAAGTCACCAACTATGAGGACATCTTTATCTTCAAAATAGGCAGTAACAGTTTTGATAAATTCAAGAGTAGCTTCAGCTTCGTGCACACGGCGTAGAACATGACTACCTTGACCATCACCTGTATCGGCATATTCATCTGGTTTATTATAGCTATTATCTTTTGCTTTCCAGTGATTTAAGCAAACGATAAAACGCTCATTATTAGCCTTGAGATCAAAAGCCTGTGCTATCTTTCGGTCAGGTAGATATCCGTTGTCAGCTAGTTTGTTTTTTTGGAGATCTCTGAAAGGAGTTACCGTATTACTGTTATAAATGAAGCAGGCCATGCCTTGATTAGCTGTTGAATTCTCAATGTACTTATATTGGTCTGTTTGACAGGCAGTGTTCAATGCAGTGCAAAGATCATTCAGTGAAGAGTTACCGAAAACTTCAAGTAGGGCATAGATATCGGCATCCATGGCTTTCAGTGCAGCTACTATTTTGGTTCGCTGTACGTCATTAGTTCCCTTGTAGTTCTCAACATTAAAACTGACAACTTTCAAATTATAATCTTCTTCAATCTCACAGGTTATGGGACGTTCATTGCCTTGAAATTCCGGTTTTTTTGTTAGCGTAATGGTGTATTTTCCATTACTGTAACTGGCGGTTCCAGTCAGTTTTGCTACGGTCTGTCCGATACGACAGGTACCATTTGCATCAGTGAATGAATAAACTCCTTGCTTTACAGTGATCTGATTATCTTGATTCTCTTTATTCTTTTGATTGAACATCTCTACACCGGGTAGATTCTTTTCTGTGGGAGTCCATAGCGGACCGTCAGAAAGAGTGATTGAACCGTAGGCATAGCTGTAATTGTTTGTCAGCGTCAGTGTATTAGTAATAGTCACTTCTTTCCCATCTAAAGCGTTCGTTTTAAAATCATCAGGGAAGATAACTTTTTGCTGTGCAAACAGCAATGCAGGTAATAAATGAATAAATAGGAGTAGTTGTCTTTTCATAAGCAAATGTTTTAGATGAATGATTTAGATTTATTTCTTTATTTTCATTTCCATCAGTACCGGGTTGTGGTCACTGCATAAGTCCAGATCAGGCGAGTAGTAACGGTATCCCTGAATGGCGGGTGAATGGAAAATATAGTCGATACGCAACAAACGTTTGAAGTAGCGGAAGGTATACATGTAACCCCGTCCACTGGTGCGGAACCCGTCTTTAAGTATATCACTTAATTCCGCATAGGTGTAGGAAGACGGCAAAGAGTTGAAGTCACCGCACACCACTACGGAGTAAGGACTGGCAAGGGCCAACTGGCGGATACTGTCAGTCTGTTCGGCACGCTTCACAAAGTTGTCGTGTAAAGTGTTGATAGCACCTTGTACAACTTCCACTTCACGACGGGTGTCATTTGTATTGTTAAGACCACGTTCCCATTTCCGACGGTTTTGATTGACACTGGTAGTCTGCAAGTGGTTGTTGAGCAGACGGACAGTGTCTCTTCCTAATATGATGTCGCACTGCATGCTGCAGTTGGCACTTTGCGGATAAGAAATAAACCGGGGATTGATGAGTGGGTAACGGCTGAATATGGCGATAGGGAGCACTCCGCTGATGGAGTCTTCAGTGGGTATCAGGGCATATCGCCAGTGGGAAAATACATTGCGGATGCTGTCCATCGGAAAGTGCTGATTGTCGCCGAATTCCTGGAAGCAGAGTACATCTACTTCTTGCTGTTTCATGTAGCGGGCAATCTCTTTGCAGGAGTAGCCAGTAATCTCAGTTCCAAAATTGCCGACATTATAAGTGGCTACTTTCAAATATCCATCGGCATAGTTACTACTGTAATGTCCTTCAGGGATTTTTTTTGTGAAATTGAATTGAAAAACGGAAAGTATATAACCGTAGTTGAAAGCCAATGCCGCAAAAGGGATGAGGATCCAGCGACTGCGGGCTAATGCCCAACAGATAGCAACCAGTAGATTGCATATCAGCAATACTGGAAGAGCTAATCCCAACACAGGCATATATTTGGAATTAGCAGGATCAAAGTTCCCGGAAAAGGCGGAGATAATAGTAACAGTAGCCAGAATGATTGTCAGGATCACCGGAATACTACGGAAGAGACTGTGAATTTCTGATTTTCCCATGTTTATTAAAAGGAATGTTATTTTATAATATTTATCGGTTTCCCTTCCGCGTATGCTTTCAGGTTACTAACTGCTATATGTATCAGTCTCTGGCGTGCTTCAAAGTTGGCCCAGGCAATGTGTGGGGTGATGAAACAATTTCGTGCAGTCAATAACGGATTGTCTGAACGAGGTGGTTCTTCGGAAAGAACATCCAGTCCGGCGGCATATATTTGTCCGGTGTTCAAGGCATTGGCGAGATCTTGTTCATTAATGAGTGGCCCACGCCCGGTATTGATAATGATGGAGGTAGGTTTCATTAAAGAGAGACGGCTGGCATTGACCATTTCGCGAGTACTGTCGTTCAGCGGACAGTGCAGGCTGACGATGTCACATTCGTGGAATAATTGGTCGAGATCTGCTTTTCTGATTTCGGGTGGGAGTTGCAGACGCGATTTAGAAGTATAGGCCCATACTTTCATACCGAAGCCAATGGCTATACGGGCAGTGTTATATCCGGTCTGTCCCAGGCCGATGATTCCTATCTTCTTGCCGAGCAATTCAATAAGTGGGGTATTGTAGAAGCAAAAGTCAGGGTTCTTGCTCCAGTCTCCTCTGCTGACCTCTTCAGAGTAATGGCGTACTTGCTGAGTGATATTCAGTATGTGGGCAAATACCATTTGTCCTACGGAGGGAGTGCTATATGCAGGAATGTTGGTGACAATGATACCTCGTTCACGGGCGGCAGCTATGTCTACTACGTTGTAGCCTGTAGCCAGCACGCCGATATATTTCAGATCGGGCAGGGCAGCCATCATTTCGCTGTTGATCACTACTTTATTGGTGAGGAGGGCTTCTGCACCGGCAGCACGTTCCAGTACTTCAGCGGGGGCGGTACGGTCATAAATTACGCATTCGCCCAACTCTTTCAACTTATCCCAGCAAAGATCACCGGGATTTGCGGTGTAACCGTCTAATACTACAGTTCTCATTCTGTTTATGTTTAAAGTGAGTACGCAAATTTAGGGAAAAGATTTAGGATTATGCTTATAATGGTATATTTTGTTGTGGTCGGTGTGTTTGTTGGAAGAAGTAGTATGGGATATATTAAGTAAGGATTATTTCTTAAATTTATCCTCGCCCCATAATGCTTTCATGCGTTCTGCATGTTTCTGCTCGGCAGCATTGTCTTGTGCTTCCCAAAGGCGACGTTTTTTCAGTTCATCGGGCATGAATTGCTGTTTCACGAAATGACCTGGATAGTCATGAGAATACTTATAATTGTCTCCGTAACCTAATTGTTTCATTAATTTGGTAGGTGCATTACGCAGATGCAACGGAACGGGTAGATTGCCCGTTTCCCGTACAAGTTCCAAAGCATTGTTGATGGCTATGTAGGCGGAATTACTCTTCGGGCTTGTAGCAAGATAAATAGTAGCCTCTGCTAGTGGAATACGTCCTTCGGGCCAGCCCACTTTCATTACAGCATCAAAACAGGCATTGGCAATCAGCATAGCATTTGGATTTGCCAGTCCGATGTCTTCCGATGCGGAAATAACGAGTCGGCGGGCAATAAAGGCAGGATCTTCCCCAGCTTCTACCATACGGGCGAGCCAATATACGGCACCATCGGGATCACTACCACGAATAGACTTAATGAAAGCAGATATGATATCATAATGCATTTCTCCATCCTTATCGTAAGCCAGAGGATTTTGTTGCAGACGTTCGGTAACTATCTCATCAGTAATGACCACCGGATCATTGGCTTCGGAAGAAACTACAAGGTCCAGAATATTAAGCAGTTTACGCGCATCTCCACCACTATAGCGGAGCATGGCAGTCGTTTCTTTCAGTTCGATTTTACGCTCTTTCAGAATATGGTCGGTGGTGACGGCACGTTGCAGTAATTCCATGAGGTCTTCTTTCTCCAAAGACTTCAGTACATAGAGTTGGCATCGTGACAGCAGTGGGCGGATTACCTCAAAAGAGGGATTTTCTGTAGTGGCACCTATCAATGTCACTGTACCTTGTTCCACTGCACCAAGCAAAGAATCTTGTTGCGATTTACTGAAACGGTGGATTTCATCAATAAACAGTATGGGGCTGCCTTGTGAGAAGAAGCGGTTGCTCTTGGCGCGTTCTATCACTTCGCGTACATCTTTCACACCACTGGTAACGGCACTCAATGTATAGAATGGAGTTTCCAGTTTATTGGCAATGATCTGTGCCAGTGTGGTTTTTCCTACACCCGGAGGTCCCCACAAAATAAATGAAGAGATACGTCCCGCATCAATCATCTTACGTAGTATTGCACCTGGTCCTACTAAATGTTTCTGACCGATGTACTCATCTAAAGTTTTAGGACGAAGCCTTTCTGCTAAGGGAGTCATGTGATTTAATTATGAATTAAGAATTATAAATTATGAATGACCATGCGGTAACTATAGCGTAGTCTAATTCATGAATTTATAATTCATCATTATTTAGAATATCATTAATATCATAAAGCGTATGCCTCCTTTCTTTACACCTGGAATATCCGTGTAAGTGAGGCGGCGTACATATTCGATATGCAACAGTTTGAAAATGTTGTAGATACCTACGCTGGCTTCCAGATAAGGAGTACTACCCATTACATGGCTGGTAGGCATACCGTCGCGCATAGGGAAGAGGAACAATTCGTCATTGTGGCTCTTATATGGGTTATTCTTATCCGTAAGTGTTCCGTACATGCCACGGATACGGAAAGTTTCGCGCCATTTCAGCTTTTTAATGAGGGGAATACGATTGAATAGCTTCCCGTTCATATCATAAGTGATGGCAAGAGAGGCATAACGGTCATTCAGGAATTCCATATTGTTGATAATGCTGAAAGACTCATTGTGCTGGGTGATATATGAAAGGTTTGCCATGGGCAGGTTCAGTAAAGGGAACGGTACTGTATTCCATTGGGCACCGGCACGGGCGGTGATGTCTAGTTTACCCCAGGAGCCAAACCAGAAACGTTTGCGGATACTGGCTTCAGTAAGATTGAAGTTATATTCGCCACCCAGCACACCTTTCAGACCAATGGTATGGGAAAGAGAGAAGATCGGGGCATCCAGAGACACCGGAACACGACGTTGCTTCGTATTGACAAATGTTTCCCCCGGAGCATAACGTAGGGTAACGCCAAGCTCGGTTGTAGTGATATCTTTGACGAATGTATTTGTGTCATCCCATGAACCAGCTATGTTGCCGTCGTTCTTCCAATATTGCAATACACCGCCGGCAGGTTCGTCATTGCGGTGGCGTGCCATAGCTTTGATGGAGAAACCGGCATTCGTTTCCAACTCATACGTCAGGGTAGCATCACGCATATATGACATTTGGTCTACCTTTGTCCACTTCCAGCCTACAAACATATTGTCCTTATCTGTTGAGAGGTATTTGTCCATCGGAGACATGACATCGTAGCTGTAATCGAAAGCGATATAATGTTTTGGGAATTCCCATAACACATACTCACGCTTATTAAATGAGTAGGCTGCCTGACCTTTATAGAACCATTTCTTATCTTTTGTACCATAAGCACCATATCCGCTGAAACTCCAGTGTGGGTCGAAGTTACCGGTAGTCATACCACTGAGGCGGAAACGTGTACCGTTTACATAATTACTTGTGATACTGGTATTGATAGGACCGAAGTCGAACTTGCTGGGGTGCTTTTTGCTTCCTGTTTCTACAAAGTTCTCTATCAGGGCTTTTGCACCGAAGATAACATACTTGAAGCCTGGAATCTGTTCAATGCGATTCATGAATACGTCCATGTTACTCTCCTTTTTGGTGAGGGGAACCTGGCGTACTGAAGCCCAGTATTCATCGCTCTTGTTAAGCATGTTGGCTTCCTTGATGACATTACCTTTCAGGCGGAAAAGACGGGGCTCTATATCTTCAAATTTGTAGTTACTGTACTTGGTAGTACGTTGTACTTCAAGTCCTTGCAAACCTTTCACGAATTGTAATTCTACAGTCATGTCGTCATCTGTCAGTACCCAGTTGCCATCCGGCATCTGTTCAAACTGCTGCACAATATCAAGATTGTCCACGAAGTTGACTCCAGTCTTTTTAGGGAGGTTCATGGTACATTTCTTCACTGCATAGGTGGAGTCTTTCACGACATAGAGATGTCCTGTAAAACCAAAGTCCTGCGAGTTCTGTGGAACGAAAGTAAGGTGTACACACTCCTGGCGGTCCACCATAATAGTATCCATAAGATAGAACTTATAAAAACTGATAGCGCCTCGTCCGATAGGGCTGACGAAACGGCGTTGCAACAGGCGGATGTCGTCATCATAGATATTGACGTCAGAGAATACATCGGTCAGAATGGTTCCCAGCATATCTCCAGTGTTGAAGAACTCTTCAATACCGCTGGAATTCATACCTTCGATAATAGTCTTTTCGCTTTTGGGACTTTTACGATAGATGGTTTTTGAAGACGTCTCTTTGATGGAAATAGGGAGAATCATCTTGTTGGTCTTGGGCGATATTTCTACCTGGTCCTTGAAGAATGAGAATTTTTTATAGATACCTTTCTCCATCTTCTCTGGAGTGACGTCGTTCATGGACATCTTCATCTTTTCATATTTCTGGTACTGATAGAAGTCATTGGCTTCCAGTTTCAGCCCTTTTTTATTTTCGATGACTTTTCTCATGAAATCCACGGCAGGGTTGTTTTTCCGGGAATATTTCTCTTTTTGAGGTTTTACCACTACTTCAGAGAGCATGACGTCGGCAGGTGCCATCTTCACGTTCAGCACTTTGGTGTTAGGAGTTAGTGTGACTTTCTTGGTCACATATCCGATGGCGGAGAATGTAAGCTCATTCCAACCTTTGCGGTTTTCTACTGTATATTCTCCTTCGGCATTGGTGATAGCACCTACACCTTTCCCCTCGTATTGAACGGTGATGTACATTAATGGTTCGTTGGTTAGGGAGTCGGTAACGACACCTTTTATCTGTGCGGATGCACTATGTGCAACAAATAGTGACAGCAGAAAAAGGATGATAGTTGTATATTGTTGTTTCATATTTAAGTCAGTATGAGGCTGCAAAGGTAGCAAATTACCATTAAATAAGAAGTAAATATAATCTAAAGAAATAAGAGGAATGTTTATATGCGCTCTTCTTTTATATCAAGGTAAAGGAAAAGATGCTGTTTTTTAGATTTTATGTTACCTTTGCAGGGATGAATAAATCTTGTCACAGCTTAACTATAAGAGTAATATATGAAACTTCATGTTGTTAGTTTTCAAGTGCCGTTCCCTCCTGATTATGGAGGGTTGATAGATGTGTATTATAAACTGAAGGCTCTGAAAGAAGCTGGCTGCTCGGTTGTTTTGCATACATATAGGTATGAGGTGGCTGAGCAACCTGATTTGCTTAAGGTGGCTGATGCCGTCTATTATTATGAACGCTTTACAGGTTGGTGCTCTATGTTTTCTTTTCGTCCTTATATTGTTTACAGTAGGAGAAGTAAGTTATTACTGGAACGTTTGTGTGAGGATGATTCCCCAATTCTGTTTGAAGGACTGCACACCTGTTATTTCCTCTCAAATCCTTTATTGAGAGACAGACAGAAATGGGTGAGGATGCATAATGTAGAGCATGATTATTATTACTTTTTGGGGAAGTCGTGTGTTTCTTGGTACGAGAAATGTTATTATTATTTGGAAGCTTGGAAATTGAAACATTATGAACGGGTATTGCTGTATGCTGATAAAATATTGGCTATTACCAATACGGATGCTCTCTATTTCACTCAGAAATATCCTTCTGTGTCGACTTATTGTCTGCCTTGTTTCTTTGATAACATTAGTGTAGAAACTGTGACGGATGTAAGTCCGGAGAATGAGAAGTATATACTATATCATGGAAATCTGTCTGTTCTTGAGAATGTTCGAGTGATTAATTATATTCTGGACAACTTGCTGCCTAAGTTGGATATAAATATGCGGGTGGTTATTGCCGGTAAAAATCCTGATAAGCATTTACGGGAGAAAATTTCCAGAATACCGAATGTATCTCTTGTCGCAAATCCTTCGCAGGAAGAAATGAACTCTCTGATAGTCTTTGCACATATTCATTTACTGCTGACTTTCCAGAATACAGGAATCAAACTGAAGTTGATATATTCTTTGATGAAAGGGCATGGACATTGTCTAGTGAATTCGATGATGATTCCGGATCTAGGCTTTGAGGAAGTGTGTACAATTGCTGATGGACAAGAAGCACAAGTTATAGCTCTCCGTAAATTGTATCATACTCCTTTGATGCCTGAAGCGCTCCAATGGCGACAACAGGCTTTAATGAAAATGGGATATAACAATCAGGTTACTTTAATTCTCCATTAATCAACGTTTGCACAATACGTTCCGCTGTACGTCCGTCCCAACGGTCAGGTAACGTAGTATGTTTCCATTCGCCATGCATCAACGTTTCAAGTACGGCGGCAAATGCAACGGGGTCTTCGTTCACTAATTCATTAGTACCTACACGCCAGGTTTCGGGATGTTCGGCATAAGAGTTGAGCGTGATGCAGGGAACATCAAGGAAAGTAGCTTCTTCTGCAATGTTGCCGGAATCTGTGATGATACCTTTGGCATGGTTGATAAGATATCCGAAGTGCAGGTAACTTTGAGGCGGTAGAATGTGTAGGTTGGGTGCAGGTATTTCCAGCACTTTGATGGCTTTCTGCACGTATGGGTGCAACGGAGCAATAATGGGCATACCTTCGGATTTATCCACTAATGTTTGTATTAAAGATTTGAGCACATTCTTTTTGTTCAGCAACTCGTGACGATTGAGAGTGAGTAATAGATAGCCGTGTCCTTTCAAGCCCATGGTAGAGAACCATACGGGTTGCAAGAGGCGGTGACGGTTATAACGGACAGTATCTATCAGAATATTACCTACATAGTGGATGTATTCGGGAATCATGCCTTCCTGATTCAAGTTGCGGTTAGCCACCATACCTGCGGTAAACAGATAGTCGGAAATGGCATCTACAATGGTACGGTTCACTTCGCGAGGCATATTCATATCGAATGAACGAGTACCGGCAATGAGGTGTGCGACTTTCAGCCCGCGCTTCTTGGCAACGATAGAACAACTCATGGTGGCTGTAAGGTCATCTACAACAAGAACTACCTGGGCGGGATGTGTGTTCAATTCCTTTTCGAAGGCAAGCATGATGGCAGCTGTTACTTCCGATTGGTCATGACCGCTGACTCCAAGATAACCATCGGGTTTCTTCATGTCCAGATCGGAGAACAGAGAGGCATCCAGACTGGTATCGTCTTGCCGTCCAGTATAAATAAGACGGTATGAAATTTTCTTTCCAGCTTCCTGTGCGGCTTTAATAGCCCGGGTGATAGGAGCTATTTTCATGAAGTTGGGGCGTGCACCCGATACGATTGTTATTTTCATTATATATAAATTGATGAGACAAAAATACGTTTTCTTAGGGAAATTATTTGTTACTTTGCCAATAAATTTAATGAATAGCAATTATAAATCATTAAACATTTAACGTTAATCCTTGATTATTATGCCAACATTTGTTCAAATACTCGACTTTATAGGTACGTTTGCTTTTGCCATCAGTGGCATTAGGCTGGCTTCGGCAAAGCGGTTCGACTGGTTCGGGGCGTACGTGGTAGGTTTTGTAACTGCCATTGGTGGCGGTACGATACGTGATGTGCTGTTGGGGGTCACTCCGGGCTGGATGACAGATCCTATCTATTTGATTTGTACAGGATTGGCATTGCTGTGGGTGATTCTTTTTGGAAAACATCTGATTCATTTGCATAACACTTTCTTTATATTCGACAGTATTGGTTTGGCACTGTTTACAGTAGTCGGTGTGGGAAAAAGCATAGTACTGGGATATCCGTTCTGGGTAGCTATTATTATGGGTAGTATTACAGGTGCTGCAGGTGGTGTGATTCGTGATGTGTTCATCAATGAGATTCCACTGATTTTCCGAAAAGAGATTTATGCTATGGCATGTGTGGTAGGCGGTACGGTTTACTGGATGTGCGATCTTGTTGGTGTACATTCATATGGCTGTCAGGTGGCAGGTGGTATTTCAGTATTCGTCACGCGTATTCTGGCTGTGAAGTATAATATCTGTCTGCCGATTCTTTCGGGAAGTGCAGCAGAAGTAGAAGATAAAGACAAGGATTAAAAACTTTGTTCCAAGGACAAACTGAATAATTGCAAAAGCGAATGGAAAAAGAAAAGGGTATCACCGGAAGAAGAGGTGATACCCTTTTTAATTAAAGGAGATTCTTGTTAGAACATTGCGTCTTTCGTGTTGAACAATTTTCTTTCATTCAGTTTCACTACTTTGCCGTATTTCTCCAGCTTCTTCACGTCGATATCTTTCGGGTTACCCATGATACCGATACAGTATGGTTTACCTTTGACATTTTCTTCGTAGTACTTCACGATATCATCGAAAGTCAGCGCATCAACCTTAGGCAGATTTTCTTTGGTAGGATCATCGTTATAACCTACACGTTGCAGTGATCTCATGTATTCAGCTTTGTTGCGGAAAGAAGGATGTGTAGTCAGCATCTCCTGGCGCATATAGCTCTTGATGTTGTCTATACGGTCAGCGTTCTTTGGCATGTCTGTAATCAGCCCCATGAATACATCCAGTGCATCGTTGGCTTTATCATTCTGTGTACCGATGTTACCGAACAGATAAGTCGGGTTGCCAGGCAATGAAGGTGTACCGATATATGCTCCGGCTGAATAAGCCATAGAACGTTTTCCACGGATTTCATCCAATACCAATCCGTTGAAACCACCGGAGAAATATTGATTGAATGCATCGCGAATCACGTCGTCTTTCTTGTCGAATTTCTCCATTGGCATGAAGAAGTAGATTTGAGCCTGTTCGGCATCAGAGTTCGGCAGGAAGTAAACGGTGTTCTCCGTTACGGTAGCCATAGGTTTGTCCTGTGGTGAAGTGGTCGGTTTTTCGTTGGCAACCAGTGGCAAGTTTTTGCTGAGAACTTCGTAAGCTTTGTCGAAAGGCATTGTTCCGCAATAGAAGATTTCTGCTTCATAGTTTGCTGCGCGGTTAATGTCACCTGTCAACTCGGAAATCTGCAATTCATAAACTTCCTTGTCTGTCAGTTCATCGATGTAGGATGATTTATCCTGGTAAATCATATACTGCATAAGTGCGCTGGACAAAGCGTTTACGTTTTCCTTGCGTTGCTGACGGCTACCCAGCATGGAACCTTTGATACGGCTCAGCTGTTTTTCGTCCAGTTTCGGCATCAGGATCTGACGGGCGAGGAGCTGGCAAGCTTGCGGCAAAGTTTCTTCATAACCTTCCATGGTGATGTAGAGATAGTTGCTGTTAGCACTTACTTCACAAGTAGCATTCAGTTTACCAAGCTCTTCTTTCAATTGTTGCGGCTCGTAAGCACCCATGATACCTGCATTATTCATCAGGTCTGCTGCAATACCCAGTTTACGGAATTCGCGTTCACCAACACCGTAACGCAGTGTTAAGCTGAATACATTATTTTCCGGATTCTGTGTATAGTACATCTTAGAACGGTCGTTCAATTGTTTGCTTTGTACGTCGGCAAAGTTGATGAACTTCTCGTCTACCTGTCCGATAGGCATGTTCTTGAATTGCGTAGCATACAGTGATTGTTTGCCTACAGGAGGTTCGATAGGTTTATATCCCGGTTTCTTAATTTTGGTACTCTTATCGAGTTTTCCTTTTTCGATGTAAATGGCAAGATAATCATTTGTCAGGTATTGCTTGGCAACACGTTTGATATCTTCTGTTGTGATAGCCATTACTTCATCTTTGTAGTTGAGAACTTGTCCCAGGTCTTCTTCACTGATGAAAGCATCCATCAACATATGTGCTTTGTAAGTGTTAGACTCCATTCTGCGGTCGAAATCACGACACATATTGTTCTTAATAGAATTGATTTGCCATTCTTCAAATTCACCGTTAGCTACTTTCTCAATAGCTTTCAGAGCTTTCTTTTCAGCACTCTTATTTGATTCGAAGCGACGTTGGTTTTCGTCGTACAAAGGGATGCAACGCACGATATTACGGCCTTGTTCGCGACGACTGTCTGAATAAGCAAAGCCTTGTGTCAATTCACCGTCAATGGTCAGCTTGTCCAGTGTACCGGTGTTGCTGTTATTGCTCAACAGAGACATAGCTATATCCAAAGGCTTTTCATCGGGATGTCCGGAAGGTACGCCTTTATATACGAGGCATACATTGGGATAATAACCGATCTTTGCATTATATTGCTTACGGCCTTTGATTTCAAGGTCGGGATAAGTTTTACGTTCGGGAGTCGGTTTAGCTTGCAGGCGTCCGAAAGTAGCGTTGATACGTCCGCTGATTTGTTTAGCATCTACGTTACCAACGAGGATGAGCACCATGTTTTCCGGAGTGTACCAATCGTTATAATAGTCGATCAACTTACTCAAACGTGGGTTTTTCAGGTGTTCCGGCAATCCGATAATAGGGCGTGCGTAGGGATGTCCTTCGTATGCCTTGCTTGAGATAAACTCTTGCTGTACGCTGCTTGGATTGTCTTGGTACATGTTATATTCCTCATATACACTTTCCAGCTCGGTCTGGAAAGTACGGAATACTGGATTAATCATACGTTGTGAGTAGATTTCCAACCATTTATTGATTTGGTAAGGAGGGAATGAGTTGTGATAATAAGTCACATCGAAACTTGTTCCGGCATTCAATCCCTTTCCACCCATACTTTCTATCAGATTCATGAATTCGGTAGATACACTTACTTTAGCGGCTTCTACTGTCAGTTCATTGATTTCTTTAGCGAGGGCTTCTTTCTTCACGGGATCGGCTTCATCCGCCATTTCATCGTATTTGGCAATGATTTTATCGTAAAGAGGCTTTTCGGTAGCCCAGTCCAGTGCTCCGATCTTGTCGGTACCCTTAAACATTACGTGCTCCAGGTAGTGTGCCAGTCCGGTATATTCTGCCGGATCGTTCACTGAGCCTGTTCGGCAGGCCACAATACCATATACATCCGATTTGGTGTTGTCTTCCCATATATATACGGAAAGGCCATTCTTTAGCTTGAATGCTTTCAGCCCTTGACCGTATGACGGCAGAGCGATAGCCATGATAGCCAGAAGAATAATGGAATTAATAATTCGTCTCATAAAATAAAGTGTTTTTAAATAAAGTGTTTTTGCTATATGTAGGCAAAACTATAAAAAAATCACAAACACTTTACGAAATCTTCGGAAAAAGATACGCTTTTTTTTAAAAAGACCGCCAGAAAACTCTCAAAATGGGGGTGAAAACTGTCATTTGATAGTTTTTGCCCTAAATAAAAACAAAACTCGACCCCTCGGAAACTTGAAACTTCCCTATACTTGCAATCGTGAATTTAAAATAATTATTAACTATTTAAAAGAGCAAAGTATGAATACCTACAGTTTTAGGAAGGATTTGATTAGTGTGCAAGAAGAACTGCTTCGCTTTGCATATAAGTTGACAGCCGATAAAGAGGAGGCGAATGATTTATTGCAGGAAACCTCACTCAAAGCGTTGGATAACGAAGACAAGTACATGCCCGATACAAATTTCAAAGGGTGGATGTACACCATTATGCGGAATATCTTTATTAATAATTACCGCAGAATTGTTCGCGAACAAACTTTCGTGGATCAGACAGATAACCTTTATCATTTAAACCTGCCGCAAAACTCCGGTTTTGCAAGCGCTGAAGGAACTTATGATTTGAAAGAGATGCACCGCATTGTCAATTCATTACCTCGTGATTATAAAGTCCCCTTCTCCATGCACGTTTCCGGTTTCAAGTATCGTGAAATAGCCGATCGGCTCGGATTGCCTTTAGGAACTGTCAAAAGCCGCATATTCTTTACCCGCCAGCGGCTACAACAAGAATTGAAAGACTTTGTTTAAAAGCTACAAGCTATGAGGAGTTACGAGCTACAAGAAGTTACGAGCTATAAACTCTGAGTAACAAATTACGAGCTACGAGTGCCTTGCAGTATGATGGCCGGGTGAACAATCATTTACCTGCCAACATAGCGCAGCCACTCGTAGCTTGTAGCTTGTAGCTCGTAATTTTGATGACAATATGATATAAAACATAACTTTTATAGCAAATATTTAAGGTGTATTTTTGACTATATGTCAGAATAAACCCTTATATTTGTACTTATTAAGTTAACTTACTAATCCATATATGTTAAACCGCTAACTACCGACTGCGATGAAAAAAGAAATTAAATTCAGTCTTGTTTACCGTGACATGTGGCAATCTTCCGGTAAATATCAACCTCGTGTGGACCAATTGGTACGTATCGCCCCCTTGATTATCGAAATGGGGTGTTTTGCCCGTGTGGAAACTAACGGAGGGGCTTTTGAGCAAGTGAATCTGTTGTATGGCGAAAACCCCAACAAGGCCGTACGTGCTTTTACTAAACCTTTCAATGAAGCAGGTATACAGACACATATGCTGGATCGTGGTCTGAATGCTCTGCGTATGTATCCGGTACCTGCCGATGTTCGTCGTTTGATGTATCATGTGAAGCATGCACAGGGAGTGGATATCACTCGTATTTTCTGTGGATTGAATGAAACGCGCAATATCATTCCTTCTATAAAATATGCATTGGAAGCAGGTATGATACCGCAAGCTACGCTGTGTATCACGCATTCGCCTGTACATACAGTGGAGTATTACGCTCATGTTGCTGATCAGCTGATCGAAGCCGGAGCACCCGAAATCTGTCTGAAAGACATGGCAGGTATCGGTCGTCCGGGTATGCTGGGGCGATTGACGAAAACAATTAAAGAGAGGCATCCGGAAGTGATCATTCAATATCATGGTCATAGTGGGCCGGGCCTGTCGATGGCATCTATTCTTGAAGTCTGTGAGAATGGAGCTGATATCATTGATGTGGCTATGGAACCGATGTCCTGGGGTAAAGTACATCCGGATGTAATTTCGGTGCAGGCTATGTTGAAAGATCTGGGTTTCCAGGTACCGGATATCAATATGAAAGCCTATATGAAAGCGCGTGCCATGACGCAGGAATTTATAGATGATTTCCTGGGGTATTTCATGGATCCTACGAATAAACATATGTCTTCTCTGTTGTTGAAATGTGGACTTCCCGGTGGTATGATGGGGTCTATGATGGCGGATCTAAAGGGGGTACATTCAGGAATAAATATGATACTGAGAGGGAAAAACGAACCTGAACTTAGTATCGATGATTTGCTGGTGATGCTTTTCGACGAAGTGGAATATGTATGGCCTAAATTAGGTTATCCACCACTGGTGACACCCTTCAGCCAGTATGTGAAGAATGTTGCGTTGATGAACGTTATGCAACTGGTGAAAGGCGAGGAGCGCTGGACGATGATAGATAATCATACCTGGGATATGATTTTGGGTAAGAGCGGACGCCTGCCAGGTGAACTGGATCCTGAGATTGTAGAACTCGCAAAGTCTAAAGGTTATGAGTTTGTAGATACAGATCCGCAGTTGAATTATCCGGATGCACTGGATGAGTTCCGGAAGGAAATGGATGATAACAACTGGGAATATGGTGACGATGATGAAGAACTCTTTGAGTTAGCCATGCACGACCGTCAGTATCGTGACTATAAGTCAGGTACTGCTAAGAAGCGTTTTGAGGATGAGTTACAACGCGCTAAGGATGCTGCCATGGTGAAAAATGGATATTCAGAAGAAGAAATAAAAAAACTGAAACGTGCTAAGGCTGACCCGATAATTGCTCCGGATAAAGGACAGGTACTGTGGGAGGTATCAGTTGAAGGTCCTTCTGTAGCTCCGTTCATCGGGCGTAAATACCAGCATGATGAAGTGTTCTGCTATCTTTCCACCCCGTGGGGAGAATACGAAAAAATACCGACCGGATTTACCGGACGTGTCGTAGAGATATGTGCCAAGCAAGGTGATACCGTGAATAAAGGCGATGTGATTGCTTATATTCAGAGGAGTGATATTTTTGCATAGTTAAATTAATGATTAACGGTTAGTGATACACTGACCGTTAATCATTAATTCTCCCTTATCCACTTTTTTATTGTCTCCTTTAGCACCTCCTGTGTGAAAGGTTTAGTCAGGAAATCGTTGCACCCCACTTCAAGTGCTGCTTTACGGTCATGATCATAGGCAAAAGCAGTCAGGGCAATGATGGGGATGTCGGGTGATAGTTCACGGATGATTCTTGTTGCATCCAGTCCGTCGAGGTTCGGCATTTTCATATCCATCAGGATGATATCCGGATTTAATTCCACAAACATATTGACGGCTTCCATACCATCTTTGGCACGTTCCAGGTGATATTCTTTTCCTAAGATGGCTTTGATCAGGATATAATTACTGTCGGTATCTTCGGCTATCAGGATCGTTTTCATTCGAGAACTTTCAGGTGTAGCTTGATTCTTTTCAGTTGTTGCTTTTTGTTCATTGGTTGTCGACCCACTCTCTTCAAGTACAGTTTCAGGCATTTCTTTTTCTTCCTCGTTGGCAATCTTTGCAGGCAGGTTAAAGGTGAAAGTTGTACCTTTCTCCAGTTCGGAAGTTACAGAGATTGTTCCGCCCAGACGTTCAATGATGGTCTTGCAAATTGCTAACCCTAATCCTGTACCTTGTGCAAAATTGTTTGCTTTCACAAACCGTTCGAAAACTTTTCCTATCTTTTCGGGAGCAATGCCTGTTCCTGTATCAGTTACATGGAAAATGATATTTTCCCCTTCTTGGTGGTATCCATAACTGATACTTCCATGAGTTGTGAACTTGAATGCATTTCCTATCAGGTTTGATATAACCTGGAAAATACGATTCTTGTCCGAATCGATGCGAATATCTTCATCCGAAGGTTCAAATATTAACTCAACATCGGAAGGACAACGGAATACATGGGCATCATGAATCTCTTTACAAAGCGGATATAGGCGGACGGGAGCAATGCTGAATTCAACAATACCGGCTTCTATCTTTGATAAATCCAGTATTTCGTTGATGAGTTGCAGCAGGCGTTCGTTGTTAGCTTCCACTATGTTGTAATATTCTTTGCGTTCCTCTGTATTTTCACTTTCGGCGATGATGCGTGAGAAACCTATAATGGCATTGAGTGGCGTACGTATTTCATGGCTCATATTGGCAAGGAAAGCCGATTTGAGCTGATCGGAAGTTTCCGCTTTTTCTTTGGCAACCATTAATTCACGTTTCATCAGTTCCATGTCGGTGATGTCCCATTCTATATTCAATAAGATGGGAGAGAAGTCGTTACTTTCTATTTTCATCTTCCGTTTGTCAAGGAAAAGAGATTGTCCGTTACCATCACGTTCTTCCGTAATCCAGTGCATTTCTTGTCCTGTAGCAGCTATCTCAATGTCTTGGCGACGTTTTTCTTGTGCTATTTCCAGAGGATAGAAGTCGAAATCGTCTTTTCCCAGAGCTTCCTGCATAGTGATTTCACGGTTATATGATTCACGGTTGCGGTATAAGTACTTAAAATTGTTTTTTATATCTTTCACGACGATACCTGCGGGCAAATACTCTATGGTTTTGTCTAATATCTGGCTGAAGCGTTTGATTTGCTGTTCGTGTTTGATGCGTTGGGAAATATCCCGGCCGAATGCCCAGATAGTTCCTTCACCTTCATCACTGATGATACAATAGGCATTACTTTCGTATGCCAGTATTTCGGGGTAGAGTGGCAGAGGGTTATACATAGTGACACACAGTTTCTTTTCTCCATTCTTGATGGAAACAGCCAGTTTTTTCCATTCTTCTTCATTCCGGACATATGAGTCGATTTCATAAATTTTTAGTTGGGTGATGTCATCTGTATTGTTCAGGTTGTGGTGCAGCTTGAACTGGCGGTTGGCAAATATCAACGTACCATCTTCATGGGCTGCAAAGATGTCTTCTGTGGAATTGTTGATGGCATGTGTCAGCAGATTGATGTCATTGCGTCTCTGCTGGATGTCGGTGATATTTTGTATATATCCTTCCAGGGTAACATTGCCGTCCTTGTATCGTTCGCGGGTGAATGCTTTCAGGCGGATATAAAAGACTTTTTTGTCTAAGGAAATACGATAGTCTATGCTTTCTTCCATATTCCCTTTGAGATTTTGGACGAGCCAGTTGCTGAAACTGTCTCTATCTTCAGGAAGAATAAAATTCAGGTAGTCGGATAGGAGAATACTTTGTTCTGCTTCCGTACACATGATACCTGTCTGACCTGAATAGCTGAATTCCTTGGCGTTGGCATTATATATCCACCTGCCAATGAGCGCGGCCTTTTGTATTTCAAACAGTTCCCGATTTTTTCTTTCCAGTTCCAGTTTGCGTTGGCTGCGTTCCGTAATGTCACGATATTGACATAATATTAGGTCGCCATAGGGCTGCATGATACATTTGAAGAAATAATTTCTACCCCGCAATGTGAGTTCATAATTGCGGATTGATTTTGTTTTCTGGAGTAAGACTTTCTTGAATTCCGGATAAAACTCACGGTAGGTATTGGAGGGTAACAGGGATAGTAAATTCTTTCCAAGTAGCCTTTTTTCTTTTATGAACCATAAATCTACATTATGGATAGCTATATCTACACATACACCGTCTTTGTCCATGAGTATTAGTGTGTCTGATACCATGTTCAATAGTTTTTCGGAGTTGTTTGTGTCTTTCAGGATGCTTTTCATGTCTTCTTGTGTATTTAGATTTATAATTGGGCAGGTATCTTATTTTCCCGCCCTTCGTGATTTTTCCCAAGCTCCACTGCTATTGCCTTTACGTTTACTTAGGTAGCGGAATCCCCTTATTACATTGACGTTCATAAAAAGGAAGTAATAAGGTATGAAGAGAATTTTGTTTTTAATATGTCTTCTTGAAAGGATATATCCCCAGATACCCATCAGGTAAAATAGAACCTGTAATCCCAGAATGATAGCGTAGAATAGAGGACAGTTACCAGTAAAGAGTAATATAACATTGAGGGGCAGCAACAGGAACAGGAGGATAGGGGTGATAGACCATCGCAGAACACGATGGGATACATATTGGAAATTAAGCCAGCCATAGCGGAACGGGTTCAGTAACGGACGTAATCGCCAGATAGACTGTAGTCCTCCGGCTGCGATGCGTACTTTACGTTTTTCTTCTTCCTGCATATCGGCAGAACCACTTTCGGTGGCGTAAGCTGTAGCACAGTAAGCGATGGTATAACCGTGCATGGCTATGCGGAGGGAGAGGATGAAATCATCGAGTAGGGTATCCGTTCTCATGTCTTCGAATAATTCGCGGCGTACAGCGAACAATTCTCCGGCGGCTCCTACAGCTGAGTAAAGACGTGAATCGAGTGCTTTCAAAGTCGACTCATATTTCCAATAGATGCCTTCTCCACCTGATGCTGCATTATCTTTGCTTTGTACGGCAATACGTTTTTCTCCGGCAACACACCCTACTTTAGGATTGGCAAAAGCATGAACGATTTCACGCAGAGCTTCACGGTTCAAGTGGGTATTGGCATCAGTGAATATGACGAGTGGCGTTTTTACAAACTTCATTCCCCGGTTGAGGGCAGCGGTTTTTCCCTGCCGTTGGGGCTGATGGAGTACGGTGGCTTGAGGCCAGCGTGAAAGGCGTTCATTAGTGTGGTCGTTACTGCCATCGGTTACCCAGAATATTTGCAGTTTCTCTGTAGGGTAGTCTAAGTCCAGGCAGTTTTGCATTTTTTCGTCTACAACGTCTTCTTCGTTGTAAGCTGCAATAAAGAGTGTGAGTTCAGGCAACTCTTCATCAGGAGGTATGGGGTAGTGGATCGGCTTACGGAAAGTTTCCTTTATCTTAACCAGAATATATAATACAATTCCATATCCTATATAAGTGTAGAATACGATAAAAAGGCTTATCCAGAATACTATCTCGAGGGTTCTCATTATAAAGTTGTTTAAGGTAAACAAGTAATCATGCTCAAAAGTATGGATAATCTTTTACTGATGCAAGAAAAGGGGGAAGATTTATCAAAACGCTTCTGTCATATTGAAATAAAACAGTGTTTGGTTGTTGACTGTATTTTTACCCAAATCAAGACGGACATTCATACGGGGCTGTACTTCAATACGTAGTCCGACACCGTAGTTGGGAAGTACACCTTCTATCTTGCCGGGAGTGGGCCCCATGAATCCGCAACCTGTCCAAGCTACGAAACCTACATGGTTTAGCATACGCTTCAGCCAGGTACTCTTATCAGTGTTTATCATCTGGCGATACTCCGCCATAACCACATGGGAAGATTTGTCACGATATTGTCCCATATAATAACCACGCAGGTCAAAAGGAGTTCCAGTAAGCATGTATTGTGTCAAAGGTACATCTCCAAACACGTTTTTAGTTTGTGCTGTCCAGGCAATGACCTTACGTTTCCCGACAGTCTTATATTGACGATAGTCTATCTCCAAGCGATAAAAGTTTTTATCGCTCCCGAGAAATTTGGTATACATCATTCCACGGAAATCGAGGTACATGCCCGAGTAGGCATTGGAGGGAATGTCACGGCTGTCATAAGTCAGCAGAAAACCAAGTCCGGAATTGAAATTTTTGTAACCTTTCTCTGTACCTCCGGCTGCCTTGTAGGATGGCTCGTCTACCAGATGTTTGGCGGGTTCTGTTATATCGTCATAGTTGATGTCTATCTGTGGTCCAGCAAATATGTTGCTGTTGCCTAAGCGGAAAAGGAACCAGGGATTGAACTGGATACCACTGTAGCGGTATTGGCTGGTGCTGTCGCTACGAACATAATTCTTGTTTGTACTGTAGCCCAGACCGTAGAAATTATCTTCCGTGTTTTTATAAGCAAATTTTCCGAAGATGCGGAAACGGTCACCTTTAAAAAAGAGTTGAGGCTTGGAAAAAAGGTTGATGCCACCATTGAACAAGAAAGCGATGGCTACGGGAACTACAGAACGCAACTGTGTAGTGTCACTGGGATTCATGCGGAAAGTCATCAGAGCGCTACCACCAAGTACTGCACCAAAATCGGGAGTATAACTCGGACCACCCAAAATATTATAATGCAAGTTTCGTTTTGCTACCTTTTGTTTACGCAATTCACGCTTAGTCAATGCAGGAGTCGTATCGTTGCCAGTAATCATCAAATTCATTCCTTCCTGAGCGGAAAGTGCTGTTACTGAAAGTAGTAATGTAATAATACCTGTTATATATCTTTTCATATCATACGAATGAGAGTGCAAAGAAAACTAATAAATTTGAATTAGTTTTCAATTCAAAAGACAATAAATCTAAAGATTTTACTAAAAGTTTCAAAAAAGCCATTAATTTTGCATCTAATCAAAGAACTGGCAGTGGGAATTGCCAATGGCCTTTTTTCGAAGTATCGGACATTTAGACTAATATAAGACCATCCCCGTACCCGGTCCGTGTCTGGTCCATACCAAAGCCGTACCAAGTCCAAGCTCTTAGACACGGAGCAAGTACGGACTTGATGGGGGGAAGACCTGTAGAAGACAGGAAAAATAGACCAATTACTATACAAACCATATATTTTATGAATAAACGAATTTTATCAGTTTTTGTTTTCAGTGCCGCTTTATTTTCCATGCAGGCACAAGACGGAAAAGGGGGAATCAGCGAGACGATGCTGAACCAGATTAAACAGGGCTATCAAGGCACCACTGCCGATAAGGCTCTTCGTAATGCCATCGGAAATAATGACATTCGTAAACTTGCACTGAATCAGGAGAATCTGACAGGAATGGATACTCATTTTTCTGTGAAGGTAAATTCTAAAGGAATTACAGATCAGAAGTCGTCCGGACGTTGCTGGCTCTTCACCGGACTGAACGTGATGCGTGCCAAGACTATTGCCAAATATGATTTTCAATCTTTTGAATTTTCGGAGATTTACCCTTTCTTCTGGGATCAACTGGAGAAAGCCAATCTTTTCCTGCAGGGTATTATCGACACCCGTGAAAAGCCTATGAGCGACAAAACAGTGGAATGGCTTTTTCAACATCCTTTGAGTGATGGAGGAACATTTACGGGGGTTGCTGATATTGTCAGCAAATACGGTCTGGTACCTAAGGAAGCTATGCCGGAAACCAATAGCAGTGATAATACTTCGCGTATGGCAAATCTGGTTTCTTTGAAATTGAAAGAATACGGCCTGCAATTGCGCGACCTTGCTTCTAAAGGGGCAAAACCGACAGCATTGGAAAAAGAGAAAACAACAATGCTCGGTACTATCTATCGTATGTTGGTACTGAATTTGGGTGTTCCACCTACAGAGTTCGATTATGTACGTAAGGATGCCAAGGGTAATCCTGCGGAGACCGAACATCACACTCCGATGTCTTTCCTGAAGAAATATGGTGATGAGAATCTGCTGGGCAATTATGTGATGGTAATGAACGACCCTTCCCGTGAATACTACAAATGCTATGAGATAGACTATGACCGCCACCGCTACGATGGCAAAAACTGGACCTATGTAAACCTGCCTGTAGAAGATATCAAAGAAATGGCTATTGCTTCTTTGAAAGACAGTACCATGATGTATTTCTCTTGTGATGTGGGTAAGTTCCTGAATTCCGAACGTGGTTTGCTCGATGTGAAGAACTATGATTACGAATCGCTTATGGGCACTACTTTCAATATGGATAAGAAACAACGTATCCAGACTTTTTCCAGCGGTTCTTCTCATGCCATGACGCTTATGGCAGTAGATTTGAATAAGGACGGAAAGCCTGTGAAGTGGATGGTGGAAAATAGCTGGGGACCTGCAAGCGGTTATCAGGGGCATTTGATCATGACGGATGAATGGTTCGATGAATATATGTTCCGTCTGGTTTTGGAAACTAAGTATGTGCCTGCTAAGGTAATGGATCTGTTCAAACAGAAGCCTATTCGTCTACCCGCTTGGGATCCTATGTTTGCGGAAGAAAATTAACACGATAACTCATCTTGTCGTCATCGTGCTCGTTAACGAAAGGAATTGCGGAAATTTATCCGTAATTCCTTTTGTTTTTGCTCTTTATTCACGTTCTTTTTTGCTACTTTTGCGGCAAATTAATGAAACCATTATTTTATATAAACGCATGGCAAATGTAATTAAGTTACGTAAAGGCCTTGACATCAACCTGAAAGGTAAAGCTTCTCAGGAGTTTATGTCTGTGAAAGAACCGGGATTCTACGCATTGGTTCCCGATGATTTTACGGGTATCACTCCGAAAGTGGTAGTCAAAGAACAGGAATATGTGATGGCCGGAGGACCCTTGTTTATCGACAAGAATCATCCTGAATTGAAATTTGTTTCGCCCGTTAGCGGCGTAGTGACAAGCGTGGAGCGCGGCGCACGCCGTAAAGTGCTGAACATTGTCGTTGAAGCTGCAGCCGAGCAAGACTATGAAGAATTCGGTAAGAAAGACGTAAATGCCCTGAATGGCGAGTCGGTGAAAACTGCATTGCTGGAAGCCGGTATGTTTGCGTTCATCCGTCAGCGTCCCTATGATGTGATTGCTGATCCGACGATGTATCCGAAAGCTATCTTTGTTTCGGCCTTCGACAGTAATCCGCTGGCACCAGATTTTGAATTCGCCCTGAAAGGCGAGGAAGCAAACTTCCAAACAGGATTGGACGCTCTTTCCAAAATGGCAAAGACGTATTTAAGTATTAGTGTAAAACAAAAGGCAGCAGCGTTGACGCAAGCCAAGAATGTAACGATTACTGCATTTGACGGACCGAATCCGGCCGGCAATGTAGGCGTACAGATTAACCATATTTCACCTGTTGTGAAGGGTGAAACTGTATGGACAATCGGTGCGGAAGCTGTTATATTCATCGGACGTCTGTTCAATACAGGTCGTGTGGACATGACACGCAAAGTTGCCGTAACAGGTTCCGAAGTGTTGAAACCTGCTTACTGTAAACTGAAAGTCGGTGCTCTGCTGACAAACGTATTCAGTGGAAACGTGACTACCGGTAGAGATTTACGCTACATCAGTGGTAATGTACTTACAGGTAAAAAAGTGAATCCGAACGGTTTTCTTGGCGCTTTTGACAGCCAGTTGACAGTGATTCCCGAAGGTGACGATATTCACGAAATGCTGGGTTGGATTATGCCGCGTTTCAATCAGTTCAGTGTGAACCATTCTTATTTCAGCTGGTTGCTGGGTAATAATAAGGAATATGTGCTTGATGCCCGTATCAAGGGTGGTGAACGTCACATGATCATGTCTAATGAGTATGATAAAGTATTCCCGATGGACATCTTCCCTGAATATCTGGTAAAAGCTATCATAGCAGGTGATATTGACCGTATGGAGGCTTTGGGTATTTATGAGGTAGCTCCTGAGGATTTTGCCCTTTGCGAATTCGTATGTTCTTCGAAAGTAGAAGTTCAACGCATTGTTCGTGCAGGACTTGACATGCTCCGTGCTGAAATGGCCTAATTCAATTTAAAAATCAAGAATTAAAAATTAAAGATGAAAGCGTTAAGAAATTATCTCGACAAGATAAAGCCGAACTTTGAAGAGGGCGGCAAATTCCACGCATTCCAGTCTGTGTTCGACGGATTCGAAACATTCCTGTTCGTCCCCAGCACGACTTCGAAATCGGGAACGCACATTCACGACGCTATCGACAGCAAGCGCATTATGTCGATGGTGGTCATTGCGTTGGTACCGGCGTTGCTGTTCGGTATGTATAACGTAGGTTACCAGCACTTCCATGCTACCGGTGCTACGGGTAGTTTTATTGAAATGTTTGCCTACGGTTTTCTGGCTGTATTGCCTAAAATCATTGTTTCTTATGTAGTAGGTTTGGGTATTGAGTTCGTTGTGGCTCAATGGAAGAAAGAAGAAATCCAGGAAGGTTTCCTCGTTTCAGGTATCCTGATCCCTATGATTGTTCCGGTAGACTGCCCGCTGTGGATTCTGGCAGTGGCTACTGCATTCTCCGTAATTTTTGCAAAGGAAGTATTCGGTGGTACAGGTATGAACGTATTCAACGTTGCCCTGATTACTCGTGCATTCCTTTTCTTCGCATATCCTACGAAGATGTCCGGTGATGCTGTTTGGGTATCAGGAGATACTATCTTCGGTATGGGGCAGGCTGTTGACGGATTGACCGTAGCTACTCCGCTGGGTGAAGCTGCTACTACAGGTGCCATTCCGCCTTTCTCTTGGGATATGGTAACGGGGTTGATACCGGGTTCTATTGGTGAGACCAGTGTAATTGCCATTGCTCTTGGTGCTATCTTGCTGTTGGCAACGGGTATCGCAAGCTGGAAGACGATGTTCTCCGTATTCGTGGGTGGTGCATTCATGGCTTGGGTGTTCAATACAGTCGGTCCCGACACTCCGATGGCTCAGATGCCTTGGTACGAACATCTCGTGCTGGGTGGTTTCTGTTTCGGTGCTGTGTTCATGGCTACCGATCCTGTAACTTCGGCTCGTACCGAGACGGGTAAGTATATCTTCGGTTTCCTGATTGGTGTCATGGCAATCGTAATCCGAGTACTGAACCCCGGTTATCCCGAAGGTATGATGCTTGCCATCCTGCTGATGAACATCTTCGCTCCGTTGATTGACTACTGTGTAGTACAAGGTAATATCAGCCGTCGCGAGAAACGTGCAATTAAGTCTAACAATTAAAATACCGTAAGAAAATGAATACCAATAGTAATAGTTATACTATCATTTATGCTTCGGTAATGGTTGTTATCGTTGCATTCTTGCTGGCATTCGTTAGTTCCTCATTGAGAAACATTCAGAACAAAAATGTGGAACTGGATACGAAGAAGCAAATACTCGCTGCATTGAACATCAAGAACGTGAAAGATGCCGAGGCTGAATATAATAAATATGTAAAAGGAGATATGCTGATGAACGTAGACGGTACTTTGACCGAGAATACCGGAGCATTTGCTACTGGCTACGAAAAAGAAGCTAAAGAACATCAACGCCTGCACGTATTCGTAGCAGAAGTGAATGGAGAAAAGAAATATGTGTTCCCTGTTTACGGTGCCGGTCTTTGGGGTGCTATCTGGGGATATGTTGCACTGAATAGCGATAAAGATACTGTTTATGGTGTCTATTTCTCTCATGCCAGTGAAACTCCGGGTCTGGGTGCTGAAATTGCCGGACAACACTTTCAAGATGAATTCTTGGGTAAGAAGACACTGGAAAACGGTGAAATTGCCTTGGGTGTTGTGAAGAACGGCAAGGTTGAGAAACCTGATTATCAAGTGGACGGTATCTCTGGTGGTACGATTACTTCTGTAGGTGTAGATGCCATGCTGAAAGCTTGTCTGAATAGTTACAAGAGTTTTTTAACCAATAATGATGAGGAATAAGGATATGGGACAGTTGTTTTCAAAGAAAAATAGAGAAGTATTCTCAGCTCCGCTGGGCATGAACAATCCTGTTACCGTACAGGTGCTGGGTATCTGTTCTGCACTGGCTGTAACTGCCAAACTGGAACCCGCCATCGTAATGGGCCTTTCGGTAACAGTGATTACGGCTTTTGCCAATGTGGTTATTTCATTGTTGCGTAAGACAATTCCCAACCGTATCCGTATTATCGTTCAGTTGGTTGTGGTAGCAGCTTTGGTAACCATTGTGAGTGAAATATTGAAAGCTTTTGCTTATGATGTAAGTGTACAGCTTTCTGTGTATGTAGGTTTGATTATTACAAACTGTATCCTGATGGGACGTCTGGAAGCATTTGCCATGCAGAACGGTCCGTGGGAATCTTGCCTGGATGGTATAGGTAACGGTTTGGGATATGCTAAGATTTTGATTATCGTAGCTTTCTTCCGCGAACTGTTAGGCTCGGGTACATTGCTTGGTTTCAATATCCTGAACCATGAATGGCTGACAAATCTGGGTTATGTGAACAACGGTTTGATGCTGATGCCGCCGATGGCTTTGATCATCTGCGCTTGCATCATCTGGTATCAACGTGCTCGTCACAAAGAATTGCAAGAAAAGTAATCACTAGTAAACAGAAAGAATTATGGAACATTTAATAAGTTTATTTGTCCGCTCCATATTTGTGGACAACATGATATTTGCATTCTTCCTGGGTATGTGCTCTTACTTAGCTGTATCTAAGAATGTAAAGACTGCTGTAGGACTGGGTATCGCTGTAACTTTCGTATTGGTGGTTACGCTTCCAGTCAACTATTTATTGCAGACCAAGGTGCTGGCTGCCAATGCTATTATTGATGGCGTTGACCTCAGCTTCCTCAGTTTTATCCTTTTTATTGCTGTAATTGCCGGTATCGTACAGTTGGTAGAGATGGTTGTGGAACGTTTTAGTCCTTCTCTCTACGCTTCACTGGGTATCTTCTTGCCGTTGATTGCTGTAAACTGTGCTATCATGGGTGCTTCTCTGTTCATGCAGCAGCGCATCAATGTAGGTGAGAGTGACCCGAAGTACATCGGTGATATATGGGATGCCATCTCTTACGCACTGGGTTCCGGTATTGGTTGGTTACTGGCTATTGTCGGTCTGGCAGCTATCCGTGAAAAAATGGCTTACTCTGACGTGCCTGATGCGCTGAAAGGCTTGGGTATCACGTTCATTACAGTAGGCTTGATGGCAATGGCATTCATGTGTTTCTCTGGTTTGAACATCTAATAAAGAAAGGAATAGAACAATGGATATGAATTTAATATTAGCGAGCATTGGAGTATTCCTGGTGGTTATTCTGCTGCTTGTTGTTATCCTGCTGGTTGCCAAGAATTTCTTGGTGCCTTCAGGTAATGTAAAACTGACTATAAACGGTGACAAGGTACTGGATGTGGAGTCTGGTGCTACGTTGCTGAATACATTGTCTGTGAATGGAGTATTCCTTTCTTCCGCTTGTGGTGGTAAGGGTTCTTGCGGACAGTGTAAATGCCAGGTACTGGATGGTGGCGGCGAGATTCTGCCGTCTGAGGTTCCTCATTTTAGCCGTAAACAAGTACAGGATCACTGGCGTCTGGGTTGCCAGGTGAAGGTAAAGAGCGATATGGCTATCAAGATTGATGAGTCTGTGCTCGGTGTAAAAGAGTGGGAGTGCGAAGTTATCTCCAACAAGAACGTGGCTACATTCATCAAAGAGTTCATCGTTGCGTTGCCTAAGGGTGAACACATGGACTTTATTCCGGGGTCTTATGCGCAGATCAAGATTCCTAAATACTCAATGGACTATAACAAGGACATTGATAAGAGCCTGATTGGTGATGAGTATTTGCCGGCATGGGAAAAATTCGGTCTGTTTACACTGAAGTGTCGAAATGACGAAGAAACCATTCGTGCATACTCTATGGCTAACTATCCGGCAGAGGGTGACCGTATTATGTTGACGGTACGTATCGCAACTCCGCCGTTTAAGCCCAAAGAACAAGGTCCGGGCTTTATGGATGTGATGCCGGGTATCGCTTCTTCTTATATCTTTACGCTGAAACCAGGTGACAAGGTTATCATGAGTGGTCCTTACGGAGACTTCCATCCGATATTCGACTCTAAGAAGGAAATGATGTGGATTGGTGGTGGTGCCGGTATGGCTCCGTTGCGTGCCCAGATCATGCACTTAACGAAGACATTGCATACTACTGACCGTAAGATGACTTACTTCTATGGTGCACGTGCCCTGAATGAAGTATTCTATCTGGAAGACTTCCTGCAAATAGAGAAAGATTTCCCGAACTTTACGTTCCATTTGGCATTAGACCGTCCGGATCCCGCAGCAGATGCAGCAGGCGTGAAGTATACTCCGGGATTCGTTCATCAGGTAATTTACAATACATACCTGAAAGACCATGAAGCTCCTGAAGATATTGAATATTACATGTGTGGTCCTGGCCCGATGTCGAAGGCTGTTGAGAAGATGCTCGACGATCTTGGTGTTCCGGCTCAGAACTTGATGTTCGATAACTTCGGCGGATAAAATTAGGCAAGGTTTATAAAAAACTTCGATATTTGTAGAAACTCCTGCAAGGCTACGGCTGTGCAGGAGTTTTTTTGTTATCTTTGGCCCGTTATCGAAAAAGAATGTTATGGAAATTCAGGATATACTGCGTAATCTGCAAGTAGAACAACTCACCCCGATGCAGGAGGCTACTCGGGAGGCTTATCATGAAAATAAAGATTTGGTGCTACTCTCACCTACGGGTTCGGGTAAAACACTGGCTTTTCTTCTTCCGTTGGTACAATCATTAAAAACGAATGTGCAAGGTGTGCAGGCCGTTGTGTTGGTACCTTCGCGGGAACTGGCATTGCAAATTGAAACTGTATTTAAATCCATGGGAACTCCCTTTAAGGCTATGAGTTGTTATGGTGGCCGTCCTGCTATGGAGGAACATAGGACGATGAAAGGTGTTAATCCTTCAGTCATTATCGGTACACCGGGGCGAATGAACGATCATTTGAGAAAAGAAAATTTTGATGCGGGTACTGTTACTACATTAGTAATAGATGAGTTTGATAAATGTCTTGAATTTGGTTTCCATGACGAGATGGCGGAAGTTATCGGACAGTTACCTTCATTAAAAAAGCGTATATTACTTTCAGCTACAGATACCGAAGAAATTCCCCAATTTGCCGGAGTGGGAGGAGATTCCCAATCTTCAGTCTCCGGTTCTCAACTGGTTAAGCTTAATTTTCTTGATCCCGATGCTCTTGCCCCTCGTCTGAAGTTACATAAAGTTGTTTCTCCCGAAAAAGATAAGCTGGAAATACTCTACAATTTGCTTTGTACGCTTGGTTATCATTCCACTCTTGTATTTTGTAACTATCGTGATAGTGTGGAACGCGTCACCGGATACCTGCAAGCAAAGAAGTTCCCGTGTGATATGTTTCATGGGGGTATGGAACAGCCTGACCGTGAGCGGGCACTCTATAAATTTCGCAATGGTAGTTGTTCCGTATTAATTTCTACTGATCTTGCTGCCCGCGGACTGGACATTCCGGGCATCGAAAATGTAGTGCATTATCATCCTCCCGTGAATGAGGAAGCCTACACTCATCGTAATGGGCGTACAGCGCGTTGGGAGGCATCGGGAAACGTCTATTTGATTCTGCATGAAGAAGAATTTGTACCGGAATATATTTCTGATGATATTGAAACTTACGAATTTCCAGAGGTGCTTCCTAAGCCTGCTAAACCTCGTTGGGCTACATTATATATAGGTAAAGGAAAAAAAGATAAATTGAATAAAATCGATATTGTAGGTTTCCTATATAAAAAAGGTGGAATGGCACGTGAAGACGTCGGGCAGGTAGATGTGAAAGAACATTATGCTTTTGTAGCTGTGCGCCGTAGCAAAATGAAGCAATTGCTTACGCTGATACGTGGTGAAAAAATCAAAGGAATAAAGACGATAATAGAGGAGGCTAAGTAAACTCTCTTATAAATATTCATTTTATTTGCATTTATTCTTCTGAATGTAAAGTAATAAATCCTCAATACTTTTAGTTTCTCTAAAAGTATTGTTCTTGATAAGCATGGATAACAAAATGGTGCATATATCCTGTATAAACCATAAAAAAGTAAGCTAAATGCGGTGTAAAAATGGAATTTCATCATGAAAGGTTTGTTTTAAAGAAATATTTCCGTAATTTCGCAAGGTCTAAAGACATTAATGAACGAAATTGTATAACCAAAACAAACTTCAAATGAAAAAGCATAATTTCAATGCAGGACCTTCTATTCTTCCTCGTGAGGTGATTGAGGATACGGCAAAAGCTATTCTCGATTTCAATGGTTCAGGCCTCTCACTGATGGAAATCAGCCACCGTGCTAAGGATTTTCAACCCGTTGTGGATGAAGCTGTAGCACTATTCAAAGAATTACTTAATATCCCTGAAGGGTATTCGGTACTGTTCTTGGGCGGTGGTGCCAGTTTGGAATTCTGCATGGTACCCTTCAACTTCCTTGAAAAGAAAGCTGCTTACCTGAATACAGGTGTATGGGCCAAAAAAGCCATGAAAGAAGCCAAAGCATTCGGTGAAGTAGTTGAAGTCGCTTCTTCCGCTGAATCTACTTATACTTATATTCCGAAGGACTATACAGTACCTGCTGATGCTGATTATTTCCACATCACAACCAACAATACTATTTATGGTACTGAACTTAAGGAAGATTTGAATGTAAATGTTCCGATGATTGCTGATATGTCTTCTGATATTTTCTCCCGTCCTATCGACGTGTCTAAATATATCTGTATCTATGGCGGTGCACAGAAGAATCTGGCTCCTTCCGGTGTTACATTTGTTATCGTGAAGAATGACGCTTTGGGTAAAGTTTCCCGTTATATCCCGACAATGCTGAATTATCAGACACATGTTGACAGCGGTTCCATGTTTAATACTCCTCCGGTTGTTCCTATCTATGCTGCATTGCAGACTTTACGTTGGATCAAGGCACAGGGTGGTGTGAAAGAAATGGAACGCCGTGCCATAGAAAAGGCAGATATGCTGTATGCTGAAATCGACCGCAACAAAATGTTCGTAGGTACTGCCGCACAGGAAGACCGTTCACGCATGAACATCTGTTTTGTGATGGCTCCCGAATACAAAGAATTGGAAGCTGACTTTATGAAGTTTGCTACAGAAAGGGGTATGGTAGGTATCAAAGGACACCGTTCAGTAGGTGGATTCCGTGCATCTTGCTATAATGCTATGCCAAAAGAAAGCGTACAGGCTTTGATTGACTGCATGCAGGAATTTGAGAAACTTCATTAATAATATTTATTCACCACAGAGTCACGCTGAGGTTTCACAGAGTTGTAGAACTCAGTGTTACTCAGTGAGACTCTGTGGTGAGTCTTTTTTAATATCATAGAATTATGAAAGTATTAATTGCAACAGACAAACCGTTTGCTAAAGTAGCTGTAGACGGTATTCGCAAAGAAATTGAAGCAGCAGGTTATGAACTTGCTTTGCTGGAGAAATATACAGAGAAAGCACAGTTACTGGATGCTGTGAAAGATGCCAATGCTATCATTATCCGTAGTGATATCATAGATGCCGAGGTGTTGGATGCAGCTAAAGAACTGAAGATTGTGGTACGTGCAGGTGCAGGTTATGATAATGTAGACCTGGATGCAGCTACTGCACATGGTGTATGCGTAATGAATACTCCGGGACAGAATTCAAATGCCGTGGCTGAACTTGCTTTCGGCATGATGGTGATGGCTGCCCGTAATATGTATAATGGTACTTCCGGTACGGAACTGAAAGGTAAGAAACTAGGTATCCATGCATATGGTAATGTAGGTCGTAATGTAGCCCGTATTGCTAAAGGTTTTGGAATGGAAATCTACGCTTTCGATGCTTTCTGCCCAAAAGAAGTAATTGAAAAAGATGGTGTGACAGCTGTTGACTCTGCTGATGAGCTCTATTCTACTTGCAATGTAGTTTCATTGCATATTCCGGCTACTGCCGAAACGAAGAACTCCATCAACTATGCTTTGGTGAACAAAATGCCGAAGGGTGGCGTATTGGTGAACACAGCCCGTAAAGAGGTTATCAACGAAACAGAATTGATTCAGTTGATGGAAGAACGTGCTGACCTGAAATACATGACTGACATCATGCCTGCTGCCAACGAAACATTTGCAGCTAAGTTTGTCGGACGCTACTTCTCTACACCGAAGAAGATGGGAGCACAGACTGCCGAAGCTAATATCAATGCAGGTATTGCTGCTGCTCAGCAGATTGTAGGCTTCCTGAAAGACGGTTGCGAGAAATTCCGCGTTAACAAAAAGTGAGATGAATAGCAGGACTGCCTATCAATTTGCAGTAATCTATCTGACGATAGGTGCTGGTATATTTGCATTGAGCAGTATATTCAGAAAAGAACTTTCAGATTTCGCCCTCGGCTTTTGCGAGGGCGTATCTGTTGTGCTGATAGTAGGTAGTGCCATCTATTTGATAGTGCATTTCATGAAAAAGAAATCTCAATAATCCATTAAAAACACACCTTGACTTATGGCTATAATTAAACCTTTTAAGGGCGTTCGTCCTCCGCAGGACCTGGTAGAACAGGTTGCTTCCCGTCCGTATGATGTGCTGAACTCAGCAGAAGCGCGCGAAGAAGCGAAAGGAAACGAGAAATCCCTGTATCATATCATTAAGCCCGAAATAGATTTTCCGGTAGGCACTGACGAACATGATGAATGTGTTTATCAGAAAGCTGCTGAAAACTTCCAAATGTTCCAGGATAAAGGCTGGTTGGTGCAGGACGATAAAGAAAACTATTACGTCTATGCGCAGACCATGAATGGAAAGACGCAGTATGGTCTGGTAGTTGGCGCTTATGTTCCCGACTATATGAACGGTGTCATCAAAAAGCATGAATTGACCCGCCGCGATAAGGAAGAAGACCGCATGAAGCATGTTCGCGTGAACAATGCCAATATCGAACCGGTATTCTTTGCATATCCTGACAATGCTACTCTGGATGCTATTATCGCTCATTATACTGCCGGAAAGCCAGTGTACGACTTTATCGCTCCCGGCGATGGTTTCGGACATACTTTCTGGATTGTTGATAAACAGGAAGATATTGATGCCATCACTCAGGAATTTGCTAAGATGCCTGCCCTCTACATTGCCGACGGACATCATCGTAGTGCTGCCGCCGCTTTGGTGGGAGCTGAAAAAGCGAAGCAGAATCCTAATCATTCCGGTGACGAAGAATACAACTACTTCATGGCTGTTTGCTTCCCCGCCAACCAACTGACAATTATCGATTATAACCGTGTTGTCAAAGACTTGAACGGTTTGACACCGGAACAGTTCCTGGCTGCTGTCAGCAAGAACTTCACGGTTGAAGAAAAGGGTGCGGATATTTATAAACCTTCCAGTTTGCATAATTTCTCCCTTTATCTGGATGGTAAGTGGTATAGCCTGACAGCTAAACCGGGTACATATAATGATAATGACCCGATTGGTGTGCTGGATGTGACCATTTCTTCTAATCTTATTCTGGATGAAGTACTCGGTATAAAAGACCTTCGTTCCGACAAACGTATTGATTTCGTCGGTGGTATCCGTGGTCTGGGCGAGTTGAAGAAACGGGTGGATAGTGGCGAGATGAAAGTTGCTTTGGCACTTTATCCGGTCAGCATGAAGCAGTTGATGGACATTGCAGATACGGGCAACATCATGCCTCCCAAAACAACGTGGTTTGAACCGAAATTACGTTCGGGACTGGTTATCCACAAATTGGATTAAAACTATTATTTGAAAAAGAAAAACGAGGATGTTCCTTTCAACGGACATCCTCGTTTCTTTTTAAGAATGGTGCTTGTAATATCGTTTTCTCATCCATCGGTCGAACAGGACGAACAACGGAATTGTAATAAGTATCAGCACCCAGAATGCCGGTATCTGAATATGGTCAGGTTTCAAGTTTTCCGTAGGAGTGAAGGCCTCCTTGATGACATCACCAAAGTAAGTGGTTAATCCGGCAATGCAACATCCTGCTAAGAATACAGAAGCTGCTATCGTAGCAAATAAAGTCTTTCGTTCCGATTTCTTTTCCCGCAGACGCATAGCCTCTTCCACCTTCCTCATGGTGCGGTAAGCAAAGTTGGAAGGCAGGCGAAATTCATTTTCCGCTTTTACGGCTCTTTTCAGTCCTTTATCTTTTTGTTCTTCGTTCATACTTCCTCTTGTTTAATGAGTACATATATCTTTTTGCGTATGCGATGCAATTTTACTTTTGCATTGCTCTCTGTCAGGCCCAGAATCAGGGCGGTTTCATTCATCGTCTTTTCTTCATAGTAGAATAGAGTAATCAAGGCACGTTCGTCAGAGTTCAGTTTTTCTATGGCTCTGTTTAGTTTGATAATCATTTCCTCGCTTTCGTCGTTCAGCGTTTCATCAACCTGTTGCTCCGAAATATTGGCGAGTAACGTATCATCCATGGCAAAGGTATCAAATTTCCTTTTACGGGCTGCCGAAATAGCCGTATTATAAGCAATGGAATATATCCATGTGGAGAAAGAACTTTCGGCTTTGAAAGAGGAGAGGTGCTGGAACGCTTTCAGAAAAACGTCTTGCGTCAGCTCTTCGGCATCCTCCTGATTGCAGATGATGCGGGCAATCAGGGAAAATACCTGTTGACCGTACTGATTCAGGAAGTTTTCGTACAGAGCAGTTTCTCCTTTCAATATTCGTCGGATAATATGTGTTTCGTTATTCTCCATTTTGCTCTTTAGACGCAACTCTCTATATAAGGTTACAGAATCCGGAAAGAAATATTTTTTTTCGCAGAATGTGTAACCTCACAAAGAAGCCTGCGTCTAAAGTGTACAAAGGAACAAAAATACTAATTTAAAACGAAACGAATATGATGGATTTTATTATGGTGCCTACGATTATGGCAATCATTACTTTAGGAATTTACAAACTGTTTGAATTGTTTGTATGTAAGAAGGAGCGCCTGATGCTGATTGAGAAGATGGGGGATAAGTATGTCCCGGATGTGGCTTGTATGCCGAAACTTTATGGCAATTTTTCTTTCTCGGCATTGAAATTAGGATGCCTGCTGGTGGGCATGGGATTGGGATTGTTGATAGGTTTTGTAATTTGCACTTCGGCAATTCCCGGATACTTGGATAAGGATGTGGACAACTGGCGTGTTTATCGTGAGACGGTATCTTTGGTTTATGGAGCTTGCGTGCTTTCGTTTGGAGGTATTGGGCTTATCACAGCCTTTATTGCAGAGTTGAAGCTCAGTAAGAAATAATGGCCGGAATTTAGGAATTTTCTTATGATAAAAAAGAGTTGTCAGTCATTGGCAACTCTTTTTTGCGTTAAGAGAGAACCTTAAGGATTCTCCGTGTGTTACTATATTAGTAAATAACCTAACCAGATAAGAATATGGATAAAAAAGAAGAAAAAGCTCTCGAAAATAAGAGCAAGATACAAAAAAGTGCTGAAGAAACATTACCAGGACGACAATTGGGTTTATATTCCAAAGTCGATAAGAAAGAAGTGCGCAACATGGTTTCCGAAATAAATCCGGATAAGAATAGCTTGGGCAGCAGAGGGTAGTTTCGTTTTAATTGACTATCTTTGCCCCGCATTTAAGTTTATAGAACAATGAAGACGAAGAAACGCAGGGATGTCCTATCGGCATTCAAGGAAGCGAACCGCTCGATAGAGCTGGAACGCAATGGGGGGCGTTGGATTGCAAAAGACCGTCCGCACAAAAACAAGAAGAAGTATTGTCGTAAAGATAGTAAGAAAGAGTTGTCACGTATCATCGATGGCAGCTCTTTTTGTTTTATATCACTCTTTTTGTTAACTTCGCCGTTTCTAAAATCAAAAAAACTATGTTTCGTAAACTTGTAGCAATAGAACCTGTAAGTCTGATTCCGTCAGCAGAAAAAGAACTGCACTTGTATGCAGATGAAGTTGTGATGTATCCTGATATTCCGGCAGGAGATGAGGAAATTATAGCCCGTATCGGAGATGCCGATGCTGTGCTCCTAAGTTATACTTCCCGGATAAACCGTGCGGTGTTGGAGGAGTGTACGGATATTAAATATATCGGGATGTGTTGTTCGTTGTACTCTCCCGAAAGCGCCAACGTGGATATCCGCTATGCCAATGAACGGGGAATAACCGTAACCGGTATCCGCGATTATGGCGACGAGGGTGTGGTGGAATATGTGGTCAGTGAGTTGGTGCGTTGTCTGCATGGGTTTGGCCAGGAACCGTGGGAAGATATGCCGCGCGAGATTACCGGGCTGAAAGTTGGTGTTGTGGGTCTGGGTAAGTCCGGTGGCATGATAGCGGATGCATTGAAGTTTTTCGGTGCGGAGATTGCCTACTTTGCCCGTAGCGAGAAGCAGGAGGCGACAGCTAAAGGATATCGTTTCCTGCCGTTGAACGAACTTCTTGCTCAGAGTGAGGTTGTTTTCTGTTGTCTCAATAAGAACACGGTTTTGTTGCATGAGGCGGAGTTCGGACAACTGGGAAACAAGAAGATTCTGTTCAATACCGGATTATCCCCGGCATGGGACGAACCGGCATTTGTCAAGTGGCTGGAAGGTGACAATCTTTGTTTTTGTGATACGGTGGGAGCTTTGGGTGGAGAGCAACTTTTGAGTCATCCCCATGTCCGTTGCATGCAAGTATCCACTGGCCGCACCCGTCAGGCGTTTGACCGCCTGAGCGAGAAAGTGCTTGCCAATATAAAGGAATATATCCGGTAATCGAATCAGAAGAATACAATCGGTGATGTGATATTGAGCAGGGTGTTCACCACAGACCACCCTGCTATTTCAGCCGTGGCACTGTACACATCGATTACGGCATGTACCTGCTCATTCTTTATTTCTACTCTTTGCGTATCTCCCACAAATCCGGGGGTGGATTGCATGGACATTTGCATGTTTTCGGGACCAACGGAGGCCAGTGAGGCGGCAACGGCTACATTGACTTTGGTAGGGAACATGGCGATGGCTTCGGTTGCATTGCCTGAGAAGACAACCCGTTGTTCGGTTTGCAGAGCCTCATCATATACAGCAGTTCCTTTCAAAGCATTAGGACCCTTTTCATTAAAAAACTTGGCGGTTGCATTTCCCATCAGAGAGGCTGTGCGCAGCACATCAAATCCGCCGGTAGCTCCGGAGACGATATATACACGTGTGCCATTTACTTTGGCTGTCTTCATCACTTCCTGATAAAAGGCTGTGTCTGCCAGTGCGCCAATAGAAAGAGTGACGATAGAAGTCCCGTTCTTCAATGCAGGCAGGGCAAGTTCTTTCATGGCGGCAGGGGAGGCTGCTTCCACTAAGTAATCGGGCTTCAGTGCCAGTAAATCTTCTATGGTTGTGCAAGCCATACATGTTTTTCCATGTTGCTGCATTTTGGCAACGATACGTTCAGCTTTTTCTGCTGTACGAGAGTATACACCCACTAAATCATATTCAGGCAACAAGCCATTGACAACTGCATCCGAAACTATTCCGGCGAGTCGTCCACATCCGACGATAACTAATTTTTTCATGGGGCAAAGATACTCCTTATTCGTATAAACTCCAAAATGCAGCTATGAGCTTCGTCTATTTTTTGCGGGACGATATAAATGTTGTACTTTTGTGATTGAAAAAGCAATAAGAAGTTTGAGTATATGGGACGAAAAGAAGAATATAAACTGCAAAATGAGCAATACTTGGAAGCGTTGCGTGCAGAAGAAGAAATCAAAGAACTACCTTGCGGAATCCTCTACCGTGTATTGGAAAGCGGCAACGGTGATAATACTCCCCGTTTAAATAGCATTGTGACTGTGCACTATAAAGGCACCTTGATAAACGGTCGTGAATTTGACAATTCCTGGAAGCGCAATTGTCCTGAAGCATTTCGTCTGAATCAAGTTATCGAAGGTTGGCAGATAGCCCTGCAACGAATGCATGTAGGTGACCATTGGATAGTCTATATTCCTTACACAATGGGATATGGAACACGTAGCAGCGGTCCTATTCCCGCTTTCTCCACTTTGGAGTTTGAAGTTCAGCTATTAGGAATCGCATAATCATGTCATCATGAAAATTCTGATTATTAACGGAAGTCCCCGCAAGCAAGGCCATATCTTGAAGATGCTTCAACTTATGGAAACAGAAGCAAAAGACAATGGCGACGAAGTAACCGTCGTGAGAGTTGCCGACCTGGCAATCCGTCCTTGCATCGGCTGCATGAGTTGCCGTGAGAAACTGAAATGTTGCCTGCCGGAAGATGATGCACAGCGCGTACTGAAACAGATAGAAGAAGCTCATGCCTTGATTATCGGTGCTCCCTGCTATTGGGGGAATCTGCCCGGACAACTGAAAGTAATGTTCGACCGCATCGTTTACGGAATGATGGGAGAGACATCGCGAGGCATTCCTATCGGGCTGCATAAAGGAAAAAAGGCCGTTATCGTCAGTACTTGCACCACCCCGTATCCTTTCAATATTCTTTTTAATCAGTCAAGGGGAGTGGTGAAAGCACTAAAGGAAATTCTGAAATGGAGTGGATTCAAAGTCATCTCTGCCATTGAGAAAGGCGGAACGAAGCAACATCCCGGACTGACGGAACGGGAAGTGAAACGCTGTCGCAAAGTGATACGTAAGCTGTAATCAGGAGACCATTGAAAGATAAATTTTAGAAGGAATGACAAATCTCTACCACCGTTTCTGAGATATTTGCGCGTGCAACTTCCGGTTGCATGGCCTGCTCCAACGTTATGGATGGTGGATTGATAGAATATACTCCCCGAAATCCCGCCCGATGCAGGTCGTCTGCATTTTCTACGCTACCGGCTATCAGTATAACCGGAATTTTCTGTTTGCGAGCTTTGTCAAGTATGCCGGAAGGAACTTTCCCCATTAATGTTTGTTTGTCGGCTTTTCCTTCGCCGGTGATAATCAAATCAGCACCTTTTATTTTATTGCTGAAATCAAGAGTCTCCAGCATCAACTGTATACCCGGTTTCAATTTTGCATTCAGAAAAGCCAGTAAACTGCCACCCATACCACCTGCCGCACCTGTTCCGGAATGATTGGAAATGTCTTTCCCCGTTGTGTGGAAAATGACTTCTGCAAAGTTTTTCATGCCTGCATCCAGCGCTTCTACCATTTTCCGGTCCGCTCCCTTCTGAGGAGCAAAGATATATGCGGCGCCTTCCAGACCATAAAATGGATTTTGTACGTCGCAGGCAACGGTAAAATGGGAAGTTCTTAAATCAGGGTGGACGAAACTTGTATCTATGGAAGCAACTTCCATTAAAATTTTTCCGTTACCAGTTTCCAATATCTTCCCTTCTTTATCCAGAAACCGGAAACCTAAGGCCTGTAACATTCCCAGCCCGGCATCATTCGTCGCACTGCCGCCAATGCCGATGATGAAGTTGCGGCAACCACGTTCCAACGCATCACGAATCAGTTCTCCCGTTCCGTAGGAGGTTGTCAGCATCGGATTCCTTTTCTCCGGCGGAACCAGAGGCAACCCGCTGATGCTTGCCATTTCTATAAAGGCCGTTTTCCCGTCTTCCGAAATGCCGTAGTAAGTATCGTGCCATTCCATGAGAGGGTTGTGGGCAGAAATCTGCACTTCACGTCCGTTGGTTGCTGCAATCAGCACATCCAGCATACCTTCTCCGCCATCGGCTATAGGTAGAGACAGAATTTCACACTTCGGGAATACGGAACGAATACCCTCGGCAGCAGCTTTTCCTGCTTCTGCCGAGGGTAAACATCCTTTGAAGGAGTCGATGGCGATGACTACTTTCTTCATGTATTTAGATTTCTTCTATATCTTCTATATCTTCCAGTTTGGCTTCGGTCTTAGCTTCCGTCTTTGTCAATTTCTTGGTATTGTTGGCAATGACGGCAAGAGCGCGATACAGTTCGGCAAGCAGGCGTGCAAATACAACAATCAGGAAACCGTATATCGGCATGAGGAAGAAAATGCCTGTAGATACCGGCATGACGTATTGTAATTCGTTTGCTGCCAAGAGTGCGATAATCAGTGAGCAAAGTGTGCCAACAACACCGATATAAAGTCCGAGCCATTCACCCACTGTCTGTGTCAGATGGGATACTACAGGGATAGCAATGAATTCGTTGTCTTCCTGGATAACTTCTTTCAGTTTGTTTTTCCGGTTCATCCAGAGCAGATAGCTGCCCCATGCACCACCGCAAAGGATAATAAATATCAGAATAAAAGCAAAGATTGCTTTCCCCTCGGCGAACTTGAAGAACCCCGTGTCGATGACTTTCACCAGGATTGCAATAGGAAATAGCAGATTTAGTACAGCAAAGATGACATAAAGCCAACGGAAAGGTTCACGGAAGAAACGTCCGTTGTCGATGTAACCCAGCAGAGGGTCGAGAAAGGTAAACAGCTTGTTGTTCATAGTGATAAATGTTACTTATGGGAGGACCTTGCATTCTAAGATTGTAAGTATGAGGCCCTGATACATACTTATAATCAGAAGTTTTTCTATTGAATGCGGTTCTGTTTTGACAAATTTACAAAAAAAACTTTTAAACTCTGTCCGTTTCGTCTGAAAAAGAGAGAGGATTAGAAACTATTTTCTTATAACGATAAGAATACGTATCTTTGCAGCATGAGTGAAGATACCTACAAAACCATAAACGCCCCTGCCGAAGGGATTTATACCGAGAAGCGTAGCAAATTCATTGCTATCGCCTTGCCTGTGCGTACTGTCGATGAGGTAAAATCGCATCTGGAAACTTATCAGAAGAAATATTACGATGCCCGTCACGTCTGCTACGCCTATATGTTGGGAGCCGAGCGCAAGGATTTCCGTGCCAATGATAACGGAGAACCTTCCGGTACGGCAGGAAAACCTATCCTGGGACAGATTAACTCCAATGAACTGACCGATATACTGATTATCGTGGTCCGCTACTTCGGTGGCATCAAGTTGGGGACGAGCGGACTGATTGTAGCTTATAAAGCTGCTGCCGCCGAAGCGATAGCTGCTGCTGAGATTATAGAAAAGACGGTGGATGAGACGGTGGCTTTCCTGTTTGAGTACCCTTTTATGAATGACGTGATGCGCATTGTCAAGGAGGAGGAGCCGGAAATACTGGAACAGTCGTACGATATGGATTGCCGCATGGCGCTTCGCATCCGTAAGTCGATGATGCCGAAGCTGAGGGCACGCCTGGAAAAAGTCGAGACATTGCGCTTTGAAGAGGATGCGTAATGTCTCAGCTCCCCGGAGAAAATTCCTCCGGAACGTCTATTTCAGAGATAAATCGTTATAGTGGATTTTCCTGTGCGTCCCGTCGCAGAAGGGTTGTTTATAAGAGCGTCCGCAGCGACACAAGGCGATTCTTCCTTTTCGTACCTCTGCTTTTCCCTCCCGGTCTATCAATTTGAAATTGCCTTCTACAATAAAAGGTCCGTTGGGTGTAGCCGTGATGGCTACTGTATTTTCTTCTGTTTCCATATCATTGTTTTTTTAATGTTATACGTTTCAAATAAAACGTTTGCGTATGGAAATAGTTTATCCATTCACTTTTTTTGTATGGATTTCCTTATCTTTGTGCGCACTTATAAATAATATAGATATATGGCATTCGAAGCAACAAAGCGTGAGTTGGGCGAACTCTACACATTCTTTCGCCTGTTGGCAGACGGAAAGGTTTCATTGGGCACACCGCAAGTTCGGAAGGATGAAGCAAAGTGCTGGCCCATTGCGATGGTACAAAGGGAAGAGCATGACGGCACGCGCCGTTATTATATAGAACAGGAAAATATCCGTATCGTCAGCGGGACGGTGGAGAAAACGGGGACGTTTACTGTGGCTGACAAGGAAGAACAGAACATTCCCCGCGAAGACTTTGGCGGGGCGGCAGAGATTATACTTGAATTGTTGAAAACGACTGCCGGTTCTGATACGATTGAAGTTCCCGAAGGTCTGGAAGGTTTTCTGGATGCCATCAATATCTACGATTTGGAGGCGAAGACGGAAGACCGGACGGATTTCTCTGTTGCCTTCTGGCACGCTGAAGCACCGTTGACGGGATTTAATGTCGGTTGCCGCCTCAGTTCGATGAACCCGTTGCTGGATGGCGGACGCACGGCAAACCTGAAACTGGAACAATCGGGCATCAAGTTTGCTACGCCTATGGTGAACAAGGTGAATGCTTTGCCGGAATCTCCGACGGAGGTTACGGAACGTATGCTGATGATTGAGCGTCTGGGCGGAGTGCTGAAATATTCGGATGTGGCGGACCGTGTGTTCCGTTGCAACCTGCTGATGATTGATTTACACTTCCCCCGTATGTTGGCGGAGATGGTGCGCATGATGCACCTCGACGGCATTTCCCGTGTCAGCGAACTGACGGAGCGTATCAAAGAGATAAATCCTCTGAAGATAAAAGATGAACTGATAAACAAACATGGTTTCTATGAGTTTAAGATGAAACAGTTTTTGTTGGCACTTGCTTTGGGCATGCGTCCGGCAAAGATTTATAATGGTACGGACTCAGCCGTGGAAGGTATTCTGCTGGTAAATGCGGAAGGGGAGGTGCTTTGTTATCATAAATCGGAGCGCCAGGTATTTGCCGATTTCTTATATCAGAACACTCGTTTCGAGAAAGGCTCGGTAGATAAGGATAAGTACGGTTTCCTTGAAAAAGAGAACGGCGTGTATTATTTCAGACTGAATGTAAAGATTGGGTTGACAAAAAAATAATGAGTATGAATGAGATTTTAAAGACCATCAAGTCGCGCCGCAGTGTGCGCGCTTATACGGAACAACAGATTTCGCAGGAAGATTTAACTGCCATTCTGGAAGCGGCAACCTATGCCCCCAGTGGTATGGGACTCCAGACGTGGCATTTCACCGCTATTCAGAATGACGCTGTACTGGAAGAACTGAACGAAAAGATTAAAGGCGCTTTTGCCAAGAGCGATGAACCCCGTTTGCAGGAACGCGGACATAGCCGGACGTATTGTTGTTATTATCATGCTCCTACACTCGTCATTGTTTCCAACGAACCGACACAGTGGTGGGCAAGCATGGATTGTGCCTGTGCCATGCAGAATATCTTCCTGGCAGCCAAGTCCCTCGGCATCGGTTCCTGCTGGATAAACCAGTTGGGGCAAACTTGTGATGATCCTGATGTGCGTGCTTTCCTTACGAAGCTGGGCATCCCCGAAAACCACCGCGTATATGGTTGTGCCGCTTTAGGTTACGCCGCTGCCGCTCCGGTGAAGGAGAAGAAACTGGCGGAAGGCACTGTGACGGTTATTAAGTGATACTGAACGTTCCCTTGTTCTCTATATTTACTTTCGTATGCTGAATATATTTGTCATCTGTTGTCCTGCATAGAGGTATGGGATAAAGATGACTGGATTGAATGTTTTGCCATCTTGCGGAGCTTGATGGAAAAGAATGCAGGGAATCCGTATGATGAAAATGCAAAAAGAAAGCATTTGGGGAGAATGAAAGGAATGTTGTATGGTGATATTCCTGTAAATGCTTCCATACGTTTGTATATGGTTAAATTTCAATCAAATGGACTTTAAGAGAATGATTGGAATGCTTCGAAATGTAGCGGATAAAACTTCTTTCAGAAGAAGATTTTTCCATGTTTTGGATAAAAATAGCCTTATATCCGATAGGGCTACACCCTTTTAAGTACATGGTTACACCCTTTGGGGCATATGGCTACACCCTTTTTGCTGAATGGTGTAGCCCTTTTTCAACCCCGTTATCTCCCCTGTTATGTTCGTTTCTGCCGATAGGAACTTCCGTTACTGCTCGTGGGAACTCCAGTTTCCCTTAATGGGAACTCCAGTTCCCTTTAGTGGGAACGACAGTTTCTCCTTGTGGGAACGCTCGTTTCCTGCTGGTAGGAAACCCCAATTGCTTGTTTGCTAATTGATTATGAAAGCATCTGGAAAGTGTCAAAAAACGATGCGAAGCTGCAGGGTAAATCGGGAGCCGATGGACGAATAAGTACTAGATAAAAGACAATATGAGGAAAAGTCATAACAATAACGAAAAGACTTTTCTTCGTATGTTTACCCATCGTTGATGTAGCGAATCACTCTTGCCGTTTTCTTTCCCCACTATACAGCAAAGAAGGTGTTCATAAAAATGCCCGCAGGGGAGGCGGCAGTCAGGTAATTAATGAATTATACATGAAGCAATTTCGTATAATTCCGTCGCCTCGCCCTGTGGGCTCCCTCTTTTCACAAAGCGGGTTGAAATGAAGCTATATTCCGATAAGAATTTACTTCATTTATCTCTGCATATCAATGATACCGCTATCCGTATCGCTATTGTTCAATCCCTTGTTACCGGCTTTGTGTTTGCGGCCGAACTCAAACGTATAGCCTACGCGGAGTATGAACATCTGTCCCGTTTCTTTTACAAAAGTTTCCGAACGGAAAGGCGCTACCTCACTGATACGTTCTTTTCCCACCTTATAATTATTGGTGAAAGGAAACAGAACACCAATCCCTGCCTGAAAGTTCTGCTTGGCATACATCGCCATAAATGCGGTCTGATTCTCATTCTTCTTGATGGTTTCACCGAAGAAGTTATTCTGCACCTTCCGGAACTGCCCGAGCAAGGAGAACCCTTTGTATTGCAATTGCGCCATCACACTGTAATAGAATTCATCGTACGTGTGGCTGTATTCCAGCCCCTCCGACCAACTGCGGGTATATCCTCCCGAAGCATAAAGCGTCAGGAAATCTTTCAGCCCGAACAGCGTTGCGCCATTGGTACCAATCATCAGTTCCGCATTCAGGCTTTGGAACGACCGTTGGTTTTCATCTTTCAATATCAGTTTCCCGTCCTCAACGAAGATGCTTTCCATGATGGGACTGTCGTAATACTGGTGGCGCACACTCAGATTGGCATTGAACTGCTTCTTCGAATAACTGTAGGACAAAGAGTTCGTGAACTGCTGGTATGTTTTCAGCAACGGATTACCACGAACCATCTGTATCGTATCTATAGCCTGCTCCACATCCGTCAACGAACCAAGCGAGGGTATGGCGGGACTGATATTGAACCGGTAGCGCAGGAAGCCCGCTTTCTTCAAATTGTAACTCAATCGTACGGTAGGCGTGAAAGTATAGTAAGCATGGTCTTCGTCGCTTTCCTTGAACCAGGCACGCGTCATGCCCACACTACCCGCATAACTGAAATCCTTCACCTTGCCCTGCACCTCAAAGAAAGCGGAAGTCTGCGACTGGTCCATTTTCGAAGTAGTGGGATTGGAGCCTTTGTATTCATTCTCCGTCCTCATCTGGTAGTGGCGGGCGCCACCGCTCAGTTTCACATCCTTGAAGCTCTTTTCGTAAATGGCCTCACCGATGACGGAGCGTTTATCGCCATCCACCAGCGTCTGAATATCCGCCAATGCTGCATGCTCGTCCTTGTACTCCTTATATTTACGGTTGTTCTTGGTGTGGATAAGCGTTCCCGTCACATTCATCTGTATGCTTTGCTGATGGGGCAGGGTATGCTGGAAGTAAAGGTCGAGTGCCGGAGAATAGCTGGATGTGTGGTTATTGACGTACGAATAGATAGACTCCGTGCTGCCCACTGCCCACATCCGGTTCAGTTCGTTCTGGTAAGGAGCGTTGTTGAGGTTATTGCGGAAGATGGCGTTGAAGACATACTTGTCCGCTTTCGTCAGATTGTACGTCAGGTTCAGGTTATTGATGAAACTGAGTGCGGGGGATTCGTCTTCGATGCCTTCTTTGATACGGTCGATGGTACGGTCGCCCAGGTGGAAGGTTTCGTGAGATTCGAGGCGGCTGTGATACTTGCCGTTTTTGTTGAAGTAGTCGATGCCCCATTCGGAATTCTTGTAGTTGAACTTCGCACTCAGGAAATTCTCTCCCCACAGGGTATGGGGTGAGTCGGAAAGCTGGAAGTTTACCACACCACCCGTTTCGCGGCGGCGCAGGATGATGTTCACCACAGCGCCCAGTTCGTCGTCGCCGTATTGTTTGCCGGGGTCTTCAATGAACTCCACGCGCAGCACGTCTTTGGCTCTGATGGCGGCTATTTCCTTGTCCGTCACCTTGATGCCGTTGATGCGGGTTTGCACGGCTCCACCGCCGCTGACACTCATGCTGTTGGTGAAGTTGTCCACTTGCAGGCGGGCGATGCCGAGATTGTTCAGCAGGTCGTAGGCACCGAACGAGCGTTTCAATTGGCTTTCGGTGGGCAGGATAATCTGACGATCCACCCGTTGAAGCACGTTGCTGGCGGATACGGTTACTTCACCCAGACTTACGGCATCTTCCTGTAACTGTACATCGCCCAGGTCGAGGTTGTTGTTCAGTTTCAGCAGGATGACTTCACTCTGATAGCCGATGAAAGTAATGGCGAGGCGATAGTTGCCCGCCTTTATTTTACTGAGGGCGAACTTGCCCTGTGCGTCCGAAGTTACTCCGGTCACCAGGGTGGAGTCTGTGGCCCATAGCGATACGTTGGCGGCTATAATCGCCTCTTGCGAAGCGTCCGTGACGCGTCCTTTGACGGAGAAGTTCTGTGCCTGCGTACTGAGTACGGAGAAGACAAGCAGTAGTAAAAATAGTTTTGTTTTCATATTCGTTTCTGTTAATAGGTTACTAATCAATTAGGGATGCAGATTTCACTCCTCCCCATTGGGGAAGATTTTATCTATTGTATTTCAATTGTTTATACTTCCTTCGTTGAGACGGCGAAAGTTAGGATTGTACGGCGGAATTCAGTTCGTACATCAGCGTAAAAACCTTGACTATGATGAGTACGAAGAGGAGTCCGAAAGTAATCCATAATGCTGTCTTTGCGTATCTCTTCATGAACTGCTGTTTTTAAGTTTATTATATAGTTCTGTTATTTCATCTATGCTGATGCCAAGCAGGTCCATAATGTTGAACAGGTCGGCAAGCTGGTTTTCAAAGAATTCTTTCTTCTGTATCTTCATCACTTTCTTCATGGCATCCTTTGAGAGATAGAAGCCCATGCCCCGCTCGGGATAGATGATGTCCTCCGCTTGCAGGTATTCATAGGCTTTCAGCACGGTGCGCGAGTTCACGGCAAGCTGCGTGGAAAGCTCCCTGACCGAGACTATTCGTTCGCCCGCCGTCCACTCACGGGTGAGTATCTTGCTGAAACAGAAGTCCACAATCTGCTGGTATATCGGTTTGTTGGTCTTGAAGTCCATAGCTTACAGTTGTTTTTCTTTGAGCAGGAAGTAGCTCGATATCCATGTGCCGATGGTGAACAAGGCAGGGGTAGCGTAATTGCAAAAGGCAATGACTGCTTCTCCCGTACTGCTCATGGGAAAGTTATATATAGGATAGGCTATGATATTGGACAACCAGTAGCCTTTGGTGTCAGCAGGGCTGCATAAGTATGTAAATGCGCCAATACTTAGCAGGGCACTGAGGCAGAGGCATAACACGATGAAGGAGCTTATCAGCTTCTGGCGTTTGAAGGCTATGCATCCGATAAAGAATGTACCTTGTAACAGACTGTATGTCAGCATCTGGTCTTTTTGAATGATATAAGGTTTTATCTGGCTTCCGAAATATTGCAGATAATCGATTCCTGATAGATTGAATATTCCTTTGAGAACTGCTATCAGTAAGATGCAGAATAACGGGATTATAAGTATGTATTTCATCCACAAGTGCAGGAACTTCTCAAAAACGGAAGCGGGCATCAACAGGTATAGAGTGGAGGTCTGTTTGGTGATATTTATCTCCAACAGGCAGGGGGCGATACAGAGAAACCACAGCACGTAGCGGCTGAGGGAGAAAGCCTGTGTATGTTCGATGTAATAGCTTGAGCCCTTGTTGATGTCATACATCATGCAGAGAAGACAAATGCCCAGCACAATGCCGGCACTCCAAAGCAAGTGTCGGCCGGTTTCCTGTTTCTTGTACTGTTCCAGTAGGAAGAAACGTTTCAGGTTGAAGGTTGCATTCATATTCTTTGCTTATTTGAACATTGATTTTATCTTTTCCGGCACTTGCAACATTGCTTTGTACAGCAGTTCTATATCCGGTGTATTTTCTTCTTCCTCTTCATTAGGCAACACGGAGAAATATCCGGGCAATTCCTGTTCGCTGTAAATGCTGTCTTCGGGCAGACTGTCTGTCCGGGCAAAGAGGAGGCGCTGGCTGATTTCGTCCAACGAACGGTTCAGCAAGATTTCGCCTTCGCCGAGGATGATGAGGTGATCCAGCAGGTTCTCGAAGTCGTGTGCCTGATGGGTAGAGATGAGGAGCGTACTGTCATCATCTATGCTGCGGCTGATGATACGTTTCAGAGCTTGTCGGGATGTGATGTCCAGTCCGTTTGTAGGCTCGTCGAGTATCAGGAGCGGGGTATGCAGTGCAAAGGCATACGCCAGCATCGCCTTCTTCTGCTGACCATAAGAAACTGCGGATAACTTCTGTTTCCTGTCAATCTTCAGTTCTTCAAGATTCTGTTCAAACTCTTTGTGGTTGAAGTGAGGATAGAAAGCGGAATGCCGTGTGGCAAAAGCGGAAATGCTTTCGGAAGGCATCTGCATTTCTTCGGGCAGAAAGAAGTAGCGGCTCAATAAGGCGGGTTCTCTTTTTGCCGGATTCATCCCATCAATGCTGCATTCTCCTTTCCAAGGAAAAAGTAGTCCGCAAAGGAGATGTATCAGTGTGGTTTTACCTACACCGTTCTCTCCCAGAAGTCCATATATTCCGTTGCCTATCTCCAAAGATATATCATTGAAAATAGGATGGTTAGACTTGTAGCCGTAGCTGATGTTTTCTATCTTTATCATAGTTTTTTAAGTGTTGCACTGATGTATAACACTGCAAACGTAGGGGAAGCTGAGGAGAAAAACAAGGAAGGGAGAGATTAATTAATATATTTTAGCAGTCAGCGAAGTCTTGTCGTAGTGGTATGCCGACTATTGTAACTTTTACAATTCAATGAATTTCCTTTTAAAGGGTCTGTTTTTCCCAATTTGTTTATATATAAGTTTTATTCTGGCTACATATCCGCAACGTTTGAAGCCTTTTGCCGAGGCGCGGTTTGAGGATTGTACATAGGCAAAAGTGACGGATTTACCTTGTTTCCGTGCTTCATACTCTCTTATGGCGATTATTTTCCGATGTAATCCTTTTCCCCTATGATAGGGGTTGGTATAGTCGTCAAACAGATAAGCTGTATTCGGATCCATCTTTCTGTTTATGAAGTTGTCGTGATTTGTTAAGATTGCGCCATAACATATCAGGTTATCGCCATCGTAGATTCCGTAGTATGAATATCCCGGTTGGTCAATAAACCTTTCAATTTGTTTCAACTTGCGATTATTAAACCACTTCCCATCGAATTTTATTTGCTTTCTGAAGTCATCCATTGTCATTTTGTGACACTGTACTAATGTGTCGGTCTATGGTTTCGGGAAGCTCTTTGAAGTATGCTAAGTACTTAATGTAAGTAATACCCAGCATTCTCACGACTTTAAAGATTGTTTTGTACAGGCATCCTATTATGCCGTAACGTTTGATTATGTCTGTTAGATTGTTCATTTTGACTGTCCGTTTTTATAAAATCAACCATACCGCCATCATGTGGCATATTGATCCTCCCAATACGAAGAAATGAAATATAGAATGCATATAACGTTGCCGGAAAGAGTAGAACACCGCTCCGGTGATGTAGCAAATACCCTCACCGATCATCCAGTAGCACGTTCCTGCGGCAACGGCATATAGAGGTTTGAAGGCAACCAGTACGGACAGCCCCATAACGATGAAACAGATTGTTTCCACATTGCTATGTTCCTCCATTTTGCGGAAACTCGCGATAGTGCCGATGATAGCGCACAACCAGACAAAACCGAATAGTCCCCATCCCCAAGCGCCTTCGCTCCGCAGTGCAATGAGTGTGACGGGTGAATAACTGCCCGCAATATGCCAGTAGATAGCCGCATGGTCCCAATTCCGCAACCGCTTTTTCCAGGGATTATGGTATTTCAGCGCATGGTAGAGAGTAGAGGCAACGTAAGAGCCGAGCATGCCGAAGAGGTAGAGCCAGATGCCGAATACAGCCCAGAAGTTTCCACTCTGATAGCTTTTTACGAGAAATATCGTGCCGACAACAACTCCCATCAGGATGCCTGCGGCGTGCGAGAGGGTATTTATTCTCTCTTCGGCTTTTGTGTAGAAAAGTCCGTTTTGTTTCTTTTTCCGGGTGATGCTCATTTCTTCGGTTAGTACTCGTGACACTTCCGCAAAGGTATGCCTTTTGGGGCAGAAAGCAAAGATTTGCTATTTTATATTTTCGCCATCTCCCTATTGTAAGGTGTGCTTTTCGAAACTGTCCTTCTGAATGGAGTAACGGCAAGCCAGACGGTTCCAGTTCCAATGCCCGGTCGTACATATTGAGAGCAAGATATAGGTTCGACTGTCCGCCATAAGCCATGATGATGCCGTTTCCCAATTTTTGCAGACTGTCATTTATTTGATGAAGGTGGGCACGAATGGCAAGTAGTTCGTATTTCAGCAATGAATCGTTAGGAGCAACATCATTATATATATGCGGACGAACATTTATTCGTCCGCATACACCAAGAGAGTTTATTCAAAGCATCCGTAGCATGTCGGCAACAACTTGCGGTCGCCCAGCGTGTTATCCACGCGCGCTACGTTTATCCAGAATTTGTTTTCGCGTACACTTTCTATCGGATAAACCGCCTTTTCCCGAGTATAGCTGTGTTCCCAGTTGTTGGCAACCACTTCATATTCGGGGTGCGGAGCGTTTATCAGAACATTGTCTTCCTTATCTGCTTTGCCTTCTTTCACTTCCTGAATTTCTTTCCAGATGTTTAGCATTACATTTATGAAGTTATCCAGTTCGCTGAGGCTTTCACTTTCCGTAGGTTCTATCATCAGCGTGCCGTGAACAGGGAAGGAGAGGGTAGGAGCATGATACCCATAATCCATCAATCGTTTGGCAATGTCATTCTCGCTGATACCTGTTTCTTCGTGAACCTTACGGCATTCCAATATCATCTCATGGCCTACGAAACCCGTAGCGCCACGATATACGATGCCATACGTATCTTTCAGACAGGCTGCCAGATAATTAGCGCTGAGAATAGCGATTTTGGTAGCACGTGTCAATCCTTCCGTACCCATCATACGGATATATCCGTAAGTGATAGGCAAAATACCGGCGCTACCGAATGGGGCGGCAGATACAGTATTGGCAGGATTGCCGAACAGCGGATGTCCTGGCAAGAATGGGACGAGATGTTCTGCAACGCAGATAGGACCTACGCCCGGACCACCGCCACCATGAGGCGAAGCAAATGTCTTGTGCAGGTTCAGGTGGCAAACGTCGGCGCCAATGAAGCCGGGATTTGTCAGACCTACTTGCGCATTCATGTTGGCGCCGTCCATATATACCTGTGCTCCGCATTCATGGATGATGCGGCAGATTTCTACGATTTCTGTTTCAAAAATACCGTGAGTAGAAGGATAGGTAATCATCAGTGCGGCAAGGTCGTCTTTGTTTTCTTCCGCCTTGGCACGAAGATCATCCATGTCCACATTACCCTGTGCGTCGCAAGCACAAGTCACAGTAGTAAAACCGGCTTGGATGGCAGATGCCGGATTGGTGCCATGGGCTGAAGCGGGAATCAATATTTTATTGCGGTGCCCCTGACCGATGTTTTCCAGATAAGCGCGGATAACGCGAAGCCCTGTATATTCACCTGCCGCACCGGAATTCGGTTGCAGACTGACGCCTGCAAAGCCTGTGATGACTTTCAATTCTTCACTGAGATTGTTTATCAATTCACGGTAGCCCTCTGCCTGGTCCTCGGGAACAAGCGGATGCATGCACATGAATTCCGGACGACTGAGGGGCAGCATTTCCGCCGCAGCGTTCAGCTTCATGGTGCAGGAACCCAGGGAAATCATGGAGTGGGCAAGGGAAATATCCTTGCGATCGAGGCGTTTGATATAACGCATCATTTCCGTTTCTGTGTGATATTTATTGAACACTTCATGGGTCAGATAAGAACTCTGACGTTTCAGAGCCTTGCTGATAGTACTGTTTACGGGAATATCTTCTGCTTTTGTCCAATCCTTACCGGCGGCAATGGCAAAAATGGAGAGCAGGATGTTGGCAGCAGATACATCTGTTGTTTCATCGATACTCATACCTACATCTCCATTGTGGAAATAGCGCAAGTTAACTTCTTTACTCAAGGCAATGGTACGTATCTGTTGTGCAGATACAGTATCAGGCAATGCAAAACGTAGGGTGTCGAAGTATTGCTCGTTCACTTGTTTGTATCCCAGCTTGTTGATGTTCTTTTCGAGATATGCCGCAATGCTGTGAATGCGTTCGGCGATAGTGCGAATGCCTTCCGGTCCATGATATACGGCATAGAAACCTGCCATCGTTGCCAGCAACGCTTGTGCGGTACAGATATTTGAAGTGGCTTTTTCACGTTTGATATGTTGCTCACGGGTTTGCAAGGCCATACGATAACACAACTTTCCGTATTTGTCTTTTGACCAGCCAATGATACGTCCCGGAATGTTACGCTTGTACTCGTCACGTGTAGCAAAATAACCGGCAGACGGTCCACCGTAGAACATTGGTGTGCCGAGACGCTGCGTAGTACCGAATACAATGTCAGCTCCCCATTCTCCCGGAGGTGTGAGCAGGGCAAGACTCAAAATATCGGCGGCTACAGCCACTTTGCAGTTGGCAGCGTGAGCTTTCTCTACAAAGGTGCGGTAATCTTCCACATTTCCACTTGCATTGGGATATTGCAGTATGCAGGCAAAAATGTCCGGCGTCATTTCCATCTCGGAATATTTACCTGTGCGTATCTGGATACCTTGCGGGATGGCGCGTGTGGTCATTACTGCCAATATTTGTGGAAAAATCTTTTCGTCCACAAACACAACGTTTGCACCGGATTTCTGCATATCGCGCGGACGCAGGGCATACATCATACTGACGGCTTCGGCCGCAGCTGTTGCTTCATCCAGCAGGGAACAGTTGGCAAGAGGCATACCTGTTAGGTCGCAGACTGCTGTCTGGAAGTTCATCAACGCTTCGAGGCGTCCCTGTGAAACTTCTGTCTGGTAGGGAGTATAGGAGGTATACCATACGGGATTCTCAAATACATTCCGTTGGATAACGGCGGGGGTGATGGTATTATACCAGCCGAGGCCGATATACGTAGTGTAAAGTTTGTTTTTGCACGCTAATCGGGTGATGTGTTGGCCGAACTCATATTCTGTCATGGGTTCGGGGAGTGCTAATGGCTCTTTCAGCCGAATGTTGGCAGGAATGGTTTTATCTATCAACTCATCCAAACTGCCGACTCCAATTTTCCGGAGCATTTTCTCTTCATCTTTCTCGCTAATGCCGATGTGGCGGCAAGCTAATAGGTCGCTTTTCATGGTAGTATCTGTTTTTTTAAGTTTATCTGAAGAATGGATTTTCTGCCTTTTCAATGCCGATAGTAGTCGGAGCACCATGTCCGGGATAGACTATTGTCTCATTGGGCAATACGAACAGGCGGCTACAAATATGTTCTTTCAGTTCGTCGAAGTTGCCGCCAGTGAGGTCGGCACGACCGATGCTACCTTGGAAGAGTACATCTCCGGAGAACATGCAGTGATCTGCAGCGCAGTAATAAACAAGGCTTCCCGGTGAGTGTCCCGGTACGTGAATAGCCTCCAGTGTTGTATTTCCAAAACTGATGATGTCTCCATCATGTAAATAGTGCCCTATTGGTGCAGGCAGTTCGTTCCAGTGAAAGCCAAACATACGGCTTTGTTTCGGAGCTTCATCAATCCAGAATTCATCGGCCTTATTAGCTTCTACTTGCAGACCGAATTCTTTAACCATGAAAGCATTTCCAAAGATATGATCCAGATGCAGGTGTGTGTTGAGGAGATGTTTTACGTTCAAACCGTTCTTGATAATGAAGTTCTTCAACGCTTGTTTTTCCTCCTCATAATAGCAACCGGGGTCTATCACGGTAGCTTCAAGGGTGTCGTCCCACAGAACGTAACAGTTCACGGGGAACATATTAAATTCAAACCTTTTTATTTTCATGATAGGTATATGTTAGTCATTATTTCTGTGATTAAGGCGCTACATAAACCACTTTTTTCGTTTCAAAGAATTCCTCCTCGAAATAATCTTTCAGATCGTACATCACAGTCTTGTTCTTGAAAGGCATAGTCTCATTGGCCAGCTCGCCGCCTTTCAGACAGATCAGTCCGTTGGGCAAAGCATTCTGTTGTTTGGGAGTGATATTCTTACGAATGATTTTCAGTAGATCGGCAAGCGGCATTACAGCACGACTTACAACGAAATCGAATAACTGCTTTTCCTCCTCAGCCCGGGCATGGCGGAAAGTGACATTTTTTAGTCCGATACTGTTGGCTACCTCCGTTGCTACGCGCACTTTCTTTCCAATACTGTCTACAAGGTGGAATTTCACTTCGGGAAATAAGATGGCAAGAGGAATACCGGGAAAGCCTCCTCCTGTTCCCAGATCCATGATATGGGTACCGGGTACGAAGCGTGTAACCTTGGCTATACCCAGTGAATGGAGTACATGATGTTCGTACAGATTCTCGATGTCTTTGCGTGATATGACGTTTATTTTAGCATTCCAGTCCGTATAGAGGTCATAGAGGGACGCGAATTGTTGCTTCTGCGTCTCTGTGAGGTCCGGGAAGTACTTTAGAATGATTTCCATGTTTATTTAAATATAAAATATAAACTATTAATTATTAATTGCGAGCCGGAATTATGAATCTGCATAGAATTAATATTTGATAATTAAGAATTCATAATTAACACCCCTTTTTCATCGCTCAGTAAATGCGACATGATTTCATAAGGCAGAGTGATTTCTACCGGTCCCATCACATAGGGAGCGATTTCATAAATATTATAATAGAAAGTGATTCCTTTTTCGCTCAGGTAGAAGTTCTCGGTTGGTTCCAGGTCTCCAGTGCTTGTATATCCCATTTCTTCTACTTCCTGGCGTGTAGTGGCATTGTTATCTGCCATGAGTTGGTTCCATAGCAAGTCAGTGAGTGCTTCCTGATATTCTCCTACAAAAATATCGTCCAGACGTATCGGACTCAAAGTACGCAAGTCCATATTGAGGAAAGTGGACATATAAATGCCATGGGCGCCTCCGGTAAACTCGTTGTAATCGATGCGGTAAACCAGCAGATTCTTTTTGTAATATTGTACATGGCCTTCTACACCTTTGTAATAGGAGTACCAGGCACTTATGGATGCTGAATCTTCTTTTTCCGCTTCATCTTTGGCATACATGGGTTCCAGATCTTTCAGATAATCCTGGATATAGGTTTCTTTATAAGCTTTTACAGCCTCTTCGGGTGTCATCGTCATGTACTTGTCGCCGAAGCAGGCAGAGAGGAAATAGGTGTTGAGACTGTCTTTCAGTTTCTCGTCGGATGATTTACTGGCATAGGCAAAGTTGATGGTAATGTTACATCCGGGCTTTGCAGTATCTCCGAACAGGTGTGCAGTCTCGTTTACCTGTATACTGTCGAACTCCAACGCACCTGCGTTTTTGTTCATGGTGTTACCACAAGAAAATAAAAAGCCACTTGCCGCAAGTAGAATGACAAGTAGGCTGACATATTGCTTTTTCATTTGGACTTTCTTCGTTAAATTCAACATTCTGGTTTCAGTTCGCTATCGACAAATATAGGACATATAAACGAATAGAACATATAAAAAATGAAAAAATAATAGGCATAAATGCTTTTATCTGCCTATCTTTGTTTCAGATATGAAGAGACTTCGCTACATATTGGCAATATTATTGTCCCTGACGGTTGTGTATGCAGGGGCCGGAGTTTCTATTGTCCACTATTGTTGTGCACGTTGTGCCACAGAGCAGGCATGCTGCACCAATGGTTGTGCTAAATGTCACAAATCTTATCATAATCCGGAGAAATCTTGTAAGGATGAAGGCTGTACGGCTACCTTTTATAAGGTAAATCTTGTGAAGTATTCGTGCGAAAGTCCTGTTATAACTGTACCGGTTATTCAACTTTTCTGTGAAGCATTACCGGATTTCCAATACTCCTTGCCTACAGGTGAATTGGAGGAGGTAGCTTATAATGTACCTCCGCATCCTGACAGCTCAAGGCGGTATTTGGCTCTTTATTCTGTTCTCATCATTTAGAATTCCCTTATTACGGAGTGAATCCGCTCCTGTAAGTTTGAGAGATTTTCATTTCTTTCAAATAGGGTAGGCACTGTGCCCTAACTATACCAAGTCCGTATCAAGTCCATACCAAGTCCGTACCAAGTCCAAGCGTATAGACACGGAACAAGTACGGACCGGATAAGAAGCAAATACAGTGCAGGTCATTTAAAATGATTGCAAGAACTAATAGAATTTTAAAAATAATGAGATTTTTATATATTTTTCTTTTTCTCTCCATAACCTTGAACTTGCAGGCGCAAGTGACGGGTGTTGTAAAAGACACTGCCGGAGAACCCATTCCAGGTGCAAATGTTTTCTGGATAAATACAACCGAAGGAGCGACCACTAATGAAGATGGTAACTTCTCTATTCATAAACCTGCCCGCAGCCATCTGCTTGTAGTTAGCTTTATCGGATTTGAAAATGATACGGTACATGTGGATAAGGGCAATCAGCAACTTGAGATTGTGCTTCGTGAAGGAGTGGAATTAGGTGAAGTGAACATTGTAACCCGTAAAATGGGTACCATGAAGTTGCGCTCCAGTGTGATGAACGAAGATATGATCAGCAGTGCCGAACTGACACGTGCAGCCTGCTGTAACCTGGGCGAGAGTTTTGTGACAAACCCTTCTGTCGATGTAAGCTATTCGGATGCTGCTACGGGAGCCAAACAGATTAAACTATTGGGGCTCTCCGGCACCTATGTACAGATGATGACTGAGAATATTCCGAATTTCCGTGGAGCAGCCGCTCCTTATGGATTAGGATATGTACCAGGACCATGGATGCAGAGTATACAGGTCAGTAAAGGAAGTTCATCCGTGAAGAATGGCTATGAGTCTATAACCGGACAAATTAATGTGGAGTTCAAGAAGCCTCAGTTGCCGGAAGCGGATTGGGTGTCGGCAAATCTTTTTGCCAGCAGCACAAACCGGTATGAAGCTAATGCGGATGCTACGGTGAAGCTTTCGAAGCGCTGGAGTACTTCTTTGCTGGCGCATTATGAAAATGAGACGAAATCTCACGACTCCAATGATGATGGTTTTGTGGATATTCCGCGTGTGGAGCAGTATAACTTCTGGAACCGATGGGCGTATATGGGCGATCATTATGTATTTCAGGCAGGTATAAAGGCTTTGCATGAAACCCGTAACAGTGGTCAGACAGCTCATGGACAGACACCTACTCATGACCTATACGAAATAGGCATCCAGACAAACCGTTATGAAGCCTTCACCAAGAATGCTTATATTTTCGATAAAGAAAAGAATACGAATCTTGCCTTGATTCTGCAAGGAACTTTGCATAATCAGGATGCCACTTACGGACGTAAACTGTATGATGTGGATCAAAGCAATTTCTATGCTTCGTTGCTTTTTGAAACGGAGTTCAGCAAACAGCATAGTCTATCCACGGGATTGAGTTTCAATTATGATGGTTTCGATCAGCATTACCGGCTGACAAACCAGGTAGAAGACGGATTGACGAAGAAATTTGTGAAGGAGTCTGTTCCGGGAGCATATGTACAGTATACATTCAATCTGAATGACCAGTTGATGTTGATGGGTGGTATCCGAGGGGATTACAGCAGCGAACATGGTTTCTTTGTAACACCGCGTGCACACGTCAAGTATAATCCGAATGAGTATCTGCATTTTCGTTTGTCTGCCGGTAAGGGATACCGTACCAATCATGTATTGGCGGAGAATAACTATCTCCTGGCAAGCAGCCGTAAAATGAAGATTGCCCCTCATCTGGATCAGGAGGAAGCGTGGAATTACGGAGCAAGTGTGTCTGCTTACATTCCTGTTTTTGGTAAGACGTTGAATGTGAATGCCGAGTATTACTATACGGATTTTCTGAAACAGGTGGTTGTGGATATGGATAGCAATCCGCATGAAGTGGCCTTTTATAATCTGGATGGACGTTCTTATTCACATGTGTTCCAGGTAGAGGCAAGTTATCCGTTTTTCAAAGGTTTCAACCTTACGGCAGCCTACCGTCTGACAGACGCGAAGACCACCTACGATGGTAAACTAATGGAGAAACCACTTACCGGAAAGTATAAGGGTTTATTGACAGCTTCCTATCAGACACCTCTGGGACTATGGCAGTTTGATGCTACCCTACAATTGAATGGGGGTGGAAGGATGCCCGATCCTTACGAACTCGCTGACGGCAGTCTTTCGTGGGAACGTCGTTATGGCAGCTTCCAGCAACTTAGTGCCCAGGTAACGCGTTATTTCCGTCGCTGGTCTATTTATGTCGGTGGTGAAAACCTGACTAACTTTAAGCAGAAGAATCCGATAATCGATGCCTCTAATCCATGGGGAGAGAACTTCGATGCTACCATGGTGTGGGGACCGATGCATGGTGCTAAGGCATATATCGGGTTGAGGTTTAATCTGGCAAGAAACTAGTAGCTTGTAGCTCGTAACTAAAATAATATTAACCAATAACTAAGGAGATATTTATGAAAACAAGAAGAATGATGGCTGCTCTCGTAGTAGCTTTATTGAGTGTAACAGCAGTGATGGCAAAAGATATCCGTACCGCTGTTTTTAAAGTTTCACAGATGCATTGCGAAAACTGTGAACGGAAGGTGAAAAACAACATTAAATTTGAGAAAGGAGTAAAAGATTTCTCTACAGACTTGAAAACAAAAACTGTGTCTATTACCTACGATGCTGAAAAGACAAATGTAGACAAACTGAAAGCTGGTTTCAAGAAGTTCAACTACGAAGCTGAGTTCGTTAAGGAGTCGAAGCAAGAGGATAAGAAGTAGTCGAACAAACGGCCTGTAGAGATTGTTACTTACTGTATGAGTATGGGCTGAATGATAATTTGCAATAGGCATATAAGCCTTTCAGCCTGTTATATTATCATTCCTCCCATTCTTGTACAATTATCAGCTAATTTTGATAAATCATAAAAACAATATATATGGCTAATTTAAAGAAACAGACGTTTCCCGTACTGAACATGCATTGTGCGGGATGCGCCAATAACGTAGAAAAGACTGTTCGCAAGTTGGTGGGCATTACGGATGCTTCGGTCAACTTCGCTTCCAATACACTGTCTGTCTCATACGAGATGGATAAGCTGACACCCGGAGAAATTCGTGCTGCCGTACTGGCTGCGGGCTATGACCTCATTATTGAAGAAGATCATGTCGAAGAGCGCCAGGAGGAAGAACAACAGAAGCGTTACCGTCGCCTGAAAGGGCGGGTGATAGGAGCGTGGCTATTTGCTATTCCTCTGCTGTTGCTTTCCATGGTCTTTATGCATGTACCTTATTCCAACGAAATACAGATGGTATTGGCTATTCCAGTACTGGTGTTGTTCGGTACACCGTTCTATACCGGTGCCTGGAAACAGGCTCGTTTGGGACGCAGTAATATGGATACCTTGGTTGCACTGAGTACATCCATTGCTTTTTTGTTCAGTGTTTTTAATACCTTCTTCCCCGATTTCTGGTATAGCCGTGGCTTGGAGCCTCATGTTTATTATGAAGCTGCTGTGGTTATTATCGCTTTCGTACTGACTGGTAAGCTGATGGAAGAGCGTGCTAAAGGTAACACCTCTACCGCCATCCGCAAGCTGATGGGATTACAGCCCAAGATAGCCCGTGTGGTGCGCAACGGTAAGGAAGAGGATATTCCTTTGGAACAGCTGAGAATTGACGACCTGGTCAGCGTACGTCCCGGTGAGCAAATTCCCGTTGACGGCTTTTTAACTGAAGGAGATTCTTATGTCGATGAAAGTATGATCAGCGGTGAACCTATCCCGGTAGAAAAGAAGGCCGGTTCGCACGTATTGGCTGGAACCATCAATCAGAAAGGTTCATTCATTATTCGCGCCGAGAAAGTCGGTAGTGAAACGGTGCTGGCGCGTATCATCCGTATGGTGCAGGAAGCACAGGGCAGTAAAGCTCCCGTACAACGTATCGTGGATAAGGTGACAGGTATCTTTGTTCCTGTAGTATTGGGCTTGTCCGTACTGACATTCTTTATTTGGATGTTCTTCGGTGGTGTAGATATGCTTTCCCATGCCATGTTGTCAGCGGTTTCCGTATTGGTGATTGCTTGTCCCTGTGCATTGGGGTTGGCTACGCCTACGGCTTTGATGGTAGGTATTGGTAAAGCTGCCGATCATCATATCCTGATAAAAGATGCTGTGGCACTGGAACAGATGCGAAAGGTGAATGTGGTGGTGTTGGATAAGACCGGCACATTGACTGAAGGGCATCCCACTGTTACCGGATGGTTATGGGCACAGCCGCAGGAGGAGCACTATAAAGATGTTCTTCTGGCTGCCGAACTTAAATCCGAACATCCGTTGGCAGCTGCTATTGTGACTGCCCTGCAAGAACAGGAGCATATCGAACCGGCAGCTTTGGACAGCTTTGAAAGTATTACCGGAAAAGGGATTAAAGTTTCTTATCAGGGTACTGAGTATTGGGCTGGTAGTCATAAACTATTGAAAGATTATCATGCCGCTCTTACTGATGTATTAGGAGAGATGCTGGCACAGTATGAATCGGATAGTTGCAGTATCATTTATTTCGGACGTAAGAATGAGCTGCTTGCCATTGTAGCTATCAAGGACCAGATAAAAGCTACATCCGTCGAGGCTGTCCGCGAACTTCGTACTCAGGGTATCGATGTATATATGCTGACGGGAGACGGAGAACGCACTGCGTCTTCTGTTGCCGTACGCTTGGGCAATATCCAATACATTTCTGATGCTATGCCGGATGATAAGGAAGAGTTTGTCCGTCAGCTCCAGCTTCAAGGAAAGACGGTGGCGATGGTAGGCGATGGAATCAATGACTCACAGGCTTTGGCTTGTGCCGATGTCAGCATTGCCATGGGTAAAGGAACTGATATTGCTATGGATGTAGCAATGGTAACCCTTATGACTTCGGACCTGTTACTATTGCCGAAAGCGTTCAACCTCTCCCGGCAAACTGTACGTTTGATTCATCAGAATCTGTTTTGGGCATTTATCTACAACCTGATAGGTATTCCTATTGCAGCAGGACTGCTTTACCCCATCAATGGATTATTGCTGAACCCTATGCTGGCAAGTGCGGCTATGGCGTTCTCCAGTGTATCGGTGGTATTGAATAGCCTTCGACTGAGGTACTAACTATTTCTATATTCCAACGGACTCATTCCCATGTGCCTCTTGAAGTACTTTCCAAAGAAAGAGGCACTGGGGAAGTTCAGTGAATAGGCTATCTCCTGGATAGTCATATCTGTAGATTTCAACCGTGCCTTGACGTCGATGATGACTACATGTGAAATGATATCAAGCACGTTCCTTCCAGTTACTTGTTTTACAGTGGTACTGAGGTGCTGCAATGAAATTCCTAATTTGTCGGCATAGAACTGGGCACGACGTTCGGTCATATAGTTCTCGATAACCAGTTGTACAAACTTATGGCAAATTTCCTCTTTACGGCTTTTGGCAAGAATGTTTTGCGGACGACGGGCATAGAGAGTATTTATCCCAAGCAAAATGCTGTGAAGTACACTTTGTCCCATAGCTGTGCTGGTGGGGTGTGCAATGGATATACGCGTCAGTAGTGCGAAATAATCTATAAAATAAGAGGCTACAGTATCGTTGACATTGATAATAGGGTTGTCCCATATTTTGGAGAATGACCCCATAGTAGCTTGCAGCAGGTTGATGCCGTTGACACAATGAGCGGAGAAGCCTACGAAACAAAGCCGCACTTTTTCTTTTTGTTCATTGAGTTGTATGATAGTGCCCGGCATTAGGATAATCAAATCATTCTTCTTTATCTCGTATTCCATCAGGTTGATAGATGCCTTAATGGTTCCTTCGGTACATAATGCAAAAATACAAGCCTTTAATCGGCACGACTGGCGATAGAGATTCAGAATATCTTCTGTAACATCTCTCCATGCCAGCATTTCGACCGGCAAATCTACTTGTGGGAAGTTATGTTTCATCTTTTTTCATTTTGCTGTCGGCAAATATACGATTTTATCCCTAAAATCTTAACTTTGTCGGCATGAAACTGAATGTTACAGACTGGAATATTATTCCGTATGCCGATGCATGGACTCGGCAGACTGAGTGGTTTGATACTCTTGTTCGCGCCAAGCAGGCGGGGGAGGAGTATGAAAATCACATTATTTTGTGTGAACATCCGCATGTTTATACTTTAGGCCGTAGTGGTAAAGAAGGGAATATGTTGCTGAGTGAGGAACAACTTCAGAAGATAGGAGCTACGCTCTATCATATTGACCGTGGCGGAGATATTACCTATCACGGTCCGGGACAGCTGGTATGTTATCCTATCCTGAATCTTGAAGAATTCTCATTGGGACTGAAGGAGTATGTGCATTTGCTGGAGGAAGCAGTCATCCGTGTGTGTGCCTCTTATGGAATCATTGCTGGAAGGTTAGAGAAAGCAACAGGCGTGTGGCTGGAAGGGGATATGCCACGTGCCCGTAAGATATGTGCCATTGGTGTGCGTAGCAGCCACTTTGTCACCATGCACGGGCTGGCACTGAATGTGAATACGGATTTACGTTATTTCAGTTATATTCATCCTTGCGGATTTATAGATAAGGGAGTCACTTCACTTCAGCAGGAGCTGAAACGGGAGATGCCGATGGAAGAGGTGAAACAGCGACTATGCAGGGAATTACAAGAATTACTTCATAGATAAAAAACAGTCCATCTATTTACAACGGATAGATGGACTGTTTTCAGAATAATTATTAATTGCTTTTATCTTTTATTTCAGCCATTCGTCCAGCCATTCGAAGAATGTGCGCTGCCAGAGAATACCATTCTGAGGTTTCAATACCCAGTGGTTCTCGTCCGGATAGATCAGCAGTTCGGCAGGAACACCACGCATTACGGCAGCATCAAAAGCAGCCATTGCCTGGTTGGCAAGAATGCGGTAATCCTTTTCGCCATGAATACAAAGGATAGGCGTATCCCATTTGTCTACAAACTGGTGTGGAGAGTTGGCGAATGTGCGTTGAGCCACCGGATTCTGTTTTTCCCAGTATGCGCCACCCATATCCCAGTTGGCAAACCATTTTTCTTCAGTTTCCAGATATTGCATTTCCATGTTGAAGATACCATCATGTGCGATGAATGCTTTGAATCGCTTGTCATGATGTCCGGCAAGCCAGTAAACGGAGAAGCCGCCGAAGCTGGCGCCTACACAACCGAGACAGTCTTTGTCTACAAACGGTTCTTTCGCCATTTCATCAATCGCTGTGAAATAATCCTTCATACACTGACCGCCGTAATCTCCACTGATAGCCTCATTCCATTCTACTCCGAAACCCGGAAGACCGCGGCGGTTGGGAGCTACGATGATATAATCGTTGGCAGCCATAATCTGGAAGTTCCAGCGATAACTCCAGAACTGGCTTACGGGGCTTTGCGGACCACCTTCACAGAACAGGAGGGTGGGGTATTTCTTATTCGGGTCAAACTGTGGCGGATAGATTACCCATGTCAGCATCTGTTTGCCGTCTGTAGTCTTCATCCAGCGAGCTTCAACCTTACCCATTTCCAATTGGTCGTAAATCTGCTTGTTTTCGAAGGTCAGTTGCTTTGCTTCGGCAAAAGCATCACCGTTGCGGGTGGCAGATACGGCATAGATTTCATCACCCATACTCATTGAATGGCGTAAAGCGATTACCTTATCTCCTGCAAGGGCAAGGGAAGCATAGTCATACATGCCGTCTGTCAATTGTGTAATCTTATCATTGGCAGCAAGGTCTACATTATAAATCTGTGTTTCACCATGCCAGACACCGATGAAATAAATACTTTTAGAGTCTTTATTCCATAAGAAACCGTCTACATTCGATTCAAATTCCTTGCTGACGAAACGTTTCTCACCTGTTTCCAGATTCATAATGAAGAGGCGGTTTAAGTCTGCTTCATAACCGTCACGTTCCATGCTCTGCCAGGCAATGTATTTACCATCGGGAGAGTATTGAGGATTCGTGTCGTAACCTTTGTTTTCTTCGGTGATATTGTCTGTCTTCTTAGTTGCAAGGTCATAGATGTAAATATCCGAGTTGGTGGAGATGGCATAAGCCAGACCGGTCTTTTTACGGCAAGTATATGCTACCTTGTCTCCGGCAGGACTCCATGCCAGTTGCTCGATGCCACCCCAAGGTCTCATCGGGCTTTCGTAAGGTTTCCCTTCCAGTATATCTTTTATATTACTGATACTGTTTCCATCAAAATCGGCTACAAAAGGATGTGGAGCACCGGTTACCCATTCATCCCAGTGTTTGTACATCAGGTCGGTAACGATGATCCCCGTTGCTTTAGGCAGATCAGGATACTTATCCGCGGTACTTGGTTTAGTTTTCACTTGTGCAATGAAAAGCAACTTCTTGCCGTCGGGAGAGAAAGAATAACCTTCGATATCACCATCATATTGCGTCAATTGCTTGCGTCCGCTGCCATCAGGATTCATTTCCCACAACTGACTGCTGCCACTTTCATTAGAAAGGAACGCCAGTTTAGTACCGCCTTTTATCCAGTTTACTTCGTTCTCCTGCCAAGGAGTACGGGTGATTTGTTGGTTGCCTGTTCCATCTGTGTTCATCACAAAGACTTCACGGTTGCTCTTGTTCTCCGGCACACTGTAGTAAGCTACCGTGTAAGCAATCTGCTTTTCATCGGGAGATACGGCTACACCGCCGATACGCCCCATAGCCCAGAGAGCTTCGGGAGTCATGCGCTTGCCTTCAATCTTGATGTTCGACCGCTCGATAAGTGGTACTCCGGCTTGCCCTGCGTCTTTTGTCCCGCCGCAGGCAGCCAATGTCATAGCTGCTGACATAAGCAATAAGTTTACTTGTTTCATATAGGTTGTTCGTTACAGTTATTTTGCGACAAATATACAAATTATATGCGTTTCTTCTGCCATTGTCCTCGTTTAATATACCGCCAGCAAAATAGTAGAATAAAGATGGAATACACCATTTCTGATGTCCAGCATAGGGCTACATCCAACTTAAGGTAAAGAATGGTGTAAGTAATATAGGCCACATAGATCACCAGTGTGGCTAGTTCCATTACCAGTGCTGTGCGTGTATTTCCAGTTCCGGAAACTGACTGGAAATATACATTGGCAGGTACGAGAAATAAATATGCAGAACACATCACCCAAAGTGAGTGTACGGCTGCATCCTGTAAATCGGTCATATCGGTGTAGATGCCCAGTATCAATTTGGGGAATAGTACGAAGAGCAATGCCAATGGTAAGACAAATATATAGGCAAGACGTATATGTTGCCGGATGGTCCCTTCTACACAATCTTTCTCGCCGGCACCTATTAGGTTGCTGACTAGTGAACCGCATGTCGAGGCAAATGCCATCATTACCATAAACAGTATACCGGATACACTCCGGACAATGTTTGTAACGGCAAGCGACCGCTCTCCCAGGTGCTCTACATAGAGGAAGAATAAAAACCAAGTGGACAAAGAAATAACATTCTGTATCATTGTCCAGAAAGAGATGTTTAACATCCGTTTTAATACTTCCGGACGGAACTTAGGAATACGATCCAGTCCATACTTGCGGCAATCGATGCGACTACGGGTATAGAGGATGAAAAATGCCAATGAAACTAATTCTGCAAGCGATGAGCCAATGGCTGCACCTGCAATACCGAGGGCTGGGAAACCGAACTTTCCAAAAATCAATATATAGTTGAACACTACGTTGCTCAATACCATAACTATTGAGTTCAGGGTCAGGGTTTTTGTTTGTGTAGTTCCCAGAAAGAAAGCACGGAATATGACTGCACTGAATGAGAAGAAAGCTCCGAAGACACGCCAGTTCAGGTAGCTAATAGCTGCTTCATAAATGTGTTCGGAGGCAACGATACGCTTTAGTATAATCGGTGACAGGAAGTAGGAGAGCAGGAACATGATTGTTGCCAATCCTATCTGGAAGTAAATTCCCTGATAGAAAAGGTCACCAATTTCCCGGTACTGTTTTTCACCGTTTCGCCGTGCTATCAGTATCTGTGCTCCGATGCTGAAGCCGAAAGCTGCCATAAAGATTACCATATAGAAAACACCTGCAATGGCTGATGCTCCTAGTTCTACTTCGCCTACCCGTCCTAGAAAGGCGGTGTCTGTCATACCTATCATTTGTTCCATCAGCAGGCTGATAAGGATCGGATAGGCTATCATCCAAATCTGTTTGTTGGTGTATTTAGTTTTCATTTAAATTATAGTTATAGTTGTTATAAGAGAAAGAAAGCCGGACAATTACATCAATTGCCCGGCTTTTATTATCAAGTGATGAAAAACGGAGACTTACTTTTTATTCTGTCTCTCTTTCATCAACTGTTCCTGTTGTTTCTGCATTGCCTCCAGGCGAGCGGCAAAGCCGGTTTTCTTAGCTTTCTTCGGATCTTTCTTTCGGGCTTCCAATTGGGCAAGAAGTTTCTCTTCATTCGTAGTCTTGCGCAGAATGAGAGTAGTCACCACACTAATCAATGTCGATATGAAGTAGTAATAGTTCAAACCTGAAGGATAGCTGTTCAAGATAAACAACATCATAATCGGCATGAGATAGGTCATCCACTTCATCGCTGCCATCTGCGGGTTTGCTCCGGTATCCTGTTGTTGCATCATGAACTTGGAGTTCAGAATATTCACAACGGTCATCAGTAAGCAGAACAAACTGAGGTGACTGCCCAGAAACGGGATATTGAACGGGAAGTTGATGAAAGCATCATACGTTGAAAGGTCATCAGCCCATAAGAAGCTCTGTTGACGCAATTCGATAGCACTTGGCACGAACATGAACAGCGCAATCAGAACGGGAAATTGTACCAACATCGGCAAACAACCACCCATCGGACTCACACCATACTGGCTGTACATTCCCATTACCTCCTGTTGCTTCTTCATCGCATCTTCCTGCTTGGGGTATTTCTTGTTGATTTCGTCTATTTTCGGTTTCAACACGCGCATCTTGGCAGAAGATATATACGTTTTCCAGGTAGCGGGGAATACGACTGCTTTTACAATCAATGTCATCAGTAACAATACGATACCCATGCTCAGACCCCAACCGGACAACCAGTCAAAGATATTAATAGTAAACCATTTGTTGATCCAGCGGATCAACGGCCAACCTAAATAAACCAGGCGGTTCAGTTCCCATTTCTCTTCGCGTCCCTTGTCCAGTGCAGTCAGCGTCTTGTAATGGTTCGGGCCGAAGTAAAAGAACATCTGTGTAGGCTGTTTGCCTGTCGGGTCAAAGCTCGTACTCATTTCAGCAGAGTAGTCCTTGATGTATCCACTGCCTTCTCTCTCCATTTTAGATACTAACTTCGTTTTTTCAAAGTCGGTGTCTGCAATAAATACTGAAGAGAAGAACTGATTCTTGAAAGCAATCCAGTCCAGACGTTCCGGTACTTCTTTTTCATCATCTTTATTGGCTGATAAATAATCTGTACCATTACCCATGAACTTGTAAGTCAGTTCAGACAGACGGTTTTCGTATACATAACCCTTTTCGATCTGACGGGCGCGTTGTGCCCATTCGATGTCTACATAGTTATTACTTGCTGCCAACTTATCTGCCATGCCTTTAGCTTCGATGCTGAAGTCCACCAGGTAAGTGTTGGGATGCAATGCATACTTGAAGTCTATAAAACTTGCACTGTCAGCAGACAGACGCATCGTTACAGTGCTGTCCGTACGGTTCACAGTGGTGAAGTAATAGTCCTTAGTCTGTATTGTTTCCTTTTTATTATAGAAAAGGAAATTCATGGAAACATCGTTTCCGGTGAATAAGGTTACAGGAGTCTTCTTGTCCTGCTCCATATACTCTTTCAATACAGCGGAGAATATGGAACCGCCTTTGGTGCTGAGGGTCAACTCAGCCACGTCGTTCTGAATAGTAATCAGCGAATCTGTTCCTTGGAGAGCATTGAAGAAGAGTGAAGTAGAATCCACTGTTTCTACATCTTTTTCATTTGCCAATGCTGCATCCGCTTTGGCTTTCAGTGCTTCTTCACGTTGCTGTACCAGCGCAATGGAATCATAATAACGCTGCTGTGCCTCCAATTGCTCTTTGCTGGGGCGACTCAGAAAACTGAAGCCGACTAACAAAATTGCTATTAAAACAAGACCTGTAATGGTGTTTTTATCCATGAATAATTTCTAGTTTACAATTTTATAATTATTGAAATAATCTTATTTCTTTGCTTTTTCCTTTTCCTCGAAACTTTCGATAGATGCTTTAATGAAAGCCACGAACAACGGATGGGGATTCAATACCGTACTGCTGTATTCCGGATGGAATTGAGTTCCGACAAACCACTTCAGTTCCGGTATTTCTACGATTTCCACCAAGTCCGATTCCGGGTTGATACCTACACATTTCATGCCGGCTGCTTCATATTCCGTTTTATACTGGTTATTGAATTCATAGCGATGGCGGTGGCGTTCCTGGATGTGTTCTGTTCCGTATGCCTCGTATGCCTTGCTGCCTTTTTGCAAAATACATTCGTAAGCTCCCAGACGCATCGTTCCACCCATATTGGTGATGGATTTCTGCTCTTCCATGATGTCAATCACATTATGCGGAGTTTTCTCATTCATTTCGCGTGAGTCAGCATCAGTATATCCCAGTACGTTGCGTGCAAATTCGATAGCAATGCATTGCATTCCCAGGCAGATACCGAAAGTCGGAATATCATGCGTGCGTGCATATTTGATAGCTACGAACTTACCGGCAACACCACGTTCGCCGAATCCCGGGCCAATCAATATACCTGCCATGCCTTTCAATGCTTCCGCTACATTTTCTTCCGTGAGCTTTTCACTGTTCACGAAGTCTACAGATACCTTACAGTCATTGTACGTACCGGCTTGTGACAGGGCTTCACGGATGGATTTGTATGCATCCTGCAAATCATATTTGCCAACTAGTGCGATGTGCAGCGGTTCTGTATTTTCCGCTTTATGACGGCGTTCAAGAAAAGCACGCCACGGGCCCAGTCCCGGTGTGTCGCCTACGGGCAATCCCATTTTCTTCAATATTGTTTCATCCAGTTTCTGAGCCTGCATCAGGATGGGAACTTCGTAGATGGTAGGAGCATCGATGCTCTGTACTACTGCGTTTTCATCCACATTACAGAACAAAGCAACTTTCTTGCGTACGTTGCTACTCAATTCGTGTTCCGTGCGCAAAACCAATATATCCGGTTGGATACCTGCACTCTGCAATTCCTTTACGGAGTGTTGTGTCGGTTTGGTTTTCAATTCACCGGCGGCTGTGAGGTAAGGCACATATGTAAGGTGTACACACAATGCGTCACGTCCCAGTTCCCACTTCAACTGACGGATACTTTCCAGATATGGCAAGGATTCGATGTCGCCCACCGTACCACCGATTTCTGTAATTACAAAATCGAATTTATATTTGTTACCCAGCAACTTTACGTTTCGTTTGATTTCGTCCGTGATATGAGGAATGACTTGAATGGTCTTACCTAAATAATCACCACGGCGTTCTTTATCGATAACGCTTTTATAGATGCGTCCGGTTGTGATGTTATTGGCTTTTGTAGTCTGGATGCCAAGAAAACGTTCGTAGTGGCCTAAGTCAAGGTCAGCTTCATGTCCGTCTACAGTCACATAACATTCTCCGTGTTCGTAGGGGTTTAAAGTACCCGGGTCAATATTGATATACGGGTCAAACTTTTGAATGGTTACTTTGTAACCTCTTGCTTGTAGCAATTTACCAATGGATGAGGCGATGATACCTTTACCTAAAGATGAGGCAACGCCACCGGTGACGAAAATATACTTTGTTTCTCCCACAGCTATACTGTTTTTAATATTATTGTTTTGTTTTGGTGCGATGTACACATTTGTGTATCTATCTGTCTACACGTGAGACTTAAAAAGCGCAAAATTACAAAAAAAAGAGGAAGTACATAAAGTTTCGGCGAAACAATTATAAAAAAAGCATGTTTTCTTTTTCTTTCTCTATTTCTATGTTTTCTAAACATTTTAATTTAATTTTGCGCTCAAAACATAGATTTTAGGGCGTTATGAAGAATAAATTTTTATCTTTATGGGCAATCGCTGTGCTTTTTTCTTCGTCGGCTATGGCGCAGAATTCGGTGAAGCCTGTATTAAAAACCGGTGAAAAAACGGCTGTAGTACAAGCGGATACTTTATCGGACTTAATGAAGCAATATTTTGTTTTAAAGTTGAAGCCGGGAAGTGCTACCCCAGAATTGGATACAGTTTCCATATCCTATGAAAAACATTTGGGAGTATTAAATTACCTGAATGATCCTTCCACTCCGGAGCGTTACATTGCGGACAATCCTGATTATTACCGCTTGTTTATCCCGTTGACTTATTATAATTCTCCCATGGAGAGCATTTCAACATTGAAATGGAAATTCCAGCCTTTTGATACAGCAAAAACTTCTGTAAAGGAACCATTGTTGTTTGATGAAGCTCCTTTTACTTCGAAGAAACGTGCCAATGAAGTGGTGGACCGTGCGCTGTTATATCTTTATGCTAATGAGAATCCGCCTAAGATTGTGGCATGGGAAGATGAATTAATGCAGGTGAAAAGTTTCACGGATAATATTGAAAAAGAAGTTTCATCTAAACCTTCTGTCCTGAAATTATTTGTCCAGGAAGATATGGCCAATGTAAAAGAGGATGCAGAGGTTGTGATCCATAAGCCCAATTGGTGGGTGACGGGTGGAAGTGGTTCTTTGCAGATTACTCAAAACTATATTTCTGACAACTGGTATAAAGGTGGTGAAAGTACAAACTCTTTTCTGGCGAATCTGCAATTGTTTGCTAATTATAATGATCGCGAGAAAGTGCAGTGGGAAAATATGTTGGAGGCCAAGTTAGGTTTTGGTTCCACTCCTTCGGACAAGTATCACGATTATCTGGTAAACACTGACCTGCTACGCTTGTATAGTAAAATGGGTATTCAGGCAGCTTCTAATTGGTACTATACCATTTCAACAGAATTTAAAACCCAGTTCTGCCATGGTTATAAGGCGAACAGCGAAAAGTTAGTTTCAGCTTTCTTTGCTCCGGCGGATTTATCCACCAGTGTCGGTATGGACTACAAGTTGAAGAAGAAAAAGTTTAGTCTGTCTGTTTTTATGGCTCCGTTGACTTGGACGATGCGTTATATAGGCAATAAAGATGTGAATGAGGTGGACTTCGGTTTGGAGGAAGGCAAGTGTGTACGTCACAACTGGGGTTCGCAAATACAACCCACATTGGAGTGGACCATCATTCCTTCCATCGTATTGAATTCCCGTCTGAATTATCTGACCAGCTACGAATGGACTCGTGTAGAATGGGAGAATACGATCAATTTCATATTGAACCGTTATCTTTCTACAAAATTGTATGTACATGCACGTTATGATGACAGTAGCAAGCCGACTACTGGAGATAGTCACTTCCAGGTGAATGAAATTCTGAGTTTTGGTATTAATTATAAGTGGTAATTATAAATACTTGATATAAATAATGAAGCTGCTTCCTTTTGGGGGCAGCTTTATTTATAATATCCCTCCATTAGTGGAATTAATGGCTTCCTTTCCGTGCCCGAAAAGGAACCAAGGCTGGAGTTGGGCAATATCCGGTCCGTACCAACTCCGTACCAAATTCGGTTGAAGGTACCTCTATCCGGGGATGGTACGGAGCAAACAGGGGGGTGAACCTTTTTTGGTAGGGATCTGACAGGATGCTGAGCAGCCTCTGATTCCTGCCAATGAGTATAGTATAAATGTAGTAAATGAGGCTGTTTCTTTTGAACAATAGTGCAAAGTGATACATCAATCCCTGTTTTTTAACAGCTTTTCTGGCTTTTCCTGTGAAAAAAATGAGGAAAAACAGTTAAAACGGGAAAAAGTGCGTTAGCGTACACATAAAAAAGTAGGTGAAAGCCTTGCAGTTCACAAATAATGCGTAAATTTGCCGCAATTTGTAATGCACAGTTTGCAAAATGGCAGATATTATAAAACATCAAGGTATTGTGGAAAACATAAACGGTTCTCATGTTATGGTGAGAATTGTCCAAACGTCAGCTTGTGCAGCGTGTAGCGCTAAAGGACATTGTGCCTCGGCTGATACCAAAGAAAAAATGATTGATGTAATCAGTAATGATGCATCTTCCTACCAACCCGGTGACCGGGTAATCGTCTTCGGAGAACTATCCATGGGGATGATGGCGGTGTTACTGGCCTTTATAATACCTTTCTGTGTTCTGATTATTTCTCTTTTTATATTTATGGCTATCTGGAACGACGAACTTCTCTCTGCGATTTGTTCGTTAGCTTTCCTTATACCTTACTATTATATATTATGGCTGAATAAAACACGTATGGGGAAAAAGTTCTCTTTTTCCATAAAGCCGATAGACTAACTATTAGAACATTAAAAACAAATAATTAAATAAATAACTAATTTATGAATGTAATTCTGATTGCAGTGATTTCATTGGGAGCTATAGCGCTGGTTTCGGCTACTATTCTGTATATCGCTTCCAAGAAATTCGCCGTGTACGAAGACCCGCGAATTGCACAGGTAGGAGAGGTGTTGCCTCAAGCAAATTGCGGTGGATGTGGTTACCCGGGTTGTAGTGGTTTTGCCGATGCTTGTGTAAAAGCAGGTTCGTTGGACGGAAAATTCTGTCCGGTAGGCGGACAACCTGTCATGACGCAAATTGCCGAAATCCTTGGTTTGGATGCTACTGCGGCCGAACCGATGGTTGCGGTTGTGAGATGTAATGGAACCTGTGCCAATCGCCCGCGTGTAAATATGTACGATGGCGCGAAGAGTTGTGCTATTGCAGCTTCTCTTTATGGTGGTGAAACAGGTTGTAGTTTTGGATGTCTGGGCTGTGGCGACTGTGTGGAAGCCTGTCAGTTTGATGCTATCCACATGAATCCCGAAACAGGACTTCCGGAAGTGGATGAAGCCAAATGTACGGCTTGTGGTGCTTGTGCAAAGGCTTGCCCGAAGAATATTATTGAAATCCGCCCGCAGGGTAAGAAGTCACGCCGTGTCTATGTGCAATGCGTGAACAAAGACAAGGGTGCCGTAGCGCGTAAGGCTTGTACGGTTGCTTGTATCGGTTGTGGCAAGTGCGTGAAAGTATGTCCGTTCGAGGCCATTACGCTGGAGAATAATCTGGCTTACATTGACCCGAACAAATGTAAATCATGTCGTAAGTGCGAGGAAGTTTGTCCGCAGAACACGATTGTCGCACTCAATTTCCCGCCGCGCAAGCCGAAGGCGGAAGGTGCTGCTCCGGCTGCTGCTAAAGTAGCTGCTGCGCCAAAAGCTACAGAAACTCCTAAAGCAGCAGAGGCTCCTAAGGCTGTAGAAACCCCGAAAGTAGTTGAAACCCCTCAGGTGGAAACTCCGAAGGCGGAAGCTTAATAATCAAGAAGTAATAAACGACTAAAATACAGAATTGTATGTTGAAGACATTTTCAATCGGTGGTGTTCATCCACACGAAAATAAACTTTCAGCACATCAGCCCATCATCAAGGCGGAAGTTCCTGCCAAAGCTGTGATTCTGCTGGGACAGCACATCGGTGCACCTGCAAAACCGCTTGTGGCTAAAGGAGATGTGGTGAAAGTCGGCACAAAGATTGCTGAACCCGGTGGTTTTGTATCTGCAGCCATCCACTCGTCTGTCAGCGGCAAGGTTGCTAAGATCGATTCGATTATCGATGCCAGCGGTTATCCGAAGCCAGCTATTTTTATCGACGTAGAAGGTGACGAATGGGAAGAAAGCATTGACCGCACAGAAACTTTGGTGAAGGAATGTAATCTTACCTCTGAAGAAATTGTGAAAAAGATTGCCGATGCCGGTATTGTAGGTTTGGGTGGTGCTTGTTTCCCTACTCAAGTGAAACTTTGTCCGCCGCCTGCATTCAAGGCAGAATGTGTGATCATTAATGCCGTAGAATGTGAACCCTACCTGACAGCTGATCACCAGTTAATGCTGGAACATGCAGAAGAAATTATGGTAGGTGTATCTATCCTGATGAAGGCCGTAAAGGTTAATAAGGCATTTATCGGTATTGAAAATAATAAGCCGGATGCTATTCAGTTGATGACAAAAGCTGCTTCCAGCTATGCAGGTATTGAGGTGGTTGCTTTGAAAGTGCAATATCCGCAAGGAGGTGAAAAGCAGTTGATTGATGCCATCACCAGCCGTCAGGTAGCAAGTGGCGCATTGCCTATCTCTACAGGTGCTGTGGTACAGAATGTGGGTACTGCATTTGCCGTATATCAAGCTGTACAGAAGAATAAGCCATTGTTTGAACGTGTGATTACCGTAACAGGAAAATCGGTGGCAAAACCCTCCAACTTCCTGGCACGTATCGGTACACCGATGAAGCAGTTGATTGATGCTTGCGGTGGTTTGCCCGAAGATACAGGTAAGATTATCGGTGGTGGCCCGATGATGGGAAAGGCGTTGATAAATACAGATGTACCAACTGCTAAAGGTAGTTCTGGTATTCTGATAATGAACAATAAGGAAGCCAAGCGCGGTGAAATTCAACCTTGCATCCGTTGCGCAAAGTGCGTGGGTGCTTGTCCGATGGGATTGGAGCCTTATTTGTTGTCGGCGCTTGCTGAACATACCGAATTCGAGAGAATGGAGAAAGAAAGAATAATGGATTGTATCGAGTGCGGTTCTTGCCAGTTCACCTGTCCTGCGAACCGTCCGTTGCTGGACTATTGCCGTTTGGGTAAAGGTAAAGTAGGAGCGATCATCCGTGCACGTCAAGCTAAAAAATAACGAAGTATGGAAAATAAATTAATAGTATCACTTTCGCCCCACGTCCATGGTGGTGACAGCGTGAAAAAGAATATGTATGGCGTGCTCATTGCATTGATTCCTGCATTTCTCGTATCACTCTATTTCTTCGGACTGGGTGCGCTGATTGTTACGGCTACTTCGGTAGCTGCCTGTTTGTTCTTTGAATGGGCTATCGGCAAATTCCTTTTAAAGAAAGAAACCACGACTATTTGTGACGGTTCTGCCGTAATCACAGGTGTGTTGCTGGCATTCAACTTACCTTCCAATCTGCCTATCTGGATTATTATTCTGGGTGCATTGTTTGCAATAGGTGTCGGTAAAATGTCTTTTGGCGGACTGGGTTGTAATCCGTTCAACCCCGCATTGGCGGGCCGTGTATTCCTGTTGCTCTCTTTCCCTGTGCAGATGACGAGCTGGCCGGTTGTCGGACAGTTGACTTCTTATACAGATGCAACGACGGCGGCTACACCTCTTAACCTGATGAAGCAGATTGCCGGTGGAAATATAGAAGCTTTAAAAGATTTGCCTTCTTCTTTTGACTTATTGATTGGTAATAATGGAGGTTGCTTGGGTGAAGTAAGTGCCTTGGCATTGCTGTTGGGATTGGCTTATATGCTTTGGAAGAAAATTATAACCTGGCATATTCCTATTTCTATATTGGCAACAGTATTTGTATTCTCAGGTATCATGCATCTGGTAGATCCGGAAGTATATGTATCTCCGGTGCTTCAACTGCTTACAGGTGGTTTGATGTTGGGTGCTATCTTTATGGCTACGGATTATGTCACTTCTCCGATGAGCAAGAAAGGGATGTTGATCTATGGTGTGTGTATCGGTCTGCTGACAGTGATTATCCGTTTGTTCGGTGCTTATCCTGAGGGTATGTCATTCGCCATCCTGATTATGAATGCCTTTACTCCGTTGATAAATACATATTGTAAACCTAAACGCTTTGGGGAGGTAGCGAAGAAGAAATGAAAAAGTTAGAATCATCCTTGAAGAATATGTTGCTGGTACTCACGGGTGTTACCGCTATTTCTGTGGCGTTGCTGGCGTATGTAAATGAGCTGACGAAAGAACCTATTGCACAAGCCAATGCAAAGACATTGAGTGATGCGGTAAGTGCGGTTGTTCCTGGTTTTGATAACGATCCGATTGCGGAAAAAAAGGTGCAGGCTGTGAATGGTGTGGATTATGCCGTGTATCCTGCAACGAAAGACGGACAATTTATTGGTGCTGCTGTAGAAGCCAGTTCAATGGCATTTGGCGGTGAACTGAAGGTACTGGTCGGTTTTGATGCAGAAGGAAACATTATAGATTATTCTTTGTTGTCGCATGCGGAAACTCCGGGATTGGGTTCCAAAGCTGCCGATTGGTTTAAAGAAGGCAACAAAGGAAGTATTAAGGGAATGAATCCGGGTAAGGCCCCTTTGTCTGTTAGCAAAGACGGGGGACAGGTAGATGCTATTACCGCTTCTACCATTACTTCACGTGCTTTCCTGAATGCTGTGAATGCTGCTTATGCTGCTTATGCGGGTCAGAATGAGTCTGATGCTGCTACGGGCGCTACACAAAAAGTTGTTGAACCTGCTGAAAACGCAGCTACTGAGGCTACGGATTCCATCAGCGCTAAATAAAGAAAGGAGTAGAAGATATGAATAATTTTAAAGTTATGATGAACGGGATTATTAAAGAGAATCCTACGTTTGTACTCCTGCTTGGTATGTGTCCTACGCTGGGTACTACCTCTTCCGCCATTAATGGTATGGGTATGGGATTGGCAACCATGTTCGTGTTGATTTGCTCTAATATTGTAATCTCGGCTATTAAGAATGTTATCCCTGATATGGTGCGTATTCCATCTTTTATCGTAGTTATCGCATCTTTTGTAACGTTGTTGCAAATGGTGATGCAGGCTTATGTTCCTGCTCTGTATGCTACGCTGGGTCTGTTTATTCCGCTGATTGTGGTAAACTGTATCGTACTGGGACGTGCCGAAGCTTTTGCTGCAAAGAATACTCCGGTAGCTTCTTTCTTCGATGGTTTGGGAATGGGACTTGGTTTTACCTTGGCTCTTACTCTGTTGGGTGCCGTACGTGAGTTTCTGGGAACAGGTAAAATCTTCAATCTGACTATTCTTCCTGAAGAATACGGTATGTTGATATTCGTACTTGCACCGGGTGCGTTCATCGCGTTGGGTTATCTGATTGCATTGATTAACAGCTTTAAAAAAGCATAATTAAGAACTTAGTATGGAATATATATTGATATTTATTTCGGCAATCTTTGTTAACAACATCGTGTTGTCACAATTCCTGGGAATTTGTCCGTTCCTCGGAGTATCCAAGAAAGTGGAAACTGCATTGGGTATGTCGGCTGCTGTAGCATTCGTACTTACTATTGCTACTATAGTGACATTCCTTATTCAAAAGTTTGTTCTTGATGCTTTCGGTTTGGAATACCTGCAAACAATTACCTTTATTTTGGTAATTGCAGCCTTGGTTCAGATGGTAGAAATCATTCTTAAAAAAGTATCACCTTCCCTATATCAGGCACTGGGTGTATTTTTACCTTTGATTACTACAAACTGCTGTATTCTTGGTGTGGCCATTCTTGTAATTCAAAAGGATTATGACCTGTTGACGGGTGTAGTTTATGCATTCTCTACTGCTATTGGCTTTGGCTTGGCACTGACACTCTTTGCGGGTTTGCGTGAACAGATGAGTTTGGTGAATATTCCGAAAGGCATGAAAGGAACTCCGATTGCTTTAATTACAGCCGGTCTTTTGGCTATGGCTTTCATGGGATTCTCCGGTGTAGTAAAGATCTGAAAAAAAGAACATTCAGTAATAGATAAGGGGTAGAAGAAATTCTGCCCCTTTTTAATTTAAACTAAAAAAATACTCTTTTTTCTTTTTATCTAAAATTAATTTCCTTAAATTTGCCGCCACAACGATGATAACCTATAAGAATAAATCACTGATGAAAGAAAAAATCTTGGTTACAGGTGGAACCGGTTATATTGGTTCACATACTGTAGTAGAACTTCAAAACGCAGGTTATGAAGTAGTGATAATAGATAATTTGTCAAACTCTAGCGCCGATGTAGTTGATAACATCGAAAAAGTATCAGGTATTCGTCCTGCATTCGAAAAATTGGATTGTTTGGATTTCGCTGGTCTTGACGCTGTGTTTACTAAATATAAAGGCATTAAAGCCATCATCCACTTTGCAGCCAGTAAGGCTGTAGGCGAGTCGGTTCAGAAACCATTGCTTTATTATCGCAATAATCTGGTTTCATTGATTAACCTGCTTGAGTTGATGCCAAAGCACGGAGTGGAAGGTATTGTGTTCTCTTCTTCTTGTACAGTTTACGGTCAGCCGGACGAATTGCCGGTAACGGAGAAAGCCCCGATTAAGAAAGCTGAATCTCCTTACGGTAATACGAAGCAGATCAATGAAGAAATCGTTCGCGATACAGTGGCTTCAGGTGCTCCTATCAATGCAATTTTGCTGCGCTATTTCAATCCGATTGGTGCGCATCCGACAGCATTGCTCGGTGAGTTACCCAATGGTGTGCCTCAGAACTTGATACCTTATCTGACCCAGACCGCTATCGGTATCCGTGAGAAACTGAGCGTCTTTGGTGATGATTATGATACGCCCGACGGCTCTTGTATACGCGACTTCATTAATGTAGTTGATTTGGCAAAAGCACATGTTATTGCTATCCGCCGTATTTTGGAAAAGAAACAAAAGGAAACAGTGGAAGTGTTTAATATCGGAACGGGACGCGGTCTTTCAGTATTGGAATTGATTAACGCTTTCGAAAAGGCAACTGGTGTGAAACTGAATTATCAGATTGTCGGTCGTCGTGCGGGAGATATTGAAAAGGTATGGGCCGATCCTAAATTCGCTAATGAAGAGTTGGGTTGGAAAGCTGTTGAAACCATCGAAGATACATTGCGTTCTGCATGGAACTGGCAATTGAAGCTTCGTGAGAGGGGTATTCAATAAGCGGTAAAAGAGATTTTTGTTTTTATTAACAAATAGGGAATGAACAAATGCTTCCCCGCATTTGTTTATATGTTGCAAATCAGCCTGATGCTGTTTATGTATATGTGAATATCCGTAACTAGTACTTATGCCTCCCCGGCATAGACAGGTAAGATTGCATAGTAGTTTTGTCGTGTTTTATTTTGTGTTTGTGTTGTGAATAAGCCTTGTCGGGAGACAGGGCTTATTTTTATTCTTGTTCTTCTATTGCCTTATTCAATAGAAATGTTGTTTCTTTAAGTTTTTCGACAATATTTATTTTAGTAATTTCTTCAAACCGAATATCTGGCAAGTAAATCCCCAGACTTGCGATGATCGTCTTGTTTTTATAAATAGGAGTTGCTAGGCTGACAACATGGTTAGCATTGGAAGTGATTTCTACTTCTTTGGCTCTAATTTCAGTTAAGGCAGCAACCAGATTTTGTGCATTCTTTATTTCCGGCCACGATTCTTTATCAGGTAATCCGTATTTTCCTGTGAAATAGTTTAGTTCCTTTGGAGAGTAGTGGGCTAGTATCATTCTTCCGGTAGTAGCTTTATAAACGCTGGATTCTTGGGTGGTTCTGACCTGGATTTCATGGGTACATTCTGCTTCATATAATAAAATTCGTTTCCCCCCTTCAATAATGGAGAGAATAACCGTTTCATTTATATTATCCCGAAGCCGTTCAATAAGAGGCTTTGCGATTTCTTTCAGTTCAGCATAATAGGTATATGAGTTGGTTAATTGATAAGCCATATAGCCTAGTTTGTATCCCTTTTTTGCGCCTATCTGTTCTACATAGTTTCTGTTTACCAATGTTTTTAATATGTTGGCACATGTTCCATGGTTTAATTGAAGTGAATCTGCAATTTCGGACAAGCTTAGGTCTTCTTTGGGGCTGGAAGCTATTACTTCAAGAATGCTTAGGGCCCGATGTATGACTTGTATCATATCTATAATATAAAAGTTATTTTTTTATAGTTTTATAATGCAAAATTAGGAATTATAATTCTATTGCCAATTTTTAGGTTTTGTTTTTAACTACTATTGTGTGTGTGTCCTCGTGTAGAGCCCTTTTGATGGCTTATTCTTATGTTCTACAACAGAAATTGCATTTTTTTTCTGCTGATTATTTTGATCCTAAAAGACTAATAGTAATTTTGCATTGAAAAATTAAATTTTATATTATGAAAACAAAGTGTTATTTGCTACTGTGTATGTTTGTTTGCACCACGGCTTTTGCTCAGCATGGTGTAAAAGGCAAAATTGTGGATGCCGGTACCGGAGAGTCTTTGGTAGGCGTGAATGTTACGGTAAAAAATGAGAGTTCCGTAGGTACGATTTCCGATTTGGACGGAAATTATTCTTTGGTTGTTTCTAAAACTGCTACTTTGGTATTTTCGTATATAGGTTACATAAGCCAGGAGATACCGGTAGGAGAGAAAAACATGATTAATGTTTCATTGGTTGAGGATTCAAAAACCTTAAGTGAAGTTGTTGTGATTGGTTATGGAACCATGAAAAAATCAGATTTGACTGGTTCTGTGGTTAAAGCGGATTTGAATGTAATGAAAGATTCGCCGAATACAAGCATTATGCAATCTTTGCATGGGACGGTGGCTGGATTGCAAATAGGGCAGACCAATTCAGCTGGTGAAGATCCTTCAATCGGAGTGCGTGGACAAACCACTATTAATGGTAGTACTTCTCCTTTAATTATATTGGATGGAATTATATATGGTGGGCGCATTTCTGATATTAATCCGAGTGATATTGAATCCATTGATATATTGAAAGATGCGAGCAGTAAGGCTGTTTATGGTGCGAAAGCAGCTAATGGTGTATTGATGATTACATCTAAAAAAGGTAAAAGAGCTCAAAAACCGAAGATATCATATTCAGGTAGTTGGGCGTTCAGTAATCCGACAGTCGATTACCGGCCATTGAACCGGGAAGAATGGATGCAGAAAGTACGTGATATCGAATATGAGTCAGCCTATACCAAGGAATCCGGTTATTTAGTTCCAAATCCGGACTGGGATTTTTCCAAGTCACAACTGAATGTGCAACAGTTGGATGGAATAGAGAATGGTACAGATTTTAACTGGTGGGATGAAGCTATGCAGACTGGGCATTTATTTACTGATATGGTGAATATCAATGGTGGTAGCGAACATGTTTCTTATTTCCTTTCCGGTAGTTGGACCAATCAAAGAGGAGTTGTAAAGAATGACAAATATAAGCGTACTACATTCAGAGCTAATATTGATGTGCAAGCTACATCTTGGCTGAAGGTGGGTACTAATACTTTTTTCTCCGTTTTGGACTATTCCGGAGAGTCCCCCAATATGAATGCTCTTATTCGTATGCCGGCCGTAGTGACTCCCAAGGATGCGGATGGTGAGTGGATTACCAATCCGAATGGAACTTTAACTATGAATCCTTTCTTGGAATATATGGTCGAAAATTCAGACAAGCGTCATCAGATAAATACAACCGTTTATGGACTGGTTAGTATACCTTGGATCAAAGGATTGACCTATCGCTTGAATTATAATTATACGCTTGATGCCAAGAATTTATATAATTATAGTCGGTATGAGGCCAGTCAACAAGGAGAAGCATCAAAGCAGCACGATAATTCATCTGTATGGTTGCTGGATAATATTGTAAATTATACCAATTCTTTTGGTAAGCATGCTATTAATGCAACGTTTGTGTATGGTGCTAGCAGGCAGGCCTATGACAATACCCTGGCAAAAGGACAACAATATACTAGTACGGTAACTGGTTATAATGATTTGGGACAGGCTATCATACAAACCATACGTTCGTCAGCTTATAAGGAGAGCAACCTTTATCAAATGCTTCGTACATCTTATAATTATGATAGCAAATATTTGTTAACAGCTACATTACGTCGTGATGGTTTTAGTGGCTTTGCCGAGAATCACAAGTTCGGTCTGTTTCCTTCTGTTGGTTTGGGTTGGGTATTGTCTCGTGAAGCGTTCTTGTCCGAAGCGGAATTTATGGATAATCTCAAGCTCAGAGCTAGTTTTGGTGTGACGGGTAACCAAACTTCACGTTACAGTTCCTTAGCAAAGGTTGAACTGAATGCAGGCTCGAAATATGTTTTTGGCGATGGTGCAAGTACGTCCATCGGTTCTACTGTTATGCGCATGTCCAATAAAGATTTAAAGTGGGAGACGACAGCTGAGTATAATGTTGGTATTGACTTTTCCTTTTTCAAGGAGAGGCTGACTGGAAGTATAGACTTTTACCGAGCTACCACAAAGAATCTGTTATGGGATGTTATTATTCCGACGATGACCGGATTTTCCAGTGTACGCAGCAATGTGGGCAAGTTACAGAATACAGGTTTGGAAATAGTACTCGGTGGTACTCCTGTGAAAACAAAAGATTTTCAATGGAATGTCCGGCTGAATTTTTCAACGAATAAGAACAAGGTGGTTTCTTTACTGGGACAGGATACTGATGGAGACGGTAAAGAAGATGACTTGGTAGCCAGCGGACTGTTTATCGGAGAATCGTTGGGAACCATTTATGACTATGAAGTGGAAGGTATCTGGCAGTTGGCAGATAAAGAGAATGGTACTATTATGAAGGGTTTTTATCCCGGAACCTATAAAATTAAGGATCAGAATGGCGATGGAGAGATTACGGCTGGTGAAGACAGGGTGATTCTAGGGCATAAAGAACCGGCTTACATGATGGGTATTTCCAATGATTTTAGCTATAAAGGGTTTGAATTACGTTTTTTCATCAATACCATTCAGGGAGGTAAGAACGGATATCGGTCGAAGATTGCCAAACCTGATTATATTGGAAAGTCGATAGGTAATGCCGAGAACCTGAGTTGGCTGACTGCCTATGATTATTGGTCACCAAGAAATCCGAATGCTAAGTTTGCAACAGCTTGGCTATCTCCTACCGTAGATACGAATCGGATGCAAAATCGCAGCTTTGTCCGTTTGCAAGATGTATCGTTATCCTATAACTTTGATCAGCGATGGACTAAAAAGTTAGGTGTGAGTAATCTGAGGCTTTTTATTAGCGGACAGAACCTTTTGACTTTTACAGGTTGGGATGGTTGGGATCCTGAAGCCGGTATTGGTTTCACCACAGACTCTTATCCCGTAATGCGTACTTATGCTTTTGGTATAGATTTAACTTTTTAACAGATTGAATTATGAGACAGAATATTTTTAATGCAGGAATTGCCTTTTTATTCTCATGTTTTGTTTTCTCTTGTAACGAAAGCAGCTTTCTGGAAGAGAAGCCGCTGGACTTCCTGAGTCCGGAGAATGCCTATAATACATATGCCGATTATGAAACAGCCTTAACAGGTTTGTATGCGAAAGTACGTGCGAATTTCTATAATAGTGATTTCGTCTTCTTTCAGGAAACAGATGTAGCCAAGAATGCGCGTGACAATAATAATTTCATGGGCAATCTTAAAGACTGGCTCACTCCTCAGCAAGCTGGTGTGGCAGACGTATGGGATCGTGAGTATAAACTGATTAATAATGCCAATACCATCATCAGTCGTATAGAAGGTAGTTCACTGAACGCGGAACAAAAATCCCAAGTGGCTGCCGAGGCCAAATTTTTCCGTGCATTCGGTTATCGTACGTTGGTTTATATTTTCGGTGGTGTTCCGTTAGTGCTTGAGGAAAATGTCTCTCCAAAGACGGACTTCACCCGGAACTCGAAAGAGGAAGTATTGAAAGCTATGTATGATGACTTCCTGGAAGCAACAACTGTACTTCCTGACATTCATACTGTAGTTGATGGAAAGATTTCCAATCTAGTGGCAAAACATTACCTTGCTGAGACCTGTATATCGTTGGGACTCTACGATGATGCTATTCGTTTAGCTTCTGAAGTGATTGATAATCCCAATACAGGTTTGATGAAAGTCAGGTTCGGGTCTCACAAATCGGAAGAAGGAGATGTCTATTGGGATCTATTCAGAAGGAAAAATCAGAACCGAAAAACTTCGGGTAATACGGAAGCATTATGGGTAATTCAGATGGAGCCGGATGTAGAAGGTGGTTATCTGACTTCAACTTCTTATCGTCCCTATTATCTGGAACGGTTTGCCGCACCAGTGACATATTCATGTACTGATCCGGAAGGAAAGAAAGCTTTCCTTTCTTCGAATGGTCGTTCGGATGCCAATGTGGGGGGGCGTGGAGTTTCCAATATGTCAAATACCCATTGGTGGTTGTATGAGGTATGGGGCGACGATTTTAGCAATGATATGCGTAATTCCAAATACAATGTGGTACGTGATGCTTATTATGATTTGCCTACTTCCAAGTATTATGGTAAAAGTATTATTGCTCCTGAAACGAAGAGTAAACTTTTGGAAGAACAGTCTTGGCGTTGGTATCCGTGGCCAACTAAGATTACAACTCCGGGTGAACATCCTGAAGCCCTGTATGCCGATCCGGCACTGAAAACACTGAAATCGACTGCCGGTGCTACTTATCTGGACCAATATATGCTACGTTTGGCTGAAACCTATCTGCTACGGGCAGAGGCTTTTTTAATGAAAGGAGACAAAGAAAAGGCAGCAAACGATATCAATGAAGTAAGGAACCGTGCTCATACATCTGAAGTAGTTGCATCGGAGGTCACCATAGACTATATTCTGGATGAGCGTGCACGCGAATTGGTATATGAGGAATTCCGCAGAATTACGTTAGGACGATTGGGTAAGTATGTAGAACGTGTTCGTAAATACAATACGCTCAACGGACCTCGTGTGGAAGATTATCATGAACTGTTTCCGATACCTTACAGTGCAATAGAAGCCAATAAAGATGCTGTATTGGAACAGAATCCAGGTTATAAGAACTAAGGAACTACTGATATAATAAACAAGAATAATACAGTTTCTAACTATAATTTTTTAAAAGGAATTGAAAATGAGGAATCAAATAAATGTTTTATGTCATTTTTTGCTGCTTTGGGTTGTAAGCTCATGTACCCATACACCGGTTAGTGAAGGACGGGTGAAAACGAATCTTGCCGTACCGTATGAAGTGATCGGTGTACTATCTCCTAAAAGTATTCATGAGGTAAAAAACGATCTGACTTTAGGATGCGAGGTGCTGGATAGGGATTATGCCGACTACCATCAGTATAAAGAATATATCGTTCCTTTGGGTCTTAAAAAGATACGGTTGCAAGCCGGATGGGCCAAAACAGAAAAGATAAAGGGAGTTTATGATTTTGCCTGGTTGGATTCCATCATAAATGATGCAGTTGGACGTGGAATAAAAATCTGGTTACAGGCATCTTATGGGAACCCCATCTATGAAGGTGGGGGAACCCCCTATCTGAAAGGAGGTTGGCCTACTTCCGAAGAGGGAAAAACTGCTTGGAACAGATGGGTGGAGGCTATGGCTCTTCATTATAAAGGTAAGGTTTATGAATGGGAAATCTGGAATGAGCCGGATATCAATAAAGAACAGATCAAGGATTATAAGAGTCTGACGGACCTGAATATTCGTACGGCAGAAATTATAAAGCGAATAGATCCGGATGCTAAGATCGCTGCTTTGGCATTGGCCTTTGCCGATGCAGAATTTCTGGAGAAATGTATGCAAGATTTTAAGGAACGCGGGAAATTGGAACTTTTTGATTGGATTTCGTATCATCAGTATGTGTTCCGGCCGGAAGATGTGTATCCGAAGGTTGAGAAGATGCGGCAAGTTATACAAAAATATTCAGATCATATCAAATTGTGGCAAGGTGAGAACGGTGCACCATCCAAAGGATATATGGGTGGAGCTTTAGGAGCTTATCAATGGTCGGAAGTCTCGCAGGCCAAATGGGCTTTGAGAAGAATGCTCGGTGATCACGGGCGGGATATTGCTACCGGGATATTCAGTATTGCAGATATGAACTATGGCGGTAATGATGCCATCAAGAAGAAAAATGTAAAAGGCCTGTTGGAAACTAATGAACAAAACCAGGTTGTTCGGGCAAAGGTGGTTTATTATGCCGTACAACATCTGGCTTCGGTGTTCGATTTGTTACAGCATTCGGTAGATGTACATAGGTTTGAGGTCAAGACGGATTATCCTTATAGTCTTTTTGCCTATCAAGATGAAAAGAGTGAATTACAGTCATTCCTGATATGGTACGATGAAGCTACTCCTACAAACTTCAATCAGCCTACCCCGGTGGATGTGGAAGTGGCCGGGGGAAAATTTAAGAATCCTGTATGGGTAGATTTGTTGACTGGTAAAGTTTATAAGATTCCTGCCGGTGATATAAGTAAGCACGGAGACAAGTATTGTTTTAGCAATCTTCCGGTATATGATTCTCCGATTATGGTCGTTGACCAGAGCTTAATCAAATATGAATAATGGCTATGGAGTTACAATTACAGGAACTGGATTACTGGGCCATTGGTGTTTATATATTATTGATGGCAGGGATAGGTTTATCTTTCGGTTGGTTTATCAAAGATGTCGGTGCTTATTTCAAGGGAAATGGCACTATCCCCTGGGTGATGGCTACCGTTACCAATTTTATGGGATTGTTCAGTACGTTTGTCTTCGTGGCTTATGCCGGGATTGCTTACGAGTACGGGTTGGTCTCTGTTACGGTATTTTGGTCCACTGTACCGGCATGTATCATTGGCAGCCTGTGGCTTGGCGGACGTTGGCGGCGGACTGGTTGCGTCACTCCCATTGAATATTTGGAACAGCGTTATAGTTTCTCTGTTCGTGAAATAATGACGTGGGTAGGATTACTGGTGAGGCTGTTAGACAATATGGTGCGGTTGTATGCTATTGGTGTTTTCATTACTGTAGTCACTCCTCTGTCATTGGAATGGGCCATCATCATTTCGGGTGTAATTGTTACGCTGTTCAATATTATTGGCGGTATCTGGACTGTAACGATTATGAGTACGGTACAGTTTGTGATCTTAATACTTATCACCTGTGTACTGCTGCCCGTGTCCTTACATGAAGTGGGAGGTATTGGTGGACTTTATCAACAGATCCCTGAGAAGATGACGTGGTTTAATGGTCCCAAAGGAGCATTTTTCTGGTTGGCAATCTATTATGTAATGACGATGATAAAATACAATGAGAACTGGACATTTATTCAGAAATTCTTTTGTGTGAAAGACGAAAAAGCAGCTAAGAAAATGGGAGTTCTGACGGGTATCCTCTTTTTAGTGTTTACCCCGATATTCCTCATTCCGGCTGTTGCCTCTTCTTTAATAGTTCCGGAACTGGAGAATCCGGAGATGTCCTATATATCGGTTGCCATTCGCTTGCTTCCTGCCGGTATTATGGGTATCATGTTTTCTTCGATGTTTGCGGCAACTATGTCTTCACTGAATGCCGAGTACAATGTTATGTCGAGTGTTTTTACAAAGGATGTATATCAGCGGTTGTTTAATACGGAAGCTGCTGAAAAACGCCTTCTGGTTGTGGCTCGTTGGTCTACATTGGTTATCGGAGCACTGATTACAGTAGGTGCTATCTATATCGAAGGGTTTGGAGGAGCTTTTGAAGCCAATAAACTGTTTACGGGAATATTCTGTATTCCTATAGGTATTCCTTTGGTATTGGGTATTGTAAGCCGCAAGCCGAATGCCAAGGCGGCTATAATTACGATCAGTGCTGGAATTGTAGTAGGGATTGTCTTGAATGCACTTCCCGAAGTGGATTGGGAGATGGCAACACTTATCGAGTTAATAGTTTGTTTGGTTCTTTATTATCTGCCGGTTTATGGGCAGATGGATATGAAAGACAAAGTGAAAGTGGATGAACTGTTTGATGCCTTGAGTGTGAATATAGACCCTAAAAAGGTTCCTTCCATTTCATCGCAATATGTTAAAGCACTGATGATATTACTGTTGGTATCTCTTGTTGTATCCGGCGGGCTTTTTATAGGAATGAGCATTCCCAATCTACGTTCTATGGGTGGAGATTTGAGTTTATGCGCCGGCATTTTGAGTCTTTTACTGGCAGTGGCTCTGTGTGTTGTTTATAAATTGAAAATAAAAAAGTAAATAATGAAACTAGCATGGTATTTACCTACTTTGCCATCGGTAAAGTGGAAGATTGCAACCCAATTGGGTGTAGAATATGCGGTAGCGGCATTGCCTGCCGAACGGTATTATATGAAACCGTGGGATTTCAAGGCTCTGCTTTATGCTAAAGAGAGTTTGAATGATGCAGGTCTGAAGCTTGAAGTAATTGAACCGGCTCCTCCCCATTATAAGATTAAGCTGGGATTGCCAGGCAGGGATGAAGAAATAGAGATATTCAAGCAAGTACTGAGAAATATGGCGGCTTTGGATATTCCTGTTTTATGTTACAATTTCATGCCCCAATCCGGTTGGTATCGTACCTCTTTTGCTAAAAAGGGGAGAGGTGGGGCACTGGTAACGGCATTTGATTCAAAATTGATGCAGGCAGCCCCGCAGTTGACTGAAGCCGGGACACAAACTGACATACAGATATGGGACAATTATAAATACTTTATGGATAAGGTATTACCCGTAGCAGAAGCATGTAAAGTGAAACTGGCTCTTCATCCGGATGATCCTCCGGTACCTTCCTTGCAGGGAGTGTCGCGTATCTTTAGAAATGTAGAGAATTTCGACAAAGCCTTAGAACTTTATCCCAGCGATTACAACGGGATAACATTTTGCCAAGGTTCTTTTGCAGCCATGAATGAGGACATACCTTCTTTGATAAGACATTTCGGTCGGAAGATTTTCTTTGTCCATTTCCGAGATATACGTGGAGATGCAGATGCTTTTGAAGAGACATTCCATGATGAAGGGCAGACTGACATGAAAGCCTGCATGCGTGCATATAAGGAAATTGGGTTTGATGGAGTGATCCGTACAGACCATGCTCCTGTTATGGCTGGTGAGTCAGGAGAAAATCCGGCGTATGAGATGCTGGGACATATATTTGCGACAGGATATTTAAAAGGTTTATTAGAAGAATAAAAATGATTATGGACAATAATTTAATGAAGTTAGAGAAATTGATTGAGAAATTGGATAGGATAGATGGTATAGAGTTTCCGATTTCAGATCAAGAATTGTGTGAACGTTACGAAAATCTTTATACAGGAGCCGTAAACGATGTTTTGCGTGAAGCCACATTGATGGATCAAGCCTTGCCGATTACTATCTTACCATTGCAGTTTGAAATGCGTGCGGCAGGCATCGCATTCACTATTCGCAGTAATCCGGACCCCACTGTCAAGGGGGAAATGGATATCAGGGCACAGATGCTGGATGATATGCCGAAAAATTGTTGTGTGGTATGGGACGCAGGTAATGAAGATGAAGCAGCTCATTGGGGAGAGGTAATGACAGCTTCCGCTATAGCCCGCGGAGCAAGATGTGCTGTGGTCAACGGTGGGCTGCGTGATACGATTCAGGTATTGAAGCAAGACTTTCCTATATTCTACCGTTACCGCAGTTCGAACGGTTCTTTAGGGAGAACCAAAATAACAGGATATAATATACCGGTTAGGATTGGAAAAGTTTATATAAAGCCGGGAGATGTCATTTTTGGTGATGTGGATGGTGTGGTAGCCATTCCGCGTAGCATCGCCTATGACGTATTGTTGAGAGCTGAAGCTATCAAGCAGCAGGAGAGGGAGATGCGTACTTGGGTACATGAAGGCTTTTCTGCTCAGGAGATGGTAAAGAATGGTGGCTATTTTTAAAGCAGCTTGAGTATGGATAGTTTTATTAATGAGGATTTTTTGCTGACGACCCATATTTCCAGGCAACTCTATCATGAGATTGCTGAGAGTCTTCCGGTTATAGACTTTCATAACCATCTGGACCCGCGAAAACTGGCAGAAAATCATAAATTCGTTGATTTGGCAGAATTGTGGATTCATGCTGATCCTTACAAACATCGTGTGATGCGTATAGCCGGTATTGACGAAGAGATGATTACAGGGGTTGGCATATCCGGTAAAGAACGGTATGATACGTGGGCCTCCATATTCACACGTACCATTGGTAATCCTTTGTTCCATTGGTCATGTCTGGAGTTAAAACGCTTTTTCGGTATTGACGAAATCTTGAATCGGGAAAATGCGGGGGAGATATGGAAGGTGTGCAATGACATCCTCCGGCAGCCGGGATGGGGAATGCTGGACATCTTGAAGAAATGTCGGGTGGAAATGTTATGTACTTCCGATGATTTATTGGCCGATTTCACTTGGCATCGCCAGGCATTCCTACAACCTCAGAATATTATAGTGAAGCCTTCGCTGCGGGCGGATTCGGTAATTTCTTTTACAACTCCTTCTTTCAAGGATTTCGTTTCGCAGTTAGCGGAGCTTTCAGGTATGAAAATAAAGTGTCTGGAAGATTATCTGAATGCAATAGATATTCGTCTGAACCTTTTTTCTGATGCAGGATGCGAGTACGCCGACCATTCTTTGGATGCGGGTTTCAGGTTTGTACCGGTTTTACCGGGAGAGGCTTCGTCCTTATTCGGTAAATTGTTGCAGATTGGGGAAATCTCTCCTGCGGAAACGGTGAAATTACAGTCGTATGTCTTGTTGTTCATGGGGCGCTGCTATGCACGGAGAAACTGGAACATGCAATTACATATTGGGGCCAAACGGGATACCAATACTCAGTTGCGGACACGGCTTGGTCCGGCGGGAGGATATGCAGCGATCGGTTCGGCGTGCGATGTGAACAGTTTGGTTTGCTTCCTAGACACATTGAATGAGGAGGATTCGTTGCCTCGGACCATTTTGTATACATTAAATCCGGCGGACAATGCTGTTTTTGCCACACTGACCGGTTCATATTCGGGCAGTGGTATTTTAGGAAAAGTGCAATTTGGTCCTGCCTGGTGGTACAATGATCATTTGGAAGGAATGACGCAACAATTGCAGTCCCTATCTTCTTATGGACTTTTGAGCTGTTTTGTCGGTATGACGACAGATTCACGGAGTGTACTTTCCTTCTCGCGTCATGAATATTTCCGCAGGGTGCTTTGCCGGTTTATTGGTGAAAAGGTAGTCAGCGGAGAGTTCCCGTCGGATATGACTTTATTAGGCGATATAGTAAGAGACATTTGTTATAGAAATTGTAAAAATTGGAGGAAATAGGTATGAACAATATAAAAAAAGAAGAAGTGGCTGTCGTTACGGGAGCCGGTGGTACGTTATGTTCGGAGTTAGCTGTAGACTTGGCTCGGAAGGGCTATCGAGTAGCCCTTATAGGTCGTAGTCTGGAAAAGTTGCGGAAGACGGAGAAGATGATAAAAGAGGCGGATGGGAATGTTTTGTCTGTTTCGTGTGATGTTCGTAATTTAGCGGAAGTAAAGAGGGCACATGCTTTGATTAACGAACAGTTTGGTGCATGTTCGATTCTTATTAACGGGGCGGGAGGTAACCAGCCGGAGGCAGTGACTAATATCAATGAATTTAACGAACGGGAATTGGAAGAGGAGCAAGGAGAATTGCGCGGTTTCTTTAATCTGGACATGAGCCGTTTCTTGGATGTGATTGATGTAAATATTATGGGCACGGTTATTCCTTGTCAGGTTTTTGCTCCGGATATGGTTCGGTTGGGCAAAGGATGTATCATCAATTTTGCATCAATGAATACTTATCGGCCTTTGTCGCGGGTACCGGCTTATGCTTTGAGCAAAGCAGGTATTGCAAATTTCACCCAATGGTTGGCTGCCTATCTGGCACCGGCCCATATACGTGTGAATGCCATTGCTCCGGGATTTTTTCTGAATGACAGGAGCCGTAAGCTGTTGATGACTCCGGATGGTAACTTTTCGGAAAGGGGAAGTAACATTTTGCGTCAAACACCCATGAAGCATTTTGGGGAAGCGCAAGAGCTGGTAGGTTGTATGAACTGGCTTATCAATGAAGAAGCTTCCGGCTTTGTAACCGGCATTACCATACCAATTGACGGAGGCTTTCTGGCTTGTAGCGGAGTCTGATTTTTAATTTTGATTAATGAAATGTTTATTATGAAAAACAAGTTTGTAATTCTACCGATTATTGTGTTCTTTAATTTTCTTGCGCTGTATTCACAGCAAATACCGAAGCAGGAAGAAACTTTGAAACACATGCTGTTGGCCAATAATTATTTTATGGTCAAATATCCGGATCCTTGTCAACCTACATTTGTACATACCTTACGGCCAAGCAATATATGGACGAGGGCTGTATATTTTGAAGGTTTGATGGCTTTTCATGCTATTTATCCCCAAAAGGAATTTTACGATTATGCATTGAAATGGGCGGAATTCCATAGATGGGGGTTGGATAAAGGGACTGTTACTCGTCATGCAGACAATCAGTGTTGTGGGCAGACTTATATTGATTTGTATAACATTTGTCCTGATGATCCTAATAAAATCAAGGATATAAAATTATCCATTGACATGATGGTGAATACACCTCAGAACGATGACTGGTGGTGGGTAGATGCCATCCAGATGTCTATGCCTGTATTTGCTAAGTTGGGCAGACTGACTGGAGAACAATCTTATTATGACAAGATGTGGGATTTGTATTCATTCACACGCAACCATCATGGCGATAAGGGGTTGTACAATCGTAAAGACGGGCTTTGGTATCGCGATAAGAGATTTGCCCCGCCTTATAAAGAGCCTAACGGACGAGACTGCTACTGGTCTAGGGGCAATGGATGGGCATACGCTGCGCTGGCGCGTGTCATGAATCTGATTCCCCGAAAAGATAAGCATTACAAGGATTATCTGAAAGACTTTTTGCAGATGAGCAAGGCCATTAAACTTTGCCAGCGCGAAGACGGTTTTTGGAATGTAAGCCTACATGATCCCGGTAATTTTGGTGGAAAGGAAGGTACCGGTACCGCTTTATTTGTATATGGTTTGGCATGGGGAATAAGGAACGGTATTTTGGATCGTGACGAATATCTGCCAATGACCTTGAAAGCTTGGAATGCTTTGGTAAAGGACTGTATGCATCCGAATGGTGCATTGGGATATATGCAAGGGAGAAGTAATAGTCCTAAGGCCGGTCAGCCCTTAACTTACGATTGTATACATGAACCGGAGGATTTTGCAGTAGGCTGCTTTTTGTTAGCCGCTTCGGAAATATATAAATTGAAATAGCATAAATATTATGTATAGAAATATTTTGTTACTCATATGCGGGCTGTTGGGGAGTGTCTCTCTGTTACATGCTCAGAAACTGGTCAAAGCTGGTATGGGATATAGCAGTACGTCTGTTAATACTGCCATTTTTCGGACAAACTCCGTTACTTCGAAAGGAAATATGCAATTTATTGCCTATTATGACGAAGATGGATATCTGACCTTGGGAAAACGCCGTTTAGGAAACGACCGTTTTGAAATACTCCGTTCACCTTATAAAGGAAAATGCGAGGATGCCCACAACGTTATCAGTATTGGTATCGACGGTAAAGGTTATCTGCATGTGGCTTTTAATCATCACAATGCTCCGTTGCAATATTGTAAGAGTGTAGAAGCTTATTCCCTCCGGCTGGATACGTTGCAATCTATGTTGGGTAAAGATGAAAGGAAGGTGACCTATCCCGAATTTTATACATTGAAAAATGGTGATTTGCTGTTTGCTTACCGTTTGGGTAAGTCCGGTCAGGGCAATCTTGTACTGAATAGGTACGATGTACGGAAAGGCCAGTGGAAGCGCTTGCAGGATACTTTAATTGATGGTGAAGGACAGAGAAATGCATACTGGCAAATGTGTGTTGACAGGAAAGGAACTATACATGTTTCCTGGGTGTGGCGTGAGACGTCTGCTGTAGAGACGAACCATGATTTATGCTATGCCTGTTCCAAGGATGGAGGAATCACTTGGCAGAAGTCAACCGGTGAGCAGTATCACCTTCCCATTAATGTGAGAAATGCAGAATATGCATTTAAAATTCCTCAGAAAAGTGAGTTGATAAACCAGACAAGTATGGCTACTGATAAAGAAGGCAATCCTTTTATTGCCGTATATTGGAAAGAACCCGGAGATGCTTGTCCGCAATATCGATTAGTCTTCATAGGAAAAGGAAATTGGCAAATGGTAAAGGTTGCCGATAGGCATACGGATTTTACATTAAGTGGGCGCGGTACCAAGATGATTCCTATGTCACGTCCTCGTTTGGCTGTTGACACCCGGGGAAAAGGAATATATTATATATATCGTGATGTAGATCGTAATAGCCGGGTGACGGTAGCATACTCGGGTGACCTTTCAAAAGGGAACTGGAATGTGAGTGATCTGACGGATTTTTCGGTTGATGCATGGGAACCAAGTTATGATACAAATTTGTGGAACAAGCGGGGAATGCTGCATCTTTTTGTACAATGTACCTCACAGGGAGACGGAGAGAAAGTGAAGCAATCGGTTCCCCAACAAGTATATGTATTGGAAGTAGATACAAAACAATAAATAATTATGAAACGAGAAGCATTTAAAATGTTTTTGAAGCCGGGGTGCGAAGCTGAATATGAAAGAAGGCATGCACAGATATGGCCCGAATTGAAACAATTATTGTCAGAAAACGGAGTTTATGATTATTCCATTTATTGGGATAAGGATACCAATATCCTTTATGCTTGTCAGAAGATCAAAGGAGAAGCTTCATCCCAAGAAATGGGAAATACTCCTATTGTACAAAAATGGTGGGATTATATGGCTGATATAATGGAAGTCAATCCGGATAATTCTCCAATAAGTATTCCACTTATAGAAGTCTTTCACATGGAATGAAATAGAGATAAGTCTTAAGATTGAATTACACGGACAACTTTATGAAAAAGAATATAGTAATTCTATTTTTGTTGATTGCCAGTTGGGGGTATGCTCAAAAACCAGCTTATCTGGCTTCGAAGTTTACAAATGGATTACGCGATTTTTTTGTTTATTATGATAGTTGTTTTGAGGCAAGACATCATTTACCCGGACTTTTTCCTTGGTTGGAGAAAGATAGAGTGGAAATTAAGGAAATTGTACGAAAGTCACTTGCCATAAAAGAGGAATGGATTCCGGTGATTAAGACCCGAATAAATAGAGTCACACGAAATCGGGACTTCATAGTGCAGCATTTGCAATCCGTTTCGTGGAATAATTGTTACGGTGCAGCTCATTTGTATATTCCGTCCAATAATGATGCGGATAAAGGTTTACCTGTTGTATTGCTGGCTTGCGGACATGGAAATAACGGTAAACTCTACCCTGCTTATCGGAAAATGGCAGAATATTTGGCTTCCAGCGGCATTGCGGTATTAGTACCGGACAATATTGGTCAGGGTGAACGTCATTTCATGGGACATTATTCCGCTCCCGGAGTTTTTGAGTGTGGACTGACTGTACAGGGATTGATAGTTATGGAAACCATAGGATGGCTCAATTGGATAAGAAAGCAAAGAAATTTTAATATCGAAAAGATTGCTGTATGTGGTAATTCTGGTGGAGGGGCGCTGGGACTATTCTTGGCATCTGTTGTACCTGAAAAATTCTCTGTACTGATTTCATCTGGCTATCCTTCTACGTTCGAGTATGTTGCCCGCAAGGAGAAACGGCATTGCCATTGTAACATTGTTCCGGGAATTATTGGAAAAGTGGAGATGTGGCAGGTTTTGGGGTGTTTTGCACCTAAACCAATGTACCTCCTGCAAGGAAAATCGGATGAATTCTTCCCGGTAGATATCTTTTATCGAGTATGTAGACAAGTAGGAGATGTTTATCACGAATCGAAGGTTTCAGTGAATTTTAAGGCAGATGTATTTAACGGAACTCATGACTGGGATGATACACGTATTTTGGGGATCGCGCAATATCTTTGTAGACAATTTGATACTTTTTGTAAGCAATGGGATGAATTTATGGGTAGTACCCGATTAATAGCTTCTGACTGCTATGATAAATGGCCAATCAATGCGCTTGATATAAACAAACTTGCCGAACAAATTTCAGGCAATAAAATTAAAGCCAATAAATTGAGAGATGTTTTTCCGCCATTTCACATTCCAATAGAAAAATCAGAAGTAAATTACAGGCTACCTCGCGGGGATTGTGGAGAAATCTTTGCACAGTTTAATGCTTTTCTTGGATTATAAAAAGTTATTAAGAATAGGGGGACTCTCCATGCTGTTGTGAAGAGTCCCTTTATTTATTTTAATGTTCCTTGGTATACAAAGGCCTTTTCTCCGAAATCTTCTTTAACAGATTTATTATATTCCGGTTTGAACAATCCGAATACGGATGAACCGGACCCTGTCATTGCTGCATATATGGCTCCTTCCTGATAGAGTTTCTCTTTTATCTCTTTGATAGCGGGGAATTGGGGGAATACGCTTTCTTCGAAATCGTTTACCATTCGTTCTTTCCATTCCTCTATAGGCTGCTTTATGACTTCTTTCAATGGAATTTCCTGTCGATGAGGCTTTATTTGCGCAAAAGCATCACGAGTGGATACAAAGATATCCGGTTTTACTAAAACAATCTGATATCCTTTTAAGGATAAGGAAATAGGAGAGAAGATGTTTCCTATTCCCTCTGCATAGGTTGGAGCGTTCCGGATGAAAAAGGCGCAATCTGCTCCTAATCTGGCGGCATACTCTTCTAAGTTCTCATCCGACAATTTCAAATTGAACTTTTCATTCAGCAATTTCAGCATATAAGCTGCGTCCGATGAACCGCCGCCTAATCCCGCACCGGAAGGAATATGCTTGAACAGGTGAATATCTACGGGAGGAAGGTTGAATCTTTCATCTAAAAGCTTATAAGCTTTCACTACTAAGTTGTTTTCTGCTTCTCCCGCAATTTCCAATCCCGCCTGATGCAGACGAAACTTCTGCGTGCTCTCATTCCATATATTGACTTCTAACGCATCTTCTACGGGGACGGGATAGAATACTGTTTCCAGATTATGATATCCATCAGGACGTTTCTCTACAATGTTCAGTCCCAGATTTATTTTAGCATTCGGAAATGTTATCATGGTGTTTTCTATCCATATTCAAAGTGATTTATGTAGCAAATATACGAATTTGTTTAAAGCAGAAAGCAAAATCTGGATATTTTTGTTTATAAAAGAAAGCAGTTTGAACTTGATTGATTTGAAAATAGTAAAAAGGTTGCTCTTGGGGGAGAGCTAACCTTTTTACTATTTTCTAGTTCTGTAGTAGCTTTAAGATATATTTTCCCGGCATAACAATCCGTGCCTTCATCTGTGGTGAATTGTTGATGTCATAGATGATTTTCCAAATTTTGCCTCCCAATCTTCCGAAGTCCGTCAGTCTTAGAATAGCGTTTTTCTCTTTTATGGATGCAACTTTTTGCCGTTCCAATTCTGCTATCAATCCTTCGTAGTTGTGCGTCTGTCTGTTGAGTGCATACTCTGGAGGAACAAGAAGAATCTCCTCATTCTTCACTGTCTCCCCTTGGGGAGATATAGAGGGGTCTGTTTTATTTTCTTTATTCTCTTTATTTGTTGCTAAAGCGTTGCTTGCCTTTGCATCTCTGATTTTCTGTTGGTTAGCCAGTCCTCCATGCTTGCCTGCCTCTCTGTTCGCTTCGCGCTTGGCTTCCAGTGGTCTCATCCGCAGGATAAGACCGGGCGATGAAAAGGCTGTATCGTCTACCTCAAAGAGTTTATAATTGTAGATAATTCGCTTCGAGGTAGTCACTGTCACTCTCATCTTTTGTGCCAGGATAGGCAGTACCCTCAGATCGGCTTTATATCCGTTCTGTAACCTCAGGAATTCAAGCAGCATCCAGTAGATGCCATATCCTTTCATTCCTTCTTTTTGTATCATCATCATAATTTTAAAGTTATTGCCTGCATTGGCATCATGTAATAAATATGAATCCATAATTCTTCATTCTTAATTTTTCATTCTTCATTTAAACAATCGGTCTCCATTCCAGGAAGTTTTCAATTTGGAAGGTCCTCCATCCTTGCTGTTCTATATCCCAGTATGCTACATGGTTTTTGATGCGCTCAATATCATATTTCCGATGGAAATCGGATTCATAATAAATAAGTGTTCCTCTTGCCATGTAGAATTCGCCATTTTGTTTTCTGTAGGCTATCAGCGCACATCCGTATGGCATGTACTCGGTCAACTGTCGGATGCGTAGTGCCATCCATGCAATGGTTTCTTCGGATAAATCGGTTTCTTGCCTGATAAGTTTTTTCCATAGATTTTCTACTCTTTCTTCTTTCGTTACATGATTTGGTTGGTGACCCAACATTTTTTTCTCCATTTTAATAATTTTAGTTGAATATAAATTGTTAATAATCAACCTACTGTGATGGCTACACCTTTTGCTCCGGATAGCTACACCCTTTTATGCTTAGGGCTACACCATCCGGGTGAAAGGGTGTAGCCCTTCCACTGTCAGGTTGACGGGGCAAAGTTATGCCCTTTCTTTGGAGTAAACTATCAATGATTTATCCTTACATCATATCCATAGGGGTCTATATGTTCCGTATCTTCCTTTTGTATCACTGCCCATATCTTTCTCAGTTCTGTCATTAAACTGCTTAGTTCCAATAAAGTATCTTCTCCTTTTTCGTGCTTTAAACCATCACCCGATTCGTATAAATGCATTCCCAAAGCGCTTATGGTGTTAATATTTAGACCTCTGAAATAGCCTAATTTGAAACTTCTTAGAACTCCTACATACATGTGGGTTTTTGTACCTGCATAATACCGTTCAGCCAGTAAATTTTCGTCGACTATACTAATTCTGCTTACTGTTCTACTACTGCTTGTGCTCTGATTTACAACTTGATGTGACCTTTTCTTTGTGTCAGATCCATTCTGATTCTCTTTTTTTTAAATCTTTCATATTGCATAAATTTTAATTATGGATTTAACTGATATTTACAGTTAAAAATGTCGCAAAAGTAGAAAATAAAGTTCAGATATGATAATGGAGAGAAGGAAAGTGAAAAGAATGTAATTTTTTGTTGGATTCAAATAGCTGTAAATTAGATTGGTAACTTCGTTTTTGAAGGTGTTTAAAAAAACGTTCGTTTAATGGACGCAAAGATAGAGGTGTTTTTGGAAACGACAAAATGTTTGATAAAAAATCTTCTTGTGATTACTTCTTTTATATGCTAATATTCTGATTATGAGCAATAAAATGGGACTAAAAAAATCAGTTAACATCTATTCATTTTATTATTTTCTTCATCTCCCACTTTTAAAAATAATTGACGTCTATTAAACGAACGTCTAAAAGACACTTTTTATTTGTGACTGGTTCGTTTATAGCTTTTTACCTGTAAGGTAATGAACTACTGCAGAAAATCTGTTGGCAAGAAGGACGCAAAGCTTGCTATATTCTACATAAAGCGTTCGCAAATGATTGAATTTCAAGTGTATGCAAGGGATTCAAAGCCCCGGGAGAACACCCTTTTCTGAAATAATCATAAAATGGAAGTGGAGAAAGAGAGCGAAATATGGTATGCCATGCGTGCTACTTATCGTAGGGAGTTGGATGCTATGCGACTACTTGAAAAAGAAAAGTTGAGTTGCTTTATTCCGATGCAATATAAGATAAGTGTAAAGAAAGGTAAGAAAGTTCGTGTTTTGATGCCCGTCATCCACAATCTGGTTTTTGTTCATGCCTGTCCTTCTGAAGTGAAGCGTGTTAAATCACAGATCAATTACTTGCAATATATAACTGATACTCGTAGTGGGCAGAAAATAATTATCCCAGACAACGATATGCAGCGTTTCATTGCTGTTACCGGTACCTACAACGACCATCTCTTATACTTCCAACCCGATGAACTGAATTTGTCCAAAGGTACCAGAGTCCGCATTATTGGTGGTGATTTTGAAGGGCAGGAGGGGCTTTTCTTGAAAGTGAAAGGTGCACGTGATCGCCGTGTGGTTATCGAAATACAAGGGGTTATTGCTGTTGCTTTGGCCACTGTTCATCCAGATCTTATTGAAATAGTTGAATAATTGCTGGTTCCATTTGCCCCGAAGAATTATAAACCTGAAATTATAAATTTGAAATCATAAATAGTTATGTCTCTTTCCGAAGAAGCAATCACTCTTCAGCGTGCTGCGCACGATCTGATGTATTTAGGTATAGACGGGAGTCCTATTTATAGCGATGACCTTTCCCGTCGTAATGGTGAAGTTTACCGCTTGACCACGACTTTGTATAATTCCGATACCAAAGATTCTACGGTCGAAGAACAGGCGAATGTCTGTCTTGCCCTTTTGATGGGTTACACAGCCTCATTCATCGACCATGGTGAAAAGCAGGAACATGTCCAAGAGGTTCTGAACCGTTGCTGGAACATTCTTGATGCGCTTCCTGCTTCGTTGTTGAAGCTTCGTCTGCTTACCGCCTGCTATGGTGAGGTTTACGATGAGCCGTTGGCGGATGAGTCTCGCAAAATCATTGCCTCTTGGGATGGAGTATCACTCACTTCTGAACAGCAGGAAGCCATCGAAGAGTTCCGGAATGTAGTGGAAAATCCTTATCCGTGGGAAGAAATGGAAGAATAAGAAGGTATTGATCATGGATTGATGTACTGGTAATTGGCTTATGTTAATTATCAATCGGTTTAAATAGATATAAATCTTAATTCAATAAGCTTATGAAAATTACAGCGGTTATTCCTATTCGCACAGGTTCGCAACGAGTGCGAGACAAAAATTTACGCTCTTTTGCGGATACAAATTTGATGGAACTGAAAGTAAAAACTTTATTGCAAGTTCCTGAATTGACATCTATTGTGGTTAATACCAATTCGGATTTAGCAATTGATATTATTAATAAAAATTATCCTAGGGTGAAAACTCATCGTCGTGAAGAGTATTACGCCTCTTCTCAATGTTCAGGAAGTGAATTCTTTCGTCACTTGGGCGAAGTAACAGATACAGACATCTTTGTTTATTGTCCTTGTACTTCCCCTTTTGTTAAATCTGAAACTGTATCACAGTGTATTAATCAATTCCTTTCTACTTCGGGGTTTGATTGTCTCGCCACTGTGTCATCCATGAAGGAGTTCCTATGGCTGGATGGCAAACCTTTGAATTATGACACAGCGAATGCCCCTAATTCGCAAAATCTCCCAGATGTGGTAGCATTGAATTTTGGGGTCACAGTAGTTCGCAAAGAAGATCTCATAAAGAACTCGAATATCATAGGTAAAAAACCTCAATTTGTGTTGACAACTGATATTGAGGCTATTGATATTGACACTCCTCTTGATTTTTATATTGCTGAACAGCTGTATAAAAAGTTGGAAATAGAGAAGAAAGGAATATTGGAGTAATATCTGTTTTTTTAAGTTGCGCAGTGATCGAGTAATTATATTGTCCCATTTTATGATCAAATAATTTATATTTTATGTAAATTAATCACTGTGATTATTTGTGTTCGTGTCGGAAGTACTGGTTTAAAGGATAAAATGTGATACCTTCTGTAGGTTCAAATCTTTTGGTTAACAAAATTTATCAACTTTAACATGTGGCTTATGAGATACATGTATATTTCCATTGCTTTTTCCAAAAGACTACAAGTGTGCTATAGTGGCATATTATGATGTTTTGGTGAAAGGATTTGATTCATTGATGAGGGTGGAGAGTTTTAAGCGCTTTTGGAGTGAAGAAAGAGTATTACTTGGTTTGAATATTTTCTATCACAGCAGTTACTAAACTCTGTACTTTGTCGCTGATGGCATTTTGATGTGTTAGCATTCAATTATGTATTGTTTATTGCTTAATAAAGTTAACCTTTGTAGAGGTGAATTAAACTCCTAATAAGATGTACAGTTATAATGACTTTGAACACCTGTTTCATTGCAAGATCGAAGTAGTTTCTACTGGAATCTCTATTTTGAGTTTCTATGATTCTAGTAAAGTTTCCTTGTAATCAGTTGGTCAAATAGTATAAGGGGTACCGTGATAAACTACTTTCTGTTCAAGTTTCTGGTGTTTTCCCCTTCGTAGAAAAATTTCCAACTGATAAGATAGAGAAAAAACAGCTGCTTCTTCCACAGAAGTCTATATTTTAGTGGATTTTTGTATGAGTAATGATATTTGTATTTATCAAGAAAAATAAAATATGCAAATCTGAAGGGATTGGTAGATAAATTGGAGTTTCTATGTCAAACCTCTAAGGACTTAACCATTTTAACTTTGGAAATGAAGAAAAACTACTTGAATTCGCAAAGTAACTAAAGAATCTAGATTAAAATTCCTTTCCTTTTGATACTACCATATTCGGACATGACAATTGGCAATAAATCAAAGTAGCATGATATTATACTTTATGTATTTTAAACTTATTAAGAATCTAAAATAACTGCTTACAAATAATACAATGGATAAATCACTTATCACTGTCACCAGTCCGGTGCTACCTGACCTTGGTGAACTCAATGAGTATCTCAAGAAAATTTGGGATGCCAAGTGGATTACAAATGGTGGACAGTTTCATCAAGAATTGGAGAAGGCGCTTGCTGAATATCTCTGTGTGCCTTTCATCTCACTTTTTACTAATGGTACACTGCCATTAATCACTGCATTGCAGGCCATGCGTATTACAGGTGAGGTTATTACCACGCCTTATAGCTTCGTTGCTACTACTCATGCTATTTGGTGGAATGGTTGCAAACCCGTGTTTGTGGACGTATTGCCCGAGACTGGTTGTATTGACCCTAATAAGATTGAAGCAGCTATCACTCCAAAAACCACTGCTATCATGCCTGTGCCTGTCTATGGTAAGCCCTGTGATATGGAGGCCATTCAGACCATTGCCGACAAGTACGGTCTCAAGGTTATCTATGATGCTGCTCATGCGTTTGGGGTAAAGGTGAATGGAGTTAGCCCATGTGCAGAAGGAGATATGGCAACACTAAGTTTCCATGCTACCAAGGTTTTCAATACTGTGGAGGGGGGAGCTCTTATATGCCATGATGAGGCCACAAAGAAGCGTATCGACTACCTCAAGAACTTCGGAATATCTGATGAAACTACAGTTATTGCTCCTGGTATCAACAGCAAGATGGATGAAGTTCGTTCTGCAATCGGTCTAATCAACCTTAAGCATGTAGATGAATGTATAGAGGCTCGCCATCAGGTTGCAATAAAATATCGTGAGGCTCTCTGTAATGTAGAAGGTGTTACATTTTGGGACGATATGCCTGGAGTAAAGCATAATTATTCATATTTTCCAATATTTATCAATGCTAAAAAGTACGGTGAGATGCGTGATGAACTTTATTTCCGCATGAAGGCGTCTAATGTATTAGGCCGTCGTTATTTCTATCCTCTCATCAGTTCCTTTAGCACATATCGTAGTTTGCCAAGTGCTTCTCCGGAAAATTTGCCTGTTGCAACAAGGATGGCTAATGAAGTGATATGCCTCCCAATGCACCATCAGCTTAAAGATGAAGACATACTACGTGTTCTTGAATTAGTAGTAAAATGATTGAATTAACATAAAAATAATAGTAATTATGAATATTCAAAAAAATAGAACTCAGGCCATTGAACTGATTGAGAATAATCGAATTTCTACCACAGAAATTGGTGATGTTTTAGGTAAAACGGGGCAGGTAGAGGGTGTTTATCCTCTTAATCGCCAGCAGTTTCGTGCAGGTGAAGTTGTCTGTATTTATGCTATCAATAATAGCAACTATGAGGTTCACAAGCAAGTTGCCGAACTAGATTTAGCAGACAAGATTCTTTTCATCTACAATGTGAACTGTGACAAAGCTATTTTTGGCGACCTTGTTTCTAAATATATTTTGCTTTACAAGAGAGCTAAGGCTATTGTCATCAATGGCATCTTGCGTGATATTCCTGATCTCATTAAAGAGAATTATCCTATTTGGTTGAACGGAAAGAGTCCTATAGGTTGTGTTAATCGTAAAAATGGACCAGACATTGATCCCGAACTATACAAAGAAATCAAAGAGAAATATGATGGTTCTATTATGGTTTGCGATGATAGTGGTGTAGTTATGATTCCCAAGGAAAAGATTAATGATAAATTGATAGCTAGACTCCAGTATATCGAATATCAGGAAGATATTTGGTTTTATTGTCTCGATTCTCTCAAAATGTCCACCTTTGACATTGTTTGTCAGAAGAAGTACCTTAAAGGAGATTTTCTTGACAAGAAACGTCTGGAGCAGTTAGCTCACTTTCAGAAAGAAAGTGATTGGGGGAAATAATTAAAATATAGAATAAAATGAGTAAACTCATTATGGTGCTACCTGCAACGTTCTGGCAGATACCTATCGTAAATAAAATTAAAAAAATGGGACACAAGACTTTACTTGTGAACCTCTATGAAGATTCTCCTGCTTTTAAGATAGCCGATTATCATGAGGTAGCTGATATCCTAGATAAGGAACGTTGTTTAGAGATAGCTAAAAAATATAATGTAGATGCAATCATCTCAGAGGAATGTGACATTGCAATGCCTACAATAGCATATGTAGCAGAGAAGATGGGATTACCATCATTGGGTATAAGATGTGCAGCATTATACACTAACAAATTCTTGATGCGTGAATTCAGTTCTCAGCTTAATTTGCCTTATGTGGATTATAAGCTCTGTAAAACGCCAAAAGATGTAGAGGTTTTCTTTGATGAATTAAAATGCAATATCATTATCAAACCTCTTGATTCCAATAGCAGCCATGGTGTATTCAAGATAACGGCTAAAGAACAGATACATGAGAAGTTTGATGAAACCATTTCGTTTTCTAAGGTAGAGAAGGTTGTGCTGGCCGAACGTTATATTGAGGGAACAGAGTTTACCATTGATGGTTTGAAGACTACTGAGGGGCATGTCACACTTGCTATCTCAGAAAAACGTCATTATAAACACAACATTAATATTGCCAACGAGTTGTTCTTCTCACATTATAATGATAGATTTGATTACGATGAACTGCGTCGTGTTAATGATGCCTTTGTGAATTATTCAAAATTACCATACGGAACACTAACACATGCTGAATATAAGTATAAGGATGGAAAATATTATCTCATAGAAATTGGAGCTCGTGGTGGAGGTAATTTGATTTCTGCTGTAATTGTTCCGCTTATGTCTGGTGTAGACAATTATGCATATCTTGTCAACTCTGCTTTGGGTTTCAAGCCAGATCCTGTATCTATCAGCAAAGATTGTCGTGATCGTTGTTGCGTGCTCTATTTCTTCGATACTCCGGGGACAGGAGGCAAGGTGGTTAAGATTGAAGGAGAAGATTTCCTCAATGAGAATGCTTATATCATTGATCATGCTTTTAATTTCAAGGTTGGTGATACTATTCAAAAGGCAGTGAGTGACTCCGCTCGTATTGGTTATTACATTGCTTACGAGGAAACTTGCGAGGGTTTACGCAAGTTGATGGACGAAATCAATAATCGGGTTAAAATCATTTATGAAGAATAAAAGTTAAAGGAGATTTTTAATATGTTCATAACATTTGTCATAAACACGGAGTACATGGATAATGAATCCAGAATGAAGTGGTATCTTAAGAATCTTCTTTTCTGTAAGGAGTATGGAGGAGTCTGTATCACTCACCAAAATTTAATTGATAATTTTGGAGAATATCAAAAAAGAGTAGGAGAAAGATTTCTTTCGGAATTTGAAATTCGATACTTTAACGAACAAGAGTTCAGTAGCATCAAGCAATATGCAATTGAAGATTCTGTATTTTCTCAGATAGAGAAACAATGTGGAAGTAGATCAGCAGAAATATCTCATCTTTTAGGAGAAGATGATTTTTTATTGCATAAAAGTTTAGATAGGATATTCCATAAGATGAAGGATGACTTCCCTAATGAAAATATTGAAATGGCATTTCATTGTCTCAATGCTTATAAAAGCATAACGGATGCTTGTGAGAGATATAATGTGCCACTGATAAGTTATACTTTCTCTTGTATGCGCAAGGTTCATGGCTATCGTCAAACTCTTTATATAGCTGCTATTGATAAGCCTATTTACTGTACTGATGATGGTAAGATACGCTATGACAAATTTTGCCAAGAAAACAACAATTTTCCGATTCTTAATAACAAAGAAATCATTGCACTTCTTGGAAAATCAAGGACATTACCATTAACTCTATTAATGGATAAGGAGCCTTCACATGAAATAGCTATATGTGGCGAAGCATTCGCTTATATTCCTTCGGTCTATTATACTTATCACTATGATGATGATGATGTATATTATTATATTGGAAAAATATACAAGCAATCTCAAACGAAAACACGTCAACATCCTTATCTTTTGGGGCATATGCAAATTCCCAAAGATCATTTCATGCAAGATGATCCAGCATCTTTTATATTGAGTTGCAAAAGAACTACAAGTGTTGCATCCCAAATTATGCTTAAAACAATGCTTTGGGGGCGCACTCCCGTTATGCCAAAAGATACCTTGCCTTTAGCGTTTCAGTGTGCAACAAAATATGATGAAATCAAAGTCACTGATTTAAAATTCTTGAACTATTATTTGTTCTGCTATATGGTACCTTCGTCCTTGATGTTTGATGCCGACTATTGGCGATGGCGTATGACGAAACCAAGCGAAATTGAAATCTATATCCGCCACTTGAAAGAGATTCTCAAGAATGTAGAGTGTTATGAGAGTATCTTCAATAAGAAGGATGATATCTTTTGGGATATTCTCGCAACGCGTAAGAGCGATAATAGTATTGTAGAAAATATGAAATCTTTTGTGCCATCAGAGGCTATTGATTGGAATGCTACTACATCAAAAGTTATTCTAAAATATATTGACAAACCCGATGAAACTATCTGGGTAGCTAACAATTTCAAGAATGGTGAGATCAAGAGTAGGTTTATTATCAGCGATAATCTAACTCTTAAAAATATCTTGTTCTTTGCAATAGATGACCGTGCTACTTATATTAAGGTTGAACGAGCTCTAGTGAATGATACTCCTGTCGTTGTATCCACGAAATGTGAATATACCGAGAAACATTGTCCGTCGGTAGTCATTAATGTATCAGAAATTACAGGAACAATTAGCACCCTGACCGTTTTCTGGAATTATGATGATAGTTATAGTGGGTCTTATAAATAGTTATCACTGCTGAGATTAAGTGTCTAGTAGTGATATATTTCTGTTCTTTTGCGTTTAATTATAGAGTAATTAATGGATTCAAATCGCCAAATAAAGTTCGGCGTATTAATGTCTTACTTTGCCATCGGCATCAACATAATTACAGGTTTAATATACACACCATGGATGATTTCATCTATAGGTCAGGAAAATTATGGGCTATTTACCCTTGCCAATTCTATCATGGCTTTTTTTATGTTTGACTTTGGTTTAAGTGGTGCAATCACACGCTATATTTCCAAATATTTGTCAGAAGGTCGTCCTGATAAGGCAAACAATTGTTTAGGTTTAGTCTATAAATTATATTTTGGTATAGATCTTTTGTTGTTTATAATTCTTGCTGTAGTATACATTTATATTCCTGATATTTATCAGAAACTCACCCTAGATGAAATAGAAAAGTTTAAGATTGTTTATGCTATTGCTGCTGTATTTAGTGTTTTATCCTTTCCTTTTATACCCGTTGATGGAATACTGACAGCAAATGAAAAATTTGTCCAATTAAAAGCATGCGATGTATTGCAAAAACTCCTTATTGTGGTGACAATGTCCATCTGCCTTCTTTCTGGTTGTGGCTTATATGCTCTCGTTGTTGTAAATGCTGCTGCGGGCCTCATAAGTATATTTGCAAAATTATGGGTGATTAGAAAATATACAAATACTAAAATAAATTTCAATTATAATAATAAAAAAGAATTTCATGAGATAGTTGGTTTTTCAGGGTGGATAACGATATCGACTATTGCTCAGCGATTTGTTATTTCTATCCTGCCTTCGCTTCTTGGAATTTTGTCAGGCTCAAGAGCAATTGCTTTATTTGGGATAGCAAGTGCTTTGGAAGGTTTTGTCTGGCTTTTTGTTAGTTCAATAGGAGGGTTATTTTTGCCAAAAGTTTCAAGAATTGTAGCGAAAGGAAACTCTGATCTCTTGCCTTTAATGATTAAAGTGGGGAGAATCCAATTTATGGTTGTATCTGCAATTACTATAGGTTTTATTTGTTTAGGAAGTGATTTTATTTTTTTGTGGGTAGGAAATAGTTTTGCAGATAGTTATTTATGTGCAGTCATACTGATACTGCCGTCATTTATGTCCACTCCAGAAGGAATAGCGGCTCAAGCTATTCTTGCAAGAAATAAAGTGAAGCAGCAAGCCTTGGTTTTTGCATATACTTCAGCAATTAATATTTTTATAGCTTGTTTTTTATCTTATTATTTTGGTGCTATGGGTGCATCCATATCTGTATGTGTCGTATATACTGCCCGATGGCTTTGGATGAATATTATATACAAGAATGAACTTGAACTAGATGTCATCAAGTTCTATAAAGATTCCTTTGTAAAGATGTTACCATCTTTTGTAATTCCATTGATAGCAGGAGGCATTATTAACTATTTCTTACCCGATGGATTATGGGGATTTTTCCTATTAAAAATGACAGTATTTATTATTGTATTCCTTATTGCACTATATCATGTAATGAATGAATACGAGAAAGATTTATTGATTCGTCCGATTTTGAGACAAATAAAGGTAATAAAGTAAAATAAATAATGGAAAATATAAATAAATTTGCTCCAGTTATTATTCCTACACTGAATCGTTATGATCATTTTCATCGATTAGTAGAGTCTTTATCTAAATCTCCTGAAGCTAAAGAGACAGAATTAGTTATAGGTCTAGACTATCCTCCTTCTGAGAAATATATGGATGGCTTTTGTAAAATACGAGATTATATTCCTACTATTACTGGATTTCGCAAGGTTACTGTATTCGTAGCAGAAAAGAATTTAGGGCCTTCAAAGAATACTAAGATACTTCGTGATTACGTTGATAAACAGGGGTATGATTGTTCGATTTTTACCGAAGATGATAATGAATTTTCTCCAAATTTCCTAGCATATATGAACTGGGGATTGGAAAAGTATAAAGATAATAAAGATGTTATGGCAGTAGTAGGCTATAATTATCCCATGGATATGACTGGGTATGATGAACCTTATTTTTTTACTCATGAATTTTCTTCTTGGGGATATGGTCAGTGGAAAGATAAATATGATTTTCTTTGTGAAAATGTATACAATATTAAGTTCGCAAAGAAATTGATATTTAATCCTTATCGTGCTTTAAAAATAATTTTCTCACGTGGTTTTTATTTATACTATGCTCTTGTTCTTTGCTACAAAAATAAGAGAGTCTATAGTGATTACTTTTTTACTGCTTATGGGTATGTATACAAGAAATATTGTTTATTTCCTACTATTTCAAAAGTAAGGAATCTGGGGCATGATGGGAGTGGAATACATTGTGGGAATATCAAGATAGAAGATGATGTTTTTGCAGCTCAAGTCATTGATACTAATCATCATTGCGACTATCAAGCATCTTTAGATGTTCGAATAAATAAAAAAATATCAAAAAAGATTAATTGTTTTTTGGACTATAATACCCCTGGAATTTGGAAGAGCTTAAAAAGGATGATTGTTTTTTTAATTAGTAAGAAATCATCTTTAATATGTAAAAGGTTACATCTATAAATATGAATATAGGCTGGTTTATATTTCTAATCATTTTATTTATCATTGCTTACTTATCTAATGAAAATAATAGAGTTGGGAATAAATATAGTAAGTGTTATAGGGTCTTATTGATTTTAATTCTATCTTATATTGTAGGATTTGGCGGAGTAGTCGCCACAGATCATGAAGAGTATGCTAATATGTATAAGTTTCATGACTATAATCTATCTTTCGACTCTATTTGGGATAGGAATCGTGAAATCGGATATGTATTATTGAATGATTTGGGACATTTATTCGGACTTGGAGAAGCTGGCTTTTTTTGTTTGGTAGCATTAATAACAAATTCACTTCTTGTAAGGTTTGTATATAAATTTAAGTCTCCTGCTTTTTCGATATTATTGGTTTTCTCTATAGGTACATTTTTGCAGCAAGGAAACCTTGTCAGGCAAAGTTTAGCTGCTGTGGTTATCATGAACAGTGTATTATATTTAAAAGATAAAAGATGGAAATGTTATATCGTAGGAGTTTTAATTGCGGCTTCGTTCCACATGTCGGCATTAATGTTTTTGCTATATTTGCCTATAATATTTATTAATGGTAATAAAGGAATACGTAATCTTAAATGGGTATTAATTTCTGGTTGGCTTATATCGTTATTAGTGCTGTTTAATGTAATTAATGTTGATATTCTCCAGATTTTATCCTCGTATGATTATTATAGTATGTATAGTTCTAATCAGAATAGTATGGCATTGGAATTATCTATATTGCCTATCGCAATCTTTAATCTATTTGCTATTTTCAATTTACAATATTGTTTAAAAGAAAATTATGTAATGGCTGCGATTCTTGTATCTGCTGCCATAATAACTAATACCACAGTTCAAGCTCCTAATATGGTTCGTGTATTCTTATATTTCGATTGTATAGGATACATATATATGATTGATTATTTTTCTCGCATTAGGAATGGACGAATTGGTATATTAAAGCAAATACTATATTATGCATTAGTAGCTATGTGTGTTGTAAGGCTTTGTGTCAATTATGTTTTTTCGGATGATGTTCTCTTGATGTCGAAGACTTATAGTTGGTCTAAGTTTTTTCAATAGTTAAGCATCCAATTTTGATATCTTGTGCTCCTTTGTCAAAATTTCGATTTTTGCTGTTGCGACTAAATCTTAAAAAAGATTATAAGACTGAAGTTATGTCACACAGCGAATTCTTTTAGGATTCTGTAAAACAAGATCTTTATAATTTATTTCATAATGGGTACAAGTATATTCGTCATCAACTTATTTCAGTTCATTTGGAAGACGAATTGGAGGTTACATTTATGAGGGGGACTTTATTCTTAGATAATAACTGGGTGGTGAATGTTTCTTTACATGCCATACGTTGATATCTACTTGCTGTAGGGTATCTCTGCTCTTGAATATTTAAAGAAATTTTTCTGCGAAATTGTCAAAGCTTACAGGTGTTAATACTAATAAATTCTAGAATTCAATTCTATTTTTGAATATTTTAAGAGGAAACTACCTATGGGAGGCTTTTCATATAGGATACGTCAAAACAAAACATTTATGATTTGCTTTACAACGAATCGATGAACATGTCTGATAGGCTATTATAATCATTTTCTTTTAATGTTTTTAGACGTATTATACAGTATAAGGATACGAATACTTTTTTCGTACTGTTAACTGCTTGATTAATATATAGCTGAATAAATTAATAATAAACAATAGATGGTCTAAATTTTTAAAGTGGACTCTTATAAAGATTAAGAATGAAAATACTAGTAATTAGCAATAATAGCTTTTCTGATGTTTATAATAACGGAAAAACATTGAAGGCGATGTTTTCAGAGTTTCGAAAGGATGAACTATGTATGCTATTCTTTCGCCCGCATGATGAGATCTCAGCTTCGGCTTGTGAGGATTATTTTCTTATTTCTGATAAGGAGATACTTAAAAGTGTTTTCTTTCCAAGGCATGAAACGGGAGCTATAATATTGCCATCAGATAGTATGGCTATAAAAGAGGAACTCATGGAACAGAGACCGAAGATGCAGAGAACAAAACTGCGACAACAATTGAGAGATATTGTATGGAAAATGGGGCATTGGAATAAACGCAAACTGCGGGAATGGATAGAAATTCAGAAACCTAATGCCATTTTTTTTGTTGGCAGTTATTGTAAATTTGCTAATAGAATAGCTATCGCTTTACATAAACAATTACAAATTCCTATGGCGGTCTATTATACAGATGACTATGTTGTTAATGCCAAACCATCTATATATAGGAATAGTTTGATAAAATCATATCAAAAGTTAATAGAAGAATGTGAGCAATTCTATGCTATTGGTGAAGAAATGGCAGGTGCATATGCACAATTCTTTGGTAAACGATTTAATCCAATTATGAACATAGTGGATAAATCTGAGCCATGTCCTAAACAAGAGTCCCCTTCTATTACTATTTCATATTTTGGTAGTTTATATTACAAACGTTTCGATGCTATAGTTAAAATTGCTCAGTTACTAAATGATAGAAAAACACACATAAAGAATATATATAGTATAAATATTTACACTTCTTCTATGATTACTGAAGAGCAAAAAATACAATTAAAAAAAATCGGTATAAATAGTAAAGGATTCGTAAAAGGGGATGAATTTAAAAATGCAATGAAAGCTACTGATATATTTCTTCATGTGGAAAGTGATGATGAAGATTATATTAGATTAGTAAAGTTGAGTGTATCAACTAAAATTCCTGAATATCTTATGGCTTATAGACCAACGATTGCATTTGGACCAAAAGAAGTTGCTTCAATAAGATTATATGATAAGATTGATTCACGAATGGTTGTTTTCAGCAATGATAAAGGGAGTTTAGATTGTCGTTTAAATAGGATTATTCAATTGATAAATGATTCTTCTTTAAGAGATGAATTGGCACAAGTCGGTTTTGATTATGCTTGCAAACATTATATAAGGGAGGTTGTTGCTAGACAATTTAAAAATAACCTAATTAAAATGATTAATAAGCCACTTTAAATATGGCTGTTTTTGAAACATGGACTAAGCATTAATGAAGACTCTCAATTAGTTAATAATGTCAGAATAATTACTCTTCAATGGTAGAATTATTGGGATTACACTTAATGTTTAGTGTTGACCAAGGCTTTTCAGATATTTTCTGCGACTCTTGAACTGACTAAATTGATTGCTTTGAATCTAATATGTGCGTATATATTTATTATACAACGAGTTTTGAATAAGTCTAATTTGCTATTATCGTTTTTCTTTTTCAATGTTTTCTATACGTATTATGCCATAAAAGTTTTATACTACTAGGAGCTAATAGATTAACATATAATTAAATAAATTAAAAACAAGAACTAACCCGCTTTTTTAAGCGGATTTATTAAGTAAAATATAATGTCGATATTTAAAGACAAAGTCCTGTTAATTACAGGTGGTACAGGTTCTTTTGGTAACGCTGTACTTCGTCGCTTTCTTGGCAGCGACATTAAAGAGATTCGTATTTTCAGTCGAGACGAGAAGAAACAGGATGACATGCGTCACCATCTTCAGAATTCGAAGGTAAAGTTTTATATTGGTAATGTTCGTAATCGTGAATCCGTGGATATGGCCATGGAGGGTGTGGATTATGTATTCGCTGCTGCTGCACTGAAGCAGGTGCCCAGTTGTGAGTTCTTTCCTATGGAGGCTGTGCGCACCAATGTGGAAGGAACCAATAATGTGTTGCTTTCGGCTATCGCTCACGGTGTGAAAAACGTCGTGGTGCTCTCTACGGACAAGGCTGCTTACCCTATCAATGCCATGGGTATTAGCAAGGCGATGATGGAGAAAGTGGCTATTGCTCAAGGACGTGCCTTGGGTGAAGATTCCAAGACGATTATTTGCTGTACCCGTTATGGCAATGTGATGGCTAGTCGTGGCTCAGTAATACCTCTTTGGGTAGAACAGATGAAGGCTGGCAAGCCTATCACTATCACAGATCCAAAGATGACTCGCTTCATGATGACATTGGATGATGCGGTAGATCTCGTAATCTATGCCTTTACTCATGGTAAGAATGGTGATCTTTTTGTTCAAAAGGCTCCCGCTGCTACATTAGAAGTATTAGCTGAAGCGTTGAAAGAGACTTATGCTTTGGTTGATGCTAAGTATAGTGAAACGGAAGTGAAGACTATCGGCACCCGTCATGGCGAGAAACTATATGAAACTCTGGTGACACGTGAAGAGATGGCGAAGGCGATTGATATGGGTGAGTACTTTTGCATTCCTTGCGACAATCGCGATTTAAATTACGATAAGTTTTTCACTGAAGGTAATAAAGAGATTGCCAAGATTGAGGATTATGACAGCCACAATACTGGTCGTCTTGATGTTGAAGGCATGAAGAAACTGTTGCTGAAACTACGTTTCATCCGCGAAGACCTTGGTCTGGAAAAAAAAGCAAAGTCTACTGAGATCAAAAGCGAGTAATCATGAAAATATTAGTAACTGGTGCCAAGGGGTTTATCGGCTGTAATCTGGTATCCCAATTGCATAATATTCAAGCCGGAAAGGCACGGAATTATACGGTATCTGCTGAAAGTATGACTGTTTTTGAATATGATATCGACAGTGACCCAGCTGAACTTGAGGTCTATTGCAAACAAGCGGACTTCGTGTTCAACCTTGCCGGAGTGAATCGCCCCAAGGATCAAACGGAGTTTATGAAAGGTAACTTTGGTTTTGCCTCTACGCTGCTTGATACATTGAAGAAATGTAACAACACTTGTCCGGTGATGATTTCATCGTCTATCCAAGCAGAGCTTGATAATTCTTACGGTGAGTCGAAGCGTGCGGGTGAACAATTGATGTTTGCTTATAGTAAGCAGACTGGAGCCAAGGTTTTGGTCTATCGCTTTCCAAATGTGTTTGGTAAATGGTGTCGCCCCAATTACAATAGCGCAATAGCTACATTTTGTAACAACATTGCCAATGATTTGCCTATTCAGGTGAATGACCCCAATGTGGTAATGAATCTGGTGTATGTGGATGACGTGGTGGATGAATTGATTGGCGCTTTGAGTAGCGGCGAACATCGTGATGGTGATTATTGCAGAGTACCTGTGATGCATACCATTACCTTGGGTGGTATCGTAGATCTCATCAATTCTTTTAAGGAGATGCATGCCAATCTGCAAGTGCCTAATCTCGGAGATGCATTCACTAAAAAACTCTATTCCACCTATTTATCGTATTTGCCAAAGGAAAAGTTCGTCTATCCGCTGAAAATGAATATGGACGAACGTGGTAGCTTCACGGAAATCATCCGCACGATTAACAGCGGTCAGGTATCTGTGAATATTTCAAAGCCGGGTATAATAAAAGGCCAGCATTGGCACCATACGAAGAATGAGAAGTTTGTAGTGGTGAGTGGACATGGGTTAATTCAACTTCGGAAAATTGGTACTGAAGAGATCATAAGTTTTGAAGTGAGTGGCGATAAGATTGAGGCGGTGGAAATGATTCCCGGCTATACACACAATATTATTAATTTGAGCGAGACAGAGGATTTGGTGACGGTAATGTGGGCAAACGAGGTTTTTGATCCTAACCGTCCCGATACTTATTTTGAAAAGGTATAAAAGGAAGATGGAATTGAAAACTGATTATTCGAATATAAAGTTTGCTGATGACGGTAAACTGAAACTGCTGATTATTGTGGGTACCCGTCCGGAGATTATTCGACTGGCTGCTGTAATCAATAAGTGTCGTAAGTATTTCGACTGCATTTTGGCCCATACTGGTCAGAACTATGACTATAATCTGAACGGTGTTTTCTTTCATGATCTCAAGTTGAAAGATCCCGAAGTATTTATGGATGCGGTAGGCGATGACTTGGGTGCAACCATGGGTAATATTATTAATGCCAGCTACAAGCTGATGGCTCAGATTAAGCCGGACGCAGTGTTGGTGTTAGGTGACACCAACTCGTGCCTGAGCGTGATTGGTGCCAAACGCCTTCACATTCCTATTTTTCACATGGAAGCCGGCAATCGCTGCAAGGACGAAAACCTTCCAGAAGAGACGAACCGTCGTATTGTAGATATTATCAGCGATGTGAATTTGGCTTACAGTGAGCATGCCCGTCGCTATTTGGCAGAATGTGGTTTGCCTAAAGAACGCACATATGTTACCGGTTCGCCTATGGCAGAAGTGCTGCATCAGAATTTGTCTGAAATTGGAGCAAGTGACATTCATCAGCGATTGGGGTTGGAAAAAGGTAAGTATATCCTTCTTTCTGCTCATCGTGAAGAGAATATAGACTCGGAAAAGAATTTTAATTCACTCTTTAACGCCATTAATAAAATGGCAGAGAAATATGATATGCCCATCCTCTATAGTTGCCATCCCCGTAGTCGCAATCGTTTGGTTGCGAGTGGGTTCAAACTTGACAAGCGGGTCATTCAACACGCACCCCTTGGTTTCCACGATTACAACTGTCTTCAGATGAATGCATTTGCCGTAGTGAGTGATAGTGGTACATTACCTGAGGAAAGTAGTTTTTTCACTTCGGTAGGTCATCCTTTTCCTGCTGTTTGTATTCGTACTTCCACTGAACGCCCTGAATCTTTGGATAAAGCCGTTTTTGTTCTAGCCGGTATTGATGAAAAGTCTTTACTGCAGTCGGTGGATATAGCTGTAGGATTGGTGCGTGATGGTAATTATGGTATTCCAGTTCCCGATTATACAGACGAGAATGTGTCTACCAAGGTAGTAAAGATTATTCAGAGCTATACAGGGGTGGTGAATAAGATGGTTTGGAGGAAATATTAAGCTACCTTTCTCTATTGATGAGTAAATAAAGCGGTATTACAGATGATTTTGTGAATGATTTTCGCTTGATAAAAATGGCATGTAATGAAGTCCGAGAGCTATTTCTGAAATTTTAATTCTATTTTTAATTATGAACTTTGCTATTGCCGACACATACATTAAGTACTACTGAGTTATTTATCTTCTAGTTTTTAATGATAATTGTTTATAATTCTTTCATTTTAAGATGTTTATTATATGACAAATATTGCATTAATCACCGGTATCACCGGTCAAGACGGTTCTTTTTTGGCCGAATTTCTATTGAGTAAAGGATATGAGGTGCATGGTACTATCCGCCGCTCATCAGTTGACTTCCGTGAACGTATCGCGCATCTTGAAGGGACTCCTCACTTCCATTTACATTATGCAGACTTGGGAGATTCTATGAGTATCATTCAAGTACTGAATAAGGTACGTCCTACTGAAATCTATAACTTGGCTGCCCAAAGTCATGTGCAGGTATCGTTCGACTCACCTGAGTTTACAGCTGATGTGGATGCTACAGGTGTACTGCGTATCCTCGAAGGGGTACGTCAGTGTGGATTGGCTAAAACTTGTCGCATTTATCAGGCTTCTACTTCGGAGCTATATGGTAAAGTAGAAGAGGTGCCTCAGAACGAGAATACTCAGTTTCATCCCTATTCGCCTTATGCGGTGGCAAAACTTTATGGCTACTGGATTGTGAAAGAGTATCGTGAGGCATATAATATGTATTGCTGTTCTGGCATTCTCTTCAATCATGAGTCGGAGCGTCGCGGTGAGACTTTTGTCACTCGTAAGATTACTCTAGCTGCAGCTCGTATCGCTCAAGGTAAGCAAGATAAACTCTATTTGGGTAATCTCTCTTCATTGCGTGATTGGGGCTATGCTAAGGATTATGTAGAGTGTATGTGGTTGATTTTGCAACATGAAACTCCCGAGGATTTTGTGATAGCTACGGGTGTGCAGCACTCTGTGCGTGAGTTCTGTCAGTTAGCATTTCACCATGTGGGTATTGAATTGGAATTTAAGGGTGAAGGTGCTGATGAAAAAGGTATTGACAAGACTACTGGTAAAGTAATTATTGAGGTATCTGAAGATTTCTACCGCCCCACAGATGTGGTAAATTTGTGGGGGGATCCTACAAAGGCAAAGGCGAAGCTTGGATGGAATCCTGCTAAGACAAGTTTCGAAGAATTGGTAAAGATAATGGTTGAAGCCGATGTCGTAAAAGTAGCTGCAGAAGTTGCCGGTGAGAAAGTACGCACCAATCTAGTAGAATATCTTGAAAAAGGAATTGTAAAATAATGATCAGTGATTAGTGGCCCGTATTTCGTGATTAATTTAATGCTGAATAAAGAATCAGAGATATATGTGCAGATTACTAGAACTTGTTGACTCTGTCATTGGGAATAATAGACGTGAAGAAATTTCATATAAGGTTGAAATAAAAGTGAGAGTACAAGAATTATTTAGTGGCATAAAGAGAATTTTAAAATAGACTTTTAGGAAAAGTGAAATCGAAGGTTATAATAGTGAATCAATCTACCGGTTACCTGATGGTGGATGTTGTAAATGCTTATAGTCAAGAATATGACGAGGTTGTATTATTAGCTGGCAAAGTTGAAGAACATAGCCGTATTTTATCTCCAAAGGTATTTTTATATAATATTAAAGCCTATAATAAGAAGAATGTTTTTTATCGAATACTAACTTGGTTGATTAGTTTTTTTCAATCATTTTTTTATCTTCTTATTCATGGGAAAGGTGCTATGGTTGTATATGTAACTAATCCCCCACTTTCTTATTTTTCTTCACTATTTCTTAGAAATAAGTTCATTATTATTGAATATGATATTTATCCAGATGCTCTAAAAAACATAGGAATTAGAGATGATAGTCTAATATTCAAATTATGGACGAAGATAAATCGAAAGGTATTTAAGAAAGCTGATTGTATTATTACTTTAAGCAATGGGATGGCTAATCTTCTTTCTAAATATGTAAATAAGAGTAAAATTAAGGTTATTCCTAACTGGGGGTCAATAACAATGAATCCAGTTCCGAAAGTTGATAATCCTTTTATCAAAGAACATCATTTGGAAGGTAAATTTGTTGTGATGTACTCTGGTAATATAGGCTATACACATCATGTGGAAACAATAGTTGCATTAGCTTTACTTCTTCGAAATGAGTTTGATATTCATTTTATGGTTATTGGTGGTGGAGGGAAGAAAGCCGATTTAGTTAAGTTAGTTGAGATGCAAGGATTGGTCAATTGTACTTTTTTAGATTGGCTTCCCGCAGGTAAAATTGTTTATTCTCTGAGTGCTGCTGATTTGTCAGTTGTGACACTCACTGATGATACAGCTTTTGTGAGTGTCCCAAGTAAGACATATAACATTCTTTCTGTTGGTAGTCCTATGCTTTGTGTTGCTCCTGAAAAGTCAGAAATAGGTCAATTAGTAAAAAAGGAGCGATGCGGAAAGTGCTATGATAAAGACCATGTAGAAGAAATGATAAATTTCATTTTACAGTTGAAATCTGATAAAAAGTACTATACTGAAATGGTAAAGAACGCATTGAATGCCTCTACGCACTATACTTTTGCGAATGCAAATGAATATGTCTATCATAAATGATATTAGATGCTATGTATCAACATTGTATAAAAAGAATATTTGATTTTATCCTTGTTTTTTGTACATTGGCTATCATTTGGCCTATATTTCTTATTATTACCCTGTGGTTGTATTTTGCCAATAGGGGAGCAGGTGTTTTCTTTCTTCAAAATCGCCCCGGAAAAAAAGGGAAATTTTTTAAAGTCATCAAGTATAAGACTATGACAGATGAACGTGATGAAAATGGAAACCTGCTGCCGGATGAGAAGCGTTTGACAAAAATAGGAAAATTCATTCGTTCCACTTCTATTGATGAATTGCCGCAATTGATTAATGTGCTGAAAGGCGATATGGCTTTGATAGGTCCCCGCCCTTTACTTCCCCAATACCTTCCTCTTTATTCCAAAGAACAGGCCCGTCGTCATGCAGTCCGGCCAGGCATTACAGGTTGGGCACAGGTGAATGGACGTAATGCCATTTCCTGGACAAAGAAGTTTGAACTGGATGTGTGGTACGTGGATCATTGTTCTTTCTTACTGGATTTGAAAATTATATTTCTTACAATAAAGAAGGTCTTTGTACGTGAAGGAATCAGTTCTGATACTTCTGTCACTATGGAGGCTTTTACCGGAAACAATTGAAACTTTAAAAAATGTATTTATATGGTGCCAGTGGTCATGCTAAAGTGATCATTGATATATTACGTGCGAATAATGAAAAACTTGAAGCATTATTTGATGATAATGAAGCGATTGATTCTCTTCTTAATTATCCCGTTTTACGTTCGTCGGAAGTCCGCGGACCGTTGATAATCAGTATTGGTGATAATGGTATTCGCAGGAAGATAGCTGAAAGTCTGCATGCTACCTTTGGTAATGCTTTTCATCCTTCAGCCATTATATCTGAAGAAGCTGTAATAAAAGAAGGTACGGTCGTGATGCAGGGAACCATCATACAATCCGGTGTCTGTATCGGCAGGCATTGTATTATCAATACTGGGGCTTCTGTGGATCATGAGTGCATCATTGAGGATTATGTACATATCTCTCCTCATTGCACCCTTTGTGGCAATGTACAGATAGGGGAGGGTAGTTGGATTGGTGCAGGTACTACCATTATTCCGGGTGTAAAAGTCGGGAAATGGAGTGTGATCGGTGCCGGTTCTGTCGTCACCAAAGATATTCCAGACAATGTTCTGGCTGTAGGGAATAGATGTAAAATCATAAAGAACTTATTATAGTTTTCTTTTAATCATATAATTTCATGGACAAGAGAATTTATCTTTGCCTTGCTCATATGAGCGGCAAGGAGCAAGACTTTATACGCGAAGCCTTTGATACCAACTGGGTAGTTCCTTTGGGACCTAACGTCAATGCTTTCGAAGAAGATCTGAAACATTTTGTGGGACAGAATAAGGAAGTTGTCGCATTATCGGCAGGTACGGCAGCCATCCATTTAGGTTTAATTCAGTTGGGCGTCAGTACAGGTGATGAAGTGATCTGCCAGTCATTCACTTTCTGTGCTTCAGCCAATCCTGTAGCTTATCAGGGGGCAACTCCTGTATTTATCGATAGTGAAGAAGACACTTGGAATATGGACCCTGCTTTACTGGAAGAGGCTATCAAAGACAGAATTGCGAAAACTGGTAAAAAGCCTAAAGCCATTCTTCCGGTTCATCTTTATGGTATGCCTGCCAGAATTGATGAGATTTGTGCTATTGCATCGAAATATGACATTCCGGTGTTGGAAGATGCCGCCGAAGCTTTAGGTTCTGAGTTCAAGGGACAAAAGTGTGGTACGTTCGGTACTTTTGGTGTGTTGTCTTTCAATGGAAATAAGATGATCACTACTTCGGGTGGTGGTGCGTTAATCGTTCCTGATGAAGCGGCAAAGAAGCAGACCATGTTTTATGCTACTCAGGCCCGTGAACCTTTCCCTCATTACCAGCATGAAAAGATCGGTTATAACTACCGCATGAGTAATATTTGTGCGGGTATCGGTCGTGGTCAGATGACTGTGCTGGAAGATCATATTGCCCATCACCGCCATGTACATGATCTTTATGCAAAAGCTTTTGAAGATGTGGATGGCATTACACTGAAATCTAATCCTGACGATCGTTTCAATGCTAACTATTGGTTATCTACGATTCTGATTGATCCTGAGAAGACCGGTACTAATTATGACGAAGTTCGTGTGCAACTTGATGCCAAAGGTATTGAGACCCGTCCTTTGTGGAAACCTATGCACCTTCAGCCTGTCTATGCAAATAATCCTCGCTATGTGAATGGTATTTCAGAACGTTTATTTAATATGGGATTATGTATTCCTGCCGGACCTTGGGTGACAGATGAAGACGTAGCGTACATCGTGGAGCAAATAAAGGCATGTTTGAAAAAGTAAATCATAGCGCTTTGGTATAATATTCATTTATAACTACTTACAACTTTTCTCAGAAAAACTACTCTCTTCGCTCATTTTTCTACTTTTATTAGAGATTTAATCCTCATCTTTGCATCAACGTTGATCAACAAAGTGAATTAAAACAGAATTTAAATCTCTAAATGAAAAAGTATGAGTGTAATTTTTAGAACGGTAGAGAGACCGTCTGACCCTCGGGTTGAGAATTCTCCCAAAAAGTTTTTCCCTCAGTTAATAACTTTAGGACAGAGTGTAGACTTGGCATTCATAGCCCAGAAGATGCAGGATCGTTCTTCGCTTTCTATTGGTGATATCCGGAGTACTATGCAGAACTTCGTGGAGAAGCTGAAAGAACAGTTGCTGGAAGGTAAAACAGTAAATATTGCCGGATTGGGTGTATTTATGCTGGCTGCAAAATCTAAGGGAGAAGATAAGACTGAAGATGTGACCGCAAAGAGTGTGGAGAGTGTTCGTATCTGCTTCCAGGCTAACAGGGAATTGAAGATAACCAAGACTGCTACTCGTGCCGGTGAAAAACTGGATCTGGTCAGCTTGGATGATTATCTGAAAAATTTAGCTAATGCTCCATCAGGAGGTGGCTCAGATGGTGGCTCAGGAGGTAATTCGGGTGATGGGGGAATAGAAGACGATCCTCTGGGATAGAAATTCAGAGCCGGAGGCATTGAAAATGAAAACTGCGTAGTCTGTTAATCGCTGAATATTAATTATTAAAAAACGATTCTCTTATGAAAAAAACGAGTTGGAATGTGATATTGAAAGTCATCATTGCCGTGGCTAGTGCCATTGCAGGTGTGATTGGCGGTCAAGCAATGACCATTTAAGAATAAGTTTGATATAAACGTAAAGAGCCATTTTCGAATTTCGGGAATGGCTCTTTTTTTGTTTGGTAGAATAGGGATGATTTTGATTAATAAGCGTTATCTTTGCCATCCCTTTATAATTCATAGTATTTAAAAATGGCAGAACAAAAAAGAACTCCCCGAAGTAACTCCAAGGCAAAAGTGCAGCCTGTAACTGATTACGGACGTATACAGCCGCAGGCACCAGAATTGGAAGAAGCTGTATTGGGAGCATTGATGATTGAGAAAGACGCTTATTCATTGGTAAGTGAAATTCTTCGCCCGGAGTCTTTTTATGAACACCGGCACCAGTTGATTTATTCCGCTATCACCGATCTGGCTGTGAACCAGAAGCCAGTGGATATCCTCACGGTAAAAGAACAGCTTGCCAAACGTGGTGATTTGGAAGAGGTGGGCGGACCGTTCTACATTACCCAGTTGAGTAGCAAGGTTGCCTCTTCGGCACATATTGAATATCATGCCCGCATCATTGCGCAGAAAGCATTAGCTCGTGAATTGATTACGTTTACCAGCAATGTTCAGAGCAAAGCTTTTGATGAGACTCTGGACGTGGATGATTTAATGCAGGAGGCTGAGGGAAGACTTTTCGAGATTTCCCAACAGAACATGAAGAAGGATTATACGCAGATTAATCCGGTTATTGCCGAAGCGTATCAATTAATTCAGAAAGCAGCTGCCCGTACAGATGGTTTAAGTGGTTTGGAAAGCGGATTTACCAAGTTGGATAAAATGACTTCGGGTTGGCAAAATTCTGACCTTATTATTATTGCTGCCCGTCCGGCAATGGGTAAGACGGCGTTCGTGCTTTCTATGGCAAAGAATATAGCTGTTAATTATCGCAATCCGGTAGCTGTGTTTTCACTTGAAATGAGCAACGTACAGTTGGTGAATCGTTTGATATCCAATGCGTGCGAGATTCCGAGTGAGAAAATCAAGAGTGGACAGTTGGCGGATTATGAATGGCAACAGTTGGACTATAAATTGCGTGATCTTCTGGATGCGCCGTTATATGTGGATGATACTCCTTCTTTGTCTGTATTTGAGCTTCGTACAAAAGCACGTCGTCTGGTGCGCGAGCATGGAGTAAGGATTATTATTATCGACTACCTGCAGCTGATGAATGCAAGTGGTATGTCGTTTGGTAGCCGTCAGGAAGAGGTAAGTACCATTTCGCGTTCGTTGAAAGGTTTGGCGAAGGAGTTGAATATTCCTATTATAGCCTTGTCGCAGTTGAACCGTGGTGTGGAGAGCCGTGAAGGTGAAGAAGGTAAACGTCCGCAACTGAGTGATTTGCGTGAATCGGGAGCTATTGAGCAGGATGCGGATATGGTATGTTTCATTCATCGTCCTGAATATTATAAAATCTATACATCGCAAGATGGTACTGATTTGCGTGGTATGGCAGAAATTATTATTGCTAAGCATCGTAATGGTGCGGTAGGTGATGTTCGTTTGCGCTTTATCGGTCAGTATACCCGTTTCCAGAATCCGGAGGATGATATGGTGATTCCGCATCCGGCAGAAGGAGGCGGAGCTACTTATGGCTCCAAAATAAATGCGGTAGGTGATGGCAGTATACCGCCTCCAGCTGAGTTCGCTCCTCAAACAGATAATCCGTTTGGTGGGGTGGGGTCGGATGGACCGTTGCCATTCTAGGTTGTTTTGTTTATGAAATGGATGTTTTTTGAGTAGAAAATCATATCTTTGCAAAAAAGAAGGTTAAAAATGTCTGCAAATCAATATATAAATATGTTTTCCGCCCATCTGTTTTGGGATGTGCGGAGAGAAGATTTAGACCTTGATAAGCACTCTGAGTATATCATAAAAAGAGTGTTGGAATATGGTTTGCTGGAAGACTGGAATTTGCTTCGGTCGTATTACGGATTATTTAAGATTGTTGAAGTTACGAAAGAAATGAGAGATTTAGAGCCTCGTGCTTTAGCTTATATTTCTGCCATATCTAAAACACCTAAAGAACAGTTCAGATGTTATGCTTATCGACAATTGAACCCTCAACACTGGAACTTTTAAAAAAGTTACAGCAACTTCCTGAACTTCGTGATACACGATTAGTAGGAGGAACAGCACTTGCTTTGCAATTAGGGCATCGGAAATCTATTGATTTGGATTTCTTTGGCACAATCAATTGTGATACTCAAGAATTGGTTGATGCTATAAAGAGTGTTGCTACTCTTACTATTTTGAAAGAGTCTCCTCATATACATATTTATTTAATAGATGGTATAAAAGTGGATATTGTGAACTATAAATATCCGTGGCTTGATGAAGTGGTACTAAAACAGGAAATCAGGATGGCTAGTTTTAAAGACATTGCTGCAATGAAAATAACTGCGGTGGTAGGGCGGGGAACTAAGAAGGATTTTATAGATATTGCATTCTTGTTACGTCATTTCTCTTTGGATGAGATTCTGAGTTTTTATTCATTGAAATATAATGATGGTTCTATTTTCATGGCGATGAAAAGTCTGGCTTATTTTGATGATGCAGAAAATGAGCCAATGCCTGATATGTTTGTGAATCAGTCTTGGGAGCAAATAAAAGAATATATCCTATCAAAGATTTCTTGATATATTTTCCCTGTCAACCCAAAAAATCTTATTACCTTTGCGGGTCACTTTTGGAAACAATAAAAAATTAATGATATGAATATCTCTTATAATTGGTTGAAAGAGTATGTCGATTTCGATTTGACACCGGAAGAAGTTGCGGCTGCATTGACTTCTATAGGTCTGGAAACAGGTGGTGTAGAAGAAGTGCAAACAATTAAAGGCGGACTGGAAGGTCTCGTGATAGGTGAAGTGTTGACATGCGTTCCTCATCCGAATTCAGACCACATGCATGTGACTACTGTGAATCTGGGACAGGGAGAACCTGTACAGATAGTATGCGGTGCACCGAATGTGGCTGCCGGTCAGAAAGTGGTAGTTGCTACTTTGGGTGCAAAACTCTATGATGGGGATGAATGTTTTACGATTAAAAAGTCAAAACTCCGTGGTATTGAGTCTAACGGCATGATTTGTGCTGAAGATGAAATAGGTATCGGTACGGATCATGCAGGTATTATCGTTTTGCCGGCTGATGCAGTTCCGGGAACTCTTGCCAAAGATTATTATAACATCAAGAGCGACTATGTGCTGGAAGTGGATATCACTCCGAATCGTGCCGATGCTTGTTCGCATTATGGTGTAGCTCGTGACTTGTATGCTTATCTGGTGCAAAATAATAAAACGACTTCTCTGAAGAGGCCGTCTGTAGATACTTTCTCCGTTGAAAATAATGATTTGGATATCAAAGTTACAGTTGAAAACACTGAGGCTTGCCCTCGCTATGCCGGGGTAACGGTGAAAGGCGTAACGGTTAAAGAAAGTCCGGAATGGTTGCAGAATAAACTCCGTATCATCGGACTGCGTCCTATAAATAATGTAGTAGATATCACAAATTACATTGTTCATGCATTCGGTCAACCGTTGCACTGCTTTGATGCGGATAAAATTGAAGGTGGTGAAGTAGTGGTAAAGACAATGCCTGAAGGTACTCCGTTTGTCACATTGGATGGTGTGGAACGCAAATTATCCGATCGTGACCTGATGATTTGTGACAAGGAAAAACCGATGTGTATTGCCGGTGTATTCGGCGGTTTGGATTCCGGTTCTACGGAAACCACCAAGGATGTTTTCATTGAGAGTGCTTATTTCCATCCGACATGGGTCCGTAAGACGGCTCGTCGTCATGGGCTGAATACAGATGCTTCTTTCCGTTTTGAAAGAGGTATTGATCCTAATATCACTATTTATTGCCTGAAGCTGGCTGCCATGATGGTGAAAGAACTGGCCGGCGGTACTATTTCCTCTGAAATTAAAGATGTTTGTGCTGCTCCTGCTCAGGATTTCATCGTAGAATTATCTTATGAGAAGGTATATTCATTGGTAGGCAAGGTGATTCCGGTGGAGACAATCAAGAGTATTGTTACCAGTCTGGAAATGAAAATAACCAATGAGACTGCAGAAGGATTGACTCTGGCTGTACCTCCTTATCGTGTAGATGTACAACGTGATTGTGATGTTATTGAAGATATCCTCCGTATTTATGGATATAATAATGTAGAGATACCATCTACGTTGAAGTCCAGCTTGACAACGAAAGGCGAACATGATAAATCTAACAAGTTACAGAATTTGGTAGCTGAACAGTTGGTAGGTTGTGGTTTCAATGAAATTCTGAATAATTCTCTGACACGCGCCGGTTATTATGATGGTATGGAAACTTATCCTTCTAAGAATCTGGTAATGTTGCTGAACCCGTTGAGTACAGATCTGAATGCAATGCGTCAGACTTTGTTGTTCGGTGGTCTGGAAAGTATCTCTCATAACGCCAACCGTAAGAATGCCGACTTGAAATTCTTCGAATTCGGAAATTGCTATTATTTCGATGCAGAAAAGAAGAATCCCGAAAAGTCGTTGGCTGCTTATACAGAGAATTATCATCTCGGGTTGTGGGTAACGGGTAAAAAAGTATCCAACTCTTGGGCGCATGCTGACGAAGAAAGTTCTGTATATGAATTGAAAGCTTACGTAGAAAATATTTTTCTCCGTTTAGGGCTGAATATGAGAAATCTGGTAGTAGGTAATCTGGTGGACGATATTTATGCTACTGCCTTGTCTGTACAGACTAAAGGTGGAAAGCGTCTTGCTACATTCGGTATCGTAACGAAGAAGATTCTCAAAGCTTTCGATATTGATAATGAAGTATATTACGCTGATCTGAACTGGAAAGAGTTGATGAAAGCTATTCGTTCTGTAAAGATCAGTTATACGGAAATCTCCAAATTCCCGGCTGTGAAACGTGACCTTGCCTTGTTGATCGATAAGAAGGTGCAGTTTGCGGAGATAGAAAAGATTGCTTATGAAACTGAGAAGAAGTTGCTGAAAGAAGTATCTCTTTTCGATGTTTATGAAGGCAAGAATCTTGAAGCCGGCAAAAAATCGTATGCTGTCAGCTTCCTGTTGCAGGATGAAACGCAGACACTGAACGATAAGATGATCGATAAGATAATGTCGAAACTCGTGAAGAATCTGGAAGATAAACTGGATGCAAAACTTCGATAATTAATTAAAAGTTAAATAGTTAAACATTAAAATATTATTCCAATGGGAAGAGCGTTTGAATATAGAAAAGCTGCCAAATTGAAAAGATGGGGTCACATGGCAAAGACCTTTACAAGACTGGGTAAACAAATTGCTATTGCTGTAAAGGCTGGTGGCCCGGAACCGGAAAATAATCCGACTTTGCGTTCTGTTATCGCTACTTGTAAGCGTGAGAATATGCCGAAGGATAACATTGACCGTGCTATTAAAAATGCGTTAGGCAAAGATCAGAGCGATTACAAAGGAATGACTTATGAAGGATACGGCCCTCACGGTATTGCTGTATTCGTAGATACATTGACTGACAACACGACCCGTACAGTTGCTGATGTACGTTCAGTGTTCAACAAGTTTGGTGGAAACTTGGGTACTATGGGGTCATTGGCTTTCCTGTTCGACCACAAATGTATGTTTACTTTCAAGAAGAAAGACGGCATAGATATGGAAGAACTCATCCTTGACTTGATTGACTACGATGTAGATGATGAGTTTGAAGAGGATGAAGAAGAAGGTACAATCACTATCTATGGTGATCCGAAGAGCTATGCTGCCATCCAGAAACATTTGGAGGAATGTGGCTTTGAGGATGTCGGTGGTGAATTTACTTATATCCCGAACGATACGAAGGAGGTAACTCCCGAGCAACGTGAGACTCTTGACAAGATGATAGAGCGTCTTGAAGAATTTGATGATGTGCAAACGGTTTATACCAACATGAAGCCGGAAGGAAGTGAAGAGTAATGAAGTATACTTATAAGACTCAAGGTACATGTAGTTCTCACATTGAATTGGAAATAGAAGATAATATAATAACGGATATTGCATTTTGGGGAGGTTGTAACGGTAATTTGCAAGGTATTTCCCGTTTGGTAAAGGGAATGCCGGTAAATGATGTGATTTCCCGTCTGGAAGGAATTCGTTGCGGAGGACGTCCGACTTCTTGTCCGGATCAGTTATGTAGGGCGCTGCATGAAATGGGATTCTAACTAAATCCCTGTACTTTTAAATATATAGGTTGACCCTCGGTATTGTACAATGCCGGGGGCTTCTTTTTTGAACAGAATGTGTGGCTTGCTTGTTATTATTTCGTAATTTTACGCCATAAAAAGAACGAACAATGAAAAATATTCTGAAAGACTTGAAACGTAGGGATCATAAGCGCTATTTAGGTGGTCTGGACGTTTTTAAATATATTGGTCCCGGACTCCTTGTTACAGTAGGTTTTATTGATCCCGGAAACTGGGCTTCTAATTTTGCGGCGGGGTCCGAATTTGGATATTCCCTGCTTTGGGTGGTAACTTTATCAACGATCATGTTGATTGTATTGCAACATAATGTGGCTCACTTGGGGATTGTTACAGGTTTATGCTTGTCGGAAGCTGCTACGAAGTATACTCCTAAATGGGTTTCCCGTCCTATTCTGGGTACTGCGGTGTTGGCATCCATATCGACTTCCCTTGCCGAGATACTGGGAGGAGCAATTGCTCTGGAAATGCTTTTTGATATTCCCATTATATGGGGAGCCATATTGACAACCGTCTTTGTCGTCATCATGCTTTTTACGAACTCATATAAGAAGATAGAGCGTTCCATCATCGCGTTTGTTTCAGTTATTGGGTTATCCTTTATTTATGAGTTGTTCCTGGTGAAGATTGACTGGCCACTAGCTGTAGAAGGATGGGTGACACCTGCTTTTCCGGAAGGAAGTATGCTGATTATTATGAGTGTCCTGGGAGCAGTGGTAATGCCACATAATTTATTCCTGCATTCGGAAGTAATACAGAGCCATGAGTATAATAAGCAAGATGACAGTTCTATTCGTAAGGTCTTGAAGTATGAGCTGTTTGATACGCTTTTCTCCATGATTGTAGGATGGGCTATCAATAGTGCCATGATATTGCTGGCTGCTGCTACTTTCTTTAAAAGTGGTATTCAGGTTGAAGAGCTGCAACAGGCAAAGTCTTTGTTGGAGCCTCTACTTGGAAACAGTGCTGCAGTCGTGTTTGCTTTGGCTTTGTTGATGGCAGGTATTTCATCTACCATTACAAGTGGTATGGCGGCAGGTTCTATTTTTGCCGGTATCTTTGGAGAATCCTATCATATCAAGGATAGCCACTCTCAGGTGGGCGTAATCCTTTCATTGGGCATTGCGTTGTTGCTGATATTTTTCATCGGTGATCCTTTCAAGGGATTGTTGATTTCGCAAATGGTGCTGAGTATTCAGTTGCCATTTACTGTTTTTCTGCAAGTGGGACTAACGTCTTCGCGTAAAGTAATGGGGCAGTATGTTAATAGTAAGTGGAGTAGTTTTGTACTCTATGCTATTGCGGGAATCGTTACCGTATTGAATATTATGTTGCTGATATCTGAACTAGTATAAAATCAAATAAACAATCATATGAAGATTATTACATATAATGTGAATGGGCTGCGTGCAGCTGTTGGCAAAGGTTTGCCGGAATGGCTGGAACAGGAACAAGCTGATGTAGTATGCATTCAGGAAACCAAATTGCAACCGGATCAATATCCGGAAGAAGCACTGAGTGCATTGGGATACAAGCATTATCTTTATTCTGCACAGAAGAAAGGCTATAGTGGAGTTGCCATTTTGACCAAGCGGGAACCGGACCATGTGGAATATGGTATGGGCATGGAAGAATATGACAATGAAGGCCGTTTTATCCGTGCCGATTTTGGCGATATATCTGTTGTGAGTGTTTATCATCCTTCGGGAACAAGCGGTGATGAACGTCAGGCATTCAAAATGGTATGGCTGGAGAAGTTCCAGGAATATGTGACGGGGTTACGAAAATCGCGTCCGAAACTGATTCTTTGTGGTGACTATAACATTTGTCATGAACCGATAGATATCCATGATCCTATTCGAAATGCTACGAATAGTGGTTTCTTGCCTGAAGAGCGGGAATGGATGACGCGTTTTCTAAATGCCGGTTTTATTGATACTTTCCGCCTATTGCATCCCGAACAGCAGGAATATACGTGGTGGAGTTACCGCTTTAATTCCCGTGCAAAGAATAAAGGATGGCGTATTGACTATTGTATGGTGACTGAACTGGTTCGTCCGTTGCTGAGAGAGGCGCGCATATTGAATGATGCTGTACATTCTGATCATTGCCCCATGTTGTTGGATATAGAAGGATAAGAGGAAGGGGGAGGAACGATGTTTGAAGAAAGAATAGAAAAAGCAGTAGATTTTTTTAAAAGTGGTTATAATTGTTCCCAGTCTGTAGTACTTGCTTTTGCTGATATGTATGGGTTTACACAAGAACAGGCAGCGCGTATGGCAGCTTCTTTTGGTGGAGGTATTGGCCGTATGCGTCAGACTTGTGGAGCCGCATGCGGTATGTTTTTACTTGCAGGGCTGGAGACTGGGGCAACTGATCCCAAGGATCGTGAAGGAAAAGGTGCCAATTATGCCGTAGTTCAGGAGTTGGCTGCTGAGTTTAAGAAACGGAACGGTTCTACAATTTGTGCTGAACTATTAGGGCTGAAGAAGCCGGAAGGAGTGTCTACCCCCGAAGAACGTACCGAACAATATTATGCTAAACGTCCGTGTGCCAGGATGGTAGAAGAAGCTGCCCGTATCTGGGCGGAATATCTTGAAAACAGACCGTCTGTTTGATATAAACAGGTTATATTTTTGGTCTGACCTGCTGAAAAAATGCTCTTTTTATGACATATAACATAAAAAAACAGAGAATAATGTGTTATATAACATAAATATAACTATCTTTGCCGCTGAAATAAAATCTGAACCTCATCAATGAGAGAAGTTGGATTAAAGCATGTATAACTAAAAAAAAGAAGAAAATGTTAAAAGAAAAAGCTGGTGAAACTGCAGGAAAAATTTGGAGTGCTCTGAATGAGACTGAAGGTTTGACTGCTAAACAAATCAAGAAAGCAACTAAGTTGGTAGACAAAGATTTGTTCTTGGGTCTTGGCTGGTTGTTGAGAGAAGACAAAATCTCTACTCAGGAAGTAGAAGGTGAACTGTTTGTCAAGTTGGTTTAAGAGAGAGATTGACATTTATCTTATAAAAAGAAGCGTTGATACATTTATATGTTATCAACGCTTCTTTTTATATACTATATTTCATCAGTGAAGGATGTTAAGGAGCTAGTCTTTCCTGTATCCAGTTGCCATCTTTCTGAAGTATATATTGGATGCGGTCGTGCAGACGGCTTTCCCGCCCTTGCCAAAACTCGAAGCGGGTAGGGGTTACAGCAAAACCACCCCAATTATCGGGACGTTTAATATCGCGGCCTGCCAGCTTGAAGACTTCTTTCACGAAGGCTCGCATAATCTCCATACGGCTGCTTATCACCTGGCTTTGCGGAGATATTCTTGCACCTATCTTGCTTTTATATGGCCTGGTGGCAAAGTAAGTATCCGAAACTTTATCGGGGCATTTTTCGGCTTTGCCTTCAATGTGTACCTGTCTTTCCAATTTGTGCCATACGAAAGAAAGGGAAATATATGGATTGCCTGCTAATTGTTTTCCCTTTCGGCTTTCGTAATTAGTGAAGAATATAAATTGGTTGTTTTCTACCCCTTTCAACAAAACGGTGCGCGTGGAGGGGAACCCTTCTGCTGAAACTGTTGCTACTATCATAGCGGTAGGTTCATCTTCTTTGTGAATGATAGCATCATCTAGCCATTCCACGAATTGCTCAAAAGGATTGTCGTGGATAGTGCATTGTGTCAGCTTGCCTTTGCTGTATTCTCTTCTGATTTCAGATATTGGGGTTTCCATATTTTCTATTTTGTTGTTGTATTTTGATAATAAAGAGTGATCTCCTCTTATTTTTGTATCGGATAAATCGGATTGCCTGATTCGTCTACTTCGGTCCAGTCTTTAATGCTGACATTGGGGAACGATACGGAATTTCCGTCTATAATGGCGCTGAAGACATAAGAAAATCCACCGGCCAGTTTACCCGGGATAGGGATACTTCCGGTATAGGTACGTGGTGTGGTTTCTCCATCTGCGAGAATTTTTAGTGTCATTGACATTGGGGTGGTTGCACGGGTTGGTAAGACAATGGCCTGTGCGAGAAATCCATTCTTGCCCATATTAAGCGGAGTTGTGTCATAAGTGTCGGTTGCTTCGATAATACCGGTTTCTATATCAAGGCTGGCGCCAGGAGTAGGCGGAAGAATAGTTGCCGATACTAAACTGTCAAGCTGTAATCCTTCACCTGCTGACAGGTCAACTACGACCTGAGTAGCTATATGCTGAAAAACAATGGGCATGTGAATTTGTGAAGCTGTGATATCTTGGTCCAGATTTTCCCACCATAAATAATCTACGCCATTCTTTAGCGGAGCCGATATTCCATCGGTTAGACTCGGAGGATAAGTAGAAGAATTTTCTGAAAATGCATACATGTTATAAGAGCCGTTACTCAAATACATTTTGTATCCTTTCATCCCCGTTAATGTACCAGCTGAAACTGTTGAATATAGCCCTTCGGCAAACGGATCATTAAAATTCTTGTCTGTCGTTTCAAAAGCATATATTTGGCTTACTAATCCTTTGGGCATAGGAGACATGGATCTGGTTACCTTACGACTTTCAAGTGAAGCGGAAAATGTGATGAGTATATCTTCTTTTTGTGAGGTTTGTCCGTTACCGGGATCATTGGTTCCGGGGGATGATTCATAAATGATTATTTCATTTTTGGAACATCCTGCAAGTAATAATAAAGAGAATGCTAGAATAACAAATTTTTTCATTTCAGTTATATGGTTTAGGTTATTGTCCATACATAACAGTAGAATGATGGAATAGTTCTGGGATATATAGACATTTACAACTTCGGATATTGAATAAATCACTTTCAAAACCTCATCTTTTTCATTATCTTTGCGCCCGCATTTAATAGATAATTATAGAAGATGAAGAATAAGATACGTAACTTTTGCATTATTGCCCACATTGATCATGGTAAGTCTACTTTAGCTGACCGTCTGCTTGAATATACCAACACCATACAGGTGACCGGAGGACAGATGCTGGATGATATGGATCTGGAAAAAGAGAGAGGTATCACCATTAAGAGCCATGCCATTCAGATGGAGTATACGTACAAGGGTGAAAAGTATATTCTGAATCTGATTGATACTCCGGGGCACGTAGACTTTTCGTATGAAGTTTCCCGTTCTATTGCCGCTTGTGAAGGTGCATTGCTGATTGTAGACGCTTCGCAGGGTGTACAGGCACAAACAATCTCCAATCTTTATATGGCAATTGAGCATGATCTGGAAATTATTCCGGTCATCAATAAGTGCGATATGGCGAGTGCCATGCCTGAAGAGGTAGAGGATGAAATCGTAGAGTTGCTTGGCTGCAAGCGCAGTGAGATAATCCGTGCTTCCGGTAAGACGGGTATGGGGGTAGAAGAAATTCTGGCTGCGGTTATCGAGCGTATTCCTCATCCCGAAGGTGATGAGGAAGCACCGTTGCAGGCTTTGATTTTTGACTCTGTATTCAATTCTTTCCGTGGTATCATTGCTTACTTCAAGATAGTAAACGGTGTGATCCGTAAGGGAGATAAGGTGAAATTCTTCAATACCGGTAAAGAATATGATGCTGATGAAATCGGTGTGCTCAAGATGGAAATGGTGGCACGTCAGGAACTGCGTACTGGTGACGTGGGATACATTATTTCCGGTATTAAAACCTCTAAAGAGGTAAAGGTGGGAGATACGATTACTCACATTGCCCGCCCATGTAAAGAAGCTATTGCAGGTTTCGAGGAAGTGAAGCCGATGGTTTTTGCCGGTGTATATCCTATTGAAGCGGAAGACTTTGAAGACTTGCGTTCCTCTTTGGAAAAACTGCAATTGAACGATGCATCACTGACTTTCCAGCCTGAATCCTCGTTGGCGTTGGGCTTCGGATTCCGTTGCGGATTCCTGGGACTGTTGCACATGGAGATTGTGCAGGAGCGACTTGACCGTGAATTTGACATGAATGTGATAACCACTGTGCCGAACGTTTCTTATAATATTTACGATAAACAAGGTCATATGACAGAGGTGCATAACCCTGGAAGTATGCCCGATCCTACTTTGATCGACCATATTGAGGAGCCTTATATCCGTGCTTCCGTTATCACAACCACAGATTATATCGGTCCTATCATGACCTTGTGTCTGGGTAAACGTGGTGAACTGGTGAAGCAGGAATATATTTCCGGTAATCGTGTGGAGATCTATTACGACATGCCTTTGGGAGAAATAGTGATTGACTTTTATGATAAACTGAAAAGTATTTCGAAAGGATATGCCTCTTTTGATTACCATGCCAGTGGTTTCCGTCCGTCCAAGTTGGTAAAACTGGACATCTTGCTGAATGGCGAGCCGGTGGATGCCCTTTCAACACTAACACATTTCGACAATGCGTATGATTTGGGACGCCGCATGTGCGAGAAGCTGAAAGACCTGATCCCGAGACAGCAGTTTGATATTGCTATCCAAGCGGCTATCGGAGCTAAAATCATTTCTCGTGAGACGATTAAGGCAGTACGCAAAGATGTTACGGCGAAATGTTATGGTGGTGACGTCAGTCGTAAGAGAAAGCTGTTGGAAAAGCAGAAGAGAGGAAAGAAACGTATGAAGCAGATTGGTAATGTGGAAGTGCCACAGAAAGCGTTCCTTGCGGTGTTGAAATTAGATTAATATAAAAAATCATAAAAGCAGATTCATATTAGTCTGGGGATTGTTCTCTTTCTGTAGGACTGTCTTGGCAATCCCCTTTGTTTTGAAAATTCTAACTAATAATAAATGAGAAAAGTTCTATCGTTTTCGGCCTTCCTGGTGGTAGGTCTCTTTATAGCGCAGTATCTGCCTGCATGGTCAGGAAGTGATTATAGTACGGTGAAAACCGTATCTAATGTGTTGTTGTATATTTGTCTGGGATTCATCATGATTAATGTGGGACGTGAGTTCGAAGTGGACAAGTCCCGATGGCAAACATACGCAAAAGATTATTTTGTCGCAATGGCTACAGCAGCCATGCCTTGGTTTCTGATTGCTATTTATTATATTTTCGTTTTACTTCCACCGGAATACTGGGATAGTTGGGAGGCATGGAAAGAAAACTTATTGCTGAGTCGTTTTGCAGCTCCTACTTCCGCAGGTATATTATTCACTATGTTGGCGGCTATTGGACTGAAGTCCAGCTGGATCTACAAGAAGATTCAGGTGTTGGCTATCTTTGATGATCTGGATACCATCCTTTTAATGATTCCTTTGCAAATAATGATGATCGGACCGCGCTGGCAGTTGTTGGTTATTATCCTTATCGTCTTTCTGTTGCTTTCTTTCGGTTGGAAGAAACTGAGTAAATATAATATGAGGCAGGATTGGAAAGCCATTCTGTTTTATTCCGTTCTGGTATTTGCTGCCACTCAATCGCTCTATCTTATTACCAAGAACTTATATGGCGAGGATGCCAGCATTCATATTGAGGTATTGCTTCCGGCATTCGTCCTGGGTATGGTCATGAAGCATAAGGATATTGATACGGCTTGGGAACGTAAAGCTTCGACAGGAATTTCATTTATCTTTATGTTCCTGGTAGGTATGAGTATGCCTCCGCTTCAGGGAATCAGCCTTCCCGGCGATATAGGGCTGGCTTCTATAACAGGTTCACAGGAAATGATGCCTTGGGCACTGATTATTGTACATGTGGTTATTGTATCGTTACTTTCCAATGTCGGTAAGTTGTTTCCGGTATTCTTCTATCGCGATCGTAAGTTGAGTGAACGTCTGGCACTTTCCATTGGTATGTTTACTCGCGGTGAAGTAGGGGCAGGAGTTATTTTTATTGCGTTGGGTTACAATCTGGGTGGTCCGGCATTAGTAATTTCTGTACTTACTATTGTGTTAAATTTAATATTAACAGGTATATTTGTGCTCTGGGTTAAAAAATTAGCGTTAATGAGCTATCAGGAATAGCTCATTAACAGCGCCGGGCATTCTTTTGGAAATCTAATACTTAAATCGAACATATGATTATTCTACGTACTGTGAAAAACTTTTCGGCACTGAATGTAGTGGCGAGTATTTTATTATTCCTGACGGCTATTTTGGCAGCTGTTGTTGCCAATTCTTCATTAGCTCCTGTGTATCAGAGCTTCCTGTCGCAAGAGTTGCATTTGCGTATAGGCGATTTTAATCTGCTTTCGCATGGCGGTCATAATCTTACGATGATCGAGTTTATCAATGATTGCTTGATGACGATTTTCTTTCTGGCTGTAGGATTAGAGATAAAACGTGAATTACTGGTTGGCGAATTGTCTTCTTTTCGAAAGGCCATTCTACCATTTATTGCAGCATGCGGGGGAATGATACTTCCGGTTGTAGTTTATTTTCTTCTAGTAACTCCTGATACTCCTGAAACACAAGGTATGGCTATTCCTATGGCTACGGATATTGCTTTTTCCTTAGGAGTACTTAGTTTGTTGGGTAAGCGCGTACCATTGAGCTTGAAGATTTTCCTGACTGCCTTTGCTGTAGTAGATGATATTGGTGGTATTCTGGTGATTGCCATTTTTTATAGTTCTGAAGTTGCTTACGGTTATTTGATTGTGGCTGCCATCCTTTATATCTTTTTGTATTATATGGGCAAGTTTGGTATGACGCAGAAGATATTCTTTCTTTTCTTTGGCATTATTATCTGGTATTTATTCCTGCAATCCGGTATTCACAGTACAATATCCGGTGTGATACTTGCATTGGTTATACCTGCCCGTCCGCGATTGGATGCAGGTAAATATATCCGGCGTATCCGGGCTATTGTCAGTTCTTTCCCGATCGTGCAGTCTGATAATATAGTATTGACAAATGAGCAGATTGCTACATTGAAGCAAGTGGAGCGAGCTTCGGATCGCGTGATAAGCCCTTTACAATCTTTGGAGGATAATCTGCATGGGGTTGTGAATTTTGTTATTCTTCCTTTATTTGCCTTTGCTAATGCGGGAGTGGTTCTTGGCGGTAGTGGAGAAGTTATAGGGAATGTGAGTCTTGCTGTCGGCATGGGGCTTCTTATTGGTAAGTTTCTGGGGATTTACCTTTTCACCTGGCTGACTATCAAAAGTGGACTTACCCGAATGCCTGAAGGTATGAACTGGAAGAATATTGCAGGAGTTTCGCTGTTGGGGGGCATTGGGTTTACAGTGTCATTGTTTATAGCTAATCTTTCTTTTTCCGGTGCTTATCCGGAATTGCTGAATCAGGCTAAATTCGGTGTATTGTGTGGTACTATTATTGCCGGAATACTCGGATATGTGGTGCTGAATCAAGTATTGCCGAAGAAAAAGAAAGTATAAATAAGAGTATGACATATTCTCTTTTTCTATATATCATGTGAATCAGGAGTTGAATTTGATCGGTGCAGAAGGAATAAGAGAGTGTTAAGGTGATAGGGTGATAAAGTAGCTGCGTTCTGTTCAGAAAGGTACTTGTAGCCCGTAGCTCGTAACTGATTCATAATTAACATCGATTGAAAGTGAAATTCACTCCATCCGCTGTTGAGCTAAATAAATTATCTCATTAGAGATAAGTAATGAACTAAATGCAATAGCTAATTCTTTTCTTAGGCATTCCTATGCTTTTTTCCTTCCAACGGTTAGGCTTTTCCATCCGAACGTTTATTCTTTCCACCGTGGAGTTTCTTTCTTTCCACCATGGTGGAAAGAAAGTTTCCCCATGATGGAAAGCAACTTTCTCCATGATGGAAAGAATAAGTACTTACTACAATTTTCCTTAACCGTCGCAGCGAAAAGGGATAAAAGTGGCGATGCGGCGGCTTAACCTCTGAAACTTAATATTATTTATGCGGATCAGGAGTGGGATTGTGTTCATAATCCTGCAATAATGAACAGGATTCAACTCTTGATCCGCATATATAATAATGTGTATTGACTATCTACTAATAATATTAGTTAAACTACTTCTTGTATTAGTTGAATAACTAATATAATTAGTTGTTTGTTTAAAACTAATTTCTATCTTTGTGCCATTCACCCAAGTAAACTTGAAAAGATTATGAAACGATTAACTGCCAAAGAAGAAGAGATCATGCAAATGTTCTGGGAACATGGTCCGATGTTTGTTCGTGAATTGTTGGCCTTTTATGAGGAGCCTAAACCACATTATAATACCGTATCTACCTTGGTGAGAGGGCTGGAGGACAAAGGATTTGTGAAATACAGGGCTTATGGTAATACGTATCAGTATTATGCGGTTGTTTCCGACAAAGAATATAAGCGTTCTGCACTGAATGATGTGGTGGCTCAATACTATAATAACTCTTATACCAATGTCGTATCTGCATTTATTGAAGAAGAAGGTATGTCGGTAGACGAGTTAAAAGCGTTGATCGCGGAAATAGAAAGTAAAAAGTCGAGCAGATAGAAATAGAGTTATACTCGGAAAATAAATAGATCATGGGAACTATATTGTTTTATATATTTGAGTCTACCTTATGCCTGACAATCCTGTACCTTCTGTTCAGATTGTTTTTCAGGAAAGATACGCTGTTTCGTACGAACCGTTATTTACTGTTGATGGGAACAGTGGCATGCACATTACTCCCATTGCTGCAAATAGATGTTCCTCAATATACAACTTTGCAGTTGCCGATAACTGCCGTAAGACATTTATTGACTGAAAAAGAAGTGAATATTGAAAGAAAAGGAGGCGTTGATGAAAAACATTTGTCAGGAGAAGCAAACCTTTTTATGACAGGGAAAGGAGAGGATACAGAAGAAAATCATGCCAATGTGATTCATGCTATCCCTGTGACTTTACTGTTAGGTGGTTGTTATTTTATTGGAGCTTTGGTTGTACTTACCTTTCTTTTGTTTTCTACTGTCCGTATGCGCCGGCTCATTCATAGTTACCCCGCCTGTAATTATGGGAAATATAAATTGATTATCTGCCCTGAGAAGATCGTTTCTTTCAGTTGGGGGAATATGATTGTTCTGTCACAAGAAGATTATGAACGGAATCCCGGAGAAATCTTGTTGCATGAACAAATGCACCTGCAACATAGGCATACATTGGATTTACTTTGGATGGAATGTATCCTGATATTCCATTGGTTCAATCCTGCCGCATGGCTCCTGATGCGTGAACTTCGTGAAGTGCACGAGTATGAAGCCGATAATGGCGTTATTAATAATGGCATCGATGCAACAGAATATCAACTTTTGTTAGTGAAAAAATCCGTAGGTACAAGGCTCTACTCTATGGCTTGTGGATTCAATCACAGCAAACTTAAAAATCGTATCACTATGATGTTAAAAAGAAGAACAAACAATTGGGCACGTTTGAAACTATTGCTTTTTGTGCCTGTAGCTGCTGGGACGCTTTATGCTTTTGCGCGACCAGAAGTGAAGAAAACAATGGGACAGGCGATAAACACGCCTGTGAGTGTGAAACAAAATTCGGTTCAGGAGAGCGAATTGCAGCAGTTGGAAGCATTTTTCGAGCGTAAGGCAGAAGATGCTGTGGGTGGAAAGAAGGAGTATCAGATTGAAAACCCGACGGGAACTTTTTATAGTTTCTTTGTGAACATGAATAATAAGATGATGCTGAATCAGGAGTTGATTAAGGAATATGATGTGGAAACCTTGTCAGTCCGCCTTAAGGATCTCTTGAGGAAAGAGTATCGGAAAGTTGCGAATACGGACAAAAAATGGATTCCCGGCTTATTTGTAAGGTACGACCGTGGTTCATCATCCACTGCTATCACTTCTTATCTGCGTACCATAAAAGAGGCTTATCTACAAGTTCGTGGAGAAATTTCCAAAGAATTGGGCGGAGTTTCCGAGGCTCGTTTGGATAGTTTGCTTCCTATATTAGTTTCTTTTGGAGAACCTAAGGTTTACAGTTCTAAATATAAGACGGCTTCGGATGTATTTTTACCTATAGAAGTATCTTTGTATCCGAGAGGAGGTATAAGCGCAGTGATAAAGAATCCTTCTCTTCAGGAATTGGAATTAAAGCTAAAGGATTACAAAACGATTGCCAATAGCGTTGGATTATCAGTGGGACTGAAGTTTGATAAAGATGTAACTATGGGAATAGTGCAAGATGTGAAAGAAGTTATTCGGAAAACTTTATCCGATAAATAATGCTTTACTGAATTGAGATATACCCCAGCTATTAATTTACAGCCGAATTCGTTCATGAATCAACGAGCCGGCTGTAAGTTAATAGATGTATGATGAAATATATTTTTATCTAATCTTTATTTCGCAATTATCCAGACTTTCAATAATCGCCAGGGATTCCACATGTATACCTTGCTCACGCAGTTCATCTCCTCCATGTTGAAAAGCCTTTTCTATAATGAAGCCCATACCTACCAGTTCGGCACCGGCCTGTTTCACAAGCTCCATAATACCTTTGGCTGCATTTCCATTGGCTAGGAAATCGTCTATAAAGAGTACCCGGTCGCCCGGACGAAGAAAATCTTCACTGACACATACATCATACGAGCGTTGTTTGGTGAAAGAATAAACAGAGGTCACCAACATATTTTCCATGGTACTGGGCTTTTTCTTTTTGGCGAAAACTACGGGTAGTTCCAATAGATAACCTACCATGATGGCAGGAGCAATGCCACTGGCCTCTACTGTGATAATTTTGTTGATTGGGGTAGAGGCAAAGCGTCTGACAAACTCCACACCGATAGATTTCATCAAAATAGGGTCCATTTGGTGATTGATGAAATTGTCTACTTTCAGTATGCCTCCCGGGTAGCATTTCCCATCCTTCAGGATACGGTCTTTCAGTATTTTCATGTTTTATATATCTTATTTTGAATGTCTATTTCATTGGTTCGGTTTCCTCTTCTTCTGATTCTTCTTCCTGAGGCAGCAACCTTGCTGATATCCGTTTTTTAGGAGTAAGACTCATGTTACGCAGAAGTTCAGCTTGCCTTACCACACTACCGTTGCCATCAGAGAGCTGGTTGTATGCCTTGTCATAATCTCTCTGCATCCCGTTCAGACTGTCGCCGATACGCAGGAAAGTATCTGTAAATCCGGCAATCTTTTCGTAAAGCAACGTTCCTCTTTTGATGATATCCTGCACGTTCTTTACTTGATTTTCCCGTTTCCAGAGGTCGAGAGAGAGGCGGAGTGCGCTGATCAGATTGGTAGGGCTCATTAATACCACCTTCTTTTTATAAGCATACTCCCATAAATTAGTATCCGCTTTAATGGCTGTCAGATAGGCTGCTTCAGTGGGAATAAACATCATTACAAAGTCCGGTGCTTTAGCGTCATAATGTGAGTAATCCTTCTGACTGAGTTCATCGACGTGAGCTCGTACCGATTGCAGATGTGCCTTTAGCCAGCGTGCCTCTTCATCTTTATTTTCGGCCGAATTATAAGCAGCATAGGCAGTTAGCGACACTTTAGAGTCGATAATCATTTCCCGGTCGTCCGGATACCTAACAATAATATCCGGCTGCATTTTCTGACCGCTTTCTTCATTGGTCAGCATTTCACCTTGCTCGTTTTTTAGGAATTCCTGACGGAAGTAGTGTTCACCTTCTATCAACCCGGAGGCTTGCAACAGGCGTTCCAGTATCATTTCTCCCCAGTTACCCTGTATCTTGGAATCACCTTTCAAAGCACGGGTCAGGTTGTTGGCATCCTCACTGATGCGATTATTCAATTCTACCAGATCCTTGATGCGTTCTTCCAAAGAAAAACGTTGTTTTGACTCTTTGTCATACACTTGTTCCACCTTTTCCCGGAAGTCTTTTAGGTTTTCTCCCAAGGGACGGAGCAAATTGTTGAGATGTTCTGAATTTAGCTTAGTAAAATCCTCTGCCTTACTCTTGAAAATCCGGTTGGAGAGATTTTCGAACTCTGTGCTCATACGTTTGTGTAAGGCTTCCGCTTCTTCTACTTGCAATTTCAGGCGCTCTTCCCATTGTTTCTGTTGTTCTGCCAATCTCAGATTGAAAGATTTTTCCTGCTCTGCCAGCCGTTCGGTTGTTATGGCTTTTTCACGTGAAATCCGTTCTTCTACCGTACGATTCAGTAACTCCTCGCGTTCGCGGGTGGCTTGCAGTTGTGCGGATAGGGCAGCACTTTTTCGTCCGGCTATTAAGTAACCTATGCCGGCACCTACGATGAGTCCGATAATCAGGAAAACAATATCCATGCTTATTCAGTCAGTATTTCGTTGCCATTCTCAGTAATCAAAATCATGCTTTCCCACTGTGCTGAGGGGAGCCCGTCGTCAGTGCAGACTGTCCATCCGTCGGCTTCATCAATGAAGACTTCATAAGTTCCCATATTTATCATCGGTTCGATGGTGAAAGTCATTCCCGGAACGATAAGCATTCCCGTACCGCGCTTGCCAAAGTGTTCTACGTCCGGTTCTTCATGGAACTTAATTCCTACACCGTGCCCGCACAAATCGCGTACTACACTATATCCGTTTTTCTCGGCATGCTCCTGAATGGCTGCGCCTACATCTCCGAGGCGTGCCCAAGGTTGTGCTGTCTGTACGCCTATGTCACGACATTCTTTTGCCACTTGTACCAGGCGTTGCAGTTCCGGTTTCACTTCTCCAATCATGTACATGCGTGAAGCATCCGAGAAATATCCTTTATAAATAGTCGAAACATCCACGTTCACAATATCTCCGTTACGCAGAAACTCTTTGGTACTCGGTATACCATGGCATACGACATCATTGATGCTTGTACATACACTTTTAGGGAAACCTTCGTACATGAAAGGGGCCGGAATGGCATCATGATCTGTGGTAAATTCATATACCATATGATCTATTTCTGCTGTCGACATCCCTTCACGGATATTTGCCGAGATATAATCCAGCAATGCAGTATTGATTTTTGCGCTTTCACGAATACCTGCCAATTGCTCCTCAGTACGCAATAAATGGCGTGACGGTAATTTGTAGCCTTCCTTTTTATAGTGCTGAATTTTTTCTTCTACTTCGTCGGAATAATTTTTAGGAGCAAACCGGACTCCTTTTATGAACTTTTTCATTGTCTTCTTCTATTAATAGTTGCTACAAAAATAGGTAATAATATAGTAATTATGAATTTTAAATTATAAATTATGAATTGCCGTGCGGATGATTGCGCAGCCATTCATAATTTATAGTTCACAATTCATAATTCGAAATTTTAATCTCACTTCTCGAATTATCGATTCGCTTTACCTGAATTTGGGTTTTGATCCGTTCACGCAGCCCTTCTACATGACTGATGATGCCTACTTTCTTGCCACCCATTTGGTGTAGCTTTTCCAAAGTATCCATCACTGTATTCAGATAATCGCTGCTCAGTGTTCCAAATCCTTCATCGATAAACAGTGTATCTACTGACAGGCTGTGGCGGCTGAGGGCAGAGAGTCCTAAGGCGAGTGATAAAGATACCAGAAAGCTCTCTCCGCCGGACAGGGTGCAGGCTGGACGTGGTGTGCCTCCCTGATAAAAATCGCGTAGCAAGATAGTGAGTGAACCAGCCTGGCACTCCAATTCGTAGCGCTTGGTGAGATGTTGCAGGTAGAAATTTGCTCCATTGAGCAACTCTTTCAGTACAAAACTTTGTGCGATGTTTCGGAAATTCTTTCCTTTCTCGTCACCAAAGTGATGGCAAAGACGGTCCCATTTCAAGTACACTTCCCGTAATTCGTCCGCACGTTTCTTCTCGTCCTTTATCCGGGCGATGTTCTTGGTGTTTTCTTCCAATTGGATTTTCAGCCGTATGAGGGCCTGATTGCTTACTGCAATTTTCTCATCTAAAGCTATGATAAGGCTGTCCAGACTTTCAAGGTTTTCTTCCTTTGCCATCTCCGGTTTCTTGCTTTGGTGCTCTTCCAGTTGTCTGGTTGTTAGCTTGAAAGCGGTTTGTGCGGCTACTTCTTCGTTTTTAAGCCTTTGTTGACCGATACGCAAGTTCTCTATTTGCTCGCTAGAGTAGGAGGAAAGAGCTATGAGGCGTACTTCGTTCATATCTGGATGTATAGTATAGAACACTGTAAGGTTGGCTTGCAGCTCGTCGATGTTTTTTCGGATAGATGAGATATTTTGTTTCAATCCGCTGACTTCAGAGTTCAGGGTATTCCATGCCATTCCCAGATTTTTGATCTCCATCCTTTCCTCTATTGGCAGGTTTTTCCATTCGGGAAATGCTGTGCAGATCAGATTCTGCGTTGCTGATACACTGTCCAGCTCTTTCTCTATGAGGGAAATGGTTGTTTTTAATTCCGATTGCCTGTCCTGTGCCAGTTTATAATGTACTGTAGACTTTTGTAAGCGTTCGATAAATGAGGTAGGATCAGTACTCCATTCTGTTTGCCATCCTTCCCAAAGAATAAGTGGGCTGACACGTTCCAGTGTGGTGCGAATGATGTCCTTTTCACTTTCGATTAGCGAATGTTTATTAGTGATGTCATTTTTCAGTTTCGTCAGATTCTTGTCAGCAGTATCGAAAGCATTTCGGGCGGCCTCCACTATTTTCTGATGTTCATCTTTTAAGTACTGCAATCGGGAGATATTGTTGGAAAGGATTTGTACTTCGTTCAATCTGGCATTGATGTCTTCAAGGTGCTGTTTATTTTCTTGAATTTGTCTTTCCAAGATATCTCTGGTATCATTTGAGATTATTAGAATATTACACTGACGGCATGTTTTTTCAGCTTCAGTTTGAATAAATTCATATCCTTTCCGGGCTTTATCTGTTGCCAGACGACTCTCTGCTATCATATCCTCATAAGTTCTGGTCTCCGTCCGGTTACTATTCAAAGTTTGTTCTGCTTCCTTGTATTCTTTCTCTTTTGTCTCCAGCGATTGCCGGATAGGGGCAAGTACAGACTGAAAATCTTCATCCTTGCTGAGTGATTCTATCTTTTGACCACATACCGGGCACATATCTCCTACAGAAAGACGGGTACGGGCTTCTTGTGCCCACTCTTCCACAGCTTCTTTTTGTTTGTCGTAGAGTATTTTGATCTCATCGTAGGCTTTCTTTTTAGTGTCGAACCTGTTTTCCAGTTCTTTGTATTGTTTTTTGCTGGTTTGCAGCTTTAGTTCCAGAGATTTTAGGTTTTCTTCTGCTATGTTCAGGGCTGCTTTTTTCTCTCCTAATAGTATCAGGGTATTTTGAGCTTTTAGCAACTTTTCCTTAGCCGTTTCCAATACATTCTTCTTTTCCTGTAGTACATTTCGATTCATGGATTCAAGCCGGGCATTCAATAAGTTTATCTCTTGCTGCTTAATCTGATTTTCCTCGTTTTTCCGGTTGAAATCATTTTCCTTATTCGTGCGTTCCTGTTCCTGGACAGGCTGCTTCCGGGACAATTCTGCTATTTGTATTTCGTAGGCAGCGATGCGTGAGTGAGCAGAGAGCACAGCATTCAGGTCTGTAACGATGGACTGACTTTGCTCGAACATAGGTAGGAGCGGGGCGTGAGCTTGCAAATATTCTTCGGCAAGTATTAGTTTTGCTTGCAATTCTTTCAGATTTTCCTTCAGCCAGGAACAACCACTACTGAGGTAGATGAAACTCTTTTTCAACTTTTCAGTTTGCTCTCTGTCTTTTTTCTGTTGCTGTTGTTGCTGTTTGAGAGAAAATAACCAGTTACGGGCATCTGCAGTATTATTCCAGTCTTTTATCAATAGTTCTTTTTGCAGGAAGTCATTCGATTGCAATTGTTCCTTTTTCGTTTCCCAGTTCTTTTGTTGGTTTTCTTGAGTGAGGATAAGCTCAGCAAACCGCTTCAGCCAGTCACGTTTCAGGACTGCTGTATTCTTTTGTACGGTATTTCCATTGATTTCAGCATCTAGCGTAGTTGTAGTTTCGGAAATTTCATTTATCTCTTCATCAGTGAGCACATGGATACCTTCCAGTTTTTGGTTCTGATTCTCATATTCTATGCGTTTCTCTTTGGTGATGGCGTAAATTTTTGCACCTATTTCAGAATAGATTCCGGTACCTGTCAGTTTCTCCAGGATATCCGATTTTTCACTTTCCTTACTCTGAAGAAATTTGGTAAAATCTCCTTGTGCCAGGAGAGTAGTACGGCAGAATTGCTCAAAACTTAACCCTACGGCTGCTTGTATTTCGGATTTTATCTCATTTTTCTTAGTGATTTGGAGATTCGTTTTCCGGTTCTCTAATGTCCACTTTGCATCTTGAATGGCACCCGATGCTTTTCGGTGTGCACGGGCTACGTACCACTTGGCAATATAAGGTATCTCGTTTGAACCGGTGAACTCCAGTTCCGTCCACGCCTCTTTGGTATTTCTGCGCATCAATTGGCGGCTGTCGTTTATTGACACATCCTCTTTCTTAGAAGAAAAAGTTTGCCCTATGTCCCGGTACTTTTCGTTTTCTGCCCGTTCCATGCGCGGCGTTTCATTGTAGAGTGCCAGGCAAATGGCATCGAGTAATGTTGTTTTGCCGGCACCCGTCTCCCCACAAATCAGAAACAGGGATTCTTCGCTCAGTGGTCCATTCTCAAAGTCAATCACAGCATCTTCTATGGATGCCAGATTTTTTATAGTCAGTTTTTGAAGTTTCATGATTCACTACAGATTATAGGGAATTAATGCAGATTGCTTTTCTCTTTTACCTTTTGTACGACACTATTCATCAGTTCGCAGAGTTCCTCATCCATTTCTTCTCCTTCTGCTTCCTTAAAATAAAGTTTTGCTATTTCCAATGGGGACATTTCCTGCATTTCCTGAATAGAGATATGCTTGGTTTCATCCTCTGAAGTGTGCTTCTCCCGGTTGGGCTTGATATAACAGAATTTGCAGTTTTTCCCTTTTACCGCGCTCGATGCCCGTTCGTTGCAGTCGGGCGCCAGGTAATCTTTTATCAGAACATTCAGGCGGATATAAGCCGGTTTGTCATCCGGGTATTCCTCCAGCAGTTTTATAGCTTCTTCAAAATCTACAGCTTCCTTGGGTAGCGTGATGAGTGGCATCGGATTCTCTATTTCAATTGTTTTGATCTGAGGTGCTTTTTCTCCTTGTATTTCAACAATGGAAACAGAATGTGGATAAGTCTCGTCGAAGCTGACAGACAGGGGAGCACCACAATATCGTGCACAAGACCTGCTTCCTTTAATGTTCTGTGGGCAATGGATGTGACCGAGTGCCAGATAATCGTATCCTTCACCCATTGCATTGATAGGGACATATTCTATTCCGCCTACGGTTTCATCATGTCCCGTTTGGTCACTGCCTTCTATGGAAAGGTGCGCCATCAATACAACAGGCAGTTTTTCCGCATTCATTTTCTCTACTTCATCCTGCAATGCTTGGAAAAAGCGTGTCTGCCGTTCTTCGCGGGGTGTTTCTGTGTCCAGTATCGGGAAATTCTGCGGATAGACGTGAGGTACGGCTATAATATATCCTTTTAGTATTCCTCTTTCATCTTTCACTTCCACGATATGTTTTTCCAGATTAACTTCTTCCTGGTTTCGTTCTATGTTTCCTACTACCTTTACACCGAAATGGTTCCACAGACTACTGTCTATCTCTAATTTCGAACTGCTGTCGTGGTTTCCGGCAGTTACTACAATTGTCATTCCGGGGCATGCCCTGTGAATTTCGAGCATACCGTCTGTGTACATCTTCTGGGTACTTGCCGATGGGGTGGAGTAGTGGTAGATGTCTCCGCTGACTACCATTGCATCTGGTTTTTCTTCTGCAACAATGCGGGTGAGTTGTTGCAGGAATGCTTGTTGCTCGCGACTGCGGTCATAGTTGTATAGTGTATGTCCCAGATGCCAGTCGCTGGTATGAAGTATTTTCATGATTTTACTATTTTATTTTTTCAAATGTACATAGAATATGGAAGATACGCAATTCTCTTTAAAAATCTCTTTACTAAAAACTGGGAATTCTCTGATTTTTAATTAGTTTTGCAATCTAATTTCTCTATGATGTAGGCCTTTTGTTCCTTGTGTGGTAAAGAATGGATACACTTGTAGACTAAACTGTAATTCCGATGAAATATTTGCAAATAATAATCAGAGTGTTTATTATATTGGTTGTTTTTCTTTTGAATGCTGTTAATGTATTTGGCGAAGTCTCCTCGGCATTTAAACCCGGAAATGAAGATAGGATATTGATTCTCAATGCATACAGCGGATCTTCCCGTTGGAGTAACGATTTTATTATCCCCATTTATAATTCTTATCAACATAAAAACTCTCCTTATGTAGTGGATGTGGAACACATGGGAGGGCAATTTATGCACCTGCAAAATACGGAAGATTTATCAGAATACAAAGAAAACCTTTTTGGAAAATATGCAGACAATCCTCCGAAACTCTTGCTCCTCTTGGGTAGTGCCTCTTGGGGCTTGCTGAAAGAGAGTATAGAAAGGCAATGGAAAGATGTTCCCGTTATTCTCTGCACCGAGACGGATTATGTAGGGCCACAAGAGGCCTACTTGCACAGGCGAGCCATTGCGGCGGAAGAGAGAACACCTCTGACAGATTATCAAGGCAATCTGTCGCTGACTGTCTTTCATGTGCCTGCTTATCTTAAAGAAACTGTTCTGTTAATGCAGAATCTGATGCCTGAAATGGATGAACTTATCTTCTTGTCGGATGCCCGTTACATAAGTGCTCAGTTCCGTTCGGATTTAAAAGAGATTGTGAATAAAGACTTTCCGGAGCTTGAAATAAAAGATTATGTTGCTGGTGAAATGACTACCGATGAATTGGCTGATTCACTGGCCCATGCAGAGGAGAATAGTGGTGTTCTCTTTTGTTCATGGTATCAGGAAAATGCTCAAAAAGGGAATGCTGTATTGACCAATAATATTTCCAGAATCCTCAGCTATTATTCTTCTTCACCTATTCTTTCATTGGATAATACCGGATTGCAACGGAATGGTTTGGTAGGTGGTTACTTTTTTGATGAGAAGACAATCGGAAGGAAAATTACGGAAATAACCGCCGGCGTTTTATCTGATAATAACTCGAAAGGCGTTCATGTGGTGAATTGTGGAACTCCCACTCCTATGTTCAACTATTACGATCTTACAGAAGCCGGATTGTCACCTAAGTTGTGCCCTTCTAATTCTGTTTTTTATATGATGCCTCCTTCTTTCTGGGAGCAACACAAATACAGTGTTATTTGGGGAATTACCACAATTCTGATTTTGTTTATGTGGATGTGGTTGTGGTGGTTGTATAAGAGCAGAAGAAAGCAAGCCGAACAGATAAAGTTGATGACCAGCTATCACAGTTTGTTTGAGAATATGCCCATCGTTTATTTGAAGCAACAGCTGGTTTATGATTCTGCCGGAAAGATTGTAGACTACATCACAGTGGAAGCAAATCCCCGCTTTGAGAAATACTTCAAGTCTATGGGGGAGGTCATTGGTAAAAGAGGAAGTGAAGCAGATCCGAAAGGTTTTGAAAGGATGTGTCACCTCTATAGTATGGTCAACTCTACTCAAAAGGAGCTTTCATACCAATACTATTACGAAAATATAGGCAATTATTTCAATGTAATTCTGACGCCCTCTAAACATAAGGGATACGTTGATGTATTCTGTGTGGACAATACCGAGTTAGCCGAGACACAACAGATGTTACGATCTGCTAATCATAAATTATCAATGTCGCTGGACGTGGCTAATATTGTTCCCTGGAAATGGGATTTGGAGAAAGGTACTATGCTTTGTGACGTAAACCGTCCGGTAGAGCTTAGCCATGATGATAGCATGATGAACGAGGAGCAACTTTCCGTACCCGACTACCAATATTTTGCCAAAATTTGCAAGGAAGACAGAGACCGGGTAAAGAGGGCTTATAAGGAGTTGACGGAAGGTAATGTTTCTAAGATCAGAGAAGAATATCGCGTGATAGTTCGTAAGAATGGAATATCGCGTTATGAATGGGTTGAGGCTCAGGCCACTGTGGATAAGAGGGATGAAAAAGGTAATCCGATTACTTTGGTAGGTTCTTCTCTCGTGATAACCGGACGAAAGAAAATGGAAGAAGATCTGATTACGGCAAAGGAGAAAGCTGAAGAATCAAATCGTCTGAAGTCTGCTTTCCTGGCCAATATGAGTCATGAAATACGTACTCCGCTCAATGCTATTGTCGGCTTTTCCAGTATCTTGGCAGATACGGAAGAACAGGAGGAGAAAGAGGAGTATATCAATATTATTGAGAATAATAATACGCTATTGTTGCAACTGGTTGGAGACATTCTGGAGCTTTCTAAGATTGAGTCCGGAACATTGGAATTTGTATTTTCCGATTTAGATCTGAATGCATTGTTTAAGGAGATAGAAGAATCTGCCCAACTTCGTCAGAAGAATGAAGCTGTCCCCATCCGATATATACCGGAAATGCCGGACTGTACTGTAAATATCGAGAGGAACAGGCTGACGCAGGTTATGACGAATATGCTTAATAATGCTATGAAGTTTACTTATAGTGGAAGCGTCACTTTCGGTTATCGACTGAAGGATACTGATTCCCTTTATTTTTATGTTACGGATACGGGATGTGGAATTGAAGAGGATAAGAAAGATACTGTTTTTGGTCGTTTCGTGAAACTCGATTCTTTTTCTCAAGGTACAGGATTGGGGTTGTCTATCTGCCAGAGTGTTGTCGAGAATTTGGGTGGTAGCATAGGCGTTGAATCGGAACCTGGCAAGGGCTCTACTTTCTGGTTCACTCTTCCTTATCATCCAGTGGAACTCAAGTCGACGAGAGAACAGAAAGAACATCGGTTAAGTAAAGTAGAGAAACTCACCGTTTTAATAGCTGAAGATAATGAAAGCAATTTCTTGTTATTTGAATCTATCCTGAAACGTAAATATAACATTCTTCATGCTTGGGATGGGGAAGAGGCAGTAGAATTATTTAAGAAATACAATCCTCATTTGATATTGATGGATATCAATATGCCTAAAAAAACTGGCTACGAGGCTACGCAGATCATACGTGAAATATCGCCGACTGTTCCTATCATGGCAGTAACGGCTTATGTCTATGCAGAAGATGAGGAACGCATCCTGAATAGTGGTTTCGATGCGTATACTTCTAAACCTATCAATGCACAGAAATTGCAGAGTGATATTGTAGATTTGCTTAAGAAGCAGTTGATCTTCATGTAATCTTATCAGGGAATTGAGCATAAAAAAAGAGCTGTACTGTATCCTGAGTAATCATTAAAAAATAATTTGGTATAAATGGGTATTTTGTTTCCCGGTAGGAGAAATATTTTTTCTCAATAGGAGAAAAATAATTTAGTAACTTGTTGGCAGAATTAATGGTTTCCTTTTCGTGCCCAAAAGGAATCAGGGCCGGGGATGGGCAGTATCAGGCTCGTACCAACTCCGTATCAAATTCGGTTAGAAGTACTTCTGTCCGGGGATGGTATGGAGCAAATAGGGACTTGAACCCTTTTTGATACGTCTCTAACAGGGTGTAGTCCTGCCGCAAACATGATTTTTGCGTAATAGTCTATGCTGTTTTATATATCTTAGCTATCTTTGCCTACTAAAATATTTAAAGCTACAAGAATATGTTAGGTCGTATCATTGCAATGGTCATAGCTGGAGTTATTATAGTTTATCTGGTTCGTTGGATAGATAACTTTTTCTCCGGATTCCGAAAATGAAAGATATAATAAGCCCCGAAACTTATGATAAATTTCGGGGCTTGTTATGTTCTTTTGCGTTTTCCACGCCGTTTTCACTTTTTTCGGTAAGCCATTTATAAAGAGGAGCAATGTCTTTCCCTTAAAGGTGGAAAGTGACAAATCTTCTCCATCAATCGTCTTGACTGTGAAGTCATAAAAGCTTTTTTGCTGTGCATGGGCAGCTATTGCTGTTATTGCCATAAATAGACTTATAATAATTGTTTTCATATTACTGTTCTGTCTATATATAAAAACAAAATGAAGCTATGAATAGTTTATTATTGGAATAAAAAAAACACTACCTTTGCACCCCGGTAAAAAGGTTAGTTTTTTGTAGGTAAAATAGGTATGAAGAAGAGTCTTATTGCATTAGCGTTCGGCACCTTGGGATTAGGGATTGCCGAGTTTGTCATGATGGGCATTCTGCCCGATGTGGCTAAAGATTTGGGCGTTAGTATTCCTGTGGCAGGGCATTTTATTTCTGCATACGCTTTGGGAGTATGTGTCGGGGCACCTACTCTGATCTTGGCCCGTAAACATCCACTGAAACATATTTTGTTGGCATTGGTGACTCTGATAATGATAGGGAATATCTGTGCAGCAATGGCACCTAATTATTGGGTGTTATTACTGGCTCGTTTTGTTTCCGGACTTCCTCATGGGGCTTATTTCGGTGTAGCTTCTATTGTTGCCGAAAAATTGGCTGATAAGGGTAAAGGTTCTGAGGCCGTATCTATCATGATTGCCGGAATGACTATAGCCAATCTTTTTGGAGTTCCATTGGGAACATCATTGAGTAATGCTATCTCATGGCGGGTAACATTCTTGCTGGTGGGTTGTTGGGGAGTGATTATTCTTTATTATATCTGGCGTTGGGTACCCCACGTGGAAGGGCTGAAAGATACTGGTTTCAAAGGACAGTTCCGTTTTCTTAAAAACCCGGCTCCCTGGCTCATTTTAGGGGCAACGGCACTGGGTAATGGCGGAGTTTTTTGTTGGTACAGTTATATTAACCCGTTATTGACGAATGTATCCGGTTTCAGTGCCGAAAGCATTACCGGATTGATGGTATTGGCCGGTTTTGGTATGGTGGTGGGTAATCTGGTGAGTGGGCGTCTTTCTGACCGGTATACTCCCGGAAAAGTAGGTACTACTGTGCAAGCTATGATTTGTGTTGTGCTGTTATTGATATTCTTCTTGTCTCCTTATCCGTGGTTATCAGCATTATTGATGTGCTTTTGTACTGCCGGCTTATTCGCGGTTTCCAGTCCGGAACAAGTGTTGATTATCCGTGTGGCAAAAGGTGGAGAGATGCTGGGAGCGGCTTGTGTGCAAGTGGCATTTAACTTGGGAAATGCCATCGGTGCGTATGTTGGTGGGCTTGCTATCAGTGGCGGTTATCGTTATCCGGCACTGGCAGGAGTTCCTTTCGCCATGGTCGGTTTTGTTCTGTTTCTGACCTTCTATAAGAAATATCAGGCGAAATATTAAAACATTTCGATATCTTTTCGTATTTTTGTCCACAGGTATTAACTAAACTTGATAATTATGAAAACTTTGAATTGCGTAAAAATATTATTGCTATGTGTCTTTGCTGTTGGTTTATTGTCTTGCGGGGATGATGTATATTACACGATGGAGAATAGTGACAAAAAGCTATGTGACAGAACCTGGATAGATGAATATGAGACGGATGAGGGTTTAACATGTACTTATCAACTCAGATTCTTTAAAGATAATAATAAAGGGCAGGAACTTACAACTACCTATGATACCGGTGGGAAAACGACTGTTGACAGAGAATTTTCCTGGCGTTGGACAGATGATAGCAAGGAAGCTTTAAGACTTACTTTTTCAGATGGAAAAGTAAAGTACTTTGAGAATGTATGGGTACGTGATCATTACCTTAGTGGTAAGCTGGATGGGAAGGTGCTGATGATGACAGACTCCAATTATACGAAAAACTAAATAAATAAGCGAGATGAAAAAATATCTATATTTTATATTTGTATGGGTGTTTGCCCTGAGTCTGACATCATGCGAAGATGATGATCAGTATAGTATAGAATCCGTAATCATAGGACGAGCATGGACAGGAGATGTAGGTATGTATGCTGAGAATGGTGAACCTATTTTCAGTACATTTACTTTTTGGGGAGATGGATTTGGTGAAGAATACCAATATTATTCATATGATGGAGCTCCTTATGATAATTTTCGTTTTAAATGGCTGTGGGAGGATGATTACAATAATAATCTAATATTAGATTATGGTAGGGCAGGTATGTCTTATATGGATGATGTTAGAGTAACAGGAAATCAGTTGAGAGGTACATTCTTCTTGACAAGTGATTCTCGGGGATTTAATTTTATACTGGGAATGGAATAAAAGAATGGAAAATGTATAATAATAAAACAGGTCGCTTTATAAAAGTGACCTGTTTTATTATAGGCCTTCTTATTTTTTCAGAAACAACTTTTTAAAATCATTCGGATAAGGCGTTTCAAACTGCATCAGCTCTCCTGTAACCGGGTGATAGAAGCATAATTTGAAGGCATGTAGCGCCAGGCGTCCGATAGGATTTACCTCTTCGAGTCCGTAACGCCCATCCCCAACAATAGGATGTCCTAAGTCTTGCATGTGTACCCGGATTTGGTTTTTACGTCCGGTTTCAAGGTTTAGTTCCACAAGAGAATAACCATTGGCACGCTTAATAGTGCGATAATGTGTAATTGACTTTTGTCCTCCGTCATCTGTCGGACTGGAATATACATAAAGAGTACGATCCGTGAGCCAGGATATTATACAACCGGCATTCTTCTCCATCTCTCCCGCAACTACAGCTACATAGCGACGGTCGGTTACAATCTCATGCCAATTATCACGCAGCGTACGCTGTGTTTTTTCATCTTTTGCAAACATCATTAACCCGGAAGTATCACGATCAAGGCGGTGGACAATATAAACGTTGCTGCCGCGTCCATTGGAGCGTTGCACATATTCATTTAGAATATGATAGGCTGTACGTTCCTTCTGGCGTTCACTGCTGACTGACAGTAAACCTTGCATCTTTTCCACCACTATGATATATGCATCTTCATATACGATCTTCAGCAATTTGTTATGAAACTCCTTTTTACCCTTATCACGGCTAATCTGTACTTTCATGCCCGGTTTTAGCGGAAAATTGTATTGAGTGGTTATCACACTGTCTACGAACACCACTCGTTTGCTGAGCAATGATTTTAGTTTGGTGCGACTGGCGTCCGGCATCTTGGCTGCCAGGAACTCCATAAGTTCCATCGGTTCATTTACTGTGTAGTCCGTATATTGAGTGCGGGCCCGTGCTACTATTTTTCCTCTTGCCACGTTGATAGTGATTAATGGTTAGTGATTAATTCTCAGTCTTCATTTCTTAATTCCAGAAGCACAACGTTTTCTACGTGGTGAGTATGTGGGAACATATCCACCGGCTGTACGGCTTTTACTTTGTATTTTGCATCGAGTAGTTGCAGATCGCGTGCCTGTGTGGCTGGATTACAACTTACATATACAATACGTTTCGGTTCGGCAAATAAGATAACGTCTACTACATCCTGATGCATACCGGCTCGAGGAGGATCGGTGATAATAACATCCGGTCGACCGTATTGGTTGATGAAATCCTGTGTTAGCATATCTTTCATATCACCGGCAAAGAATAAGGTGTTCTCAATGCCGTTGATTTCTGCATTTACTTTTGCATCTTCAATAGCTTCGGGTACATATTCGATACCGATAACCTGGCGGGCTTGTTTGGAAACAAAGTTAGCAATGGTTCCTGTACCTGTATAAAGGTCATATACCAGTTCTTTTCCGGTTAATCCCGCAAAATTGCGTGCTATCTTATAAAGGTTGTATGCTTGTTCGGAATTGGTTTGATAGAATGATTTAGGACCTATTTTAAAACGTAATCCTTCCATTTCTTCAAAGATGTGATCTTTGCCTTTGAAAGTATATACCTCCAGGTCGGTAATAGTATCGTTACGCTTATTATTGATAATGTATAGAAGGGAAGTTATTTCGGGAAATGTATCAGCAACATATTGCAGGAGTTGTTTGAACAGTTGCAGTTCTTTTTCTTCTTCCTCTATTTTTGCAACGAGGATCACCATAAGTTCCCCGGTAGTGGAGGTACGGATAATCATATTGCGCAACATCCCTTCCTGGGTACGCAGATTGATGAATGAATAATCATGCTCGTAAGCATAATCGCGTACAGTATTCCGGATACGGTTGGATATGTCATCCTGTAACCAGCATTTCTCTATCGCCAGTACTTTATCAAAAGCATTGGGGATGTGGAAACCTACAGCATTCATTTGATCATATACCACATTTTGCTTAACTTCTTCTTCTGTCAACCAGCGTTTGTTAGAAAAGGTGTACTCCAGTTTATTTCTATAGAACTGTGTTTTCTCAGAACCGAGAATCGGGGAAATTTCCGGAAGTTCAATTTTTCCGATGCGGGTAAGGTTGTCAGTTACTTGTTTTTGCTTGTATTTGATCTGTTCGGAATAAGGGAGAACTTGCCATTTGCAACCACCGCATACCCCATAATGTTGGCAAAATGGGACGGCTCTTTCACGAGAATATTCGTGGAACTTCACTGCTACGGCTTCAGCATAATGATGCTTTTTTCTCTTAATTTGCAGGTCTACTACATCTCCGGGAACGACATAAGGTACGAAAATAACCAAATCATTGACCTTTGCGATGGCTTTTCCTTCGGCAGCCACATCCGTTATTGTCACTTTCTCCAGTAGGGGAAGTTCTTTTCTATTTCTTGCCACTTTTACACCAGTCTAATAAATTATTCTGCAAAAATAGACATTTTTTCGGGAATTCTCTCTATGAAGTGAAATATTAAAGATTGCAATGTCGAAATTGCATTTTGATAGAAAGTTTTTTCTCAAAAAGTTTTCTAGTATGCGAAATATACTTAGATTTGCGAACAGAAAAAAATCACAATCGAGAAACTTAAATTTATATTATGGACAAGAAAAGAGTTTATACCTTTGGTAACGGTCAGGCAGAAGGAAAGGCCGACATGAAAAATCTTTTGGGAGGTAAAGGTGCCAACCTTGCCGAAATGAATCTTATCGGGGTTCCGGTTCCTCCTGGTTTTACAATTACGACTGAGGTTTGTACCGAATATAATGAGATGGGGCAGGAAAAAGTTGTTGCTCTGTTGAAAGGCGAAGTAGAAAACGCTATAGCAAAAGTAGAAGAATTGATGTCTTCTAAGTTCGGTGATATAGAAAATCCATTACTGGTTTCAGTACGTTCGGGCGCTCGTGCTTCTATGCCGGGTATGATGGACACGATCCTTAATCTGGGGCTGAACGATGAAGTAGTAGAAGGATTGACACGTAAAACAGGCAATGCACGTTTTGCATGGGATTCTTACCGTCGTTTCGTACAGATGTATGGTGACGTGGTATTGGGCATGAAACCGACTAATAAAGAGGATATCGATCCATTTGAAGCCATCATTGAAGAGGTGAAGCATGCAAAAGGTGTGAAGCTGGATAATGAACTGGAAGTGGAAGACCTCAAAGAATTAGTAAAGAAGTTTAAAGCTGCTGTAAAGGAGCAAACCGGCAAAGACTTTCCGGCTTGTGCTTATGAGCAGTTGTGGGGCGCTGTTTGTGCAGTATTCAATTCTTGGATGAATGAACGTGCTATTCTATATCGTAAGATGGAAAGTATACCCGATGAGTGGGGTACAGCCGTTAATGTTCAGGCAATGGTGTTTGGTAATATGGGTGAGACTTCTGCTACAGGTGTTTGCTTTAGCCGCGATGCCGGTACAGGTGAAGACTTGTTTAATGGTGAATATTTGATTAATGCGCAAGGTGAAGACGTGGTGGCAGGTATCCGTACACCGCAGCAAATTACTAAAATCGGTTCACAACGTTGGGCAGAACTGGCAGGTGTTAGCGAAGAAGAACGTGCAGCCAAATATCCGTCAATGGAAGAGGCTATGCCGGAAATCTACAAAGAGTTGGATACTTTGCAGACTAAGTTGGAAGACCACTATAAAGATATGCAGGATATGGAATTTACCGTTCAGGAAGGTAAACTCTGGTTCCTTCAGACGCGTAACGGTAAACGTACTGGTGCAGCTATGGTGAAGATTGCAATGGATTTGCTGCGTCAGGGCATGATTGATGAAAAAACTGCATTGATGCGCTGCGAGCCCAATAAATTGGATGAATTGCTCCACCCCGTATTTGATAAGACCGCTTTGAAACAAGCCAAGGTTTTAACTCGTGGCCTTCCCGCATCTCCGGGTGCTGCTACAGGACAGATTGTCTTCTTTGCAGATGATGCTGCAGAATGGCATGCTGCCGGTAAACGTATCATAATGGTACGTATCGAGACTTCTCCCGAAGATTTGGCGGGCATGGCAGTTGCAGAAGGTATTCTTACTGCCCGCGGTGGCATGACTTCTCATGCAGCAGTAGTTGCTCGTGGTATGGGTAAGTGCTGTGTATCGGGTGCCGGTGCTTTGAATATTGATTATAAGGCCCGTACTGTGGAAATAGATGGTGTTCTGCTGAAAGAAGGCGATTATATTTCATTGAATGGTAGTACAGGTGTAGTTTATAAAGGTCAGGTAGAAACAAAAGCTGCTGAACTTTCTGGAGACTTTGCAGAATTGATGGATCTGGCCAATAAGTATACGAAACTTCAGGTACGCACTAATGCTGATACTCCCCATGATGCCGGCGTAGCTCGCAACTTTGGTGCTGTAGGCATTGGTCTTTGCCGTACGGAACACATGTTCTTTGAAGGTGAAAAGATTAAAGCTATGCGTGAGATGATCCTCGCAGAAGATGCGGAAGGACGTCGCAAAGCTTTGGCCAAGATATTGCCTTACCAACAAGCAGACTTTAAGGGTATCTTCCAGGCTATGGAAGGTTGTCCGGTAACTGTCCGTTTGCTTGATCCTCCTTTGCACGAATTTGTTCCGCATGATTTGAAGGGGCAACAAGAAATGGCGGACGCTATGGGGGTTAGTCTGCAATATATCCAGCAACGTGTAGAATCACTTTGTGAACATAATCCGATGCTGGGACACCGTGGATGTCGTTTGGGCAATACGTATCCTGAAATTACTCAGATGCAGACACGTGCTATCCTTGGTGCTGCTCTGGAACTGAAGAAAGAAGGTGTGGAAACCCATCCGGAAATCATGGTTCCGCTGACTGGTATCTTGTATGAGTTCAAAGAACAGGAAAAGGTGATTCGCGAAGAAGCTGCTGCACTTTTCGCCGAACTGGGTGACAGCATTGACTTCAAGGTAGGTACAATGATTGAAATTCCTCGTGCAGCTTTGACTGCTGACCGTATTGCTTCTTCTGCTGAGTTCTTCTCATTCGGTACAAATGACTTAACGCAGATGACATTCGGTTATTCACGTGATGATATTGCTTCTTTCCTTCCGGTTTATCTGGAAAAGAAGATTCTGAAAGTAGACCCGTTCCAGGTTCTCGATCAGAATGGAGTAGGACAGTTGGTACGTATGGCTACGGAAAAAGGCCGTGCTATCCGTCCGGATTTGAAATGCGGTATCTGTGGTGAACATGGCGGTGAGCCTTCTTCTGTGAAATTCTGCCATAAGGTGGGTTTGAACTACGTTAGTTGTTCTCCATTCAGAGTACCCATTGCACGTCTGGCAGCGGCGCAGGCTGCAATAGAGGAATAATCTCTTAAAAATATTATTTTTATATCAGGCTGTAATTCACCGTTTTACGGTAGTTACAGCCTGATTTGCGCTTAGACGGTTCGTACATTTGACCGCAAAAAATGAGCCAAATAAACGTATTTGTTTTACTCTATGTTTACCTCAAAAATGGCCATGTTTACCCCGTTTACCCCAAAGTTTTCCCCATTGTTTTATCATTAAAATATAGTAGGTATGACAACATTCAAAGCAACGGTAAAAAAGCCAAGATCAGATGGATTCTATACAGTTTACATTAGAGTCACACATCAGCGCAAAACAAGTTACATCAAGACTAACAAGATTATTGATCCGGCTCATATAACCAGTAGTGGTGAGTTAACAGACCCGGTAGTGAATGAATATTGTGCCATAATCATACGCCAATATACAGACAAACTGAATCGTGTTGACGCTACATTTTGGGAACTTAAGGATGTCATAGAATTCCTTCACAAAAATGATGAAGAAACATGCTTCAGTGATTATGCGAGAAAGTTTATTTCGAAGATGGAATCTGAAGGGCATGAACGTAATGCAAAAAACTATAAACTTGCAGTCAATCATTTAGAACGGTATATAGGTACTACCAAAATCATGTTTAGCATTCTTACGACTTCTGTTTTAACACAATGGATTGACACATTGTATAAGACCAGCAGGGCAAAAGAAATGTATCCCACTTGTATCAGACAGATTTTTAAGAAAGCAATCATAGAATTGAATGACGAAGAACGTGGTATTTTGCGTATAAAATACAATCCATGGCTAAAAATTATAATCCCAAAATCAGACAATACACTGAAAAGAGCAATCAGTGCAGAAGCTTGTCGTGAATTCTTTAATCGTCCTCTGCCACAAAGTAAAATGGTATCTCCCCTTCCTGAACTCGGCAGAGATATAGCCCTGCTTTCATTGTGTATGGGTGGTATTAACACGATAGACCTTTACGAACTGAAAAAGAAAGATTATAAAAATGGTATTATAGGATATAAGAGAGCGAAAACAAGACATAGTCGTAGGGATGAAGCATACATGGAGATTCGTATTGAACCGTTTATACAGGATACATTTAATAAATATCTATCTACGGACCAGACAGATGAATATCTGTTTAATTTTCATAGTCGTTATAGTAATTCCGATAGTTTCAATGCCAATATAAATATGGGAATCAGGCGAATATGCCAAGATATGGGAATGTCCAAGGAGGAATATTATTGCTTTTATACGTTTCGTCATACCTGGGCAACCATTGCTCAAAACGATTGTGGAGCAAATATGTATGAGGTAGCATTTGGTATGAACCATAGCCATGGATTTAATATAACAAGAGGCTATGTAAAAATAGACTTTACTCCTGCATGGGAACTTAATGCAAAAATCATAGACTTCATATTTTTCAGTAATAAAAACAGTAAACAGAGTTTGGTTCGTAACTTTGAATCACCTGCAGAGAAAATGTTTCGTATTACAAAAAAGATGATGATATATGGAAGAGCATATTTCAAAGGCGAAGTTATTGCCGAAGTTACAGACATAGGTTTTGATACCGTTGATGATGTTATTTCAGCACTTGCCAATCAACTTCCTAATGACATACCCGTAGGATGTAACGTACAGTTCCGATTAACAAACTGTGATTCTCAAAAAGAAGCAGTATATGTCAGAAGCAAAGGCAAGGGATTCTAAATTTGACACATTGAGGGAAAAATCAGTCCATTAATATCAGAACCGTACCATTTCACACTGGTGCGGTTCTTTCTAATTGTCCGGTTGATTCCAAGGCATGATTTCACGACCTATAACTATGGCAAAGACAAGTACGATAAGCTTCCATATAAGTATGACAGTCTTCTTTACTAGCCATACAGCCAGACGTATGGAAATCCTCAAAAGCCAGAATACCAGCTTCAGGAGCAGCATACCGATAATAAGTACCGGCAACAGATATATAATCAACAGCAGTTCAAACATAATGTGTAATATTTATGAGTATAAGAGCTTATTAATTATATAAATATACTAAAAATCAATGAGATACAGAAATTTATGCAACACTATTTTCTTATTATTCGAGTAGATTTTCTACTGATTATCAGTGTTATATCACCATGATAACGAGGTCTCTCCAGACTCTGATTACAGGGTTATTATACCTGAATGTTTCTGCAATACAGTTCAGATAAAATAAGATTTCCCGATAGCCATTTCATCAGCTGAATCAGCTACATGATTATTTTTTCCCTTTTATTGGGATTCTAGGAACTAAGATAATCAGGTTACTTTTACCGTATTATCATAGTATCGGGGCTACATATTATATTGAATATAGCTTTTATGAGAACAATAGCCATTTATCCAAGATAACTACATCTTCAGTTTTTTGAAACTTTGGTTTATTCAACCTAAGACGTGAAACATTGCTTTCTGAATACCAAAATTAGTATAATCCAAAGAATTAGATAACACTTGTAGCATCTGTTTCTGAATACACGAAAATTGGTTTGATAAGTTTTAGAACTTAAAACAGTAATAATCCAAGACATGGATATTCCCGGACAATTGGATGCAACAACTCATGGTAAGCCTGGATATGCCTCCAAAGAATTGTGTTGTTGATTTCTGTTTGCAACGGCTTTCTCCGATAAATTTGGGTGTAATAATCATTCCCGGAAGGCATTGTTCTGCCGTACAGAGTTTTCCAAGCAAGTTGTACTTTTGTGGCCACAAAACTCCGTTTCGTACTCACAAAAGTAACTTGCCGAATGCTGGCGCATCGGAGCGGCTGGCCGCTGTTTCGCATGGCGAAAGATGGTCCGGGAAACCTAACCACCAATGTATCCAAGCATGAAGAATCAGAGAACCAAGTACATCAAGGTCAGAATGACACCGGAGGAAGTACAACAGTTTAAGGAGAAATCTGCCTCCTATTCATCTGTGAGCCATTATATACGCTCGGCACTGGCAGAATATTCAAATATCGGCACCAAAAGGCAGCTCGAACTGATGAATGATTTGGGTTTGTTTTACCAGAAATATCAGAATGAACTTTCCTGGGCTGGAGGTAACCTTAATCAGTCGGTTAAACGTGCCAATGAGCTTGCGGTAGCCGGATTACTCGCACCCAGCTATATTCAGGAAGTTCTGTTACCTGTTATCCTTGAAACGCAGGATACATTAAACCGAATAAAGAAAGACCTTGATTCTTTGACACAGAAAGCTGTCAGAATCTAAATTGCAGATTACACGGTATTCAATCATTTCAGATATTATTATTGTGTAACCGTAGATTAATGAACTTGAAGTATTTCGGTTTCTCAGTCACTTAAACCTTGATAAATAAAGATTCAATATGATAGCAACCATATTACCGGGAAGTACGAACTTCCATGCTGTCGGTTACAATGAACATAAAGTCTCGAAAGGTGTTGCACGGCTTATCGAGATTCAGAATTTCGGTTCACTCGGAACATTTCACAAACCTACCCCAAGTGAGCTGGTCAGTTATCTCCAGAAGTACAGTTCACAGAACAACAGAATCAGGAAACCACAGTTTCATGTGGCCATATCATGTAAGGGACACGAAATGTCGGAAGATGAGTTGCTGGATTTTGCACACCAGTATCTCAAGGAAATGGGATACGGAGAATCCGGTCAACCGTTGCTTGTTTACTCCCATTATGACACGGAGAATACCCATCTTCATATCATCACTTCGAGAGTGGCACCTGATGGAAGAAAGATTCAGCACAGCCATGAGCGCAGACGTTCCCAGGAGGTAATAGACCGTATTCTTGGTAACGACAGGAAGAAGAAAACGGAAGATGACATTAATTGGGCCAAGCAGTACACGTTCTCTTCATTTGCCCAATTCAAGTCTATAATGGTTTCCATGGGATATGAAGTCTATCAGAAAGATGGGAATGTATTCGTCAAGTATGGTGGAAAGGTTCAGAAGGAAATTCCTTTTACTGAAATAGAAAGTCTTTTCAAGAGCGGTTATCGGGAAAGGACACGTTGCCGTCAGCTCAGAAGTATATTAAAGAAATACCGTGACGTAAGTTCCAACAAGGAGGAGCTGCAGAAGGAATTGAAAACAAAGTTCGGTATTGATATTGTGTTCTTCGGAAAGAAGGATGCACCATACGGATATATGCTCGTTGATCATGCAAACAAGACCGTCATTCATGGTGCAAGAGTGCTGGCTGTAGAGGAACTTCTAGACTTTACTACTCCTGAAGAGCGGTTCAATCGGATTGAGGACTATATTGACCGATTACTGACACTTAATCCTAAGATTACCCAGAGTGAAATATACAGTAAAATCAGGAAACAGCGTGCCTATATCAAGAAAGGCATCATTTATTTTGATGGCCAAAGCCGTCCGTTAAAACCTTTTATGGCAGAAGCAATTGACCGTAATAACCGTATAGCTATGGTAGAAATGTTCAACCCGGCAACTGAGGCTGAACGTGATCTGCTCTGCAAAATCTTCAAGGTATCCCGGACTGATTTAGTGGATGTATCTCTGGAAAGAACCCACCACCATACTGATGCTGTGAATCGGTTGCGTGATATATTCAATGATGAAAATATTACATCGGTCAGGAGCAGACTACATGAAGAAGGCTTTACTATCCGTCAGGAGGAGGATGCAACTTATGCAATCAATTTCAAGCAACACATCATTATAAATCTTACTGAAGAAAACTTCAATCTTGAAAGATTGAAACAATCTGTGAAACAAATTGAACGGCAAAAATACCAGCAACAAACAAAGTCGACTTCACATTTCTCTGGCAAGACCAAGCTGCGTGATGTAGGTGGTGGCAGTCATAGCGAGAAACGTGAGTGGGAAGTTGGACAGAAAGGTAGCTATGATGATATCGATGATGGTAATTCAATGAAAAAGATAACATTATATTAAGTGACAATAGGAAGACATTACCACTTAACCCATTACTTTTGGACATGTTTTTGTGGAACTGTTATTGCATCATAACTTATTTCATCTTCAGTGCCTACAGCATCAAGAACTTTATCTGCTAACCACAACGTCAACATCTCTTTCACGTCTTGATGCAAGTATTCTGCAAGCTTAATCACCTGTTCACGCTTTGCTCGCCTATCACCTCGTTCAATCTTACTGAACATAGGTGTGTCTATCTCCAGTAGTGCTGCCAATTGTCGTTGCAACACGCCCTGCTTATCTCTGAGTTCTCTAATTCTATTTCCGAATAACATAATGTTATGTTTAAGTTTCAATATTATATTGATTTACTACTCTGTCTTTAGTTTCGTCTAATTCAGACGGAATATCATTTGAGGAATTAAATCCGTCCAACTGTTTTGATTAGTTCATTTAACTTCATTACTTTAAACAAATCAAACTAAAGCATAGAGACGTTTCTTATCTGATGGCAGAATATCTTTCGGATATTTTGATACCATCATGTTAAAAACCATCTTCGTCAGCATTTTAGAGCTAGTGAATTTTTGAATTAACTACTATAACTTCCCTCTTGGCTATATATATCATTTTTTGACTTAGAAAATTTGGGGTTACATTGCTTACTGAATATTTTGCGAATATCTCCCTCTTTATGTCAATCATATTGAAGTTGACTAAGGTTCGCAAAAAATATTCATTGCGATAGTGATGCCGATGTCCATACGTGGCGAGAGCCTTCTATAGAGTGCTAAGAATAAAGCGACTTCCATTGGTATAATACACAAATATAGTTCACTACTGTATTATTTTAGTTCTAATTCAAGCATATATATTATAAATGAGCCTTTTACCCTCATGCTCAGGAGGTCTGCTTAGAGAAGAGATATCAGAAGTATCATAATTGATACCCAAATTAAATCAGCGAGTCGCTTACCCAATTGTTTCTAAAACTCTTCCCAAAAAGGAGATGTCTTTTTAGGAGCAGCCCCTTTATTGCGAGACTGCTCAAACTATACATCACCATTGTTCAAAAAATAAAATTTATCGAACATAATTTTGTACTATTTGATTGTTATTGCATCACATGTTATCATCCCTGTTTGCTTCCGGGCTGGCATTCACTTACTCTCCCGCATTTGCAGTACCATCAGCATAAACGCATTTCACTTCTCTGTTCGAAATGGAAAGAGGTGGAGCAACGTTTTGTTAACACCTAATTATATATTGTTACTTTTACTATCTTTCTCAGATAACACTGAATCGAATGAGCGTTCCAGTTCCAATTCTGGACGAGTTAGCAGAATTGGCATTTCCATTCTATTTTCTAAGACAACCTCTTTAGAAGCATTTTTAGCTCTTGAAACAGCGAATTTTCTAAGATCAGTTATCTGTTTCTCCATAGTCTTAGAAAGAGGTACGGTATTCTTGATAGCATCCAAAATATGTATCATCTGTAATTTGGGAGCAATATTAGTTTCTTGTGATTCTACATATGCAGTAAACATTGCTTCCTTTATGCATTCTTCAATTTCTGCCCCATTAAATCCTTCAGCTTTTTGGGCTAAAATATCTAAAGCAAATGAAGATACATTTTGACGATTTTTTTGCAAATGTATGGAAAAAATATTCTCTTTTTCTTTCTGACTTGGAAGATCCACAAAAAAAAATTCGTCAAATCTGCCTTTTCTAAGTAGTTCTGGAGGTAGTTGATTAATATTATTAGCAGTTGCCACAACGAATACAGGTGCTGTCTTTTCCTGCATCCATGTTAATATTGTAGAAAATATTCTAGAAGTCACTCCACCATCTGTAGCTCCACTTGATTGTACACCGCTAAGACCTTTTTCTATTTCGTCAATCCATAATACACATGGAGCAACAGCTTCGGCAGTTGCAATTGCTTTTCGAATATTATCCTCACTCGATCCTACAATACCCTGAAAGACTTTTCCTACATCTAACCGAAGTAAAGGCATATTCCAACTAGAAGCAATACTTTTGGCTATTAAGCTCTTTCCACATCCTGGAACACCTAATAAAAGTAAGCCTTTAGGTTCTTTTAATCCCCAATCGCGAGCTTCCTTGTCATATGCTAACTGCCTTTTATTAAGCCATTCTTTTAAATTATCCATACCTCCGACATCTTTTAGACTTTCATTTTTAGGAAAGTAATCTAAAATCCCAGATTTCCTAATAATCTGCTCTTTTTCAGAAGATACAGTAAAAGGGGACTTTTCGTCAAAGCCATCCTTAACAGAGGCAAGGCAGTAAGCTAAATCTGCCTCCATTGATGTCATTCCTAACGCTGCATCTATCAGTCTATTTCTTAGATTCGTTTTGAGTTCAACTTTTGATTGCTTGGCTACTATATCCAAAACTTCTCCCAATTCATTACGTTTAGGAAGTGGTATTTGTAATACAGTAATATACTTTTCCAATTCAGCAGGAAGTCTGTAAATTGACGATAGAATAATTGCATGGGTATTGTTATTTGTTGCTTCTGCAATTTTACGGAACATCAATTTAACTTCATCCCTTTCAATATGATTATTTATATCATCAAGAACAAATATATTTTTCTCCCCAGACTTTTTTGAGTTAAGAATATAAGCTAACACTTCAAGAGGGTTTTGCATACGCTCAATTCTTATCTCTGTTTTATCAGGTAATATCTGAACAAGTCCATATACACAATCCCATTGATAGTAATTTACTTTCTTACCTTCTCTACGCAACAGCTCTACAATACCCTTAATCTTTTGTTTCGTTCTGTAGTACTCGTAACTATGAAGATATAATACAGGGTAGTATGCCCTAATCATTAGGATAAGTTTCTGAAAAACATCTTCCATACTATTATGAATTTTGATTTAAATTAATTGTTCTACGAGGTTTCATTTTACTTAAATATTTGGCAGGAACAAGCTTTTTGGTCATTACACGTTTGTTACCTAAATGTTGCTCCAATATATCCATAGCTTCATGAGCCTTTTCGTTTACATCATTTGGTAAATAGTCAGAATCTGTTATAATGGTCCCGTCTTTTAGTATAGTAAATTTAATCGAGGCAAAAGGTTCATCTTCTAGTGGGTCATACGATTTTGCCTCCATATAAAAACTAAATCTTTCTTCTTCTGTAGGTGTAAAAGTATAATTCGATCTATGGGTAAATCCGTTTTTTTCAAATTCAGAGATTAAAGCATTTTTCGAGTATTCAGCATTGAGCTCTTGAAACTTTTCCTTTAATTCTTCTACTTTTACATGTGCATTTGGCATATAATAAGTATTGTAAGTAACCTCGTTAGTTGACACATCTAATCTCAAGGCAAACTCACCATGGAAGTTAGAATCATTTCCAACTTCAGTAACCAATAATATATTGTTTTGCAAAGAATACTTCCATCCTAATGTCTCACATGCAGCCATTAAAACATTAGCATTCATTATTTGAGGGTTCCGTACAAATCTAGATGATTCAAATCTTGACATAATTATAATGAAAATAACAATTCTTCAATATTTTTTAATGGATCATGGTAGTCATCTTTATTCAAAAAGATTTTATTTGGAAACAATTGCTTTACCAATTTATTACCCAATCTGATATTATAAAAAGCATACAACTTTTCATCTATAGCTATAAATACACGAGAAGCTCCTTCTTGTTTATCTTTTAATATGTTGTATTTGAATAGTTTCCTTAATTCTGATCTGCTCAATAAAGCAATCAACTTATCCTTCCACTTGTCCCCAATATTTGCTTTTATAGCATTATCGGATAACGACAAGTAAAAGAGAGCTGTGAGATGTTTTATAATAGATATTGAATCTGTGGGCTCTAGTTCATAAAAGGACATTGTTAAAGATAAAATCTTATCATAGGATTCTGTATTACCTGAATCATTTTTCTTTTTGGGTTTATATGAATCACTTGCATTATTCACCTTTGGCTTCATTGTGGATGAATTAATTAGTTTCTGCAAGTGAATAATTACATTTTGAATATCATCACTTATGATAGAGCCACCGCATGTAGATGATAATTTAAACAATTTTGCCCTATAAAAACTAACCTCTTTTTGAGATAGGCCGTTTGACATTTTGCTTTCAATTTCATTCTTTAATGCCTCTATCTCTTTTGTAAGCAGGTCTGATTTTGCCAAATTTCTACGTTCCTCAAGAATATTGTCGTAATCAATAAATAATTCCTCAAGGTTAGCATCTTTTCTAAAATACTCAATCCTCTCATTTTTGTAGTTTTGTATATCGACAGAAGACAATATGGAAATCTCTTGCAATGCTTTTTCAATGTACTTTTCTGCAAATTGTTTCTTTGATAAAAGATATTGATTAATTGCAGCTTGATAATGAGCAAGACACATCTCTTCTGTTCTAACATGTGTGATATTTTTAGATGTCACAGAAAATGATAGAACGTTAAAGCTTCCTGTAAACAATACACATTGACCATTTTTTACTTCGATAACATTCTTCTTATGGAATGCAGGAAGCTCAACATGAAAGAACTGCTTACCGTATTCAGTTTCTAAAGTTTCTAGTGCTTTTTGGGATTGGTTTCCTACCATTTTATCCTTGTGGCTGTCAAGCCCTTCGTCTGGAGCAGAGTAAGATATGAACACTTTACCTCCTTGTTTAAGATAATTCTTGATTAAAGGAAGTCTATTACGCATAAATGTACCATCTGCTACCCATGGACTAGATAACCATATTTCATCAGGTTTGTCAATTTGGAAAATATTATGCAATTCGGATTCAAATGCAATAGTATCATATAATGCACGTTTATGAAGCCTTTCTGAAAGGTCATTAGAATTAATTTCCTCTGCCTTTTTATTTTCTTCATTTGCTATAGATTGCTTATCCTCTTGCTCAATAAGTTTCTTTTCTGCTGTAATAATATTTGCTATATCTTCCTTTACCAAAGGATCAGACTTGGCAAGGTCTAAATCATTGTAAATCGTAAGGTCTTCACTTTCACTTGCAGCTTGAAGCATTTTGGAAAACAAAGTCTGTTTTAAATCTCCATCATCTTCAATTAATTGAGATAACTGAGGCAAAACACTCTGTGTAATATCGTCATAAACAATAGCCCTGACTTGTTTTGTTCTAATACTCTGAACAAAACAAACTATCAATTCGTACTTATAAAAATTGTGATTTTGTGGGGCTGCATTCTGAAGAATAAATCTTTCCTTTGAACTCTGCATATTTGATGCCTGTATCTCAGAAAGCGCTTTTATTTCTTCAAAGCTTAGAGGCGTTAAAGATTCTTCCTCTTTAAAAAAATCTGATTCATTGATAAGTTGAATATCATCAGATGAGATACAGTCACGTAAACCGGCAAAAGAATGATTATTATTTAAATACCAAAGTTCAAAATCGGAACTAAATGATTTCATTCTCTCACCATGAGCGGCAAATTCTTGTCCCTGTTCCGTGATAAAATATGCGGACTCGTCACCCGTCACAAGATTGTATCGAATCATAGAGTCAATAGCATTACGAATCATCTTTTGTTCAGCAATGTCATGCTCTATATCCAATCCTAATATTTTGCCAATATTGGAAAGTGATGTTTGTCCGTCAATACTAATTATTCCAACAATGGCTTTCTCAAATGCTGAAATTTTTTCCGGTTTGTTTGTAACTCCTTTATATGACTGAGCTACAAACTTAATAGTATATGGTATATATCCGATAATGAGTTCAGATATTGCTTTATTTTTATCAATGACATTATTGAGGCGTTGATCCAACGTCTCTTCAATAGTTTCCTTTTTGTCAGAATCCTCTTTTAGAGGTTGTGACTTAAACTTCTTAGACTTTGGGGTAAAATTTTTGTTTCGTCCCTTGTTATATGTATTTTGTTTCATCTTACCAAATGTTGAAGTTGTTTAATATCAAAATGGTCCATCTCATCAATTGATTTTTTATAATGAGCATTTTCTCTAAAGAAGTCTCTATTCCCAATGACAATTAGAAGTCTTCTTGCACGAGAGAAACCGACATTTATACGTCTAATATCTTCAGCAAATCCGTAATGTTTCTCTTTATTGCTTCTCACGGTTGAAATTATGATTATGTTACGCTCCATACCTTGGAACTTGTCCACAACATTAATTCTACAAGGAAGTGACTTGTCAATTTTTCCATCCTTGTACATTTCTTTAATTTTACCATATTGTGCTCCATAGAAAGTTATTATACCTATTTCTTTATCTTCTGGTTTTTCTTGAGAATCCATAAACTTTTGGAAACCGTCTGCTTTTTGCAAGGCTTTAATGACTGTTTTAATAGCATCTAGTTCACCGTAATTTACATATGATGTAGAGCCACTCGGCTGGCTTTCATATGTATTTACATTAACCCAAATAGCATGTGTTTGTGGTTCAATAAACCCAGGAATAGTAAGTCCATGATAACGACTTCCTCTAGCATTATATTGTTCATTATCCATGTCTTCATCAGCAAGTCCACATTTCAGACCTTCTTCAAGTTCTTCACTATAGAAATGACCAATCGTATCCATAATCTTTTTATGCATTCGGTATTGTGTATCCAAAGTTGCGACTATTGATGGTTTGAGTTTGAATGCTGTTCTAAATAATATTTCAAATTGTGACTCCTTGAAGCTTTCGATGGTTTCTGCCAATACTTTTTGATTTGCCTTTTTCAAGGATGTTATGATGTTATTTTCATTCATCATCGGTGGAAGCTGTTTATGGTCACCTATGATGATGATTTTCTTTCCCCATACCATAGGTACAGACATCTCCAATGGTGTAGCCTTACTTGCTTCATCCATAATAACAACATCAAAAGCATTCTCATTGTTACCAAACAAATATTTATATATTTCTTGAAGTTGTTTGGAGCCACATATACTACAAGTGGCAGCAACAAGATTTACATTACTCTTATATGCTTCATAGAAATACTCTCTTGTATTGCGATCTCTGACAGTAAGATCCCTCTTCCATTGATTTATAACAGATGCATACTTAGTATCATCTGTCATGCCTTTAAGAATGGAGTCTATCCAAATGTTTGTACCATTGTCTTCATTCTCAGCACTTGGTTTAATACACCAATCTTCCATAAAGTCCAACATGTACCTTTTTGCTTCTATTCCGATTTCTTTCTCCGTTGATGCATTCTGGATTCGTACAGGTCTAATACCTCTACGCCCCTGCAATCTTTCAAGAGCATTGTCAACTGCAAGGTTAGTTTGTGAAGTTAGAAGAATCTTCGAATCAGGTTTCTTAAGTATTTGTTGCCATATAATCTCTGCAATAACAGTTGTCTTACCTGTACCAGGAGGGCCTTGAATAATTGCAATATCAGGAGCAGAAACAGCTTTTGCTACAGCCTCCAATTGCTTATCATTAAGGAACTTTTCAATTTTTGTTTCTGTTATTCGTTTCTTAACCTCTTCAAGATTCTCATCAAATTCACCTGCATATCTAGGATCAAATAGGAAGTCACATAATCTTGGATTAGCAGGTGCAGGAATCCTTTTAGTTTTTGAATGTGGATAGAACTGGTTTGGATTGGTAATTCGCAACATTGAATCGGCCAATCTTTGTAACTCAGAAGATTTGCCAACCATCGGAAATTGCAAGTAGTCTCCAACATGTATAAATCTCTCAACTTGTCCTTGGGCATTGCGATCCTCCATGTATTCAATAAATTCTGAGCTAATTTCAAATTTAATACTATTGAGTTTTCTTCCAATGCATTTTCCTAGCTTCAAAGCATTTTTCAGCATTTGAGTTCTGTTATTTCTCAGTTCTTTAATTTCATCATAATCCTGATACTCTTCCTCATATGCCAAATCTATCGCTTCATTAATAGCATCATATTTATTAGCCTTGATGAGATTTACGTTCTCATTTATATAACCATTTCTAAGATTCTTTTCAAATTTTATATTTAATTGATGGTCAAACTCAAAAGACAATATAGTTTTACCTTCATCATTTAAATCATATTCATTTGTAAGCAAAGATGGGTATAAAGTTATACTAGAGTTGATAGCATCATGAAATGAAGCTAATTCTTCCAACTCAGTATACTCAATAGTGTAATTGAGAACCTGACATGTTTCATCATTTTCAAAAGAGGCTGTAAAAGAAGGAGCAATCTCAGTTATTTTTTCCGCTACCTCCTTATAAACTTTCTTACAATAGCTAATATCATCACTTAATAATTTGATAGCAACAGAAGGATGATATTCCGGTTCTTGAATACTTAAAGATTCACCACAATGTTGGCGAACTTGAGAAAGTAATTCTATATAGTTGTTATAATCAGCTGGATAAAATTCAACCAATCCTGATGCTGCTTTAACTCTAATCCGTTTGTTAGAAACAAATTTTAACTGCATTTCACGCAACAATCCCTTATTCGGAATTACAAAACAGCCATAGTCGTATTCTTTTTTTATGAAGGTCTTATTATCATATGCAGCAATAACCTTCTGGTGCATCTCGTATGCAGTGTTGAAAAAAGAATAAGAATCATTAGAAGTAAAAATATATGAATTCCCACTTACAGAAAGACCTTCAATTTGCACATCTGGTCTAAAATCTGTAGGTGTAAAGATAGCTCTGCAAGCAGCAATTCTTATACTTTGTATTGCTTGAGAGTTAAAGTTAAGATAACTTTTTCCCTGAGTTTTTATAAGTAGTTGACCACTAACAGAATCAAGTACATCTATCACTCCTGGCATTTCTTTAATCTCAGATATAATTGAAGCTATATTTTGGTTGCTTTTAAACGATGCGACTATAACAGTCCTGCGTTCAGTTGTCAATGTTTCAGGATAATCAGATTTTATTAATTCTTCTAGATATAACGCTTCACTATCATCGTTAAAGGTATATACCCCATCTGCATAGCTATAGTTCGAATCATAATCATTTAGATTTGTATTAATACCCTCCAACAAATCATCAAGATTTTCTGATGACTTAAGTGTTAAACTACCAGAAAGAATATGCTTTACATCTTCAGCTACTTTATAGCAGTTATCAGCAGCTACATTTGATAATTCTTCAAGAATTTCTTCTGTTATATCAACGTAACCTGCAAATGATATTTCTCCTTTTTTATTTGTTACAAAGTCTACATTAGGATTACGGTATTTTGTATATTGAACACTTTTTATAGCTGAAGTTAATCTTTCCTGAAGAGTTGGAGCTTTAACTTTTAATGTTAATGTATTATACGTGCGATTATTATAGTGTTCTTTCTCTATGGTTCCGACTTCTTCTACAATAAATAATTCCTTCTTATCTGTATTTAATGCTCTTTCGCCATCAATATATGCTTTCCACATTTTTCGAGATTGTTCTCTATTAATCTCTCTTATGGGTTCTTTCAAAGAAAGAAGACTAGTACAGAAATCCTTGATTTCACGATATGATGTCATAAGGTCATTGCGATCGAGGAAATCCATTAGATTGTGATTAATATATTCTTCAGCCATGAATTTCAGATTCATGCTCTTATATTCAGAAGAATCAGTTGGGACAATAAATTCCTCGTCTGAGATATAGCTTAACGAGAATTCAGTTAGATTTTGTCTTGGCGTAACATATATAGATAACTTCAATTCTTCGATAATAAACTGATATTTTCGAAAGTCTTTCTTGTTCTTTCCTTTATAAATAATTTTGCATTGATGGACACCAAGAATAGATTCGAAAATTTCTTTTGCTGTCTGAGTTGTAGATTTAAGATAATTCTTGCTACACTCAAAGGCTTGTTGAGAGTATACAATAATACATGGTGTTGACTCCAACACCTCTGTAAATAATTCTTCCGTGAATGTTCTATCTAATTCAGCCATATTATTTTATTTTAGATAAACTATACTTATGTTTCGGTCGTACATATTTAATTGAGCACGTATAATTTCTTCATTTTCAATAAGTAAAACTACACCATAATCCGCAAATGAAGTTCCCATGCTATCATACCCATAACCACGAAGTTGAACTATATTGTCGCTAACATTAGTAATGCGCATACGTTTTGGAGACATCTGTATATTGTTCTGCCACAAAGGATGTATACCGTCTAAGTTAAACATAGTGACGGTATATCCTTCTCCATCTTCAATATTTTTTTCTATAACTAATCTTCTGTTTGCTCCATAGTTATGGCCAGATATATCTTGATTATTTTGAAATCTTACGTGATCTGAAGAGGTGAAAGCAACAGAACCTTTTGGTGGGAAATTATTGCCTTCTATGAGATTTTTAATGAATTTATCCATTGTTATTTATTTTGGGTACAAAGTTAATTAAATGTCCAAAAAGTGACAAGTTTATATTTGTACAATGTATGAGTATTGTTACACGAAATCACACGACATAAACAACTATTGTACAATGTAATGTACTATTGTAACTTTTATAGTTAAATAAAACATGCGATTCAAATTTCAATCTATCTGAATATTCCGGTTTATCCATCCCAAATCACAAATGTGTTGCACATTTCTTACCTGAAAATCTTGGTTAATACATTTGTCACAAAATCAATCAATACTTGAAATGATACAGACTCCGGTTATTGTGACATTCGCCAATCAGAAGGGAGGTGTAGGAAAAACTACCCTTTGCGTAACTTTTGCTAACTATCTGGTGACAAAAGGTGCAAGGGTTGTGGTGATTGACTGCGATTTCCAGCATTCCATCATGAAGTGCCGAAAGGCTGACATCAGAAAATACGGCGAACAAGAAATGCCCTACGAGGTATGGGCATACGAAGCAAACGACAAGGTGATGATGACTTCCCTTATGGAGAAACTGCACAACGATCCTGAAATTGACGTTGTGCTTATGGACTCTCCAGGCAGTCTGAAAGCGGAAGGGCTGATACCCATGTTTGTCAACTCGGATATCATAATTGTTCCATTTCATTATGACCTAGTAACCGTTCCGTCCACGGCCAGTTTCCTTATGTTTGTTGACCGTCTGAAAAAGGCTGTCGGTGAAAGGATGAAAGCCAGACTCTTCATCATTCCCAATCTGAATGACGGAAGAATCGGCAAGCGTTCCGAACTGCTTATCTGGGACAATGCAAGGGATACCTTCTCCAACTATGGATACGTCACTGCGAAGATTCCCAAACGTGCGGATATGGAACGATTCAGCACTATGGCGGCACTTGATATGCAGGCCGCTATCGTTACACCGGTCTTTGACAATGTCTATCAGAGTATCTTCGATACACTTCAACCGATAAGGGAAAAAGAACTCAAAGGCATACAGTTTACGGAAAATCTGAATCCCAAGCCTAAGAAGAAAAAGAAGGTAGAACCGTCTGATGAAGCTTCACAGGGCAGCAACGAAAATCAGAATAAAGAACCAGAATAATCAGTAAAACTTCAATAACCATAGCACTATGAGTAAGGATATACCGGAAATAGATGACCTGACAAGAGGCATCAATGATTCAGAACTTATATTGACGCAAGATTCCGCAGAAACACAGGTTGAGCAAAAAGGAAATAATAATGAAGCACAGGAAAAGGATACTGCTGTTTCCTTTTCAGATACAGAATGCTGGGATGACTTCATGGAATACCTGCAATCGGACAGTTCCGGAACAGACAAAACAGAAAGGCTTGTCTGCAAGCTCGACCGTGACCTTGCAGATTCACTGGACGACTGCGATATACATGGCAGGTGCCGCTCTGACCTAGTGAATGCCATCGTAAGGGCATTCTTCAAGTCATACCTGCCACGTCTGGCAGAATACAGAAGGGAAAAGAAATCTTTGTTTAACAGTTATAATTTGTAGGATATGAAAAAGACAGACTGGACTGACAGGATGCTGGCCGCTCTTGTCGAGCTGTATCCGGTAGAGACCACGGCCTATACAGCTGCTGTTCTCAACCTGAGCGAATCGACCGTCAAGCAGAAAGCCCATGAGCTTGGACTTGTTAAAATGGCCAAATCCAGATGGATGGAGCGTGCCGACTATATCAGAAACCACTTTCAGGAGTGTTCCTTCTCTGAGATAGGGAAAGCTCTCGGCATTACACGGATGAGTGTCGGACGCATAGCCGCTGCACTCGGACTGAAACGCAGCAGTGAAGAGAAACACCTGATTTCCTCACGTATCCGTACCCAGATGGTAAAGAGGGAAAGACGGCGTATCGTCTTCGGACTGGAACCCATAACCGGTATCCGTGTCATTTCAAACAGGGCGAAGGTAAGGGTACGCTCAAACATGAAGTCAAACGGATACATCATCAGTGAGGAACACAACGTGATTTATTATACCGGCACTACAGAACGCAGGGAACGTATGGAAAGCCGGGGCATCAGACTGGGACTGCATATCCTTCCGTTTCCGGAAGACAGTTCAGCTATTTCATCCAACATCATATTACAACAGCCATGCAGTACGGACAGATAGTATTCCTTCTCTTCGTGGCAATGGTATTCTACTATGCAGCAATGATTTTCATGGACTTCCAGAGGGCAAAGGCCGCACAGAATGCCGAGCAGGACAGCCATAAAGAAGAGGACATTGACATATCGGAAGAGGCACGAAGCTTCAGGCCGATAAGAATAAACCGGGATGAACCTGAATCCAAAGAAGAAAGTTCAGAACAGAATAATACTGAGAATCCCGAACCTGAAAATGAAAAAACTGATTCTGACGGTACAGAGAAATCTGCATCCCAATCAGAATCTTCCAGACACGTTTACCGGGAGGCCATCATGACTGACGGCATTCTGGTAGAGAATATCATACAGGAAATAAACCGGCTGGCAGAGACCGGTACCAGTGACCTCGGTGCCGTTATCTTCAGCTGTGAGAATGCCTGATATATATATACCGTTCCTTTAGTGACATCTGTTTCTTTGGCGATGAAATCCTTTAACATTATTCAGAAATGCAGATAATAAAGAAAAGTGCCCGGAATCTTACGGAGCGTTTCATCGGTTCAAGTTTTGCACAGAAGAGTGTGATGGCGGCCATTGCACTGATTATTTCCACATCAAATGTAATGGCAGGAAGCAAGGGTGCCGCAGGTTTTACCAAGGCCACTCAGGAAGTCAGTTCCTACCAGACTCCGGTATCGAACCTGATGAAGGCCATTGCAGCCGTTATCGTTCTGGTCGGTGCCTTCAACGTCTATTTCAAGATGCAGAACGGAGACCAGGACGTGAAGAAGACCATCATGCTTACCATCGGAGGCTGTATCGCATTCATCGCACTTTCGGAAGCTCTTCCGCTGTTCTTCCAGTAATCCTATCCCGGCATGACAATGAATCAGGAAGGTTACCCTGTGTTCAAGGGATTGCAGAAACCGCTGGAGTTTATGGGCATACGCGGCCGTTTCCTCACTCTGGCAGCGGCAGCCATAGGCGTATCATTCGTAGGCTTCATCGGTTTCTCAATCGCCTTGGGAAAGATTGCAGGGTTCATAGCCATGATGGTCATGGCGCTGGTGGGACTGATAACCATCTACATCAAGCAGCGTGGAGGACTCTACAACAAGAAAAGGGCAAGAGGCATCTATATTTACAGAAGCCTGAGAAAAGAACAGTAAATCACTTTATACAGTATGGCACACAAAAGGAAAAGAATATTTGACGGACTCTATGCGCAGCTGGAGGAGACGGACGGCAATGTCGTGCTGTTCTCGGCCAGAGGCGAGCCGTCCGTTATCTTTGAGATAACCAATCCGGTCCAGCAGCTCTGTACGGATGCGCAGCAATACATGCTGTTTCATGACGTGCTATCCAATATCCTTCAGACCATCGGTGAGGGATATGCACTGCAGAAGCAGGATATTCTGTGCAGACAGGCATATCACCATGACGTGCCTGATGATGCGGAGTTCCTGACAAGAAGCTATTTCAGATACTTCGAGGGAAGAGAGTTCACAGAGATAAGGACTTTTCTTATCCTTACCCAGGAGGCTCAGAGAAGCCAGTTCATCCAGTATGACCCGAAGAGATGGCTCGATTTCCATTCCAAGGTATCAAAGACGGATGATATTCTGACGGAAAAGCATATCCGGCACCGGAAGCTCGGCAAGGAGGAAGTCAGCGAGTACTGTCACCGTTTCATGGCATTCCAGTTCCGACACGGACCCTTCTCGATGACCAACTTCAAGGCTTCGGACGAATATCTCAGGACAGGTGACCGTATCATCCGTTCCTATCCGCTGGTCGATATTGACGAGATTAATCTGCCTTCCATGGTAAAGCCGTACACACAGATGAACATCAACGGCTACGGTATCGCAACCGACCTGCTTTCTTTCCTTACCGGTGTCCCCTACTCAGACTGTGTGGTGTTCAACCAGGTCATTCAGATACCGGGACAGAGGAAGCTGCTGCGCAAGCTACAGGCCAAGGCAAAGCGTCACGGTTCCATGCCGGACCCGAGCAACCGTATTGCAAAGGCCGACATTGAGGAAGTGCTGGACAGGCTGGCCGTTGACAGTACCATACTTGTATACTGCAACTTCAACATTCTGGTGAGCTGTCCGCCTGACAAGGTTACTCCGGTAACTTCCTTTCTGGAGACCAAACTGTACGAGTGCGGCATCATGCCGTCAAGAACGGCCTACAACCAGCTGGAGCTTTTCATGGACTGTTTTCCCGGTAACGGCTATGCTTTCAACCCGGACTATGACCTGTTCCTGACGCTTTCGGATGCTGCCTTGTGCTTTTTTTTCAAGGAGCATCTGAAGGAGTCTGAGGATACACCGCTGACCACATACTACACCGACCGTCAGGGACTGCCTGTCTGCATTGACATTACCGGCAAGGAAGGCAAAAGGAAGATGACGGACAATGCCAACTTCTTCTGTATCGGTCCTTCAGGTTCCGGCAAGTCGTTCCACATGAACAGTGTGGTACGTCAGCTGCTGGAGCAGAATACGGATGTGGTCATGGTGGACACGGGTGATTCCTACGAAGGTATATGCGGATATTACAAGGGTACATATATAGCCTACTCGAAGGAGAAGCCCATTTCCATGAATCCGTTCAAGGTCACGAAGGAGGAATATGAGCTTAATTTCGGGGAGAAGAAGAACTTCCTTAAATCGCTGATATTCCTGATATTCAAGGGTAACGCATTTCCTTCCAAGATTGAAGACATGCTGATAAACCAGACCATCGTGGAATACTATGAGGCATATTTCAATCCGTTTGAAGGGTTCAGCGACAGTGAGCGTGAGGCTTTGAGACAGAAACTCTTAGTTGCCGCCAAGATGGAGGATGACTACGAACAGTACACGCACAGCATGGAGGACATCGACAGGCAGATAAATGCGGAAGAGGCGCAGGAAAAGCCGGAAAACCGTGCACTGCTGCTGCCTTCAGAAGTACGCCGTCTGAAGCTGATACGACAGTGCCGTTCACTGACCGCCCTGATCAATGATGAAGCGGCCACAGAATCGGAAAAGGAACGTGCACTTGCAATCATAGAAAAATACAAAAGGGAACTTTATAACAATTCCATGCTGATTAAGATAGACAGGCAGATTGACCACATGGAGGAACAGAAGCGCAGGCTGAAGGTTCAGGAACTATCGTTCAATTCCTATTATGAGTTTGCCCTGGAACGCATACCGCAGATTACACAACTGGAGAAAATCAGTTTCAATATACATGATTTTGCAGCCATACTGAAACAGTTCTACCGTGGTGGCGAGCTGGAGATGACGCTGAACTCCGACCTGGACATTAACCTGTTTGACGAGCGTTTCATTGTATTCGAGATTGACAAGATAAAGGATGATCCGGTGCTTTTCCCGATTGTGGTGCTGATTATCATGGACGTGTTCCTGCAGAAGATGCGTATCAAGAAGGGACGGAAGGCTCTTATCATCGAAGAGGCATGGAAGGCAATCGCTTCACCTACCATGGCGGAATTTATAAAGTATTTGTATAAGACCGTCAGGAAGTTCCACGGAATAGCCGGTGTGGTTACTCAGGAGCTTAATGACGTGATTGATTCCCCTATTGTGAAGGAGGCCATCATCAACAACTCGGACGTGAAGATTCTGCTTGACCAGACCAAGTTCAAGGACAGGTATGAGGATATTGCAGCCATTCTGGGACTCACTGACATACAGCGTCAGCAGATTTTCACCATCAATGCGCTGAACAACCATGAGGGAAGAAGCTACTTCAAGGAGGTGTGGATTTGCCGGGGACAGCACTCGGATGTGTACGGCGTAGAGGAAGCACCTGAATGCTACTGGGCATATACTACAGAACGTACCGAAAAGGAGGCACTGAAGATTTATCTTGCCCGGTACGGTACGCTGCAGGAGGCCATCACCCGTATCGAGGAAGACCGCAAGGCGGATGGAGGGCTTCTGTATCTGGAGTTTGCAAGAAAAGTCAACCAACATCAAAAAGTTATGTCACTATGGTAAAATTCAGATTCATGCTGATTGCGATACTGCTGGTATCGACATCAGCCAATATGTCTGCTGCATGGAGAATCGTATTCGACCGTAACTGTCTGAAGATTGTCCTGGCCAATACCGCTTCACAGAAACTTATCGAGGAGCAGCACAACCAGCGTGTGGATACCATTGCAGCCAAGAAACAGAAGGTGGAACTCTATACGGTAAGCATGGCTACAATGAAGGAATTATATAAGCTGAGCATGGAGAACATATCCGGTTTCGGGACTGAAAGCCTTTATTATAAGGAAATAGGCCTGTGCGCTCTGGATATTCTGCGAAATGTTCCGGTACTTGTCAGTACGGTAAACAGGGCCAAATTTTCAAACAAGCTGCTCTGTCTGAACGAACTCGGCAATCTTGTAGCGGAAACCCAGCAGCTGGTCGGCAACTTTGTCAATATCGTGAACAATGCCAGGATTCCCAATCCGTTGCAGGGACAGGCAACTGCCGAAAAAAAGGATGACGGCTACAACCTGCTGGACAGGTATGAAAGGCTGACACTGGCCAACAGCATCTATACTGACCTGAACAGGATACGCTACAAGGTGGAAGGGATGGTTCTGATGGCACAGTATGCCACTGCAAACGACCTCTTCTTTGCCATTGACCCTGAAGGATGGGCAAATGTGGTAACCATGAAAAATCATGTGGGAAATCTTGTACAGGACTGGAACGGCCTGGTTGCTTCAAATTATTAACCTTTCATATATCTCTGTCATGAAACTCAGGAATATAAGTATCATATCAGCCGGTATTATAATGCTGTTGCTGCCTGTAAAGGCTTCCGCTTTCATAATACCCAAAGACCTGCCGACCATAGAAGCACTCATTGCCCTGCACAAGGCCATAAAGAAGGACGAGGACAAGGCTCTGACAAGGGGGGCTACAAGCTATGGCGAGCAGTCGCTCATTGAAAAGGGTGCGGAAAAGTTCAATGATGTCCGGACCACTCTGGATACAAGGCTGAACAATGCCTATTCGTATCTGGTACTGGCCGGTGCCATTTCTTCAACGGCCAACTCACTGTATCAGCTGGTAACGGAATACAAGGACTTTACCGGTAATACTTTCAGTCATGTATCAAAGAAGCCTTTCGTGGCCTGGTATTATGCAGATGCCAACGTGGCAATATCAAGAGAGATACAGCACTGCTACAGACTGTATGCATCCGTGGCCGCTTCGGGTATAAACCTGATGAAGGCTTCCATGGATGAGAAACTGAATCTGGTAATGACACTGAAGGCTTCCATCGACAGGGCAAGGTACATCATAGACAATGCCAATCTGTACTGTTTCCTTGTTACGGACTGCGGATGGAAGCCGGACTATATCTGGGAGATACTGAACTCCAATGTGAAGAATGAGATAGCTGAGTGTGTAATCAACAAATGGAATCAGGGATATGCAGGTTAGAATTATGTTATTGTGCCTGTTCTGCATGTCAGTTTCAGGTACAGTCACTGTTGCCAATGCCCAAAGCATAGTCAGTGACAGTGAAAAGCAGAAGCAGTGGAAGTCTATGGAAAACGGTCCGTGGGATTTTGCTCCGGACTGGTATTACTTTTTCCTGCATAAGAAATACTCAGGTGCGGAAATGTACTGGAAATGGGACTGGTTCAATTCCGGATTCCGTGTCCGTTTCAAGGAACCAAAGTCTGATGTGAAACGTATCATGCCGGTACGTGTGACTGCCGAAGAGACGCAGAGGCAGAAAATCAAAAAAGTGGAGAGTGAGCGCAAATATATCGAGGAACTGTATAAGGAAGAACTGGCAAGGGAGGCTGACAGAAATGTTGACCTGATGTATGCCACTTACAGGGACGAGTTCAACCGTATGCAGGACTGTATCACGGACGGACTGCTCTATTGTATGCAGAAGAGTGACGGCAAGCTCCGCTATCAGGTGGACGAGCTGAGCCGCCAGAATGAAATACTCTGTGCGGATATAGCCTATATACACAAAACCGGTGTTGGCTATGGATTGGAGAACGCCAAGCGGCAGAAGGCATACGAGGAAGCCAAATCCAAGATGGCAGAACTAGTCGACAGGACTGCACACCTTTGTGCCGTTGCTGCTACACACTATTAGACATTCTCTATAATTGATAATAATTCAGGTAATAATATTAAACAAATAATAAAATCAATCATGAATTTACTGTTTATTCCGCTGACAATAGGACTTCCGGCCATTGACGAAAGTCTGGAAAAGCTGCTGACGGCCATGGAGACATTTCCCAATGTGGCCGTTCTCGGTGATGCCGTTTCAATGGCAAAGGCTCTCGGTCTGTGTCTGGCCCTGTGTGTCGGTTCATACGAATGCTGGATGATGATGCTCGGAAGGCGTGGTATGGATGTCATGAAACTGTTGCGCATCATCGGCATTTCCCTGTGTATTTCATCCTCTTCATGGATATGCTCGGCTCTGCAGGTTCCGGGAAAGAGTCTGGAGTCCGCTACATGGGCTATGGCCAAGGCAAAGAACAAGGAAGTGGCGGCCTTCGAGCTGAAGGTGGCACAGAAACAGAGTGAATATCTCGACAGGCTGAGAACCGTGCAGGACTCCATAGCCACGGCAAAGCAGGTGGCCGAAATCGGTCAGGATGCTGCCTGGTGGGACAAGCTGATATATAATGTGGAGAATCTGGGCTCGACCATCAACAACTACGCCCAGAGGGCTGCCGTGGCGGCTGAGACTAAGGTCAGTGAATGGATAAACGATGTCATACGTTTTGTCGGAGAACTGATTTTCCAGATGTCGTATTACGGGATGCTCGTGGCACAGAGGATTTTCATGGCCATCATGATGATATTCTGTCCGATCATGTTTGCTCTCTCGCTGGCACCGCCATGGAACTCGGCCTGGAGCCAGTGGATGTCCAAGTTCCTTTCCCTCTCGTTATGGGGATTCGTGACCTATATGTGCATCTATTATATAGACTTCATCCTTCTTTATAACCTGCAACAGGATCTGGTAGCATACGACCATCTGCTTCATGGCTCGGTAAACTCCTGGGAACAGATCGGCGCACTGGGACTGCAGGGAATAGGCTCCAACTGTATGTATGCCATGGGTATGCTCGTGGGTGCCTATATCATACGCTTCGTTCCTGAAGTGGCTTCATGGCTGATTCCGGGAGGTGTAAGTTCGGGTACGGGTTCCGTTGCCGGTTCGGCTGCAATGGGCATCACTTCGGCTGCAGGTGGTATGGCCGGAAGTATGGCAGGTTCTGCCATGAAAGGAACAGGTTCAGCTGTCAGGTCATTGGTCAAATAACTTAAAATCTTTCATTATATGCTTATCGAATCACTTGCACAGAAAACCAGACTGGCCATGATGACGGTATTTGCGGTAATCGGAGGCTGCACCGTCATCTGTGCCTTTACGGTCTGGTGCTGCATTTCCCTTGTCAACGAGGAAAGGCAGCAGATTTATGTACTTGACGGAGACATTCCGTTTCTTGCCGAGCGTGCACGGCTGGAAGCCAACTTCACTATGGAGGCCAAGGCGCACATACAGCTGTTCCACCAGTATTTCTTCAACCTGCCGCCCGACAACGACTATATCAAATGGACGGTAGGGAAAGCGATGTATATGGCTGACGGGACTGCACTGAAACAGAAACAGGCCATGGACGAGAACGGTTTCTACTCGGACATTATTTCCTCTTCGGCTGTCTGTACCATCATGTGTGACTCCATTCAGTTTGACGAACATGAACGGAAGTTTACCTACTACGGTACGCAGCTTATCAAGCGCAGGACCAGGGACATCAGACGCTCGATGGTGACAACAGGCTACATCGAGTCCGTGCCGAGGACAAGGAACAATCCGCACGGTCTGCTCATTACCGGCTGGAGGACTCTTGAAAACAAGGATTTGGACTATTGATATACTGATAATATGAAATCATTCAGAAAAAAGATACAGGAAAGCCGTATGAAAACGCATCTGCTTGTCAGGTCGTGGTTGCAGCCAAGACTGGGTGCCATCGGAACAAGATACCGTCTGTCCGCAAGAATCAGACTGGCCAACAGATGGGCGGCAAAGCATCCGAAAGCTACATTCGCTGGTGTAACAGGAACACTGCTTCTGCTACTTGTAAGTACCGCAGCCATAGATTCCGGCAACGGAAAACAGAGTGAGCCGGATGTCAGTTCGATAGCCGCAATGGAACCGGTGTTTCAGGGATTCCGTACCATCCAGGCAAACAAGGACATTCACCGCAGTGTATTGACGGACATGACGGTAAAGGGACAGTTACTGCGTCATGAACTGGACTCCATGATTGCCATACCGGTTAAGAGCCGTGAGGATTCCTTGCGGATCATCCTCAAATACCGGCAGCTGGAAAATATAGTCAAATCCATTAAAAACAATGATAACCCATGATTAAGATTAATTTCAAACAGCCCAAGTATATCTTTCCGCTGGTCATATTCGTTCCGCTGTGCGCACTGGTATACTTTGTGATGCAGACCTTCTCCGGCGGTGAGGAGACTGCCGGAACGGTAGCTACAGACCGTATCAACATGGAACTTCCACAGGCCAATGCCGAGGAAGCCGGAGACAAGATGTATGAGATGTCCAGACGTTTCGGTGACGAGGATGCCTTCACAGCCGTCAGCGGTATCGGAGAGGAAGAACAGAAGAAGGAGGAACTGGAACACGGCTACAGCGAGGAAGAGCTGAACCGTCTGGATGCAGCTGAAGCTGAAAGACAGCGGCAGCAGAGAGAACTTGAAGAACTGGAGCGTTCCCTTGCCGAATCAAGAAAGCATATCAATTCATATGCCTACGGGAACGGTCCTTCGGGAAACGGAAGTATGAGCTATTCCTCACAGGACGAGTTTGCACGTGACCTTGAAGAGATTCAGCGGAGGAGCTATGAACGGCAGAAGGCCATTGAAAGCGGACTGGGTATCAAAGACCCGGAAGCAGAGGAAGCGGAAAGAAAGCACAGAGCTGATTCCATAGCCAGAGTACGTCAGGAGGAAAGGGAACGCAACCGTCCGAGTCTGGTAATCAAATCCGATGACACTAATACCGACAGGTTCAATACGGTTACTGCTCCGGATGAATTTGCCGAGAACAAACTGATACGTGCCATGATTGACCAGACTACAAAGGCGCATGAAGGTACACGTCTGCGGTTCAAGCTTCTGGATGATGTGACGGTAAGCGGTACAAGACTGAAAAAGGGTACTTACCTCTATGGTACGGTAACCGGTTTCGGACAGCAGCGTGTCAGGGCTTCCATAACCAGTATTCTTGTCGGCGACAGGTTCATCAAGGTTAAGCTTTCTGTTTTTGACAATGACGGTATGGAAGGCTTCTATGTTCCTGAATCGGCTTTCCGTGATTTCATGAAGGATGCAGGTTCCAATACGGTACAGCAGAATATCAGTTTTGAATCCAGTGACGGTTACGGTACCGGTATTTCTACGGAGGCCATTGCCCTTCAGTCACTGCAGAACATGTATAACTCTGCAACTTCTGCCATATCTTCCAATATCAGAAAGAACAAGGCGAAAATCAAATACAATACCATCGTTTATCTGATAAACTCGGAAGATGCAAGATAAGTGCAGTTTTTCAATATAAATCTTAATGTCATTATCAAAATATAATATTGCAATATGAAAACCAGGATTATTCTGATAATATGCCTTATCACAGGCATAGCCGTACATCTGTCGGCCAATGAGAAGATATACATTAACCGGGAAGTGACCACGCACATTGTTATGCCTGAGAACATAAAAATGGTGGATATTTCCACTACTAAAATTATAGGCAACCAGTGTACAGACAATATCGTCCGCATCAAGCCTTATCTGGAGAATGATTCCATATCATCTGAAGGTTACAGCGAAAACGAACTGCTGGGTACACTCACCATTATCGGTGAGCGTCATATCGCACAGTATGACATCCTCTATACCGAATCACCCAAATATGCTTCTACCATCTACAATGTATCCTACAATGAGACACAATCCTATATCAATCCGGAGGTTTCCATGCCGATGGCTGAGATTGCACGATATGCCTGGGCTGTCTATGGAAGCAGAAGAAAGTTCAACCAGATTGTATCAAATAAAAACGGAATCAGGGCATACATCAACAATATCTATTCCATCGGTGACTATTTCTTTCTGGACTATACACTGAAAAACAGGACCAGGATTGCATACGACATCGAGGAGATAAGGGTAAAACTTACTGACAAAAAGGAGACAAAGGCAACCAACTCACAGACCATAGAGCTTACTCCGGTATTCTCAATGAACAACACCCGTAAGTTCAAAAAGGACTATAGGAATGTGCTTGTGATTCCGAAGCTCACTTTCCCTGAAGAGAAGGTGCTCCGTCTGGAGATTTCCGAGAACCAGATAAGCGGACGTGTGGTGGTACTCACCATCGAGTATGAGGACATTCTCAATGCGGACGGTTTCGACTCGGATATTCTGAACGATGCCGATTATTACCCCTACTATTATATTGATCATTCCATAAAAAGATAGGCCATGAAGAAGATTCTGTTCATTCTGTTTTGCTCGGTTGCATTCATCGGTGCATCGGCACAGACCGGAAAGGTTTCCGTCAATGCCGGATTCCTTTTTCCAAGTACGCTGAATGCCACTTTGGGTTATGAGTATCCGCTTTCATACGGAAATGCGGTCGAAGTATATGGTGAGGTCGGGAATCACTGGCAGAAGCCGGTATGTCACAATTTTTGGAAAGGATATTTTTGGGATGGCGGTATAGTTTACAAGCACCGTCTGGCACGGTACAAGAACGGCATGATGCGCCTTCGTCTTGGGCCTCAGTTCGGTGCGGTACAGAAGAAGTTCTTCTTCGGACTTGAGGCCGGATTTGAATACAGCTATGTGTTCCGCAGCGGACTGGAGTTTTCAATAATCCAGAAGAACAATGTGAACTTCCTGCATGGGGATACATTCCGTAACGGTCTGCTGTTGGGTATAAAGGTTCCATTTTAGCAAATTCATATACAGTTAGAGCGTATGGCATTTGAGGAGACAAGGGAACAGCAGCAGATGTACAACTACTTCAGGAGTTGCATCTATATCTTTCTGATTATTGAAATCATCATGAACCTGCCTATTACGGCAGACAACAGGGTTACACAGTTCGTACTCGACCTGCTGGCACGGTTCAGGGTATTCAATTCCGTATCGGGATGCAAGGTGGCTGAACTGATATGCATCTGTATTGTCTGTATCGGCACAAAGGCTGAAAAGTCACTGAAGTTCAATGTAAGGACAATGGTCATCTATCCGGTTCTGGCCGGTCTGACACTTGTAGGACTTTGTTTTGTATTCCACGGCATGAGTTTCGGATTCAGCTGGCTGGGATTTCCGGCCAACCGTCTTCTGTATGCGGTGTGTTCGGTAGTGGGTACCATGCTGGTACATCAGGGACTGGACGGCATTGCCAAGTATTACAACTACAAGGTTGGTGAGGACCGTTTCAACTTTGAGAACGAATCGTTCCAGCAGTCTGAAACGCTGGTCAGCAATGATTACTCGGTGAACATTCCGATGATATACTACTGGAAGAAAAAGATGCACAGGGGATGGATCAACATCATCAATCCGTTCCGTGGCACGATTGTACTTGGTACGCCGGGTTCGGGTAAGTCTTTCGGTATCATTGACCCGTTCATCAGGCAGCATTCAGCAAAGGGTTTTGCCATGATGGTATATGATTTCAAGTACCCGACACTGGCCAGGACGCTTTTCTACCAGTACTGCAAGAACCGTAAGGCAGGAAAGCTGCCTCAGAACTGCGGATTCCGTACCATCAACTTTACCGATGTGGAATACTCCAACCGTATCAATCCGATTCAGCGGAAATATATTCCGGATCTGGCTGCCGCTTCTGAAACGGCGGCTACCCTGCTGGCCTCACTCAATAAGGGAGGTGGAGAGAAGAAGGGCGGCTCGGAAGCCTTCTTCACCAACTCAGCGGAAAACTTTCTGGCTGCCATCATTTATTTCTTTGTAAACTTCCATCCGGTCGGGTTCAGGAACGGCAGGAAGTTGAAGCGTTTCATATCACTGGAGGGAAAGAAGCTGGAGATTGTCATACGCAACTGGGATGATTTCAATGCCATCGACAAGGACGGTAATGTGGTGCTTGATTTCGTGGATGAAAACGGCAATGACGTATCGACTGACGAGGACCGTATGTTTGTGGACCTGAACGGATACAGTTATAAGGACAGGACCGGCAGGAAGATTCTGATTCAAAGGTGCTGGTATGAGGACGAGCATGGCAATGAGGTGGAACCGGACACCGTAACCGGCGAGTTCTCGGACATGCCGCATGTGCTTTCATTTCTCGGTAGGCCATACGACCAGGTATTCAATATCCTGATGCAGGATGACAGGATTGCTTCACTGATGGCTCCGTTCAAGAGTGCTTACGAAAACAAGGCCAATGACCAGCTGGAAGGTATGGTCGGTACGCTTCGTGTGAACGCCGCACGTCTTGTTTCTCCTGAAGCGTACTGGGTATTCACTGGGGATGATTTCGACCTGAAGATTTCAGACAAGGCAAATCCGAGCTATCTGGTGATTGCCAATGACCCGGAGAAGGAACAGGTTATCGGCTCTCTGAATGCACTTGTACTTAACCGTCTGATTACAAGGGTGAACTCAAAGGGTAATATCCCGGTAAGCATCATCGTGGATGAGCTTCCGACACTGTACTTTCACAAGATAGACCGTCTTATCGGTACGGCACGTTCCAACAAGGTAGCCGTGACCTTAGGTTTCCAGGAGCTTCCTCAGCTGGAGGCTGACTACGGAAAGGTCGGTATGCAGAAGATTATCACCACCTGCGGTAATATCTTCATGGGGGCGGCACGTAACAAGGAGACGCTGGAGTGGGCACAAAATGATGTATTCGGAAAGGCAAAGCAGACTTCTCGTTCCATTTCCATCAATGACCACAAGGTATCAACCACAATATCTGAGAAGATGGACTTTCTGGTTCCTGCAGCCAAGATTGCGGATATGGCTACCGGATGGCTGGCCGGACAGGCGGCACGTGATTTTACGGCCACCGATGACAGTATGCTTGACCATTTTGACATCGAGCAGTCGGAAGAATTCAAGACTACCAAGTATTTCTGCAAGACTCACTTTGATATGAAGAAGATTAAGGACGAGGAAAAACACTATGTGACTCTACCCAAAATCTATGAGTTCAAGAACGACAAAGAGAAGGAAATCCTGCTCAACCGTAACTTCAAGCGTGTGAACCAAGAAGTGGAGGATATGGTAAAGGAACTTCTCGGTATCAGTTAAATATGTAATTTATGAATATGACCTTAAAACCGGCATTCGGACTTAGCGGCAGTGCCCTGAAAGTCATTGCCATGATTTCCATGGTGATAGACCATATTGCTCTCTATCTGATGGAACAAGGTACATTATTATACGAGACGATGCGCTGTATCGGGCGCATCGCTTTTCCTGTGTTTGCCTTCCTGATTGCGGAAGGGTTTATTCATACAAGAAGCAGGTACAGGTATTTCTTTACCTTGTTGGGCTTTGCTGTAATCAGTGAAATACCCTGGTTTCTGCTGAATGGTGCTGACGGGACACATAATGTGATGTTTACACTGGCTTTGGGTGTGGCCACGCTTATGGTTCTTGAAAATCTTCTGCAACGTAGTATGGTACTTGGATTTCTTTGGACACTTGGCATGGCCGGAATCGCTTCATGGCTTGGAGTGGATTATGAGTGGAGAGGGATGCTCCTTATTGTTATACTTTATCTTTTTAATAGATATGGTCACTCTTTCCCTTATAGTAAAGGTATGCAATTTTTTTGCACATTTGCTTTTATGATGCATTATGGGGTAGTCGGTGCTATAATGGCTTGCATGATTATTTACCTATATGACGGTACAAGAGGATTTGTACAGGGAAGCATAGCCAAATATGGTTTCTATGCCTTTTACCCTGTACATCTTTTTGTTATACATTGTATTAGTACGTATTTAAACATATATCAACTTAATTCTTTTACAACTACTTTAATTGACTTAACTCATTAATATTAAGTAAGCAAAATCTTATCTTCATTGTTTCATCATATATTTCAGCAGAAGTATGAAAATGTCCGTAAAACCAATTGGTAAGAGGATGTTCATTCCCTACAAGCCATTCATATAGTCGGGTAAGATCTTTTCTCTCCTTATCCAAATCAGAAGTCAAATCATCATCATTGGCACAGAAATGCTCTACATCTTCTTTTGTAAGTGGAGGACAAAAATCCGGAGCTGAATGAGTTATTACTGTATCAATTTTTATGCCTTCATCATTGAGAATCCGTAACTGTTCTTCATCATATCTGAACATTTCATCCTTCCAATACAAAGGTAACCTTTGTTTACCGAGAATCCGATTATAATCCATCTAGGAAAGCCTGAAGCTCCTGTCTATAGATATAGCTCCACCCACACACAAAATATTATGTTTCCTAGTATGTACAATGGTATAATCCGGCAAAGTTTTCATATAAGGAAAATCAATCAACTCCTTATCAAAGAACAAGGGGTCATCATGATTGCCACGTAGCATAAGCAGCAGAACATTCTGTTTCTTTAACTTTCTATGTAACTTCCTTTTATAGAGTTCATCATAATACGCCAGTTTATTAAATCCGAAGCCACAATCTCCAGCAACAATAACAATCGCATTTTCTATTTTCTTTTGTATAATATTAAAGACAAGTGTTTCAAACTCGCCATGAATATCACCACAAGCTATAACAAAATCGTCTCTATATGATATATCAAGATATTGTTACGGAAAGGAACGCCGTTTAGGTGTTAACTTTGCCTTGTTCATGGCAGTTTTACCCACCATGCACTGTTACATATTATATAGAACTTCAATTTTTGACTGTTGTTTCCGACAGAAAGAGGTGTGAAGTTCATGCTTGCACCCCGTTCGTTTTATTACTGCTCTTATCCGTATTTCATTCATTTTTGGGTTCTCCTTTCTTCCATTTTATGGAATTTTACTGTTTCTGTTCACGGCAAGGCATAGCTATCCCAAGTTACTGTCATGCCGCTTTTTTCCGGTGTATGTTGCAATGCTCCAGTACAACCGTATATGTTATGCCGCCACCCGTTACCGTAGTGTGGCTGTAAACTCTCATCCGTCCGCAATGCTCACAGAAATACGGGTTTTCGTATTCACTTTCTGCCTGTTGCAACTCGGCTTCCTTCATTTCGCTTTCATCCCGTCCGAAGTATTCTTCCGGCAGGTTGCCTTTGTTGGAATAGAAGCCGTAGTACCTCACGATGCGGAAATAGCGCAGTGGAACGTGTTGCAGCAACCGGGGGAAGAACTCTCGGTAATGCAGTGTCAGTTCCTTTTCAACCGGGTTTCTCCTGTCGGGCGAGTTCCTGTAATCACGGTAACGGAATGAAATGTTCTCACCGTCCATTGCCGTAATCTTGTATTCACTCAGGCACGCCCGCTTGGAATACCTGCCCACATATTGTATCACCTGCTCCGGCATCTGTATGGGCTGCTCCAAATGTACAATCCAGTCCTTTTTGTTCGCCACTTTTTTGATGAAGCCCATAAACTCCATGCGGTCATGGAAGTCATGCTCCAGCCTGCCCGTGTCGAACAACCCTATCAGCGCATTTTCAAACTTGTAGCGGAACACCTTGCGGATTGAGGGGATATGTACATAATCACGTTCGGGAATGACAATTTTTCCGTTGCTGTCAATACCGCCCCACGACATAATCATGTGCGTGTGTACATGAAGCTGCTTTGTTTCCCCGTAGGTATGCAGCACGGCAATCACCCCGGTTTTCAAGCCGAACTTATGCTGCATCCAGTCCTTAACGGTTTCAGCCGATGTGCGCATCAGGATATTCAATATTTCTTTCTTGTTGCGCTTCACCAAGTCCAGTAATATATGCGGCAAGGTCATAACCACATGGCGGTGTGGCACTCGCAGCAACTTGTCTTTCATGCGTGCCGCCCATTTCAACGTGTCACGCCAGCCACATGACGGGCAGAAACGGTTCTTGCAGCTATGACTGATTTCCCGTACTTCGCCACAATCAGGGCAGGCATACGTGTCTATTCCCAAAGCGGCTGTACGGCACACACGGATAGCGTTCACCGCCTTGTACTGTTCGGGGGTGATGTACTCCGCCGGGTGCTGTGCGTACTCGTCCCACCACCGATTGAAGAAGTCGGATAAACGGTACTTTTTCGCTTTGCAACCGTCTGTGTATATGTCGTTTAACAAATCTGTCATGCTCGTATCGTTATTTCCTTTATCTTTGCCAAATCTTTGTAAATCTCTGATTTATAGTTGTTTTAATTGCCTTGAATGCATTATTAATCAAGACTAATTCATTCTAAAATAAATTCAAACACCTCTACAAATTCTTATACTGAAACATATTAGAGATCGGCAGCCTTAAAATTAAATACAGGCTTTATTACATTTTCAATATCAACTGTATCCTTAATGTTATCCATGATTTCATGTTTTGATTTATAAACCATAGGAGACTCGTCTTTAGTATATTCTGTTACTGTTTCACTATATACATCTTCCATCGATTTTTTGAAATCCTCCAGACTTATCTCCTTAAATGCCTGACTACGGCTCATGATTCTTCCTGCACCATGAGGAGCAGAAAAGTTCCAGTCTTCATTGCCTTTCCCGATACAAATCAAAGAACCGTCGCGCATGTTCAATGGTATAATACATTTTTCACCTAATCTTGCCGATATTGCACCTTTTCTGATTATATTATCATTACCAATATAATTGTGAACACTTTCAAAAGGCTGAAAATGCTCTTCAGATGAAGCAAGACCTTTTTCAACGATAAAATCCATAATCAGATTTACAATCAGTTTACGGTTTATCTGTGCCCAATGCTGGCAGATACACATATCATGCAGATAGTCTTCCCGAAACTGAGCTTCCAAATAACATAAATCCTGTGGTATGGTCAGTTTGCGGGTCTTAAATGAGTTGTGAAGATTTCTGATGACATCCTGTAATTCACTTTTTCGTCCGGCTTGTTTGTACTCTTCAATGATACGATTTTTTTCTTCTATCAGTTTATCCCATCCGGACTGACATTTAACTGCAAGTTTCTGATAAATATCTGCCACCTGCTTCCCTAAATTACGGCTTCCGGTATGCACTACAAGGTAGTAAAGGCCTGACTCATCTTTGTCAAGTTCTATAAAATGATTTCCACTTCCAAGCGAACCTATTGATTTATATAGTCTGCGAACTTCCTTCAATTCACGGTAACAGCGCAACTGCAATATCAGTTGTTTTGCATTCTGATAAAGTCCTGAATACTTTTCCGGCAATGGAAGATAGTTCTCATCCCTAAAGTCACGCCCGGAAGGAATAGCACGGAGGATATATTCATTCAAAGCATGGAAGTCAATAGAGCTGTTGCAGGTAAATGATTGAACCAACATACCACACCCTATATCTACTCCTACTATATTAGGAATCACTTTGTCACCCAAGTTTCCCGTAAAACCGATCACACATCCAGCTCCGGCATGAACATCCGGCATAATGCGAATCTTGCAATCACTGAATACATCTATGGACAGCAACTGCCTGATTTGGTCAAGAGCTGTATCTTCTATATTGTCTGTGAATATCTTCACATCATATCCATCTATCGTCTTCATATGAATATCTTTAATTACATTTGGTGAATATATCGATTCTGAAGATGTTTTTCTCCATATTAGAGTCATTAACCATCGTCCATTTTAACTGAGAGTCTTTGGTCAGTTTAGTCATAATTTCAGAATGTACTACATCAAGAAAATTACGAACTATATCATCATCGGTTTCTATATTATAGTTAATTGCTATAATTATATTGGATATATCATCTACGGAACGATATTTTTTAGGAAGATAATTCAGCAGGTCTTTCAATTCCAACTTTAGACTATCGATGTTGTCGGACAATGTAAAGAAGTCTATAAACTTTGTATCAGAGTAGTATCTCAAGAAACTTCTGACATCATTAAAATCAAAACAAATAAGACTGGGGTTCACTATCATATTTATAAATGAACTTACAATACTCATTACTTTTCTGTCGGCCTCATTATATAAATCTGAAATAGTGCTACAAGGCAAAACATCATAGTCTACAACAAAAATCCCATCTACTAATTTTTCTATCTCGTCAAGAAGCCGTAAAGCATTTTCCCTCTTCTCCAGTCCTTCGGATGGGTGAGGCAATGTGACAACAAGTAATTTTACCCTTATTTGCATGTCAACGGCTTTCTGAAGAAACGTTTTTATACAGCCTTCTCCTGTACCGCCACCAAGGCATACTATAAAGCAGGACAGTTTTTTATCGGTAATGATTTTCTCCAGACTTGGCAATATTTTTTGACACTCAGCTTCTGCAAGACTTCTATCTTTTCCACTGCCTAATCCATCTGCCCCTATCAGGTATTTATGCGGTAATGACAGTTCCTCCATTTCTTTTCTGTTCATACCAAATATACTTAACTCTGTATCGGTCAACCTACAAGCCTGCATTTTGTTTACTATTCTTCCGGCTCCACCTCCAATACCAATTATAGAGACAATGGATTTATGGTCTTTAGGGAAATAGAAAGGCATTATTGAATTAGTTTTTTCTTCCATACTTAAATGTCTTTATTAGGAAACTAGAAAAGCAGTAGAAGAACTGATATTCTTCTACCGCCATCATGTCTGTGTCAACACTAATCTAATTTCTTGAAATCAAAATCATTCTTACTGCAACAGGCTTTCTGATAATCAAAGCCATACATACGCATATAAGCCTCCTTCAATTCTTTTGCTCCATTATAAAATGGATCTGAAGTGTGGGTTTGGGTAGTTACAGTCACTTCCATTTCAGGTGTCAGTACTGTTCCGTTTGTTCTCTTTACTCTCTTCGGAGTTACTCTGAATACTCTTGACATAAATTGTTTTTTTAAATGTTAGACATTCTGTTATTAATCTTTGATATGCCAAAAGTATATATGCAAATATGCCAAATCGAGGGATAGGGTGAGGAAAAACGGGATTATTCTATCCTTCATTTTTGTTTAGGTACTCGAAACGATTAATATATTCCAGCACTTTATCCTTAATCAGTGCCGGATTAAATCCATCCTGCATATCCAACTCAAGATGATACTCATTTTCTCTTTTAATAAATCCTTCTACAAACTTATCTTCAATATTTTGTTGAGAGTCACGAGATTTTAGAATAAAGCTACATTTCTTCTGCTTATTATCATACTTTATATCGATAACGATACGATAAGTAGAATTCTCAACGGCTATGCAGTTATTATTTGACGTAGCCCAATACCATACACACCAGTCTCCTATTCCTATCTTTTTAGAATTACATAAACTATTATTCTTATAATTTGCTCCAAAACTTTGCAAAATATATGCATTATGCCGTGAAATAAATCTACTATGACGCTTTCTAGAACCGTCTGTACAAATCCACCAATCCTCAGTTCCCCAATGATAATATATATCACAAGCTTCTGAATTATTGGTAAAATCAATTAAATATGAATCTTCTGCAAATTCAATATAATCTTTTTTTACTCCTTGATTAATATATTTTTCCAATGCATCATCCAAAGTCTTTTCACCTTCTTTATATTTAATCAAATTGTCTATAAGCAATTTAAAGTCGGTACTGTGCTGTGTAATTGACTTTGTCCAGTCTTCCCATTCCCAGCAGAAGGTATAATATGAGCTAACTTTAACAGGAGAATATTCTTTCATTCCCACTATCCAGGCACGCCTTAACGAATTAATCTCATGTCCTGAAAAATTAGTAAACAAACTGTCGAAAAAAGACGAGTATTTACAAAATGTTTCAATATTAAAATTATTATTTTCCGAACTCCAGTTTATTAAAGTAGACAAATCACCCTTCCATATATAATGACATTTAACAACATCCGTACTCTGAGTTTTCCAGAATTCTTTCTCAACTTCAGAAAGCTCTGAAAGATTGTCTTTTACATAATCCAACATTGTCTGAATCATCAACAAATCAGATGCATCAAAATAGTCATCTTTTCCGGCACCACTACATACATTAAGCGCTATATTATAGAAATTACCATCAATACGCTCATGATAAGTTTTAAGTAATGTAAGTAAAGGAATGTGCTTTTGAGAGCCTCTGCGATACATCTTATTATAAATCAACTGATAAACTCGCTTCATCTCTACATTTCTCATCTTTTCATCTTCTCTGTACTTAATGCATACCAACAGCAAAGATTTCAAGATCAAAAAATTACCATCGCTTTCATCGCTTTTTTTATTGCCAAACAGTAAATCGACTTTGTTTTTAAACTCAGAATTTACGATTAATTTGAGCGCATTAAAAAACAGTTCAATGTCAGATAAATTCAAATCTTTTATTGCTTCAAATGGTTTCAACTCATTATGTTCGCCGCAAGTTTTCAATTCCCAAACAATCCGGATTAGATTATTCATCGCTACGTTGATTTTAGTGATGTCATCACCATTTAGCAATGTAAAAAAGAAATCCTCCCAGTCATCCCATATTTTACCCCAATTTTTTAATTCTTTCCTGCTTTTTTCAAAAAGCAATGGTTTCAGTTTTTCGGCATTATCAAGTGTCTTTCCTCTGCTATTCATGGTAATATACAAATCTTCTCCCAAAGATGTTTCATCTATAGGATAATACCAAAATTCTATGTTGAGAATATCATCATATTTTACATCAAACTTGATATCAGCCAAATAGTTTAAGAGGGCAATCATAGAAGATATTGATATGTCAGAATCATAACATGTATGATACCATTTACTGTCCTTTATTTCTTCTTCTTTATACAACCCGCTATTGAACAAACATTGCATAAATTCCTCCGTATTAGAACGAACACGATAGGTGAAAGACATGTTTGGACTGTTTACTTTCAGTAAAGATTTGAATTTATCATACTCCCCCTGCTTAAGGGATGCATAATAGAGACACAACACAAGTGTTGTCAGTCGCTGTTGGCCGTCTATTATATATTCTTGATTTCCATTAGAATAGGAGTATAAGAATCCGACATTAATATCTTTATTATCTTTTATAGAATCAATAAACTGGTTTACTATGTTTTTATTACTGCCCCAAACATATTCTCTTTGTATTTCAGGTACAACCATGTAATTACCCAAAAGTTCTTCTATATTTTTCTTGTCCATAATCTGTCAAATTAAAAAATCAATAATATCATTTGCTAAAGTTTCAGTGCTTTTCTTAATATCCTCAAGAGTCCACATACTTGTATGATTAGATGAAAATGCCTTCAAAGTATATGGTCTGATAGAATATTTGTCATTATAGTAATCTTCGATTATTATACTTTTCTTTGTATTAAATGAAGCATTACGATAACTTCTGTTCTGACTTGAATGCAGTAAGACTAAGTTGCCTATTGAATTAAGGCCATACGAATTGAGTTCATCTATTATGTTTGATGTAACATTATCTATAACCTCTTTTTCTTTAAGCAACTTTTCCCACTCATCAAGTTTACCTTTGTCTATATCAAATTTATAATCATTCAGTTTCTTAATATACTCCAACCATTTTGCTTTATTGTTTAAGTCTTCCTCGTTTGGAGTCTGGCATCCTATATGTTCTATGTCTTCATCCTTTGATACAAAATAATTTATAGGTAAACGATACTTGGATTTGCAGGAGTAAATCACATCCAAAAGTATAAGTATCTTTACGAGTGACTCTTTGTCATGATACCAGCTACAACTTAAATTCGCTAGATCATTTTTCAATTTTTCTTTTGCTGGTTCTTCGTTATTTTCACCGTCACTACTGTATCCTTCCAATATATACTTTGATATATCTTTCTCAAGTTCGGTTATAAATGATAATTTACCTTTACTATTTTCCCACGTTTTATATATTGCAACAAAATTAACTTTAGATTTAAAGTTGGAAAACAGATAAGATAAGTAGTGATATATTTCATCATTCTCATACCAATCGCGCACAAATCCATAAATACGTTTCAGTTCGATGTACATTTCCCAGTTATCATCACCACCGCCATTACCTTTAATGTCTAATCCATATTCAAAAAAGCGGAATTCAAAAGGCATATTATTATCAGGATGCATTTCATACATCATTCTGTAAAGATAATTTATAGGGTATGGCTTTTCGTTGAAACCGGATTTATCAAACGAGTCATCCTTTAAAAATCTGCTAAGAAATATCCTTACATCTTTCTGTCCACACCAATTATTAATTTCATCCAACAACATTCCCATCTTAACCCTGTATTCGTTTACTTCATTACTATTATCTGAATGTGTTATTTCATACTTCTCTTTAGATGAATGGGTTATCTGTACTGCTCTCAATAGGTCTGCTCCATCTAACTCAGCTTTAGCGCCATTAATATTGGCAAAAATCATTTCTTCATTACCAGAAACTACATTGACTATTAATTTGGTTCTATTCAGTAAAATCTCAATATACCGTTTTCTTTGATTGGAATTCCACGTTTGTTCTTTATCCCAGGTCTGAACCATATTGGCAGCCGCTCTTATATAAAACTCATCCTTATGCTTTACATCTTCCTTGTCATTTTGCTCCCAATACTTTCTGGTAAAAATCTCATTATTCAGAAATTCTCCGGTATCTTCTCTACTGGAATATTTAAGTTTCCCTTTTAGTAAATCTGCCTTGCCAAAATATGAAAGAATAATAGCAATGGTGGTTAAACGTTGTTGTCCGTCAACAACATTATAATATTCTCCATTATCTTTATTTATGATTGTGATATGTTGCAGACAATAGAACAATTTATCATCAAGAAACTTATCGGTATCGGAGATGTAAATCTTATCAAGAAATTTCTTCAGATCTTCCAATAACAATCTGACGTTATTTTCTCCCCATTCATAGCCTCTCTGATAATCAGGTATATTATAATACACCTGTTTCAATTTTGAGTCATTGAAAATTTCACTTACACTTCTAACTAAATCTGACATAAATAATATTTTTTATTAAAATTCAATTTATACAATATTCTCCAACTCCCTCAAATACAACCTCGCACACATCTCTGCATCATCACCGGCACGATGGTGCGTCCCTTGCTCTATACCAAGCTGTTCACAAAGATAATCCAAAGAATTACATCCAAAGGAGTAAATCTTCCGTGCCATCTGCAAAGAGCATATCCAATTTAGTTCAGGAAGATGAATTCGGTAGAGTTCAGCAGAATGCAGCAAACAGCTTCTGTCGAAAGGTACATTATGTGCTACAAAAGTATCGAACTCATCCAGATAAGTCCGTTCTATTTCTTCCCATACCTGACGGAAATCAAGAGCGTGTTCTGTATCCTGTGGACGGATACCGTGTACTTTAATATTCCAATACTGATAACGGTTGTCTTCCGGACGGACCAGCCATGAACGGGTCTCTACTATTTCTCCGTGTCGTACAACACAGATTCCCACCTCACATATTGAAGCACGTTTGGAAGTAGCCGTTTCAAAGTCTATTGCTATGAAATTAATCTCTGATTTATCAGTCATTATTTAATTTTTTATAGTAAGACAATATATTCTCTGCAAACCTACATATTTCATCCTTTACCCATTGTGGCTCGATAACTTCTATCTGGTCTGTCTGTTGAAGCAATGCCTGAAGGAAATCGTATGTAGGCCGGACTGTCATTTCGAATGTAGTAGATTCATCATCAGATGCAATCTCACGTTGAGAATCATGTATAGATAAAGTAGCCAGGTATTTTCTTGCCCATCCGTATGCCTTGATTACCACACGCTCAATATCAATATCTCCGTCAGCTATAATGCCTACGCATCCTTCAAAATATTCATTTATATCAAATGACTCCGGAAGTTTAAACGTTGTATCCGTAACTTTGACATTGAGAATCCTGTCAAGAGCGTATGTCCTTATTTCCTCAGAATATACCGACCATCCTATAAGATACCAACGACGGTTATAAACCTTAAGATGGTAAGGTTCTACCCGAAACGTGCTTGCATGGGACCTACCAAAGCCTTGGTGGGTAATTTCTACCACACAATTCTGACGCATTGCCTGAAGTAATATCTGTAAATATTTACTTCCTGAAGGAATCTTCTCGAATGAGATGCGTTTCTCCAACTTTTTGTCTGCCTGAAGCTGGTTCAGTGTAGCATACGAATCTATCAGCCATGAACGAAAGGAATTCCCTTCTAATAAATCAGCATCTTCTATATAGTATCCATATCCACGTTTGGCATCGCATGATATGATTATATCAAAGATTGTCTGTACAGCATCTTTATGATTCATGAATGTTTTCCATGGTAATGGTCTGCCATCACCCAATCCACAGTCTTCCCATTTGTCACTTATTTCCTTGAATGTGATATATGGATGGCATCTGATTAAATCTACTAGCCATACATACCGACCAAATTTGTTTGCTGCCATAATTTTATTGTTTAATCTTTAAAAAATATGTATTCTATATTAAATTACAGGTAAGGCCTGAAGTATATTAATATCTGGCAAAACCGATTTTATTGTAAGGTAGATTTATTTTCTCTTCATTACAAAGCTTCTGAATGGTTTCAAAAGAAGGTGTTTTGCCATCAATAATCTCCATCATAGTATATTTGCGTACTACATTATCAATCTCACCACCGCTGAAATCATAAAGTGAAGCCAACTGCATTGCATCCTTATGATTCAGTGCCGGCATTTTATTGAGCCAGATATTGCATTTCACTTCTACCGACGGCTTGCTGAAATGAATCTTGAAAAGGAACCTTCTTTCAAAGGCTTTATCAAGATTATCGGAAAGATTGGTAGTGGCTATAAGGATTCCCTCAAGTTTTTCCATTTCTTCAAGAAGGATGTTCTGGATGGTATTTTCTGTCTGATCCACACTGTTACCCGAGGATATGTCATGACGTTTTGAAAAAATAGCATCAGCTTCATTGAAAAGTAATATTGGCTTCAGCTTGGAGCGTTTACATAATCTTCTGTATCGGTTGAATATGTCTTTTACTATTTTTTCGCTTTCGCCATACCACATACTTTTGGAAGCACTTATATCTACATGAATAATGTCACGACCGGTCTCCCGTGCCCATTGCATAACAGATTCAGTTTTTCCTGTTCCAGGATTTCCATATAGCAGTATGGAAACTCCTTTAGGTAATCCTTTTAATTCAAGTCTGTCAACCAATGATTTATAATTGACTTCTGAAAGGGTTTCACCAATTAATGAGAGTTGTTCACTTTCTCTACCCGAGAAAAAGAGTTTTTTTTCTTTTATCTCAGAAGATAAAATAAGATCTTTCCTGTCAACTTTTTCAATAAAAAGTTCTGCATCATCTTCAAAATAAAGTAGCTTGCCTTTATCAGTCAATTGTAGAACCGTGTATTCTCCGAACAGGCTGCTCATAGTAATCATTTCCACAAGATCAAGACGCTGTAATTTATGTTTCTCTTCCTTGAAAAGTTTTATATTCTCATTCCTTTCCTTAATAGGATAAAGTCTGGCTAATTCACGGCTTATATTAATTATATCGCTATTGGCACAGGCATCACAGAGCATATAGAACAATGCACGATAATCTTCTTCAGATACCAGTTCTTTTATCTTCCTGATACATGTAAGATTGGAATTATAGTTCTCCATGTTTTTTATCCTTATGGCTAATTTTGAAAGAGCCTGTTTCTTTTCTATATCATGATCACGACTATAGATATAATCTTTAACTTTACGTGCAAAAGAATATGGATTGAGTTCTGAATACTGTTGACCAAATGCACCATAATCATCTCCTAAGAACAAGTGTTTACCACAGTCTGTAAGAAAGATATCACTATTGTCTCCTGACAGTTCAATCAAATCTGCTTTTATCAATGGATGGGTACCTTCAATAAGAAGCTTACGCTCACGAAATTGCAATCCAAACACTTCATACATATCCGAAAGGGTTCTGTTTAAGGAAGAACGTCCGTCTCCATCTTGATTGAAAAAATCAAAACATACTTCATAGAAAAGGGCACGGGACTGGATGTCAGTTATAGTATTCTTCAAATCTTTAACGATTTGCATTTCATGGTTATCCTGCTCTAGTGTTTCAATAAACTGAAACAATGCTTCAGCAGTCACATCACTATCCTGAATCTGTGAATCTACAAGCTTACAGAAATCATACCTGTCAAACTCTTTGTCAAGCATTCGGGCTTTACGGTATTCCGGCTTGATATTCTCCAATATGCAATTTATAACATAATTGGTAACCATATAATCCTGGCGTGCTATACGGCACTCACTCAGGTTTGTCTGAACTATAAAACCTTTTTTCAATAATGATTTAATAACCGAGACATACTCCATGATATCCAACTGAGTACAATCAAAGTATGATGCAATATCATCAATATCACAACTTCTTCCACTGCAGCTACGATCGAATAAAGCTGTAAAAATAATTGCTTCTTCCGTATTGTATAAACCTAAAAGTTCTTTAAGACAATTCAGAGACAATACCATTTCTTTACCGCCCAATCGTTTAAGTTTACTGTTATGGAGCTTTGAAGCTACTGCCTTAATTAACTGTATCAATGTTTTTTCCATATCATTTTGTTTTATGCCACAAAATTGCATAAGTACTTATGCCAAATTTAGGTATAGATATAGAAAAAACAAATAAATTTGTTCAAAAACATAGATTTATGGCTCATTTTTACAATCCTATCAAAATATCTATTACTGCCACAACATAATTCGGATCTTCCGCATACCCAATTTCATCAAGCCAAAGCAGATAGTTTCCACCTTTATACCTGTATTGCACTTTAGTGTAATAAGCCTTTACACTTTCTGTCCAATGATTGAATTCATAGTATTTCCCTGTACGTGGATTGTTTAGTCCGAAAAGATTATGCTTATTTCGACATACCGATGAACGAAACCATCCTGTCTCCAGAATAGCTTGGGCCAATACTATTTTGGGATATAGGATTCCGTTTCTTATGATTTCTTTATAAAGGTTGGGGATGGTAAGTTCAGGAAGATGATTTTCTGATATAGTAATATCATCTGTTTTCTTTTGCAGTTCTGTTTTCAGGAATGTTTTCCTGTCACTATTCTGGCTGTTATCTTCCAATTTCTTCTGATTGTCCGGTCCGACAGTCAGGGTATCCTTTGCCATTATCTTATTCTTTTTCTCTTCTGTAACATCCTTTCCTGCACGGTTATAAGACTCTTTTTGTCTTTCTGTTTGCAGAAGTTCTGATTCTCTGCTTATCGTATAGAACTGTGCCGATACGCTTACCGGCAGTAGCATCAGAAGCAGTGAAATCAGAATAGTGTTGCGCATTTCTTTTTCAGGGGATTGCCATAAATACATTTGTGGCATTCAGGCGGTTAGAACCGCAAATATAACAGCTTAATTACAGTAATATGGAAATGCACAACAGAAATCAGTCCGATTTGTTGCCATACGAAAAACTGGCAATACTGGGTATCGACCGTGAAAAAGCGGACAGCTTACCCATGGAAGTGAAGGAGAAGCTGATGGCAGGTGAAGTGACCCCCATCATGCAGGTATCCATCAACGCAAGGAACGGCAGCATCATCACCATGCCGATGAAGCTTCAGATGACTACAGACAAGAACGGTGCTCCGGCTCTTATTGCCTATCCGGTACGTGCCGAACTGGACCGGGAACGCAACAAGATTCTCAATCTCACTCAGCAGGAGGCTGAACGCCTGGCCAGAGGTGAGGTAATACAGAAGGCTGTCAACGTAAACGGTGAAAAGACTCAGCAGTATCTGCAGCTTGATCCGGAGACGAAATCCGTCATTCACAGGCGTGTCACTGACATCAAGCTGGAGCAACGTCTGAAGGACATGGAGAAGGTGAACGACATTGAACTGGGTATGCAGCAGAAGCAGCAGGTACGGGAGGGAAAACCTGTTGAACTGAATGTGGGCGGTGAGAAGGTTTCAGTCGGCATTGACCTGAAGGAGCAGCAGGGATTCAGGCTTATCAAGGGTGACATGAAGGAATGGGAAAGGCAGCAGAAGCTCCGCTATGACGAGATTCATCCTGAATACCTCGGTCTTGTTATGACTGACAAGAACCGATGGGAATATCAGAAAGTGGTGGACAGACAGTCCATGGAGCGTGCCATTTCACTCTCTCCATCCCGAAAAGAAACAAAAGCAAACAGCCTTAAACTCTAATACTGATTCCTATGGCCAAAAAGACAGACTCAGATAATGATAACGGTATCATCCGGCAGTTCAACGAACTGAAAAAGAAGCATCCGGATGCCATGCTGCTGTTCAGACGGAACAGTTTCTATGAACTATATAAGCAGGATGCCGTCAAGGCTGCCGCAGTGCTTGCCATCGAGATTGCAGACAGGATGCTGCCTGATTACAATAAACCGGTAAAGGTTGCATCATTCCCTCAATCAGCACTTGACGTTTATCTGCCCAGACTGATACGTTCCGGAATAAGGGTTGCAATCTGTGATGCACTGGACAGTCCTTTGAAGAAGAAGGCCGGACAGGACAAGGCTGAAAATAATGACAGAACCATTAAAAACAGTATAGATATGGGAAAGAAGAAAAAGGAACAGGGTGCGCAGGAAGTTCCTGACAAAACAGTGGAGAACACTGTTGACGTAAAACCTGCAAGGGAAAAGAAGTCGAAGGCCAAAGCTGAAACTAAAGCTGAGACCAAAGCTGAGACCAAAGCTGAGACCAAAGCTGAGACCGGGACGGATAATGAAGTAAAGACCGAGAAGAAGGACGAACAGAAAACGGAGACAGCCCAGGAACGAAAGCCCCGTGAGCCGCAGATGGTGACTGCCAACGGTGAAAAGGTGACTCATGGTCATGCCTACCAGAGTACCACTAATCCTGCCGACTGGTACTTTACCGCAAAGATTGACGGACAGCAGCTCAAGCCGCAGAAGATGGATGCAGCCGACCTTGCTGCCTATCAGAACAAGGAAATGACGGTACCGCAGCTGATGGAACGCTACTATCCGACAAAACTGATGCCGAAGGTATCTGAGGAAGCCTTCCGTATGCCGATGGAGATTGCAGGACCGGACGGCTCTATAACCGTTAACAAGTTCAATGTCTATAAAGAGAAGGACGAGCAGCGTCCTGACTTTGGGAAATACAAGTTCTATGTTCAGGTTGGGGATACGAACATGTCTGCCGTGGCTTCACGCCAGGACCTGAATGCCTACTTCGACAGGGTGGCCACTCCAAACCAGCTTATAGAGAAGAACTTCGGTGAGCGTCTGCATCTGAAATCCGCATATGAGAAGTATCAGCTTCCAGAAGGTGTTGACCCCAAGGGTGTGCGTGTGGCCAAGGACAGGAACGACAACAAGTGGAAGGTGTCGGTTGACCTCGGAGAGAAGGGACAGACTTCCCGTCATGAAATCTCCTTTGATGACGGCTATTCGCTTTTCAAGACCAAGACGGCCACAAGGGAACAGATTGCTGCCAAGTACCTGAATACGGAGATAACAGGTATGCTTGCCGCCAACACCGCAAAGGTGGAGAAAACGGCTTCTATGAAAATGTAACATAATCAGAAAACTAAAATACAAGTTATATGTCAGCTAAAATGAATCATGAGGAGCTTGTGGAGCTTCTGCAAGAGGGAAAAATCGGTTTCCTCCGTTTTGTTATGGACAGTGAGAATGCAGATGATTATCTGGAGTGGTGCCGGTCACACGGTACGGACCCTTCGGATGAATCGGCCGAGTTCTATGTGGAACAGACGGACATCGAGCAGATGGACCGTCAGGTAATGGATGACAACTGCTATGGCATCTGGAACTGACTCTCAGGGAAACAGCGGACAGGCGGCCATAGACCGCTTCGCTGCAATGATGATTGAGCGTATGCAGCAGATGAAGGATACCGGATGGAAACAGGGATGGATTGGCGGCGCATCGGGTTATGCAGGACTGCCGCAGAATGTGGGTGGCCGCAACTACTCCGGTTCCAATTCCTTCTTCCTTCAGATGCATACCGCAGCCATGAACTACCAGCTTCCGGTATATCTGACCTTCAAGCAGGCACATAACCTTAAGGCTCATGTACTGAAAGGTGAAAAGGCCTTTCCGGTGGTGTACTGGGATATGATGATAAAGGACAGTCACGGCAAGAGGATAAGCACGGAGGAATACCGTGCAATGAGCAAGGAAGAGAAGAAGGATATGGATGTCATTCCTTTCATCAAGTCATTCCCGGTGTACAATGTGGCACAGACCAATCTGGCAGAAGTGCAGCCGGAGAGGATGCAGAAGCTCATGGACCGGTTCAAGGTTCCGGAACTTCGGGATACGGAAGGTATGTACACCCATGCCGCACTCGACCGTATGGTGGAGACGCAGCAGTGGCTATGTCCGATACGTGCCGACAAGCGTGAGAACGGTGCCTATTATTCTCCCTCGAAGGATATAGTGGTGCTGCCCATGAAGGCGCAGTTCAATATCGGTGATTCTCCGGAAGAAACTTACCGTGGCGGAATGGAGTATTATTCTACCATGCTCCATGAAATGACTCACTCCACCATGACACCGGAGCGTCTGAACAGGGAGATGGGCGGCAGGTTCGGTGACCCGAAATATGCCAAGGAGGAGCTGGTGGCGGAACTTACGGCTGCCATGATCAGCCATTCCATGGGCTTTGATTCCAGGATAACGGACAACTCGGCTGCCTATCTGGACTCGTGGATTGGTGTACTGAAACAGGAACCGAAGTTTATCGTATCGGTCATGGCTGACGTGAACAAGGCTTCCGACCTGATTCTTGACCATGTGGACAAACAGCGTCTGGCTCTCGGTGAGCAGCCTTATCTGGCAAAGAATGACCCGCTGGCTCCTGTCAGTGCGGACGAGGAGATGCCTTTCAAAAATGCGGCCATTGTCAAGACCCGTTCCGGAGACTATGCCATCCGTGCGTCATACGATGGCGTGGAGCTGGGACTGAAGAAGGTTTCCAGGGAAACGGCCAGGACATTCTTCCAGCTTACGGACTGGAAAGACAAGGAGGCTTTCCTGAACATGACGGCACGGAAGACATACGAACCGGAGATTACTATGATGGGCAGGAACCGGAATGCCCGTACAGGACTTGGTATATGAAATTCTGTATAACATCTTAAATCGGAAAGCATGAGTGACTACAAGGTTAATTTCAGGGAAATGAAATCCCGTGTGGGGATTGATGACATTGCATACGCCCTGGGATACCGTCTGGACAGGAAGGCCGGTGTCGGACGTTACATCGAGCTGGTACTCGGTGAAGGCGGTAACAAAAGGGATACGCTGATTGTCAGCCATCCGAACGACAAGGCGGCACAAACCTTCTTCCGGCGTGACGGTTCCAAGGGGGATGTGGTGACACTCATCCGTGAGAATCTTTCTTCCTTTACGGTATCAGGAAAGGATGAGTGGCAGAAGATAGCCAAAGTTCTGGCACGTTTCGCCAACATGCCAGAACCTGAATACAGGGAGGACAGGGAGTATGTTAAATCGGCAGGAAAATCATGCGGTGTGTTTGACGCTTCCAGATATGAGGTGAAGCCGGTTGATACCGAAAAAATACCGGGACTGTTCTTCCGGCGCGGACTGTCAAAAGCGACCGTAACGGTTCTTTCGCCCTTTATTTACCTAATAAGGGACAGGAACAACGGGAAGTTTGAAGGTTACAATATCGGATTCCCATATACTGACGGAAAGGGAAATGAAGTCAGGGGGTATGAAATCAGAGGACATGGCGGTTACAAGTCGAAGGCTGCCGGTACGGATTCGTCATCCTCGGCATGGGTGGCTGTTCCTTCGGGTATCAGTCCGGACAATGTAAGAAGCGTGTTTTTTTGTGAATCTGCATTTGATGCCATGGCCTTCTACCAGATGAACCGGATACAGATTGGGGACAGTGCGGCTCTGGTTTCACTGGGCGGCACATTTTCCGACAGGCAGATAACCGGAGTCATGGAACGCTTTCCCAATGCACGTGCCTTCGACTGTTTTGACAACGACCTGGCAGGACGAATATACGGACTGCGCATGATGACTCTGCAGGAAGGTATTCAGATGAAGATAAGCAGGACTGACGGCGGTATCCGGATTGAAGCGAAGGGAAAGGTATTCGAGCCTGACATGGAGTGTCCCCTACTGTCCCAGGTTGCCAGACAGCTGAACATCCGGTACCGTATGGGACAGTGGCTTCCTCCAAAGGCTTTCAAGGACTGGAACGACTGTCTGCTGAACAGGCCGATGGAGCCGGTGATTTCACCACACAAAGAGGAACGTGAACAGAATCTGAGCGAACAAAGGAATAAAGGACGTAAAATCTGAATGATATG
>CDYT01009231.1_pt1 | contig 167043 bp, 147 predicted proteins | sample 557541 | NCBI WGS metagenome assembly CDYT01 (sample SAMEA3182060, study PRJEB8094) | gut metagenome | biome: human; feature: gut; material: Stool; isolation source: human stools | place: Canada | collected 2013-01-15
GGACAAGGTGCTTGTAGCGGCAATGGTCGACAGGCTTACACATAAAGCCTATCTGGTAAATATGACCGGACTCTCTTATAGGCTCAAAGAAACACAAAAAATGAGACAAGATAAATGAAGATTTTAAACTTATATGTAATTTTGTAACAAGTATGGATGGAGCTCTTTTCAATTAAAATACGGTGCACTTTTCAATTAGTATCTACAGCCCTTATCCAAGCATGTGCGTACAATTGCCGTATTGGGACCCGGAGCAGACAACCTTCAGCCGGGTGATTATACTCCCAAACTTCGTCCTGGTCAGTTGAAGTCTGTTTTGACAGGTATTAAGCAGGCCGTAGGTAATCAGACGAAAATTCTCTACGAGCAGGGATGTGAATTTACCGGTTCCAATGGTGAAAACATTCCCAATGCGGTGAAAGTTGCTGCCCAGTCGGACGTAGTAGTGTTGGTTTTGGGCGATTGTTCTACCAGCGAGGCTACGACAGACGTTTATAAAACATCTGGTGAAAATCATGATTATGCAACTTTGATTCTGCCTGGCAGGCAGCAGGAACTGTTGGAAGCTGTTTGTGCAACAGGAAAGCCTGTTGTTTTAGTGCTTCAAATAGGTCGCCCTTATAACCTGACAAAAGAGTCGGAGTTATGTAAGGCTATTATTGTTAACTGGTTACCTGGGCAGGAAGGAGGGCTTGCTACGGCAGATGTACTGTTTGGTGATTACAATCCTGCCGGTCGTTTGCCAATGACTTTCCCGCGACATGTAGGACAGTTACCGCTTTATTACAACTTTAAAACTTCCGGCCGTCGTTATGAGTATTCAGATTTGGAGTATTATCCTCTTTACTATTTTGGATATGGTTTGAGTTATACCTCTTTTGAATATTCGGATTTGAAAGTGGAAGAGAGGGAGAACGGTAATATCATCGCGCACGTGAATGTGAAGAATATAGGTCATCGTGCTGGTGATGAGGTTGTTCAATTGTATGTAACAGATATGTATGCTAGTGTAAAAACACGTATTACTGAATTGAAAGACTTTACACGCGTTCATTTACGACCGGGAGAGTCCAAGAGTATTTCTTTTGAATTAACTCCTTATGAATTGTCACTACTTAATGACAACATGGACAGGGTTGTAGAGAAAGGAACATTCAAAATATTAGTTGGTGGTGTTAGTCCCCAATATATAGCTAAAGACCGTATCAAAGATAGTTTGGGATATGAGGATGCACAAAAAGGTCTATCTGTTATGTTAGAGTATAACCATGGATTTGCGGCAGACTTCGATTTGGCTTTATCCAAAGTGGAAGACAACTTGCTGGCAAAGCAGAGAACAATATGGATCTCTGTCAAGAATAATGGTACTTTAATGGATACAGGAAAGGTCGAAATGTATGTCGACGGTCGGAAAACGGGAGATAAAGTACATTATGAACTTGCTCCGGGAGAAGAAAAACTGATACCTTTTATTGTAGATAAAGACAGTAACCAATCTGTTGTATTTGCTACTAAGTATAAAGTGCTATCTATTTAGGCATATATGTGGATTTAAATGTAGTGTATTTGTGGGTTACAGGCTGAAAATAGTGATGCCTTAAGTCCAAATTAAGACCTTTATTAAGTATGTGGCTGTAAATTTGCCAGTATAAATATAAAATTATTGATTACATATGAAAAATTACCTATTTACTTTACTTGCCCTCTCATTCGTATTGGCAGGGTGTAATGGCTCGAAACAAGCTAAAACGGTTACTTTGGGACCTAATCCTTTTATTACTCACATGTATACAGCCGATCCTTCTGCTCATGTGTGGGAAGATGGACGGCTTTATGTCTATGCCTCCCATGATGTAGATCCTCCGCGGGGGTGTGATTTAATGGATCGTTACCATGTGTTTTCCACAGATGATATGGTGAATTGGACCGATCATGGAGAAATTTTGAATTCTTCGCAAGTGTCATGGGGAAGAAAGGAAGGAGGTTTTATGTGGGCACCCGATTGTGCTTATAAAGATGGAACCTATTATTATTATTTCCCCCATCCCAGTGGAACGGACTGGAACCATACTTGGAGAGTGGGAGTTGCAACCAGCAAACATCCGGCTAAGGATTTTACAGTGCATGAGGAATTTATTGAGATGATTGGCATGGAAAACGATTGTTTTGCCATGATAGATCCTTGTGTTTTCGTGGATGATGATAAACAGGCTTATTTCTATTATGGTGGTGGAGGTCGCTGTGTTGGGGCCAAAATGAAAAACAATATGATGGAACTGGCTGAGCCGTTGCGGCCGATGGAAGGTTTGAAAGATTTCCATGAAGCAGCTTGGATACATAAAAGAAACGGTATCTATTATTTGTCTTATGCTGATAATCATGCGGAAAATGGGAAAGGAGCTAACCGCCTGAATTATGCAACAAGTAATTCTCCATTGGGCCCATGGACTTATCAAGGAATTTATCTGGAGCCTACGGGTTGTGACACAAGCCATGGATCCATTGTAGAATATAAGGGAGAATGGTATGCTTTCTATCACAACAGTTCTATTTCGGGGAAAGGTAATCTACGCTCTATTTGTGTAGATAAGTTGTACTACAATCCGGATGGTACCATACAAGTGGTAGAGCAGACAAAATAGTTAGTTGGTTATCTATTATATTACAAATGAATATAAACAAAAATGTTGTTATGAAATTTATGCATTGTTTAGCTTCCGTAGTTTTAGCTTCCATGTTGGGTGCTTGCGGGGAAGTACAAAATCAAAAAATAATCGGTAGAACTCCAGTTGACTATGTAAATCCCTATATGGGAAATATCAGTCATTTGCTGGTTCCCACTTTTCCTACTATCCATTTACCGAATAGTATGCTTCGTGTTTATCCTGAACGCGCTGATTATACGACGGATCAGTTGAACGGGTTGCCTTTAATTGTGACGAGTCATCGTGGCAGTTCTGCTTTTAATTTGAGTCCTTATCAGGGGGATAGCCTTCGTCCGGTTATAGCATATAGCTATGATGATGAGAAATTGAAGCCGTATTATTATGAGGTGTTTCTTGATGATGCAGAAATTAATGTAAAATATGCACCTTCTCATCAATCTGCTCTTTATCAGGTAGAGTATGGACAACCTAATAAGCCTGCTTATATGATGATTAATTCGCAGAATGGAGCTATCAAGGCAGGTGATGGTTTTGTGAGTGGTTATCAGCAGTTGCAAAACAATACGTGTGTGTATTTGTATATTGAACCGGACATTGCACCGTTGCAAACAGGTATTTTAGTTAACGGTAAGATAGATACTTCTAAAAAAAATGCAGAAGGCCGTAACGCTTGTGCCGTTCTGCATTTTGCTGACGGAACTAAAAAGGTAAATTTGCGCTATGGTATTTCATTTATAAGTGAAGAACAGGCAAAGAAGAACCTACAACGTGAGTTACCGGACTATGATTTGCAGGCTTTGGCAGAGAAAGGTCGTCAAGTATGGAATGAAGCTTTAGGTGATATTCAGGTAGAAGGTGGTGCAGAGTCCGATAAACAGATTCTGTATACGTCACTTTATCGTGTGTTTGAACGTCCGGTTTGTATCAGTGAGGATGGACATTATTACAGTGCATTTGATGGAAAGATACATAAAGACAATGGTGAGCCTTTTTATACGGATGATTGGATTTGGGATACTTATCGTGCAGCTCATCCCTTGCGTTTGTTGATTGATGAGGAAACAGAAAAAAATGTAATTAATTCTTATTTGCTTATGGCAGAGCAGATGGGAAATATGTGGATGCCTACTTTTCCTGAGATAACAGGCGATTCCCGTCGTATGAATTCTAATCATGCGGTAGCAACTATAGCTGATGCTGCCGCTAAAGGATTGCAGTTTGATTTGAAGAAAGCCTATGAGGCTTGTCGCAAGGGGATAGAAGAAAAAACGCTGGCTCCTTGGTCAGGTGCGGCTGCTGGTTGGATAGATGATTTTTATAAGAAAAACGGATATATCCCGGCGCTTCAGGCCGGAGAAAAAGAAACAGATCCGAATGTACATCATTTTGAGAAACGTCAACCGATTGCTGTAACATTAGGTACATCTTATGACCAATGGTGTTTGTCGCGTATAGCGGATATTTTGGGAAAGAAAGAAGACATGCTTCATTATCTGAGATGTTCTTATAATTATCGTAATGTATATAATGCCGAAACTGCCTTTTTTCACCCTAAAGATAAAAATGGAAAATGGATTGAACCGTTTGATTATCGTTATTCAGGAGGTCAGGGGGCTCGTGAGTATTATGGCGAGAATAATGGCTGGGTGTATCGTTGGGATGTTCCTCATAATGTGGCTGATCTGATTGATTTAATGGGTGGTAATGAGCTGTTTATTGCTAATTTGGATCAAACTTTTCGTGAACCGCTGGGACGTGGGAAATATTCTTTTTATGCTCAGTTGCCCGACCATACAGGTAATGTAGGACAGTTCTCGATGGCTAATGAGCCCTCACTGCATATCCCTTATCTGTATAATTATGCCGGTCAACCATGGAAGGCTCAAAAACGTATTCGTCAAATGCTGAAAACTTGGTTCCGTAATGACCTGATGGGAGTTCCGGGAGATGAGGATGGTGGCGGAATGTCTGCTTTTGTCGTTTTTTCTTCTTTAGGTTTCTATCCGGTAACTCCGGGATTTCCTGCTTATAATATTGGCAGCCCGTTATTTACTGAGGCTAAAGTGACATTGAACAATGGGAAAGTATTTGAGATAGAGGCACAAAATGCATCTGATGAAAATAAATATATTCAGTCGGCAACGCTGAATGGTAAAGAGTGGAATAAGCCTTGGTTTAGTCATGATGATATAAAAGATGGAGGGAAGCTAATATTGATAATGGGTAACAGACCTAATAAGTCATGGGGTAGTGCTAATGATGCGGTACCGCCATCAGCTGAGAAATTATAAATTGGAGTAGTTGGCTGTATTATATGATTTCTATCTTCTGTGTAGATAGAACTATAAGTAACAAATAAAACATCATGAAAACACTTAAAAAGGTTCTTTTTATAGGTTTAATGGCTTTTATCGTTTGTTTAGCAAGAACGGTTCAAGCCCAAGAACTTTATAAAAATGAGAAAGCACCAATCCATGAGCGTATTATGGATCTCCTGTCGCGTTTAACAGTTGAGGAAAAGATAAGTTTGCTGCGTGCCACTTCACCGGGCATTTCTCGTTTGGATATTCCAAAATACTATCATGGCAATGAAGCGCTTCATGGGGTAGTCCGTCCTGGTAGATTTACGGTTTTCCCACAAGCTATCGGGTTGGCTGCAACCTGGAATCCTGTATTGCAAAAACAAGTGGCTACTGTTATTTCTGATGAAGCGCGTGCCCGTTGGAATGAACTGGATCAAGGACGTGAACAAAACAGTCAGTTCAGTGATTTACTCACTTTCTGGTCTCCTACGGTAAACATGGCGCGTGATCCACGTTGGGGGCGTACTCCGGAAACTTATGGTGAAGACCCTTATTTGAGTGGTATTATGGGAACTGCTTTTGTGAAAGGGTTGCAAGGAAATGACAGTCGTTATTTGAAGATTGTGTCAACTCCTAAGCATTTTGCTGCCAATAATGAAGAGCATAACCGCTTTGTATGTAATCCGCAAATATCAGAAAAGCAATTACGCGAGTACTATCTTCCGGCTTTCGAAGCATGTGTTAAGGAAGGAAAATCAGCATCTATTATGTCTGCCTATAATGCTTTGAATGATGTACCTTGTACGTTGAATGCTTGGTTGTTGACCAAAGTATTACGTGAAGATTGGGGGTTCAAAGGATATGTGGTCTCTGACTGTGGAGGCCCTGCTTTGTTGGTTAATGCTCATAAGTATGTGAAAACAAAGGAAGCTGCCGCTACTTTGTCTATAAAGGCCGGACTGGATTTAGAATGTGGTGATGATGTGTATGATGCGCCGTTATTAAATGCTTACCGACAATACATGGTTACTGATGCCGACATAGACTCGGCTGCTTATCGTGTGTTGAGGGCACGTATGCAGTTAGGACTATTTGATAGCGGGGAAAACAATCCTTATACCAAGATATCTCCCAAAGTGATAGGCTCTAAGGAACATCAAAAGGTAGCGTTAGATGCTGCTCGTGAATGTATCGTACTACTAAAAAATCAGAACAAGATGTTACCGCTTGATGCTAAGAAAATTAAATCCATTGCAGTGGTGGGCATTAATGCAGGACGCAGTGAGTTCGGTGATTATAGTGGGCTACCGGTCATTGCTCCGGTTTCTATTTTGCAGGGTATCAAGGATAGGGTAGGTGATACTGTAAAGGTTGTATATGCTCCGTGGAAATCAGCAGTAGATGGTATGGAACTCATTCAGGGAGCTAGTTTCCCTGAGGGGTTGAAAGCAGAGTATTTTGATAACACGAATTTGCAAGGTATTCCAAAAGTAAGGAAAGAGGAATGGATTAATTTTGAACCTGCTAATCAGGCACCGGATCCCTTCCTGCCCAAATCCCCTTTGTCTGTTCGCTGGACGGGTAAATTGCGTCCTACGGTTACGGGGCAATACACTTTTAGTTTTTTGTCCGATGATGGATGTCGTTTGAGTATTGATGATAAAATGTTGATTGATGCATGGCAGGGACATGCAATCCGTACAGATACGGCAACTATTTATTTAGAAGCAGGAAGAGATTATCGGTTGAAAGCTGAATATTACGATAATCGTGACTATGCTGTTGCCAAATTACAATGGAAAGTTCCGCAAATTGGTAAAAAGACTCGTTTGGATTTGTACGGTGAAGCAGGAAGAGTAGTACGTGAATGTGAGAAAGTTGTGGCTGTATTGGGCATTAATAAGGCGATAGAACGTGAAGGACAGGACAGATCTGACATTCAACTTCCAGCAGATCAGCGGGAGTTTTTGAAGGAAATCTATAAGGTAAATCCTAATATTGTAGTTGTATTGGTTGCTGGTAGTTCATTATCAATTAATTGGATGGATGAACATATACCTGCTATCATCAATGCATGGTATCCTGGTGAGAGTGGAGGGAAGGCGGTAGCAGAAGTTCTCTTTGGCGATTATAATCCGGGTGGTCGTTTGCCGTTGACTTATTATAGAAGTTTAGATGAGCTTCCTCCATTTGATGATTATGATATTACTAAAGGGCGCACTTATCAGTACTTTAAGGGTAACGTACTTTATCCTTTCGGTTACGGGTTGAGTTATACCTCATTTAAATATTCCGATTTGCAAGTAACCGATGGCAACCAAGAAGTAAATGTTTCATTTTGTCTAAAGAATGTGGGAAAATATGCTGGTGATGAGGTTGCGCAGATTTATGTGAAACTTCCGGAAAGAGATAAGATAATGCCTATAAAGGAACTTAAAGGCTTTGAGCGTATCTCGCTGAAAAGAGGGGAAAGTCGCAAAGTGACCATTCGATTAAAGAAAGATCTGCTTCGTTATTGGGATGAAGAGAAAGAATGCTTTGTACACCCTTCTGGAGACTATACTATTATGATAGGTGCTTCTTCTGCTGATATTCGTCTACAAAAGGTTTCTTCTATAACTCAAAAGTCTGGCAATTAGATCTTTCATACGAAGCTGATAAAAAATCCCGTCCTGCTTTCACAAGTAAGACGGGAAAACGACAAAATTTATAATAGCCTCTTTAAGAGGACTATACAAGTATATAAAGAAAATAAAATCATACTATGAGGAAACTAAAAAAGCCCTCGACTTGTTAATATAGAAACCACTCATGCACTAACAATAAATGCGATAAACGCATCGTCGAGGGCTTAATGCCTTTCCGTTGCATATATCGCATTTATTATCATACATAAGTGGTAGTGCAAAAGTAATAATTATTTTTGATAATAGAAGCCTTTTTCTATTTTTTACTTGTAATATTCGAATATAATATATTTTCTGATTGATTATTTGCACAAAACATTTGGTAAATCCAAAAACTTCCTCTACTTTTGCGCCCCGAAAAGGAGAGGTGCTCGAGTGGTTGAAGAGGCACGCCTGGAAAGCGTGTATACCCCAAAAGGGTATCCGGGGTTCGAATCCCCGTCTCTCCGCAAAACACTAAAGATAAATGGTGGAAAAACTAAGACAAGTCCCGTAAGATCAAGGTTTTACGGGACTTCTTTCGTTTTGTCGGCAGACAAGCAAAAGACAAGAAAATGCCCCGTTTGGACAAAGTAGTGTTACTAAATCGTTACTGAAAATCGGGCGGAATAAAATAAATTGTTGCTTTTCTTGCTGCTAATAGGGAAAGAAAAAAGACTGATATTCAGTGCTCTAAATATCAGTCTTTGAAAGAGCCGCTAGCCAGACTTGAACTGGCGACCTACGCGTTACGAATGCGTTGCTCTACCAACTGAGCTATAGCGGCGATCGTTTTTGTTTACGGGGTGCAAAGGTACATCTTTATTTGAATTTGCAAAAAGAATTGCTTGATTTTTTAGAAATATTTCCGGAAGTTATTTGGGGAATGGGTTATAAAACTATTGTTTTTAATCAAAGTAGCATGTAGCTTTTTTATATTTTTGCAAGCAAACAGGGAACGCAGTGGAAGGTAAAAAGATGTGACTTAAAATATGTATTTATAGGAAGTGGCTTGTTCGATAAGTAATAGTAGCGAAGGGCTTTCTGCTATATTGAGATAGGGAATTAATTCTTTTTCCGAAACTTCGGAATGAAATAAATGTATATTATGAAAATAAAGTATTACCTTTGCCCCCAATTTAAAAACATTACTAGATTACTAAAGGATTAATCAAAAATCTTACTTATGCGCAGATTTATACTATTATGTTTGTTGATGTTCACAGTATCAAGCGTAGTATTTGCTCAACGAATGACGGATGAACAAGTTATTCAGTATGTGCAGGAAGCTCAACAGGCGGGGAAGTCTCAACAACAGATGTCGATTGAACTGATGAAGAGAGGGGTCACAAAGGAGCAAATTCAAAGAATACAATCTGAGTATTCGGGAAAAGCAAATGTAACGACCGGAACCGGAGGAGAAAAAGCAGCAGATTCACGTTTACGTACCCCAAAGAAATACGAGAATAAAAATAAGAACATTTCTCAAGAAAATTCCACTTTAGAAAATTCCAACTCTAAAAAACAAACCATAAAAGGGTTGCGTGCTAAAAACGATCAACAGCGTGATGAAAAAGAGATGGAGCAGGAATTCGGTTGGGATGGCAATGAACAGACAGACTATTTAGAATATGACAACTTCCTTGGTAAAGAGAAGAAAGAAAAAAAGGAGGATCCTACCCAACAAATTTTCGGACATAATATTTTTGATAATGAGAATCTGACCTTTGAACCCAATATAAATGTTGCAACCCCCAACAATTACCGTCTGGGTGCAGGTGATGAGGTTATCATAGATGTTTGGGGTGTTTCTCAAAAGACCATTAGGGAAATTATCTCACCCGAAGGCACTGTGCAAATTGAAAACTTAGGTCCGGTTTATTTGAGTGGGAAAACAGTCAAAGAGGCTAATAACTATTTGAAAAACGAGTTTGCCAAGATATATGCCGGTGTTACGGGTGAAACTCCTAATACTCAGATTAAATTGACTTTGGGTGAGATTCGTTCTATTCAAGTGAATGTAATGGGTGAAGTTGTTGTGCCGGGCACTTACACCCTTTCTTCATTCGCATCTGTTTTTCATGCGTTGTATTGGGCAGGTGGCGTAAATAAGATAGGTAGTCTCCGTAGCATAAAAGTTATACGCGACGGGGAGACGGTTGCTGATGTGGATATCTATGATTTTATCATGGAAGGCCGATTGAAAGATGACATTCGCTTGCAGGATGGTGATGTGATTCTGGTTAATCCTTATCAAACTTTGGTACAGATATTGGGCAAGGTGAAACGTCCTATGTACTATGAGATGAAGCCGACTGAAACCATTGCAACTTTGCTTAAATATGCCGGTGGGTTTACCGGTGATGCTTATAAAAAAGCAATACGTCTTGTACGTAAGAGCGGTCGTGAACATCAGATATTCAATATTGATGAAATGGATTATTCCGTATTTCGTGTAGAGGATGGAGATGTTCTTACGGTGGATTCAGTTCTTGACCGTTTTGAAAACCGAGTGGAGGTACGCGGTGCCGTTTATCGCGAAGGGTTGTATCAGTTGAGTGGAGAAGTGAACACTGTGAAACAATTGATAAAGAAAGCCGAAGGTGTGCGTGGTGATGCATTTTTGAATCGTGCTGTGATCAGTCGTGAGTATGATGACTTGACTCGGGAAATGATTGCGATAGACTTGAAAGGCTTGTTGAATGGCGTTGTTGCAGATATTCCTTTGCAGAAGAATGATATATTGTTTATCCCCAGTGTTCAGGATTTGAGGGAAGAAACCACAGTTGCTATTCATGGTGAGGTTGCTGATCCGGGTACTTATTTATATGCGGACAAGATGACGGTAGAAGATTTGATTCTACAAGCAGGTGGTCTGTTGGAGGCTGCTGCTACAACCAGGGTTGAAGTGTCCCGTCGTGTGAAAGACCCCAAGAGCACTGTTTTCAGTGGGACAATCGGTCAGAACTTCTCATTCGACTTAAAAGACGGCTTGCTGGTGGGGGAAGGTAGCGGTTCGTTCCATCTTGAGCCGTTTGATGAAGTGTATATCCGTAAAAGTCCGGCTTACCATCGTCAACAGACTGTGACAGTGGCAGGGGAAGTGCTTTTTAGTGGGAATTATGCATTGTCCAAGAAAAATGAGCGTTTGAGTGACTTGATCACTAAAGCCGGAGGTATATCATCGGATGCATATGCCAAGGGGGCTCGTTTGCTGCGTAAGATGAGTGAAGAAGAGTTGCGTCGTAAAGAAGATGTGCTGCGTATGGCGCAAATGACTTCCGGAGGTGACTCTATTTCTGTTAAGAAGTTGGATTTGTCCGATACCTATTCGGTTGGTATCAATTTGGAGAAAGCCTTGCAGAATCCGGGTTCGGATTATGACATGGTGTTGCGTGAGGGCGATATGCTTTATGTTCCCGAATACGTAAGTACAGTCAAGATCAGTGGTGCTGTGATGTATCCTAATACGGTGCTTTATAAAGCCGGGGAAGGCTGGAAGTACTATGTCAACCAGGCCGGTGGATTTGGTAATGATGCCAGAAAGCGGAGAGCTTATGTTGTTCATATGAATGGTACGGTATCCCGTTTGAAATCAGGTGGAGCAAAGGAAATTGAACCGGGATGTGAGATCATTGTTCCGAGCAAAGACCCCAAGAAGAAGATGAGTCCTGCTGAAATTATCGGTATGGGTACGTCTGCAGCTTCTTTGGCAACTATGATTGCTACTTTGGTTAACCTCTTTAAGTAATAGAGAATTATGAGCGAAGAAAATATACAGAAGACAACACAGCAGCAGCCGGAAGAGCAAGAGATTGATTTGATTGAGCTTGCTCAGAAAGTGTGGGCGGAGCGTAAATTGGTTTTCAAGGCATGCGGTATTGCCGCCCTTATCGGATTAGTGGTTGCGTTCAGTATTCCTAAAGAGTACTCTACTAAAGTGACATTGGCGCCTGAAAGCGCTGGTAAGACCTCTGCGGGAGGTATGGGAGCATTGGCGGCCATGGCCGGGATTAATTTGGGTGGAGCTTCGGCCGGAGAGGATGCGTTGTCGCCCGAGTTATATCCTGATATTGTTAAGTCAACACCTTTCCTGTTGGAGCTGTTTGATGTAAAGGTTAAGGATCAGAAAGGCAAAGTAGATACAACCTTATATGCTTATTTGGACAAGTACCAGCGTTCGTCTTGGATGGGGGCTGTGGTCTCTGCTCCATTCAAGGCTTTGGGGTGGACACTCTCTTTGTTCAAGGATAAGCCGGAGAAGAGAGAAGGTAAAATTGATCCGTTCCACCTGACGGTAGATGAAACAAGGGTGGCTGAGGCATTGAGCAAGCGCATCTTGGTTACCATTGATAAAAAAACAGGCGTTACCACTTTAGAGGTAACTATGCAAGACCCTTTGATTTCAGCTTCGTTGACAGATACGGTCATGCATTGTTTGCAGAACTATATCACAGACTATCGTACCAATAAAGCCCGTCATGATTTAGCCTTCACGGAAAAACTTTATAAAGAAGCAAAGGCCGATTATGAGGAAGCTCAAAAAAAATATGCTACTTTTGCAGATGCTAACCAAAACATTATTCTGTTGAGCTATCGTGCTGAGCAGGAACGTTTGAAGAACGAGATGGAGTTGGCGTATACCGTTTATACACAGGTTTCCGGGCAGTTGCAGATGGCGAGAGCCAAGGTTCAGGAAATCACTCCGGTATATACGGTTGTGCAGCCGGCCACAGTGCCATTGCGTGCTGCTAAACCGAATAAGATTATGATCCTTATCGGATTTGTATTCTTGGCGGGAGTAGGATGTGTTGGTTGGATACTATTTGTGAAAGATTTATTTAAGGAATGGAGAAAAGCAAGCAAAGCAATATGATAGCTAATAATGATATGAATCGTTGGTGTGCCCTGTATACGGCACCGAGGTCGGAACGTAAATTGATGCAACGTTTGAATGAAGCAGGTTATGCTGCATTTTGTCCTATGCAAATCGTATTCAGGAAATGGAATGGCAAGACAAAGGAGGTATTCACTCCATTGTTTCCCGGTTTCCTTTTTGTAGAAGAAACAGCTGATGTGGCATCTTTTGTCGCATCGCAGAATGTGGCTCTTTTGGTAGATGCGGAAGGTAAGCGTTTGTCTGTTTGTGCTGAAAAGGCAGAGTTGGCTGCAGAATTCGCACATTTATTGAAATAATTATTATATAAACGCCTTTCTATCTTTCAGGCGTATCATACACACAGATTGCATGTATTTGAAAATAGTGAATACATGCAATCTGTGTATTTAGCACTCAAACATCCGGCTTCGTGCCAGCATGCAGGCGCCTACAACGCCGGCTTTATCTTTGAGTTTGGAGACTGTGATAACTGTATCCTGATTTACCAGATTCAGAGAATATTTTTTTATCGCAGTTTTTATCGGTTGTGTGATATAGTCCTCTGTCAGTGACAATGTTCCTCCGATGATTACTAATTCCGGATTCAATATATTGATTAATCCGGCGATTTGCTTACCTAATTTCTGTCCGATTTCTTCTACGATTTCGATGCACAATAAATCCTCTTTGTTGACGGCTTCGATAATTTCATCCAGTGTGAGTGAGCAGTTTTGGGAGTCGATGCGGTCGGAGAGGATAGAGCTTTCTCCTTTTCTTACGCGTTCCAGTAATATGCGGTATAAGGCAGAGCCTGACGCTTCGGTTTCAAGGCATCCTTTTTTCCCGCAGTGGCAGAGGATTTCATTGTCAAAGACGTTGATGTGTCCGAATTCTCCGGAGAATCCCGATTTGCCGGTATATACTTTGCCGTCAATGATGATACCTATGCCCAGTCCCCAACTGACATTAACGAAGATGATATTCTTTTCCCCTTTGACACACCCTTGCAAATACTCGCCGTATGTCATTGCGCGGGTGTCATTATCGATACAAACCTGATAACCGATTTTTTCCGTCAATACCTCTGCCAGCGGACGTTCGGAGAAATTGAATTGGCTGAAGCTGTATCCGGATTCGGGGTTGACACGTCCTGATATATTAATGTTGATATTCAGTATTTTGTCGGTGTTGACTTTCGCTTTTTTTATGAAAGAGCTGATGAGTCTGCATAGTTCCTCCTTTGCTTCCGGAGTATTCTCAAACTTATACGGAATATTCATTTTCAATTCCATCATGTCCCCCTTGAAGTTGATCAGGCCGATATTGACAGCAAATCTTTTAATGTCTACCCCGATAAAGTATCCGGATTCCGGATTCAGGCCATACAGGCTGGGGTGTCTTCCGCCGCTTGTCTCCAGTTTACCATAATCGTTGATATAGCCGTCTTCGTACATTTCACCGATGAATTTGGTAACTGTGGGGATGCTTAGATCTAATTCTTTGGATAAGTCGGTTATCGTTGAACTACCATTATATATATAATGTGTAATGATTCTCTTTTTTATAAGAGCATTCTTACTTCCCAGTTCAATCTCTTTCAAAAGTTGTTGTTTCATTATGCTTTCTCTTAATAGGACCATTACAAAGATACAAATTTTATCTATATCTTATTACTATAATAAAATAATTTATTAATTATAGCTTAGATAATAAATTATTTAATATATTTGCTGCCGATATTACTATGTATAACATTTAATCTTGAAAACATGATTGTATCAAACTTGCAAAACAGTGGTAGGATAGAAAGTCTCCATCCTCAGTTTAAGCCTCTTTTTGACTATGTGAAGACACATGATTTGCTCCATGCCGAGTTGGGACGTATTGATATAGACGGAGACGATTTGTTTATAATGAACATCAATCCCGAATGTGTTCCACAGGATAAGCAAGTGCTTGAGGTTCACCGTATTTATATTGATGTGCACATCCTTTTGGAAGGAACGGAGAGAATTGGTTGGAAGGCTATTGAAGACGTAAAACAGGAAATCAAGCCTTACGATAAAGAAGGCGATTGCGCTTTGTATGCCGATCCCTCTACCACATGGGTGGATTTGCTTCCCGGTCAGTTTATGATTGTGTATCCGGAAGACCCTCATGCACCGGTTGTCGGAGCCGGAAATATTCGTAAACTCATTGCAAAAGTAAAAATCTGATTTTTTAAAATTACCCGGCATTATATTTTTGTGATTTTAATTATATTCGCGTATTTAATAAAATAATTTATTAAATATTTTGCATATAATAAAATAGTTAATATATTTGCGAAGTATCAATATCATTATTCTAATTATTATGAAAAACAAAAATGTATATCCTTGGATTGTAGTAGCGTTGCTTTGGGTGGTGGCTTTGCTTAATTATATGGATCGTCAGATGCTCTCTACTATGCAGGAAGCGATGAAGGTTGATATAGTGGAGCTGAATAAGGCGGAAGCATTTGGTGCGTTGATGGCTGTTTTCTTGTGGATTTACGGTTTTATGAGTCCTATTGCCGGTATGATTGCCGATCGTGTTAACCGTAAATGGTTGGTTGTAGGCAGTCTTTTTGTTTGGTCGGGCGTGACGTATTTGATGGGATATGCTGATAATTTTCATGAGTTGTATTGGCTGCGTGCGGTGATGGGGGTGAGTGAAGCGCTTTATATTCCTTCCGCCTTGTCGCTGATTGCCGACTGGCATCAGGGCAAGTCGCGTTCGTTGGCTATTGGAGTGCACATGACGGGGCTGTACGTGGGGCAGGCCATCGGCGGTTTTGGCGCCACTGTTGCTGCAATTTTTTCTTGGCACACCACTTTCCACTGGTTTGGTATCGTAGGAATGATATATTCTGTGGTTCTGATATTTTTGTTGAGGGAGAACCCCGATCGTATGATTGCGGAACAGCCGTCTTCTGTGGCGGGCAAAGAGAAGAAGCCGTCGCTGTTTGGCGGGTTGAGCATGTTGTTCTCTACTTGGGCATTCTGGATTATCCTCTTTTATTTTGCGGCGCCCAGTCTTCCGGGATGGGCCACAAAGAACTGGCTTCCCACTCTTTTCTCTGAAAGTCTGGGTATTCCGATGGCGGAAGCAGGGCCTATATCTACCATAACAATTGCCTTTTCTTCTTTCGTGGGCGTGATTCTTGGCGGAATCCTGTCCGACCGTTGGGTGCAGAAAAATATTCGCGGGCGTGTCTATACGGGAGCCATTGGGTTGGGGCTCACAGTTCCGGCATTGATGCTGCTGGGATTTGGAAGCAGCTTCGTGGCTGTCATTGGAGCAGGGTTGTTGTTCGGAATAGGTTTTGGGATATTCGATGCTAACAATATGCCTATTCTTTGTCAGTTTGTGTCGGCCAAACATCGTGGAACCGCTTACGGTATAATGAATATGACAGGGGTGTTTGCCGGTGCTGCCGTCACCCAACTATTGGGTAAGTGGACCGATGGCGGCAGTCTTGGTGAAGGGTTTGCGATGCTGAGCATTATCGTGCTCATTGCTTTGGCTCTTCAACTCTACTTTCTCCGTCCTAAAACGGACAATATGGAATAAACTTAAAATAAACTTATAACAATCTAATAAAGAGAATTATGGAAAAAATTATCGGATTAATTGATGCCCCTTTCACCCCGTTCTATGAAAATGGCGAAGTGAATTACGAGCCGATTGAGGCGTATGCAAAGATGTTACAGAAGAATGGTCTTCAAGGTGTGTTCATCAACGGTTCTTCCGGAGAGGGCTATATGCTCACCGAAGAAGAGCGCATGAAGCTGGCGGAACGCTGGGTGTCGGTGGCTCCCAAGGGCTTTAAGGTGATTGTGCATGTGGGCAGTTGCTGTGTAAAGGCAAGCCGTATGCTTGCTGAGCATGCTCAGAAGATCGGAGCATGGGGCATTGGCGCTATGGCTCCTCCTTTCCCGAAGATCGGCCGCATCGAAGAGTTGGTGAAGTATATCGAGGAAATTGCTGCCGGTGCCCCTTCTCTGCCTTTCTATTATTATCATATTCCGGCATTCAATGGCGCTTTCCTTTCTATGGTGGGTTTGCTGGAAGCTGTTGACGGCCGGGTGCCTAACTTCGCCGGAATCAAATACACTTTCGAGAGCCTGTACGAGTACAACCAGTGCCGTTTGTACAAGGACGGCAAGTATGACATGCTTCATGGGCAAGACGAAACAATTCTTCCTTGTCTTGCTATGGGAGGTGCACAGGGCGGTATCGGCGGCACTACCAACTATAACGGTAAAGAACTTGTGGGTATTATCGAGGCTTGGAAAGCCGGTGATCTTGCATTGGCACGCGAACGTCAGAATTTCTCTCAGGAGGTCATTAACGTAATCTGTCATTTCCGCGGCAACATTGTGGGGGGTAAACGTATAATGAAGCTCATCGGGCTTGACTTGGGCAAGAACCGCACTCCTTTCCAGAATATGACTGACGAGGAAGAACAGCGTATGAAAGCCGAACTTGAAGCGATTGATTTTTTTAGCCGTTGCAATAAATTCTAAATTCAGTAAAAGATGAATGTGACAGATTATTTACAAACTTGGGCAGCATCCTATAAAGAGGACTTTGTGAATAATATCATGCCGTTCTGGATGCGATACGGTCTCGATCATAAAAATGGAGGGGTCTATACCTGCCTTGATCGTGACGGTCGTTTGATGGACACCACTAAATCCGTATGGTTTCAAGGGCGTTTCGGTTTTATAGCTGCTTATGCTTATAATCAGATAGAGCAGAATCCCGATTGGCTGGCGGCTTCCAGAAGTTGTATAGACTTTATGGAGAAGCATTGTTTTGACAAAGATGGCCGTATGTTTTTCGAGGTGACCGAAGAAGGATTGCCGCTTCGCAAACGTCGTTACGTGTTCTCTGAGTGTTTTGCAGCTATTGCGATGTCGGAATATGCTCTTGCCTCAGGTGATAGGACTTATGCGGAAAAGGCATTGGATCTTTTTAAGAGAATATTGAGAAATCTTGCCACCCCCGGTTTGTTGGAACCCAAATACCTGCCTACATTGCAGGCCCGCGGGCATTCCATAACCATGATTCTCATCAATACAGCTTCCCGTATTCGGGCAGCCATTTCCGATCCGATACTCGACACTCAAATCAATGAATCCATTGCTGCTATCCGTCGCTATTTTATGCATCCCGAATTTAAGGCATTGCTCGAAATGGTAGGGCCTGACGGAGAACTCATTGACACTTGCAACGGTCGTATCATCAATCCGGGACATTGCATAGAAACAGCGTGGTTTATTCTCGAAGAAGCCAAACACCGACATTGGGATAAGGATCTGGTTCAGATGGGAATCCGGATTCTCGAATGGTCTTGGGAATGGGGATGGGATAAGGAATATGGCGGTATCATCAACTTCCGCGATTGCCGTAATTTCCCCGTACAAGACTATTCTCAAGATATGAAGTTCTGGTGGCCGCAGACGGAAGCCATTATTGCTACTCTTTACGCTTATCAAGCTACTTGTGACGAAAAATACCTTGATATGCACCGACAGATTAGTGACTGGACTTATGCTCATTTCCCCGACAAAGAATATGGCGAATGGTATGGCTATCTTCATCGTGACGGTACGGTGGCACAGCCGGCTAAGGGCAATATATTCAAGGGGCCTTTCCACATTCCGCGCATGATGATACGTAGTTATACCTTATGTAAGGAAATACTTTAGTTAATCTTAATTACCTATTTATAATTCAAATTTTAATTCTATGAAGCAGTATCTATTGACACTATTTTGTTTGTGTGTATCTATGATAGCACTGGCACAGCAAAAGACGATTACCGGAACGGTGATCGATGCCAACAATGAACCCGTAATTGGAGCCTCTGTTTTAGAAAAAGGGACTTCCAATGGTACTATTACGAATCTTGATGGAGAATACTCCTTATCTGTATCTGCTGGAGCAACTTTGGTTTTTAGCTATATTGGTTATAAAACACAAGAAGTATCAATTGGCAATAAAACAACAATAAAAATTACTCTGGTTGAAGATTCCGAGCAATTGGACGAAGTAGTAGTCGTTGGCTATGGTGTACAGAAAAAATCAAGTATGACTGCGTCAGTAGCTTCTGTTTCAGCGAAAGAAATTAATAAGTTAGTTACTTCTAATGTAACTTCGGCTCTCCAAGGACGTACGCCGGGCGTTGAAGTTTTGCAGAATGGTGGTGAAGCAGGTGCAGATGTTAGTATATTGATACGTGGTGCGGGTACTTTTGGCTCTACTGAACCTCTGTATATAATAGATGGTGCAGTAAGTAACAACGGTATTAATTCACTGAATCCTAATGATATTTCATCTATTGAAATATTGAAAGATGCTTCCGCTGCTGCTATATATGGATCGCGTGCATCTAATGGTGTTGTGTTGGTTACTACAAAAAGTGGGAAGAGTGGTAAAACTGTTGTAGAAATCAATGGTTCTTTTTCCTACCAAACTCCTACAAAGATGCTGGATTTTATGAATGCTGAACAATGGAGAACTTTTGCCAATCAGGTAGCTGATAACAGCCCAGCTTTTGATCGTGCTCCGCAGAATGTGAATCCTACCAATCCGAATCTAAGTACAGATTGGCAAGATTTATATTATCAAAATGCTGCAATGTGGAACTTGAGTGCGGCTATCTCTGGAGGTGGTGAAAACTCAACGTTTAGCACGAGTATCGGTTACGCTAATCAAGATGGTATTATCATCCAGTCTAATTATGAAAAATATAATGCACGTGTTAATGGTACTTATAAAAAAGGACGTTTCACAATAACGGAAAACCTTTCTATTGCGCATACCAGTAAACAATCACCTCCGGCAGGACGTAGCATTATGTTACCTACAATTCCTGTAAAAGACGAATTGGGACGTTATGTCTCTACACCTCTTTTGGATGGTTATTCAATTACCCAGTCGGATATTACCAATCCGTTGGCTTCTATTTATGCTCGTGATAATTATACGAAAAAAACAGATATAACTGGAAGTTTGAGTATCGGGGTAGATATTTGGAAAGGAATCAAGTATAAATTGAATTTAGCCGGAAGTTATTTGAACACTCATGGATATACACATACTCCGGCTTTTGCTTCCTATTGGGATGAAAATGGAACTCCTAATTCTAATTTTAGCCAGCCCTATACTTCTTTGTCAGAATCAAGAGGAGAAAGTTTCAATTATACAATTGATAATTTGCTAACCTATAATGGAACATTTGGCGGTCATACTTTTGACGTACTTTTAGGTACCAGCTGGATGCGGGAATTTTACCGTACTATGTCTATTGATAGCGGTGTGAGCGATTTGGGTGCTCCTGCTGTAACGACTTATAATGGTGCAGGTACAGTTGGTTCCAATGAATTGAATTCTGCCCTACTTTCTTTCTTTGCTCGTTTGAATTATGATTATAAAAATCGTTATTTACTGTCATTGAGTATTCGTAGTGATGAATCTTCAAAGTTTGCTAAAGGTAATAGAGTTGGTTACTTCCCTTCTGTATCAGTAGGTTGGAATATTCATCAAGAAGAGTTTTTTAAAGTACCCTGGATGTCAAAGTTGAAAATTCGTGGTAGTTATGGTGAATTGGGAGCTAACTTTATAGACCCTTATTCTTTCCTGTCATTGGCTTACGGACCTGTTCCAACAATCTTTAATAACAAGCGTCAGTATGGGTATGTAACCCGTTTAGCTCAAACCAACCTAACATGGGAGACGGCTGTTTCATCGAATATTGCTATTGAAATGGGATTTTTGGATAATGCCTTGAATTTTACGGCAGAATATTTTATGAGACGTAATAATGACTTGTTGGCTCCATTGGAATCTCTTCCTTCTTCAGGACAAACAATTATTATTAATGATGGTGATCTTCCTTATTATAACACTGCATCTGTGGAAAATAAAGGCTGGGAGTTTACTTTGGGTTATCGCAAGGCATGGGACAAATGGAGTGTAGATGTACAGGGAAATATCTCTTTCTTGGATAACAAAGTACGTAAATTAGGAGAAGGAGTACAACCTATTCGTGGAAATTTGATGAGTTCTAAGTTTGCAGATCGCCCCACTATTACAAAAGAAGGATTGCCTATTGGATCTTTCTATGGATATAAAGTAGTTGGACTTAGCGATAAGGGTGATTTCTTGTTTGAAAGTGCTGATGGTAAAGGTAAACCTGCTGGTGAAGTCAGTGAAACAGATAAACAGGTGCTTGGAAATCCTACTCCGGACTTTACTTATGGGTTGAATGTAAATGTTGGCTATAAGAATTGGGATTTGACAGCTTTCTTCCAAGGCACGCAGGGGAATGATATATTTGCTGCTGCTAAGTATCAAATTTACTTCAACTATGATAATAATACATTGGTAAATGCCATGAATTCATGGACGCCTTCTAATACGAACACTTCTTTACCAATAGCAAAGACTGACAATTTTAATGGTGGTAATTCTTTGCCGAGCAGCTTCTACATTGAGGATGGTTCTTATTTCCGTTGCAAGAATTTGCAAATAGGTTATACTTTTGATAAAAAACTTTTGAAGAAAACAGGTTTTATTGAGTCTGCACGTTTATTTGCAGGTGTTCAGAATCTGTTTACTATCACTAACTACTCTTTGTATGATCCGGAAGTTAGTAGCAATACTCTTTTTGATAGAGGCATAGATGGTCTATATCAAGATGCTCCAAAGGTAAATGCAAGAGTTTACAATTTTGGCTTTAATTTAACCTTCTAAAAAGTTATAATATGAGAAAATATAATAAACTGATTATTTGGGCATTGGCAGTAATAGGAGTGTCATTAAGTTCATGTGATGATATTTTTGAGAAGCTTGCAGTTAATCCGAATCAACAGGATGTGAGTTCTTTCTATAATACACCGGAGAATATAAACAAGGGTGTAGTGGGAATTTATTCTTATATAACAACTCCTCGTGCTATGGGCGTTTCAGCTACTCGTCTTATGGCTAATCGTGGAGATGAAAGTAGCGATCGTACAGATTATGGAGTTCCCGGGCAATATAATGCTTCATTGACTTCTTCTTGGTACACGATTGTCCAGCCCTATCAGTTGTTTTATACGGCAGCTTCACAAGCATGTCAAATGATTGAAGTAATTCCGGACGTGGAGTTTTCTAATGAAAAGTTGAAAAATGCCTATTTAGGTGAAGCCTATTTTCTGCGGGCTTTCTCTCATTGGTTCCTGTTCTTGAATTTCCGTAATATTCCTCTGATGGAGCATTTTCCCAAATCCTCTAAAGATTATAAGCCGCAATCGGCTCCGGAAGATACATGGGATTTTATTATCTCCGATTTGAAAAAAGCAAAAGAACTGTTGCCTAAGAAAGGCTTTTGGACCGGTGATAATATAGGGCGCGTAACGAGTGCTGCTGCTACAGCTTTGTTAGGTAAGGCTTATCTGTATCGTAGCGGAATAGAAAAATATTATGGAAACTCGTCAACTACTTATTATGATGAAGCTGCTGCCTGCTTTGACGAAATAATCAAGGGTGATCATGGTGATTATAAATTGATGGCGAATTACAATGACAACTTTAGAGTAGCTACTGAGAATAACGATGAATCTATCTTAGAGTTTCAATTTTTGGGAGATGCAGTTAATACAGGGTTCAATCCGGGTATGCCTGAAAGTGGTGTATGGAGAGATCCGCGCGGCAATCAACCTCCTTCATTGATCTCCAATAATGCCCACGTTATCCATCAATGGGTGTATGATACTTTTGTTGCTTCTAAAGATAAGAATGGAAAAACCGATTCACGCATGTTTGGGACTTTGATCTTTGATGACACCGCTGCTGAAATCCATGCAAAGCAAGGTGATAAGGTTACTGTTTTTGACGGAAGATCATTTAATGACTATTACTATGCAGAGAAGGGTGGGGTAGTGACTAAAGGCTTTGCCATTGTTAGTAGTCAAGCAGGTAATTATAAGTCAGCTTGCCGTAAGAATATTGATTGGACTCTTCCAAGTAAAAATCCCGGTAATAATATGTGGATTGGCAATCTTCGTGCCAATGGTTTGAATTATACGTATATCCGTTATGCAGATGTATTGTTGATGTATGCAGAAGCTGTTGTTTCTGGTGGAAAACAAGGTAAACTTACAGCTTTGGAAGCAGTGAATGAAGTTCGTGCTCGTCCAAGTGTGAACATGCCTGCATTAGCGTCTGTGGATATGGCGGCCATCGAACATGAACGCATCTTGGAACTTACTCAAGAAGGACACCGTTTCTATGATCTTCTCAGATGGGGGAAAGTTGCCGAACGATTTGCGGAATTGGATGCTATTGATCCTAATTTTAAGCAGTATAACACATCTGCTTATTTGGGATTCCAAAAAGGACGTGACGAATGGTTACCTATTCCTATTGATGAAGTAGAAGGCAATCCGTATATTACGGAGAATAATCCGGGTTGGAATTAAATTTATGAATGAAAGAGGGGAAACCCTCTTTCACTTACTTATTTATTTAATATAATGATTTTTATGCGAAAAACTTTATTGAGCTTACTTTTTTGGGGAGGAGCAACTTTGACATTTGCCCAAACTTTACATAATGGTATTACACTTCCTGAACAGTGGCCGCCTCGGCGTCCGGCGCCGACTGTCCGTAAAGAGATGCCGGTGCCATATTTGGATAGTAAACCGACAGTGATTCCGATCAACACAGGGCGTCAGCTATTTGTTGATAACTTCTTGGTTAAAGAAACAAACTTGGAAAGTGTATATCATACTCCTAATTACTATGCCGGAAACCCTGTATTGGAACCGGATAAAGAATGGGAAAAAACGATTCAAGGTGCTTTATATGCCGCTCCGTTCAGTGACGGTATTTGGTATGATGATAAAGATGGAAAATATAAGATGTGGTATCTGGCCGGTGCAGGGTCTATTCATAAAGATGAAAAGCAGACTTTCTATACCTGCTATGCGGAGTCAACAGATGGGAAACATTGGGAAAAGGTGAATCAGGATATAGTTCCCGGAACAAATATTGTGGATACTTGTAATCGTGATGCTGCCACAGTATGGTTGGATCGTGAGGAAAAAGATCCTTCAAAACGTTGGAAATTCTTTAATATAGAACGTCGTCCCGGTGACCGCCGTTGGCAGGTGGTTTTGAAATATTCGGCAGATGGTATTCATTGGAGCAGAGGTGTGGCACAATCGGGAGACCAAGGAGACCGCACTACTGCTTTCTATAATCCGTTCACCCGGAAATGGGCGTTAAGTATGCGTGCTGGTACGCCTGTGTCAAGTCGTTCACGTTATTATATTGAACATAGCGACCCTGAAATGTTAGTCAGTTTGGCACATAGAACCCGTAAAGATGCTGATGATAAGTTTATTGTATATTGGTTTACACCGGATGATAAAGAGTTGCGCCATGAAAAGTATCCGGAAGTAGAACCGGGTATATATAATTTCGATGCAATCCCTTATGAAAGTATCATGTTGGGGTTCTATTCAGCATGGGCAGGGCCTGAAAATCGTGTATGCGAGCGTGACGGTATTCAAAAACGGAATATTATTTCTTTGGGATACAGTCGTGATGGCTTCCATTTCTCCCGTCCTACTCATCAGCCTTTTATGAATGTGAATGAAACGGATGGAGCATGGAACTGGGGTAATATGCAATCTGTCAATGGTGTTCCTCTGATTGTAGGCGACTCTCTTTATTTTTATGCAAGTGGTCGCAGATTAAGTAAGATCATGTGGGATAGTCATACTTCAACTGGTTTGGCCACTCTGCGTCGAGATGGCTTTGTATCTATGCATGCCGGTAAGAAGGAGGGATATTTGACAACAGAAACATTGTCTTTTGATGGTAAATATTTGTTTGTAAATGCAGATGTAAGGGCTGGTAAACTTGCAGTAGAAGTCTTGGATGAACAGGGAATGCCTATTGAAGGCTTTGGCGTGAAAGATTGCGTTGTTATGCGAAAAGAGAACTCTACCAAGCAACTTGTAACGTGGAAGAATCAGAAAGACTTAACTACTTTAAAAGGAAAGAAGATACATTTGAAGTTCTATCTGACTAATGGTGATTTATATGCTTTCTGGATATCGCCATGGAGTAGTGGAGAAAGTCGCGGATATACAGCCGGAGGAGGTCCGGGATTAAATTCTGCCGGAATAGATTTACGGTAGTTTTTAAGATATAAATTGTAAACTAAGGTTTTACGGTCCAACAATAAACGTTCTGTTTGCCGAATATGGTAGGCGTTTCTACTATGTTCTATTTAAAAAGTGGTTTAGGGAAAGACTGTAAAACCTTAGTTTATTTAATAACAAATAGCCATGAAAAAATGTAGTAATTTGAAAGTTTTGGCATTGGCAATAATTAGCTTATCGCTAAATTCTTGTGATGATATTTTTGATAAACTTGCTGTTAATCCTAACCAACAAGATGTAGCCTCTTTTTATAATACCCCTGAAAACATAGACAAAGGAGTTAAAGGGATTTATTCTTATCTCACTACTCCTCGTGCCTTAGGATGCAATGTTACCCGAATTTTGGTAAATCGCGGCGATGAAGAAAGTGATTGTGTAGAACTTGTGGGGCAATACTGCCCGGCATTGACTTCGTCTTTAAGTTCAGTGGTCGATTCTTATGCAATGTTCTATACCGCTGCTTCTCAAGCTTGCCAAATGATTGAAGTTATTCCCAATGTGGACTTCTCTAATGTGGCTCTGAAAAATGCTTATTTGGGTGAGGCGTATTTATTGCGGGCTTTTGCCCACTGGTATTTGTTCCTCAATTATCGCAATATTCCTTTGATGGAACACTTCCCTAAATCGTCAAAAGATTACAAGCCCCAATCAGTTCCGGAAGATACATGGAATTTCATTATTTCCGATTTGAAAAAAGCAAAAGAGTTGTTACCAAAGAAAGGTTTTTGGAAAGGTGACAATATAGGACGTGTTACGGGGGCTTCTGCCGCTGCTATGCTGGGTAAAGCCTATCTGTATCGTAGTGGAGTTGAAAAATATTATGGAAATTCCTCGGTTACTTATTATGACGAAGCAGCTGAATGTTTTGACGAAATAATCAGGGGAGATTATGGAATTTATAAATTAGTTGATGATTACAATGATAATTTCAAGGTTGCTACCGAAAATAATGATGAATCTATTTTGGAATTTCAGTTTTTGGGTGATCCGGTGAACACCGGATTTAATCCCGGAGTATCGAATAGTGGCGTGTGGAGAGACCCGCGTGGAACACAGCCACCTTCATTAATATCCAACAATGCTCACGTAGTTCATCAATGGGTATATGATGCATTTGTTGCTTCCAAAGATAATGACGGTAAAACTGATTCCCGTATGTTTGGTACGCTGGTCTTTGATGATACAGCTCCTGAAATTCATGCAAAATCCGGTGATAAAGTGTTGGTTTTTGACAATAAAAGATTTAATGAGTATTATACAAAGATTGAAAACGGTGTCGAAGTAAAAGGATTTGCTATTGTCAGCCCTCAGGCCGGAAAATATAAATCTGCTTGCCGTAAAGGATTGGACTGGACATTACCTACTAAAAATCCGGGAAATAACATGTGGATTGGTAATCTTCGGGCCAATGGTATGAATTACACATATATTCGTTATGCCGATGTACTGCTGATGTATGCAGAAGCTGTACTTTCGGGAGGGAAACAGGGAAAGTTGACGCCTTTGCAAGCTGTGAACGAAGTGCGTGCACGTAAAAGTGTTAATATGCCTGCATTGCCATTTGTTGACATGAAGGGCATTGAGCATGAGAGGATTCTTGAATTAACAGGTGAAGGACACCGCTTTTATGATTTACTTCGTTGGGGCAAAGTTGCTTCGCGTTTCCATGAATTGGAACTTTCAGATCCTAACTTCAAGCAATATAATACGTCCGAATATTTAGGTTTCGTAGAAGGGAAGAATGAATGGATGCCTATTCCTGTCGATGAAGTGGAAGGTAATCCATATATTACGGGAAATAATCCGGGATGGAATTAATTTTATTTATTAATTATTTCATGAGAACTAGGCGTACTTGAATGTATGCTTCGGCTGCGGGCTAATTTTAGCTGATAAGTTATACTGTCAACTGATAACTAAATTTATACGGGAAGGAGGAGGATCATATTAATGGGAACTTGATTTTGTAAATGTTAAATCTAAAACAGATGTGCTTATGAAAAAACTGCTAATAATAGGTCTTTGGGGTATAACATCTTTGTCGTTTGCACAAGATAGGAATTTCGCTGCCATAAATCCTGCCTTGTTCTCTTATTCGACCGAAGATGTATATATAAATCCTCCCTCGAAATATAATGGGGGGAGCCATTTATTATCACCCGATCCTAAACGATATCCTTGGGAAGAACGTCTGGAGAATGGGATGCCTAATGCCATGGTTGACGGGGCAGGTAATGTCTCGGTTTATTTCTCCAGTTTTCTGATTTTTTCTCCTACTCCTCCTTCAAGGGTCGGTGTGATGGTCTTTACTAATACTACTTCCAATCTTTCTTCATGGACGCGTCCAAATCTTGGGCTATATTGGTATAATGCTGCCGGTAAAACGGCTGATGAAAAAATCACTCCCACTTATCAAGCTGGTTATCAGAATACTAATCTTGTGGCTGTCGATATTGAAAGTTTAGGTATCTATGATGATGGGGGGACTTCTAAACCTATAAAATTAATATATATGCCTCAGCGTGAATTTCAATATAGGTTTCTGGGGGCTTATGAGATGGATCGTAGTTTTACATCAACAGGCGTATTGTCCGGATTTACGGCTATGAAAAGCGACCGTAAACAGAAACAAAAGGTACTGACCTTCAAGAATATTAATGCAGATACCCACATGAATTGGATGAAGCATCGGGGGAAATATTATTTTACTTCTCGTGTAAATTCACGCAGGTCTGCTTTGAAGCCGGGTGAAGTTCCCCCATTTGCTACCGATCCCAGAAAACGTTTTCGCAGAAATACTATAACTGAATTGGGAGGACAGATTACATCTAAAAGTGTAGATTATAATGTTGTCTTAGATTATTCAACAAAGCAATGGGAACCTTATAGTATGCAACCATTCCGTTTGCCGGGATTTGAAAAAGACATTTGGATGGGGCTGGCAACTATGTATGGTGTAGAAGGCTATCCGGATATAGAAAAAAAGCAAAGAACAGAACTTGTAATTTCAAACAATGGGAAAGACTGGTATTATTTAAAGCCGGGTACGCCTTTTTTGGATAATAGTACAAATCCACAAGCGGATGACTTTGGATGTATCAATATTGCTACTCCTGTGTATCATACTAAATTTCATACAGGAAGAAATTCGCAAGACCCTTTCTTTTTTTATGCGTCCTCAAAGATGCGGCATGAAGAGGGGCGTAATCCGGGAATTTCGTTGGCTACTTCAAAATATGGGAAACTGGCGGGGCTGAAAGCGACTTCCGAAAAAACATTTTATTCATTGAGTCCTGCCGCTTCTCCGGAAGTAACTGTTACCCAGATGCCTAAATTTTCTTTAAAGAACGCTTTTGCTATTGATGCCGAATTTTTCCCATTTATCTTGGGGGATATAACAGATGATCCGAGAAATAAAACGCTGGCTCAATTGAACAGTTACGTGCTTATACGCATGTTTGCTTATGAGCAAGGAACTGCTCATGGATTAGGTGCTTATTTAGGAGGTGTGTTTGGTAGTTCGGTAGCCGGTACGCATAATGTTTCTGATGACTATGAAGCGGTTTCTTTTGTTTCGGGAGGAGTAGTCGGGACAACAAAAAGTGCTTTGCTAATGTATTTGAAGGCATGTTCTGATAAGGAGCCGACAAAGATTATTTCTTTAAAAGATTTTGCAGATATTCCGATTGTTCTTGAGACAAGGGTTAAGAATGCAGTTTTCTATGGAGTAAAGTTTAATCAGGCTGAAAATCATACTGTTTCTGTGGATGTAGATGCTGCCAATGATTTTTCGCCTTCAGGCATATGGAATTTTCAACCATCTTCACCGGTGTTTGAAGATTGTTATGTTGCGGACTTTTCATCGTTAAAGCGGATTCCTAATCAAATTATTCCTACTCGTATGGAATCTGGAGCGATGGCTTTGAGGATTACTCCACAAGCTGCATCTTACGATCAGACTATAATACGGATGTCGGGAGACGAGGATAACTTTCTATCTATGGATTATTTGTCTAATGGAAGTCTTAGGTACCACATGGTGAAGGAAGGAACAGACTATTTGAATATGCAGATTGCACCACCTGCCGGGAAAACCTTTCAAGGAAAGGAGGTTGAAGTGACGATTGAGGCGGTAAAACTTGGCAAACGGAAATATTATAAAGGATATAAAGAGGAAACTACAATTATGAGGGTGAGTTGCCCAAGTTTGAATTATGAAAAAATAATACCTCAAGATATCATATGGAAGTTTAGAAGAGAAACTCCAACACCTGTTGATAGTTCCTATGCAAGAGGATATGCTTATTTGCCTTTTTCTGCATTTGTAGGCAATATGGATAAAATAGTAGTGGGAGGAAGTTCGGAGGCTTGTACAAACAAGTTTGTCGGTTCTATTCATCAGATACAGATCTCTCCGCAACTGCCCGCTGATAATGCCCGCAATAATTGGCATCATACCCGTTTGGAAGCTATTACCTTTTCGGATAGTTTAAGGAAAAGAAAGGTTGAATAGTTTGGAGGATATTATGTTGTTTTTGACAAAAATTAGATGAAGTATAATTTTAAAACTGAAAAACGATGAAAAGACATATTTTATTTATTTGTTTGATATGCGGATTTTATTCCGGTGTGAATGCACAGACGTATTATAACATGTGGCGAGGTTTCGGTGAAGCCGGTAAGCCGGAGTGGATTGCTAACTTGTCATTAGCCACAGGAGATAGCTATACAGGCATAGGTTTTACATCCGGCTCCATTTGCCGCGGATTTGTAAATGGAGGTGGTAAATGGGGATTTTTGAGACCGGGAAGCACGTCGGATCCAAGCCGTTTGAGTAGTATCATCAGCAATATTTCTCAATTAACGGTCGGAGTGGAAGGATGGGTTGGAGCAGAAGGACTTTCTGCCAGAAGCCTGACTCCGGGTACTGAAACGACCCTTGACTTGGTGGCTGCCAGCGGAAAAACAAGCATTACGTCTAATGTGGACTTTCAAGGCCTGCACATTCAATCTGTGAGAGCGAAGCGTATCTATATGTACGATGATGTTCTCTTTAATCAGAAATTCTGGACAAGCATGGGCATCGGGAGAAACGACGATCCCACTATTGATAATCCGAATAACAAGATGCTGCGCATTGGAAGTACAGGGTCGATTGGCTTTTGGGGAAACGGCCAAGTGAAAGCGGACGATGCCCCCAATCTTTTGATTACTACGGAGGGAAAAGTGCGGATTGGCTCAGTCAGTAATCCTCATAAATTGAATATCGGAGGAGCCATCTTTTTAAAGCAAAAGAATGTGGAGACCCTTGTAGGAGTGAATAGTGATTCTACCTGTACATGGATCGGAACTTTTTCCAATCATGGTTTCCTCTTGGGTACGAACAAGCGTAGCTGTTTCTACATAGACCCGGTACAGCGTAATCTGTATGTAGGAATTACGGAAGTACAGGCTGCCCAAATACGGGAAGAGCTGAAAAATAAGTACGGCATGTTTGTCTATAAAGGCATCCTTTCCGAGGACTATGCCATTGCTCCGAAGTCAACTTGGGCGGACTTTGTCTTTTCGCGCAACTACAACCTGAAACCGTTGAAAGAAGTGGAATCTTTCATTGCTGAAAACGAACATCTTCCGGATGTTCCGTCGGCTGCCCAAGTGGCGGAAGAGGGCTATTCGCAACATGATATGAATAAGGTGCTGTTGCAGAAAATAGAAGAGCTGACGCTGTACATCATTAAGCAACAAAAAGAGATAGAAGAATTGAAAAGAAGATGATAAGTTTTTACAAATGTAATGCGTCGGAAGATGACTCCTATATTCAGGGTATCTCAGTCGTATACTGAGATACCCTAAGTATACGACTGAGATAGACTCTGTATACGACTGAATCAACCTATTTCGTTTGCCTTGATAATCAGTTAGTTGCAAAAGAATGTTTTAATGGTAATAAATCTTTTCAATTAGATGGGGGAATATGAATCAGCCCCGACTTTTGGTTCATGTCAATAACAATGTATAGAAAATGAAGAAAGTGATTAGTTTGTCCATCATGCTGGCATTTGTCCTGATGATGAAAGCGCAAGAAAAAGTGTATCAACCCACCTGGGAGTCATTGGACAGCCGTCCTGTGCCGTCATGGTTCGGTAATGCCAAGTTCGGGATATTTATCCATTGGGGACTGTACTCTGTGCCTGCATGGTCGCCGAAAGGCACGTATGCCGAATGGTACAAGCATTGGGCAGACAAAAAGGATCTCTTTGGAAACGGGGATTTTAAGGGGGATGAGGTATATGAATATCACAAAAAAATGTATGGAGAGAAGAGCTATGCCGATTTTGCAGCCATGTTCAAAGCCTTGGACTACAACCCTGTACAATGGGCGGAACTGTTTGAGAAAGCAGGAGCCAAGTATGTGGTGCTTACCACAAAGCATCACGACGGCTATGCACTGTGGCCAAGCAAGGAGGCTTCACGAGATTTCGGACGGCCTTGGAACAGTATGGATATCGGTCCCGGAAGAGACCTTGTGGGAGAGTTTACGGAAGCTGTCCGCGGCAAGGGACTGAGAGTAGGGCTGTATTATTCCATGATAGAGTGGGACAGTCCGCTGTGTATGCGCGGAAGAATGGACTGCTATGTGAAGGAGCATCTGTTTCCGCAGTGTAAGGAGCTGGTTACCAATTACAAGCCGGACTTGCTTTGGTCGGACGGAAATGGCGGATACTCGGAAGATATTTATAAAATAAAGGACTTTCTGGCATGGCTGTATTCGGCAACGGACGTAAAGGACAAAGTGGTGGTCAACGACCGGTGGGCCAAAGGCATGAAGCATGTGCATGGGGATTTCTTCACCTCGGAATATAGCACATCCGACTTGGACGTGGAAAAACCTTGGGAGGAATGTAGAGGCATTGGCTTCTCTTTCGGATTGAACCGGAATGAAGATATTGAGGACTATTCCTCGCCCAAGGGTCTGGTGCTGACTTTGACTAACATTGTTGCCAGAGGTGGCAACCTGTTGTTGGGCATCGCTCCGGACGTCAACGGAAAGATACCTCCCGTCATGCAGGAACGTCTGCTGCAAATGGGCAAATGGCTGGCTGTGAACGGTGAAGCCATTTACGATACGCATAAGTGGAGAGAGAGTTTCCAATGGTCGGCAGGTGCAAGAGAGGGATTGAAAAAAGGTAAGTATTACGTTAGCGGCGATGCCATCTTGGCTCAGACCGTATGTCCGGAAAAAGGGCAGGCTGTGAAGGAAGCCTTCTTCACCCAGTCCGCCAAGGGGGATGTGTATGCCATCCTGCCCGTCTTGAAAAGCGGGAAGTTCGTGTTGAAAAACATACAATCTACTAACAATACAAGAATCTCGATGTTAGGTTTGAATAAGACATTGCTTTGGAAGCAAAAAGGCAAAAACATTGAGGTTACAATTCCTGTCATTGAATATGGAGAAGCTCCATGCGATTATGCGTGGACGCTCAAGATGGAGAATGTGAAATAATATGTAGCTATGAAAAAAGTGGTCGGCTTGTTTATCATTGTAGTGACAAAGTCAAGAATCCCCGTTATATACGTTACGCTTGGCAACCCTTTACACGTGCCAATCTGGTTAATGGTGCAGGGCTGCCGGCGTCTACGTTTATAGCCTCAAGGGGGCAGAGGTATGAGTACCAACTGTGCTTTCTGATATAAAAAAAGCTGCACCGAACATGGCGCAGCTTTTTTTATATCAGAAATGTTTTATTGCTTAGTCAAACAGACTCTTGAACTTCTTGAAGATTTTTTCCTTGATGGAAGTGTTCGGCTTGAAGTTGTCCGAGCTTTCCATTTCTTCCAATGCTTTTTTCTCTTCTTTGTTCAGGGTTTCAGGGACATAGACGCTGACATTCACCAATAAATCCCCCGTTCCGTATCCGTTGACGTTGGGCAAACCTTTGCCACGCAGGCGGAGAACCTTGCCCGGTTGCGTACCCGACTCGATTTTCACCTTTACTTTTCCGTCAATGGTGGGTATCTCCACCGCACCGCCCAATGCTGCGGTTGGGAAGCTAAGGAGCAGGTTGTATATCAGGTCGTTTTCATCGCGGATCAGTTCCTTGTCCTGCTCTTCTTCTACGAGAATCAGCAGGTCGCCCGGCACACCGTTGTGCTTGCCTGCATTACCTTTGCCACCCATAGAGAGCTGCATGCCTTCGGCTACGCCTTTGGGAATGTTTACGGTAACGACTTCCTCACCGTACACGATACCTTCACCGGCACACTCCTTACACTTGTTCTTGATTACTTTGCCTTCACCGCCGCAGGTGGGACAGGTGGTGCGCGTCTGCATCGTTCCGAGAATGGTCTGCTGGTTGCGGATCACCGTACCGCTGCCTTTACAAGTGGGGCAGGTCTCTGCACCTCCGTCTCCTTCGGCGCCGGTTCCATGACAGTGACTGCAAGGCACGTACTTTTTCAGCTTGAATTTCTTTTCTACTCCGGTAGAAATCTCCTTGAGGTTTAGTTTCACTTTGACGCGTAAGTCAGAGCCGCGATACCGCCGTTGCTGTTGTGCGCCTCCGCCGCCAAATCCGCCGAAACCACTGAAGCCGCCGCCAAAACCACCACTGTGTCCGCCAAATATGTCGCCGAACATGGAGAATATGTCATCCATGGACATGCCGCCGCTGAAACCGCCGAACGGACCGCCATTGCCGGCTGCGCCGCTCATTCCGGCATGACCGAACTGGTCGTAACGGGCACGCTTGTCCGGGTTACTTAATACATCGTATGCTTCTGCCGCTTCTTTGAACTTCTCTTCGGCTACCTTGTCGCCGGGGTTTTTGTCCGGGTGGTATTGGATAGCCTTTTTGCGATAAGCCTTCTTTATCTCGTCTACCGATGCTGTTTTCTCGACTTCCAGTACTTCGTAATAATCTCTTTTTTCCATATAACTGTGTATGTTATTCTCCAACCACTACTTTGGCATGGCGGATTACTTTGTCGTTTAGCATGTAACCTGTTTGCACGCAGTCCAGAATCTTGCCTTTCAATGCTTCGTCGGGAGCCGGGATTACGGCAATGGCTTCATGGTAGTCTGTATCAAGCGGTTGCTCTTTGGTTTCAATTACTTTGACGCCGTTGTGTCCCAGTACCGTCATGAATTTGTTATAGATGAGCTCTACACCCTCTTTCACAGCAGCCACGTCGGTGGCAGTCTCCATATTCTTCAAAGCACGTTCAAAGTCGTCCACAATGGGAAGGATACTGCTGATGCTCTTTTCACCGCCGTTCAGGATCAGTTCGGCTTTTTCTTTCATCGTGCGTTTGCGGTAGTTGTCGAACTCGGCGGAGAGACGCAGGTATTTGTCTTTCTGGTCTTCAATCTCTGCGTGGGCTTTCTCCAATTCTTGAGCGAGCTTCTCTTCCTCAGTCAGGGTAACTTCCTCTTTCTCGGTTGCCTCTTCACCGTTCTCTTCCGGAACAGCTTGTGCTTTCAACTCTTCTTCGTTGATGTTTTCTTTTTCTTTAGAATCCATATTATTGTTATGCTTGTTATTCTTATAAAATGGTTTTGCTTTCATTGCTGCTAAGGGTTAAGTTAATATGATATGTTTTTTATAGCAATAACTTTGCCAAATTGGCTGCTTTTGCCAAAAACGCCGCAAAGGTAATACTTTTATGTCAGATTGACAGCGAAATGCTCTATAAATAGGAATGTCTCCCAATCATTTCGTGCGCTTATTTAAGGCTTTCAGCGCTTATTTTTATGGATTGGGGAAAATAATTTTCCAGATATTAATAAACCTGTTTATTTTTAGGCCGGAAAATGAATGACTGACTAACTATTTTTGTATGTAACTATATGGATGAGAGTACTGAAAAAAGAATAATTGCTTTTACTTCACAATCTTTGAGGCAATATGGTATCCGGGCTGTTCGTATGGATGATATTGCCCGGAATATGAATATTTCTAAACGGACTATATATCAGATTTATACAACAAAAGATAATCTTATAAATACCTGTTGGCGGGTCTATCAGAGCAGAATTGAGAATACATTCCATATCATCAGGTATGATTCTCCTGACATATTGGAATATCTTTGGGCGGTTTCTAAAGCATATATCGAGAATTTATATAAGGCTGCATGTGTCTTTTGGCTTGATGTTTCCCGGCATTTGGAATATAAATACATCTATAGTCTATACAATCGTATATGGTCGGACGAGTTAGAGAAAACCCTTTCGGCTTGCCTGAAGGAGAGACATATCATTCCGGATTTGGAAGTACGTACGTTCGTTGAGTCCTTTACAGCCTTGCTTTATAATGCAAGGGTAGCGGAATGTCTGCCTGCCATGCTGCATAGTTCGGCGACCTTTATGCTCAGGGGGATTATGACGGAGTCGGGCATCGGGTTATTTGACAATATTCTTCGGAAGAATCAGGTAATAAGCTGAAAAAGGCTCTTTACAACTTCTGGCATCTTACTTTATTCTGCTGAAGTCTACCTGAATCTCGTGGATTTTTCCTACCTTTGCACCCGCAAATTGCAGAATTATAGGTATTAAATAGTAAATATAAAGATGATTACAGTCTCGAACGTATCGGTACAGTTTGGTAAAAGAGTGTTGTTTAATGATGTGAACTTGAAGTTTACAAGTGGTAATTGTTATGGTATAATCGGTGCTAACGGCGCTGGAAAATCCACTTTCCTGCGGACTATCTCAGGAGACTTGGATCCGACAACGGGATCTATCATGTTGGGGCCGGGTGAGCGTCTTTCCGTTTTGAGTCAGGACCACTTCAAGTGGGATGCTTATACGGTGATGGATACTGTGATGATGGGACACACAGTGTTGTGGGACATCATGAAGCAACGCGAAGAGCTCTATGCCAAAGAGGACTTTACCGATGAGGACGGCTTGAAGGTTTCCGAACTGGAAGAGAAATTCGCCGAACTCGACGGCTGGAATGCCGAAAGCGATGCAGCCGCCTTGTTGAGCGGGTTGGGCATCAGGGAGGACAAGCATTACGTGCTGATGGGCGAGCTGAACAATAAGGAAAAAGTACGTGTGATGTTGGCGCAGGCCCTGTATGGCAATCCCGATAACCTCTTGCTGGATGAGCCCACCAATGACTTGGATATGGAAACCGTTACCTGGCTGGAAGACTACCTTGCCAACTTTGAACATACTGTCTTGGTGGTAAGCCACGACCGCCACTTCCTCGATTCTGTTTGTACGCATACGGTGGATATTGATTACGGAAAGATTAACCTTTTTGCCGGTAATTATAGTTTCTGGTATGAGTCGAGCCAGTTGGCTCTCCGTCAGCAGCAGAATCAAAAGGCTAAGGCCGAGGAGAAGAAGAAAGAGCTGGAAGAGTTTATCCGCCGTTTCAGCGCCAATGTGGCGAAGAGCAAGCAGACCACCAGCCGCAAGAAGATGCTCGAAAAACTGAATGTGGAAGAAATCAAACCGTCATCCCGTAAATATCCGGGTATCATCTTTACTCCGGAACGCGAACCGGGAAATCAGATTCTGGAAGTATCGGGACTGACCAAGACACTGGAGGACGGTACGGTGCTGTTCCGCGATGTGAATTTCAATGTGGAGAAGGGGGATAAGATTGTATTCCTCTCACATGACCCGCGTGCCATGACTGCTTTGTTTGAGATTATCAACGAAAACATGAAACCCGATTCCGGAACTTTCAATTGGGGTGTTACGATCACTACAGCCTATCTGCCGTTGGATAATACGAGCTTCTTTAATACGGATCTGAATCTGGTGGACTGGTTGAGCCAGTTCGGCGAGGGCAATGAGGTCTACATGAAGAGCTTCCTCGGACGTATGCTTTTCTCCGGTGAAGAAGTGCTGAAGAAGGCAAGCGTATTGTCGGGAGGTGAGAAGATGCGTTGTATGATTGCACGTATGCAGTTGCGCAATGCCAACTGCCTGATTCTGGATACGCCGACCAACCACCTCGACTTGGAGTCTATTCAGGCATTCAACAATAACCTGAAGACGTATAAGGGCAATATCCTGTTCTCATCCCATGACCACGAGTTTATCCAGACCGTGGCAAACCGTATCATCGAGCTGACTCCGAACGGTATTATTGACAAGATGATGGAGTATGATGAATATATCACTTCCGACCACATCAAGGAATTGAGGGCAAAGATGTATAATAAATAATATAGGTTAGGGTGTCAAAACTCTGACAAGCCTATCATTAGCTTCGCTCAAAACATCTTTTATTTCTTACGCTAATGTATAGTCTGTCATGCAGAACGTAGTGAAGCATCTCTTCTCCTACTCACACAGAGAGTAGATTCTTCGCTTCGCTCTGACTATACCTTAATAAAAAAGGTAGAAGAGGTTTTGAGCGAAGCTAATGACAGAGTAAAATGATAGTTAATGTTAGTTTTGACACACTTTCCTATCTTTTTTACTGAACATTTTTAAAATCACTCCTGTTCCCAGTATCATTAATACTGTACAAAGCATGGAGCCTTCAAAGCCGAAAGCGCCTCCGTTCATCAGGTTGGCTTCGGGCAGATGGAGTGTCAACATGCTCTCACCGAATTTATTCCCGCTGACTTCATATCCCAAGACAGGACCTTGTATCCAGTTCCAGAACCAATGTAATGCTATCGGAAAGCAGAGGTTGCGGGTATATATATAGGAAGAACCCAAAAGGACACCTGCCAGCAGAATATTGATAAAGGACAGGAAGTTGAAGTTCGGATTGCCTATATGAATCAGTGAGAACAGAACGGAGGAAAAGAACAAAGCCCAGAATTTATTTATCCCGCCTTGCAGCATCCGTTCCAGTACAAAGCCCCGCAATGCCAGCTCTTCCGTAACGGCTACCAGCAAGAAGAAAACAAAGCTGATCAATAGGGAAGAAGGATTGAATGTAACTCCTGTAATCTCTACCGCCCCTGCCAATAAGGATATGCCGAAGCCTACTGCATAAAGAACGATTGCCAGCAACACTCCTGATAATAAATCCTTTCGGCGCATTGCCAACGAACGCCCCAGACCTGCCAATGACAATCCGCGGAAGTGCCACACAATCCAGGCGGAAAGGAATACGCCTATCAGCATCAGTGTTTCGCTCAGCATGAAGACAAACATGCTGTCCGGACTTTCTTTGTCCGTTTTCAGAAACAACACAGAGAAAGGAATATTCATGATCGTAACAAGTATAACGGCCAATGCGGCAAATGCAATAATGTCGATTGCAACTTTTCCAAAACGTTTGATTGGGAAGTCATTTTCTATATTTTCCATATATCGGTAAAGTGATCTTTTGTTTGACACATCCTCTCTTAACTCTGGCAAAAATAATAATAAAAAGAAAAAATCATTATTCGGAATTGGCAGTTTCTTCTTATCTTTGAAAAATAAACTCAATCTGACACTTAAAACATGAACCTGAAAAAGATATTTTTAGTAATAGCCGGCTTGGGCATCCTATTGAACAGCTCTGCCCAGACTTCCAAAAGGTATACCGTTGCAAAGCCCGGCACTTTGGTAGAGATGCTGACCGAGGAGGAAGCTAACGAGATAACGCACCTTGTCTTGCAGGGCAAGCTGAATGCCATTGATTTCCGCCACTTGCGGGATGAGTTCAAGAAACTGCAGATACTGGATATATCCAATGCCTCTATCAGCATGTATGCCGGAAAGAACGGTACGCACCCCGACCGTTTCTATGTCTATCCTGCCAACTGCATCCCGTCTTACGCCTTTTGTAAGCAAATCAATGATAGCGTGTTTGCAGGAAAAACTTCTTTAACCCAAGTAATCCTGTCCGACAAGGTCAAGAATATAGAGGATGGCGCATTCAAGGGATGTACCAACCTGAAGATTTGTCAGATACGTAAGAAAACTCCCCCGAATTTGTTGCCCGGAGCTTTGGCCGACAGTGTGACAGCCGTATTCGTACCGCTGGGCAGCAGTGACGCCTATCGAAATGGCAAAAGGTGGGAGACATTCGCGTTTATAGAAGGTGAGCCGGTGGGTGTCACTGTGCAGATAGCTGCTATGGGCAGCCTTGCCAGTGAACTTATTCATGCAGGCATACAGCCCAAAGATGTGAACTTCCTTACGGTGGAAGGAAAAATGGATGAGGCGGACTTCACTTTGATACGTAATTACATGCCTAATCTGGTGAGTGTGGATCTCTCCCGGTGTAATGCAACGGTTATTCCCGACTATACATTTACGCAAAAGAAATATCTGCTCAATATCAAGCTTCCCCATGGCTTGAAAAGTATAGGCCAGCGTGCATTTAGCGGGTGCGGACGCTTGTGTGGCACGTTGGTATTGCCTTCCGGTGTGACGGCCATAGAATATGGCGCGTTCATGGGATGCGACAACTTGCGCCATGTTCTTGCCACCGGCAATAAAATCACCACTTTGGGCGATAATCTTTTCGGCAATGACAAGGATAAACTGATATATAGAGATTAGTGATTAACGTTAATCACTAACCCCTAAATACGTTCCACTCCGATCATAGTCAACTGTATGCGTTTCCGTTCGGTATCCACGCCCAGTATCTTGACGCGTACCTGTTGATGGATGGACACAATCTCATTGGGGTCTGATACATACTTCTGCGCAAGCTGGGAGAGGTGTATCAGGCCGTTTTCTTTGATGCCTATATCGACGAAAGCGCCGAAATTGGTGATGTTGCTCACGATGCCCGGCAGCTCCATGCCAATGCGAAGGTCGTCAATCGTACGCACGTTCTTGTCGAACTCGAATACCTTGATAGGCCCGCGCGGGTCGCGTCCCGGTTTTTCCAGTTCTTGCAGAATATCTTTCAGGGTGGGCATCCCGACGGTGGGAGAGAGGTATCGTTCCGGTTGTATCTTCAATCGCAGCTCCTTGTCGGCTATTAATTCGGCTACACTGCATCCCAGGTCCTTGGCCATTTGCTCCACAATATGGTAACTTTCGGGATGCACTGCCGTATTGTCCAACGGGTTCTTGGCATCCGGTATGCGCAGGAAACCGGCGCATTGTTCGAAAGCCTTGGCGCCCATGCGCGGAACTTTCATCAATTCTTTACGGGAGGAGAACGCTCCGTTCTCTGCCCGGTAATTCACGATGTTCTGCGCCAATTGCGGGCCGAGTCCCGATATATATGTAAGCAAGTGGCTGCTTGCCGTATTCAGGTTCACGCCGACGAGGTTGACGCAGTTCTCTACGGTCTGGTCGAGAGATTTCTTGAGTTTGCTTTGGTCTACGTCATGCTGGTATTGTCCCACACCGATTGATTTCGGGTCTATCTTGACAAGCTCTGCCAACGGGTCCATAAGCCGGCGGGCAATGGACACTGCACCGCGTACGGTGACATCATATTCTGGAAACTCGTCTCTGGCAATCTTGGAAGCGGAATAGATGGAAGCTCCTTGTTCGCTGACGATGAAGATCTGCACTTCCCGGTTGAATGTCTGCCGTTTCAGGAAATCCTCTGTCTCGCGGCTGGCGGTGCCGTTTCCAATGGCGATGGCTTCGATCTTGTAGGCCTCTATCATCTTTTGCAGTTTGGCGAATGCTTCTTTGCTTTGGTTCACAGGCGGATGCGGATAGATATTCTCATTATGCAGCAAATTGCCCTGTGCATCCAGGCATACCACCTTGCAGCCGGTACGGAATCCCGGATCTATTCCCATTACCCGCTTCTGCCCTAATGGTGAGGCGAGTAGCAGTTGCCGCAGGTTTTCCGCAAAGACGCGGATGGCTTCATCATCGGCACGCTCCTTACTTTGTGCGGCAAACTCTGTTTCGATGGACGGTTTCAGCAGACGCTTGTACGCGTCCTGTACGGCTTCGGCCACCTGTTTTCCGCAGGCATTGTTGCTCCGCACGAACTGTCTTTCCAACCGTTCCACGCACTCTTCGTCATTCGGGCTGATACTCACTTTGAGCACCCCTTCGGTTTCGGCGCGCCGAATGGCAAGCAAGCGGTGCGAACTGCAACGTTTCAGGGATTCCGAACAATCGAAATAGTCTCTGTATTTGGCTCCTTCTTCCTCTTTTCCTTTCACAACTTTGGCGGTCAGTACGGCTTGGCGTGCAAAGGTATTGCGCAGAGTGTTGCGGGCTCGTTCGTTTTCGCTGACTTGCTCGGCAATGATGTCGCGTGCGCCTTTCAGGGCATCGTCCGCATCTTTCACGTCGCCTTTCACAAAACCGGCGGCACGTTGTTCGGGATGAGGCTCGCGTTGGAGCATCAGTATGGTGGCGAGCGGTTCGAGTCCTTTCTGGCGGGCTGCTTCCGCGCGTGTTTTCCGCTTGGGCTTGTAGGGCAGGTAGATATCTTCGAGAACGGTGCCGTCCCACGTTTCTTCAATGCGCTTTTGCAGTTCCGGAGTCATCTTCCCTTGTTCCTGAATGGTGTTGATGATGGTTTCCTTCCGCTTGGCCGTTTCGTTCAGCTTTTCGTAATGGGTTTGGATGGCTTCTATCTGTACTTCATCCAGTCCGCCTGTCATTTCTTTACGGTAGCGGCTGATGAAAGGGATTGTTGCTCCGTCATTGAGCAGGGACAATGTCTGTCCGATTTGTTTTTCTGATATGCCGAGAATGGCAGCTATCATGTTGTGGAAGATTTGTGTCATGTCAGCTTCTTTTTAATAATGCGTGCCAAAAGTACGAAAAACAATCTTTCTTTGTGCCTTTTTTGAGTTTTATTGTATCTTTGCGACAGTTCCCCGGGATTATGAGATTATTTAAGAATATATTTTATAGAGCATTGCTCTGCCTGACGGCGTTTCTTTTCCTTGCGCGCCCTGCCTTTGCGGTGACGGGCGACCATCCTGTGCTTATCATCAGTTCTTATAATCCTGACGCGGGCCAGACTTCGGGCAATATTTCCGACTTTATGGAAGAGTTTCAGCGCTTGGACGGGAAGTGCGGGGTAGAATTGGAGAACATGAACTGCAAAAGTTTCTCCGAGGCTCCTTGGTGGAAGCAGAGAATGGTGGGCATCCTTTCCAAATATCAGGGCACAAAGATTCCTTCGCTCATAATACTGATAGGGCAGGAAGCGTGGGCAGCCTATTTGTCGCTGGAGGACTCCGTCCGGGGCGAAGTGCCGGTGATGGTGGCATTGGCCAGCCGCAATGTGGTGCTTTTGCCGGAGCATGGCACAGACCTGAAAACGTGGATGCCCGAATCGTTGGATTTCCTCGACGATTTTCCCGACTCTCCGATTAAGAGTGGATTTATTTATCAATATGACGTAGAGGCCAATATCCGCATGATAAAGCAGTTGTATCCCAAGACGGAACACATCGCTTTCATTTCGGACAACAGCTACGGCGGCGTCACCTTGCAGGCGCATGTGGTGAAAGAGATGAGGAAATTTCCGGAATTAGGGCTTATCCTGCTGGACGGACGTGTCAACACCATTTATACCATTAGCGACAAGCTGCATGCTTTGCCGCCCAATACCGCCTTGCTCATGGGAACATGGCGGGTGGACATGAACGACGGTTACTTCATGCGCAATGCCACTTACGCCATGATGGAGGCGGCTCCCGACCTGCCTGCTTTCTCCATCACCTCTGCGGGCATCGGCTATTGGGCTTTGGGCGGAGTGGTGCCTCATTACCGCCCTTTGGGCAAGGGGCTGGCGCAGCAAGCCGTCCGTCTGTTGAAGAATCCGGAGAAAGCCATGCTGGAGATTATTCCCACCCAGACCGTCATGGACGGCAAACTGATAAAGGAGAAGGATCTGGATATATCTTCACTTTCCGGACCTGTGGAATTGGTAAATGTAACTCCGTCTTTCTATGAGCAGTACAAATATCATATATGGGGGATAGCAGCCGTTCTGCTCAGCCTGTTGGTGGGATTGTTCGTCTCTCTCTATTTCTACTATCACACGAAGAAACTGAAAGACGAATTGGAAGTCTCCGAGGCATCCTTGCGTGAGGCGAAGGAGAGGGCGGAGGAGGCAAACCGCCTGAAGAGTGCATTCCTTGCCAATATGAGTCATGAGATACGCACACCGCTGAATGCTATTGTGGGATTTTCGGATGTGCTCTCTGCCGGCGATATTCCGTTGGAGGAGCAACGGGGATTTTTTGAGATTATCAAGGCGAATTCGGACTTGCTGCTCCGGCTGATTGATGATATTCTGGACCTTTCCCGGCTGGAGGTGGACCGGGTGACCTTTACGCAGGAAAAGTGTGATGTGGTGCAGGTTTGTACGCAGGCTTTGGCCTCTGTGGCACAGGCGCGCCGGTCGGCCAACAGGTTCCTGTTTGAAAGTCCGCTGGAAAGTCTGGAGCTCCATACGGACATCCAGCGTATGCAGCAGGTGATCATAAACCTGCTGTCCAATGCGGATAAGTTTACGAAGAACGGCACGATAACATTGAAGGTGGGGCTGGACGAGAAGAGGCATGTTGTGCTCTTTTCTGTGTCCGACACAGGCTGCGGCATACCGTTGGAAAAACAGAAGAAAGTGTTCGAACGCTTTGAGAAACTGAACGAATATGCTCAGGGCACAGGGCTTGGCCTTGCCATCTGCAAACTGATTGTGAAAAAGTGGGGTGGGAAGATATGGGTAGATCCGCATTATACACAGGGCGCCCGTTTTCTTTTTACCCATCCGCTGGATTGATAAAAGAAGAAAATAAGAGTATGAAGAGACGAATTTGTTGCTTTGTATGGCTTTTCCTGCTGCTCGGAACGGTTGCGGCACAGGAGAAGGTCGTTAAGTTGAAGATAGTACAAACCAGTGACATACATGGGAACTACTATCCCCATGATTTTATTTTGCAGAAGGATGCCGCCGGGAGTTTGGCGCGTGTATATGCTTTTGTGCAGAAAGAGCGCGAGACGTATAAAGACAACCTGATTCTGCTGGACAACGGTGATATTCTGCAAGGGCAGCCTACGGCTTATTACTACAACTACATTGATACTGTGTCGCCGCACCTGACGGCCGAAATGCTGAACTACATGGGCTATGATGCCGGCAATATGGGCAACCACGATGTGGAGACCGGACGTGCCGTTTTCGATCGTTGGGCAGGCGATTGCCACGCCCCTGTGCTGGGAGCCAACATCATTGATACGGCTACGGGTAAGAATCATTTCCAGCCCTACGTGACGCTTGAACGCGACGGTGTAAAGATTGTGGTTCTCGGCATGATAACACCCGCTATCCCGATGTGGCTGTCCGAAAACCTGTGGAAAGGCCTGCGCTTTGACGATATGGAAACAACGGCGCGCAAGTGGATGAAGATAATTCGTGAGAAGGAACGCCCGGATGTTGTAGTGGGTATGTTCCATGCCGGACAAGACGCTTTGCTGATGGGCGGCAAATATAGGGAGAACGCTTCGCTGGACATAGCACGCAATGTGCCGGGGTTCGACATCGTACTTATGGGGCACGACCATGCCCGCGAGTGCAAGAAAGTGCAGAACGTGGCGGGCGACTCCGTATTGGTGATGGACCCGGCGAGCAACGGCGTGGTGGTGAGTGACATTGACCTGACTGTGACGCTGCGTAATGGCAAGGTAGTGGATAAGCAGATCAACGGTGTGCTGACCGAAACCGGTGACTACGGCATCAGTGAGGACTTCATGAAGCATTTTGCGTCGCAATACGCCACCATCCAGAATTTCGTATCGAAGAAGATAGGGCATTTGACGGAGACAATCTCCACCCGTCCCGCTTACTTCGGCTCTTCTGCTTTCATCGACCTGATCCATACTTTACAGCTTAACATCAGCGGTGCGGATATTTCGTTGGCGGCTCCTCTGTCCTACGACACCCGGATTGAGGAAGGGGATGTCTATGTGTACGACATGTTCAACCTGTATAAGTACGAGAATATGCTCTACACCATGCGCCTTTCGGGCAAGGAAATACACGATGTTCTGGAAATGTCTTATGCCCTGTGGACCAACCGTATGGCTTCTCCCGACGACCACATCCTGCTGTTCCGCGACAAGCCGCGCGAAGGTGCGGCAGACAGGGCGTCTTTCAAGAATTTCAGCTTTAATTTCGATTCGGCGGCAGGCATCGTCTATACAGTGGATGTGACGAAACCGGAGGGACAGAAAGTGACCATTCACAGCATGGCCGACGGCACTCCGTTCGATATGGACAAGATGTATGCGGTGGCTCTCAACTCTTACCGGGGCAACGGCGGTGGGGAACTGCTGACCAAAGGTGCGGGAATCCCTCAGGACAAATTGAAAGAACGTATCATCCGTTCTACGGATAAGGATTTGCGTTACTATCTGATGCAATACATAGAACGGAAGAAGGTAATCGAACCGCGTGCGCTCGGCCAGTGGAAATTTGTTCCGGAGGAATGGGCGGCTCCTGCTTCCAAACGCGATTATGAGTTTCTCTTTGGTAAAGTTCAGGAATAATTCGTACCTTTGCAACCCGGATAGAACAAACAAGATAATAAGGACGTGAGAGGATTGAAAAGAACAATATGCGCATTATGCTTGCTGGCACTCTTTGTGGCCTATCAGGCAAGTGTGACGGCTTTCACTCACGTCCACTACGTTAATGGGGTGCTGATTACCCACTCGCACCCTTTCCACAACCAGCACTCACATTCTGCCACTTCGCTGATTGTCATAGGGCTGTTGTCCCACTTCAGTTCGGACAAACCGGACTGCTGCGAAATGTTGCATCCGATGCGTGCTTTGCTGCGGGTGCTCGAAAATGCAACCGACACGCCTGTCGTAAAAGGCAAAACGTGCCGGGTGATTTCACTTCGCGCTCCCCCCTGTTTCGTTACACTTTGATATTTTTCCGCATCAACGTCGGGCATTTGCCATGCCTGCGTTGCCATTGATCGTAACTGTTTACAATTGGTTTATATCAAGAGCATCTGTTGTTCGGAGCGTATAAGCTGATTGTGTGTATTTACTTAAAAAAGCGATTATTCAAATGAAACATTATATATTGGCGCTGGTGCTTGCCATGGCAAGCATCAACGCAGCTATTGCTGCAAATCCCATCAGGGAAGGCAATATGATTTCCGGCCATGTCCTTGTGAAAGGCTCGGAGGAGAACATACCGTATGCCACTGTTTTGATAGTGGGCAGCGGACAGGGAACGGTGTCTAATGAAGAAGGCCAGTTTGAACTCAAGAACCTTCCGGCGGGCAAATACACCTTGCGCGTATCCGCGGTAGGCTATAAAACACAGGAAAAGGAGATCGAGGTGAACAAAGACTTCACCGCCGTTGTACATTTCCAGATGCAGGAGGAGAGCTTCATGACAGATGAGGTCGTAGTATCGGCCAATCGCAATGAAGTGAGCCGTAAGGCAGCTCCTGTGGTGGTAAACGTGATGAGCACCAAACTTTTTGAAATGGTGAATTCCACCGACCTTGCCAAAACACTCAACTATCAGTCGGGACTGCGTGTGGAGAATAACTGTCAGAACTGCGGCTTTCCGCAAGTGCGCATCAATGGACTGGAAGGGCCTTACTCCCAGATCCTGATTAACAGTCGCCCCATTATCAGTGCCTTGAGTGGAGTGTACGGGCTGGAACAGATACCGGTGAACATGATTGAGAGGGTGGAAGTGGTGCGCGGTGGCGGCTCGGCGCTGTTCGGCGCGAATGCTGTGGGCGGAACCATCAATATCATTACCAAAGACCCTATCAATAATTCCTTTCAGGTGTCGAGCATGTTCTCCAATATGGACGGCAAGTCATGGGAGCAGTATATGGGCGCCAATGTCTCTCTGGTGGCCAAAGACAACTCCTACGGCATCGCTCTTTACGAAAGCTATCGCAACCGCAATCCTTACGACCGCGATGGAGACGGCTTCTCCGAACTGGGCAAGCTGAACATGAATACTTTCGGCTTTCGCGCCTATTACCGCCCTACGCATTTCAGCCGCATCAATCTGGAATATCACACTACGAACGAGTTCCGCCGCGGCGGCAATAAGTTCGACCTCCAGCCGCACGAAACGGACATCACAGAGCAAACCAAGCATATCATCAACAGCGGTGGCTTGAGCTACGACCTCTTCTGGCGTGAATATAAGCATAAGATCTCATTGTACGGCTCCATTCAGCACACCGACCGCAACAGCTACTACGGTGCGCAGAAGGACCTGAACGCTTACGGCAAGACAAAAGACTTGACTTGGGTGGCAGGCGGCATGTACGTAGGCAATATGGATAACTGCCTTTTTGCCCCCGCCACTTTTACGGGCGGGCTGGAGTATCAGAACAATTCCATGCACGATGTGATGACGGGCTATCACCGCGACATGCAGCAGGATGTCCGCATTGCCAGTGCCTTTGTGCAGAATGAATGGAAGATGAATGTCCTGACCATGCTGGTGGGCGCCCGGCTGGATAAGCACAATCTGATAGACAAGTTGATTTTCAGTCCCCGCGTCAATCTGCTCTATAAGCCTTCCGAGGATTTTCAGGCGCGTCTGACGTACTCCACCGGTTTTCGTGCGCCGCAAGCCTATGATGAAGACCTCCATGTCACAGCAGTGGGCGGTGAGGGTGTGCAAATCAAGCTGGCGGACAACCTGCGCGAAGAGCGTTCCAACAGTTACAGCGGGTCGGTGGACTGGACCACTCATTTGGGACATTGGCAGGCCAACATACTTGTGGAGGGCTTCTATACGGACTTGCGCCATGTTTTTGTTCTTGAGGACATCGGAAAGAACGACATAGGCGATGTTATCAAAGAACGCCGTAACGGCAATGGCGCCCGCGTGTACGGAGCAAACCTCGACGCCAAGATTGCCCATGGCAAGGAAGCGCAGTTCCAGTTGGGCTTTACCGCGCAGCGCAGCCGCTACACCCACGAGGAGGCATGGACAAAAGTGGACGGTGTGGACCTGACTACCAAGCGCATGCCCCGCACACCGGATTATTACGGTTACTTCACTTTCTCGTCTGCTCCGGTGAAGAATTTCGACTTCTCACTGTCCGGCACTTATACGGGCAAGATGATTGTGCCGCACTATGCCGGATATATCGAAAAAGACCGCATGGAGAATACGCCCCAGTTCTTCGACCTCAATCTGAAGCTGAATTATACGTTCGTGCTGCACGACCACATCAAATTCCAGCTGAATACGGGCGTGCAGAACATCTTCAATAGTTTTCAGAAAGATCTGGATAAGGGAGAATTCCGCGATGCCGGTTATTTTTACGGCCCTACACAACCGCGTACATTCTTCATAGGATTTAAAATAATGAATTAGGATAACATTCACGATTTTTAAATTAATTATTTCGCGAATAATCCTATATTTGCCGGCAAAGCACAAGACCAATGAATACAAAACAGATACGCAATGTCGACATATCCGGCATACAACATCTACCTATGATTGACTTTATCGGCAATGATTTTGCTATTTTTGATGATATCAGGGACATTCCTTTTACGCCATATCCCACTCGTCTGAATGCGGCCTGTCTTGCAGTCTGCCGGAAAGGCCGGTGCAGGATGAATATCAATCTGCAGGAGTATGAAATGAGGGAAGGAATGCTCTGCATCATCCTGCCCGAACAGATTGTGCAGCAAGGTGAGCGCTCTGATGACTTCTCCGGCAGCTTTATAGCGGTGTCCAGAGACTTCATGGATGTGGTGATACCCACCATGCAGCAACTGTTCCCCATGTTTTTCATGATAAAGGAGCGGCCCTGCATCAAGGTCACCGCCGAAGAGTTACAGGCATTCGAGGAATATCATTCTTTTCTGTGGAGGAAAGTGAGGCTGAAGGACAATCCGTACCGTAAAGAGATTACGCAGGGATTGTTGCTGGCGCTGTTCTATGAAATCTATGATATTTATCAGGGGCACACCGCGAAGGAACGTACCCCGAAAAGCCGTAAGGAGGATTTGTTTGAGCACTTCATCCGGTATGTATCCGAGGGCTATAAAGAGGAGAGGAGTGTGGCCTATTATGCCGGCAAGATGTTTCTCACGCCCAAGCACCTTTCTACCGTAGTGAAAGAGGTGAGTGGCAAGACGGCGGGCGAGTGGATTGACAGTCTGGTGATTCTGGAGGCGAAAGCCTTGTTGAAATCATCCGAGCAGAGCATTCAGGAAATAGCCGATGAACTGCATTTTGCCAACCAGTCATTTTTTGGAAAGTATTTCAAGCATCATACGGGCATGTCGCCTAAGGAATATAGGAAACAGTAGTGTGAGCGTTCACTATATAACACAGGGCTGAACCGCTGGAAATCCGGTGCGGTTTGCAGTGGAAGCCTTTAAAATAAAGTAGTATGGAAAAAAGAGAAATTGATCTTACCGTTTCCTGTTATGGGAAGGTGAAAGATGTGAAGTATGATGTTGTCATTCTTCCTTGGGGGGCTACCGAGCCTCATAACCTGCATCTGCCTTATCTGACAGACTGTATTCTTCCGCATGATATTGCCGTAGATGCCGCTACGCTGGCATTGGAACGTTCCGGTGTGCGTTGCATGGTGATGCCTCCCGTACCTTTCGGTGCGCATAACCCCGGACAGCGCGAGCTTCCTTTTTGTATTCACACCCGTTATACCACCCAACAGGCCATTCTGGAGGACATTGTAGCTTCTCTTTATGTTCAGGGCATACGCAAACTGGTGATCCTCGGCGGACATGGCGGGAACAACTTCAAAGGGATGATTCGCGATCTTGCCGTTACTTATCCCGACTTCCTGATTATGGCAACCGATTGGTTCAGCATCATTCCCACCAAAGGCTATTTTGAGGCCGACATAGACGATCATGCCGGCGAATCGGAAACTTCTGCCATGATGTACTATCACCCCGAACTGGTGAACCTTGCTGAGGCCGGTGACGGAGCTTCCCGTCCGTTTGCCATCGCTTCGTTGAATGAGAAAGTGGCATGGACGCCCCGCCATTGGGATAAGGCTACGGTGGATAGTGGAGTGGGGAACCCCAAGAAAGCTTCCGCGGAAAAGGGAGAACGCTATCTCAAGCCGGTTATCGAGAAACTGGCAACGCTCTTTGCGGAAGTCGGACAGCACGATCTTTATTGAGAGGCTTTTCCTCTCTTTTCGCCCTGCCCGGTAATATATAAAAAAGGGGGGGGAGGTGTGCGGGAATGATAGTCGAACTTCATTCCCGCACACCTCCCCCTGGTTTTTTAGTGCACCTCTAAAAACTAAACCTGCTCCAGAACCCGCCTTTCTTTCTTGGGGGAGCTTCATCCATATTGCGATATAACTCCTCGTATGTCAGTTTCTTCTGAATCATGCGGTATATATCTCCCCAATCGGGCAGGCCGCCTAAATTGCGGTCGTCAATAAAGATATCCGCCTTTACCTTGCGCGAGAAACCATGATGTGCAGCATCTTCCTCTGGATAATCCCGGTTTATGGCATAAAACTCCACGCCCCGTTCCCTGCACCATTCCACAGCTTCTTTCAGAAGTTCTCCTTCGCGTACGGTCCACAGTATCAGCCGGTGATGATCTTTCATCAGCATTTTCAGCGTATCGGTGGCAAAAGGAATTTCGTTTCCTATCTTAGGGTAGCGGTGCTCTACGATTGTGCCGTCAAAATCAATGGCGATGGTCATAGGTCAGTTTTTGATTTATGGTGTTTGTTCCTTTCGGGTTATGTCAGTCAAATCAGAGTGTACCGCCACCGGAATGTTGGTCACTGCTTTGGTTGGTGTACTTTTCTTCAGATCCGGTATAACATTTCAATGCAATTGTGACATTCTTCTTGACGCCGTTTGCCATGATCTTGAAAGTATATGTTTTGGTACAGTATTTGGCTTTGTTCTGATAGTAGAGAATGCTGTTTCCGCTGATGTTGGTCTTCAGGACACGCTCTACGGTGTAAACAAGCGGGTTGCCTTCCGTAGACTGGATTTGCGCTTCGATGGCTGCCGCCAGTTTCTCATCCTCTGCACCGGCTGCTTTCAGTGCGGCGGCGGGAGTTGTGGTGTATTCCCATCCTGCTTTGATGGCAACTTTTATTTCAAAATCTTTGATGCCGGATATATTTCCGCTGTTATCCTTTTTTACGGTTTCCGCGCCGTTGGCAAGGTTGGCTTCGCCCACCGTTTCTTTGCTCGTCACTTTTTCGGCCTTTATGCGTGTGGCATATTTTCCGGCAATCGTAGCGCCTGTGGGAATGGTGATTTCATAGTTTCCGTTGTTGAACTTCACTTCCGTATTCAGGTCCTCCCATGCTCTGGTGAGAGTAGCATCCTTCTGAGCCACCATGTTGTCCGGGTCGAAATAGATGGAAACATTCGCACTTGGGTTTGGCGTAGCAATGACGATATCTTTCTTGGCAGTGGCATTTGCCGGTTCTGCCTTGATGGCAATGCTGCTTACTGCCACCTGTTCCACCTCTTTCTTCTCACTGGTGACAGGGGCGGATACATTGGCTTTGGGCTCTTCATAGGCTCCGGCACTGATTTTCACACCCTCATCCACTGCGTTGGCGGGAGCTGTTACAATGGCTGCGGGAGTTTCCGTTTCAGTAGCTGCCGGTACTTCCACCTTCGTTTCCTGACCCGATACGGCTTCTTTAGGGGCAGTATATTCTACGACCTTGCTCATTTTGACGTTGAGCGTCAAAGTGCTGCGGTTTTTGGCGGATGATGCGATGTTCACCTTTGTGTTGAAATCCTCCAGCTTGCTTGCCTTTACGGTTACGGTGTAGTCACCGGTCTTGCTCAGGGTCAGGTTGTATTTGCCTTGTGCGTCGGTGGTAGCTTTTATGTCATCCGTTATTTTCACTTCCGCACCCTTCACCACACCTTCGGCAGACGACACAACACCTACCAGATAATATTCGGTAGTAGTATCCAGCGGGTCTGGAAGTTGTTCCGGAGTTTTGTCATCTTTACCGCATCCGGCAGCGGTCAGGCAGATTGCAGTGAGCAACACTCCCATTCTGAAAAAGTTTCTCATTTTCATAACTTCTTGTTTTTAATTAGAGTTTATACTTGATAATTTCTATTTAGTTTTTCTTTCCTGTTCCTTAATGAGGAAGTGGCGTATATAGTCGGGCTGGTAGAAGTTGCTGCTTCTGTTTTCATCCGGACGTATGTTGTAGCTTTTCCCCATTTGGTCGTTGATGTATTTTCCATGAGACACCATGCTGTATGTCCAGGCAAAGTAGTCGGCGGGTTTTATCCGGAAGGCATGGTTCCGTTTCCATCTTTTTCCGGGCAGAGGTATGGCGAAGTGAAAGCCGCCGTTTATCTCTCCTCCCGTATACAATGCGTACAACCCTATGGCATATTCTCCGAAATGTCGTGTACAGTCACCTCTCACTCCGTAATCTCCATAGATGTAGCGTCCGCCTTGCAAGTCAAATTGCAGGTTGGTGTGGGGCTCATATACGCTTGCTTTGAGAAAGGCATTGACTCTCGGAGTAGTGCTGACGTACCATCCTTCACCGTCCACGATAGCCGAATATACGGTTGCGCCTACCAATGCTCCGAGTTCCAGCCTGCCATTGTCTGTCCGGAACTTCATATCCAGTTGCGCACCCATGCGATTGTGAGTGAAGTTTCCGGCTGTAATTCGCCCGAAGAGGTTGTTTCTGAACCTTACTTCTTGCGACAAGGTCATCACGCCCGGATGTATCTTTTTATATTCCCCATATAGGTTGGCAGCTATGGGGAATACAACTTGCGCTGTCAGTTTTCCACCTTTCCACAGTCCCATTTCTATGGCAGGGCTGAGGTTGACGGCGTAGGTATATAGTTTGTTCAGGCTGTTATTCTTCAAGAACAGTTCGGGATATACGATGACATCCACTTTCCATGCCGAAGGGTTTTCAATTTCCTTTGCGTTTTCTACGGCTTTCATGGCATGGTCGGTATCAATGCTGATGCCCATTTCTGCATACACCTGCATCAGAGAGATCTTTTCTTCCCGATAATCATTCAGCAAGGTGTCCGGCAGACTGATGCATAACTGAGGTATTTGGTTTTCCAGTGCAACCAGTTGCAGGCTTTTGTTTACATTGCTTTCCAAACAGGCATCTATCGCTTCTCCTATTCCCTGGTAAGTGCTCCGATACACATTGTCTTCAAAAGTGACGGTTATGCATTCTCCGGTCTCTGCATAACGGATATTCTCCATGCCGATAGCTTTCAACTTCTCAGTGACGGATTGGGCGCTGGCTATGGCATTGGGAAGTAAGCAACAAATGGAGAAAAGCAGATATGATATAGAATGTTTTTTCATAAATATCCGTTTCTTTAGTGCAATAGCTTACACTCGTACCGTATTCCGCCTGACACACATTTGAAGTCTCTGGTAAAGATGTGCAATGAGATATGTTTCCATAATCTGGTGGCGGCTCCTATGTTGAATCCGTCGGAATCATATTCTGCCATGAACGCCATTTCCCTGTAAAAGGCGGGAGAGTAGCTGATGCCGCCAAACGGGCCTTTCTGTATGCTCCGGTCGTTTATCGGAATATAATATCCGGCAGTCAATGCAAGCCTGTCCCTTCCGGCTATGGAGAAACTTTTGGTCAATACTCCGTATACGGTACCGAAGTAATTATTTCCCGTATTCTTGAAAGGGTCGTCCACACCGATTACTACTGAAGGATGAAATCTGCCTTCTTTTAGCGGGCGTAGGCGTGCGGTCATTGAACGGTCTTGCTGGAAATATCCTTTTTTTCCGTCATATCGTGTTATTTTCAACAGGGTGCACCGATAGCTCATCTCCAGTATTGACAGAAATGTTATGTTGATGAAATAATTTCCTGTGTTGAAGTTGAATGGGGTCATGCCATTGGGCAGATAGTTTCCGCCACCCATGAAAGTGCCGGTCTCCTGCATGTCGGCAGTGGGGATGTTCAGTAGGCCGGTGTTGCCTATGGAGTATTGGGCCCGTATTGTTATACAGCAGGAAATCAACCAGATTACTAATAAGTACTTCTTCACAGTATTACACTTTAGAAAAGTATGTATTTATTCTTCTGTCTGTGCTTTCAGATACAGCTTCTTTGCAAATTTCATATCATGAGCCACCATGATTTTTACAAGTTCCGGAAAACTTGTCTTAGTAGGATTCCAGCCCAGCAATGTTTTTGCTTTGGTCGGGTCACCCAATAGCTGCTCCACTTCGCAGGGACGGAAATATTTCGGATCAACCTCTACCAATGCTTTGCCGGTTTTCACGTCGATGCCTTTTTCATTCACACCTTCGCCTTCCCAGCGCAGCTCTATGCCGGCTTCTTTAAAGGCAAGTGTAGCAAACTCTCGTACGGTGTGCATCTCACCGGTAGCGATGACGAAGTCTTCCGGTTTGTCATGTTGCAGGATGAGCCACATACATTCCACATAATCTTTGGCATATCCCCAGTCGCGGCGTGCGTCCAAATTTCCCAGATACAGTTTGTCTTGGAAACCTTGTGCGATGCGTGCTGCGGCCAGTGTAATTTTGCGGGTTACGAATGTTTCGCCGCGACGTTCGCTTTCGTGATTGAAAAGAATCCCGTTTACGGCATACATGTCATAGCTTTCGCGGTAGTTCTTCGTAATCCAGAAACCATATTGTTTGGCTACACCGTACGGGCTGCGCGGATAGAAAGGAGTTGTTTCTTTCTGCGGCACTTCCTGCACCTTACCGAACAGTTCGGAGGTAGAAGCCTGATAAATTCTTGTCTTTTTTTCCATACCCAGAATACGCACAGCTTCCAACATGCGTAATGTACCTACTGCATCGGCTTCTGCCGTATATTCGGGCACATCGAAAGATACCTTTACATGGCTTTGTGCGGCAAGATTATAAATCTCATCCGGTTGCACTTGCTGAATGATACGTATCAGTGAACTGCTGTCCGTCATATCTCCATAGTGCAGATTCACCAGACGGTTTTTTTTCATATCACGCACCCATTCATCCAGATAAAGATGTTCGATACGCCCGGTGTTGAAGGAAGACGAACGGCGCAATATGCCATGAACTTCATAACCTTTATCAATTAAAAGTTCGGCAAGAAACGAACCGTCTTGTCCGGTGATGCCGGAGATTAATGCTACTTTTTTCATTCTGTGTCTTTTATTAATTTGATATTTTTTCTTTTAATAAGTATCCCAGAAAGAGGGCATTCCCTATGACATATCTTCTCCACATTCTTTTGGGTTCTTTCATCAGTCGGTACAACCATTCCAGACCATGCTCCTGCCACCACAGCGGTGCACGCTGTATGTTTTCTGCAAAGAAATCGAACACAGCGCCGATGGTGCCTATCGGTCCGTTCACATCCAACTCTTTCAGGTGCGCGTATACCCATTTTTCTTGTTTGGGTGCAGTCATGCCCACCCATAGTAAATCGGGTTTTACATGGTTCACAGCTTCTATCATCTGCCGGTTGTCTTCCTCTGAGAATTCTGCCTTGTAGGGTGGGGAATAGGTCTCTACCCGGATATTGGGGTATAACCTGACAGCCTTTACCTTGATTTTTCTTAATGTATCTTCATTGCTGCCTAAAAAGAAACAGACGCCGCCTTCCCGGTTCAGTTTCTTCATTTCATGGAGAAATAAATCCCAACCGGCAATCCGTTCTATTTTTCTATGTCTCAAAAGCTTAAAGGCTAATACGATACTTGCACCGTCCGGAATCAAGGCATCTCCATTCAGCAATGCTTCGGCAAATGCCATATCTTTTTGAGCCGTATTGTATGAGTGGGCATTGATAGTGTTTATCAGCAACTTACCTTTTGGCAATGCATCAAGTTCGCTTCTGTGTCCCAGAAGTGAAACAGTTTTTAATTTCAACATGTTTTTGGAAAGCTGTATTTACCGCAGAGTACGCTACGCTATTGCCTGTCACACAAAAGGTTAATAGGACAGACATATATAATGAGGTATAAATATATGCGGCAAAATTAACTCAAAAGTATAGGATAACCAAGAAAAAATGTGAAAAATATAGATAAATGGAAATTTTATTATCAAAAGGGGCCATCAAATATGTAAGAGTGTAGCCTATTGGGATATCTCTTGCAGTTCTTTATCCTTACTCTGAGTGTTCCCCTTTGAGTCGATTGTTTTGATGAATTTATCAAACTCTTTACAATAGATGAATGCCGTTTTAATGCCTTTTATTGTTTTGGTTTCGTTTGTAAAATGCTGTGACATTTTGCTGGCGCATACAGTTTCCCAATCTGTTGCTGTATTCGCCAACATGTTTAATTGTTGTGTCAATGATGAAATGGCATTCTGATATGGATTTATATCTGTTACAAGGATATAGAGAATCGAAACCAATTGCTTTATGTCTTTTATTCCTATTATTTCTTCGCACAAGCTAATACTTTCCAACAATTTGTCTTGCAATTTGTACTTCTGGTTTTGTTTATCTATACGTTTGTTCAAGATTTCTTTTTCATGTCCGGTAGCCTTTTCTTTGTGTGAGATGTTTTGATGCTCCAGAAAACTTTTCCATCCTTTTAATTCAACCATGCACAATTTGTTGGATGTATAGGTTAGTGCATCTACAGAATCAGTATTGGGTTCTTTCTTTTTTTGATGCCAATTACTTTCTATCCGATCGAAATTCAAAACCATTGTTTGTTGTATGGAGGTGCATTTCGGATTTGGGTGGCAAGGATTGTGTAAAGTACATATAGATGTTGTCGGTGTTTCTGATTTTGTTGCAATTTCCTCGAAAATCAGTTCAGGTGTCAGTTCAGTTTTCTCCATCACATTCCTATGTTTATAATTTCGTTCATAGGCTGTGCCAGTTTGACAAATATCTGGTTCAAGTCTTTCGTTACATCCTCTAATTCGCTCAATCCATCTTCCGTTTCTTTTGCTAAATAATAATTCACAAACTTGTTCAATTCATGTTTTTCGGTAAAATACCTCACACCTTGGATGAAGTAGGGGCTGTGGGAACTAATAAGAATTGGAACTCCCGCTTTAGCTATTTCAACAAACAATTGTGCTATTTTTATTTGCCATTCAGGGTGCAAATGGTTTTCGGGTTCGTCCCATATTAGTATTTTATTCTCATTAATAGCTTGTGTCTCCATTAATATTTGCATGACTCCGAAGGCTTTTATACCTGAGGCCACGTTGACAGGCGAATACTTTACGCCTTCTTTTTTCCAAAACAAGTTTCTTGTTTTGTTGTCAAACTCAAATTTGCCCCCGGTTATATCTCCTATGGCATTCATTTTGTCATCAAATAGGGAAGGAGCCAAGAAGGGATACTTTATGGCATCTAGTTTTTGAGCCATATCCTTTACGTGATAATTGACAAGCGGCCTGAATATAGCAGTGCTGTATCTTTTTTCCTTCAGTGTTTGTGCAGAAGCCAGTATGTCCAATAAATGAATGTACAGAGGAGATTCCACAAAGGTTGCGTCATTTATTTGGAATTCCGTCAAATTTGTAGCAGAAATGTCTTTTATTTTATTCTTTTCAAGAGAGATGAACACATTGTTATCATGTGTTCCTTCGTAAAAAGCTATTTCGGAATGTTCTGTGCCATTTGTACAGATATTATTCAGGAATTCGGCTTCTATGATTGTTTCAAACTCCTTTTTCAATATGTTTTGCGGCTCTTTATTTTCCTGTATCTCCTCCTTTATGTTTTCCAGATATCTTAGGATTCTTGCTTTTTGTTGAGGAGTGATATCTATATGTTCTGTAAATTTCTCTTTTTCCTCTAATAATAAGTTATCAGCAATGGTTGCATCCATTAGTTCCTCCATGAACTCATTGATGTTTGGAGGAAGAATTAATTTCTCCTTAATATTTATTTGCAGATTCTTTTCAATGGAAGATAACTGATTGTATAACATTGCTGCTTGAAATCGGATTCTTCTATATCGTTGCTCATCGTTATGGTTCCCCATATTTCCTATCGCTTTGGTCAGGGCAAATAACATTTTTCCTATTGTGCTTTTTCCTGAATCATTCACTCCGGCAATGATGGTCAAGCCATTCAATTCGATTGTGGCATTCTTTATCTTATTTATATTTGTAAGCTTGAACTGCATTTTTTCTTTCCCTCTTTCTTTTTATATGCCACAAATATAGCGAAAAATCTCCGACCTCTTGTTTTTGCTTTTATTATTTTCATATTATTGGGGACGGAACTCATTCTCTATATACTTCTGCTACTTTATCTGTTATCTTGTCTCACTTTTTTGTTAGCATCATTTAATATATTGTCCCTAATATCAACTCTTGATTCGCATCATATTGCATTATGAAAGCTTTGTGTGTAAGCTATGCTGTTCCTGTGCAATTTTTTTTGTTGTTCATTGTTTATTTGCCGTTTAAAATTTGGTTATATAATGCCACCATTTGTTTGGCTTTATTCTCCCATGAAAGTTCCTCTTGCCTTTGCTTACAGTTGCTTGCTAATTCTTGAAGAACTTCTTTATTCTGATATAAGTAACTTATTTTTTCGACGAAATCATGTACTGATTGTTTGGGGGTACTTAATGGGATTTTTATTCCTACCTTTTCATTAATGACATGTCCAAATCCGCAGGCGTCAAAACATAATACGGGCAGTTGGCTACTGATAGCTTCTAGTACAACTGTTGATGTATCCTCACTGACGCTGGTAAAGAAAAATAAATCTGCTTTTTTCATTAATGCCAGTACCTTGGTATTATTCAGGTTTCCATGCCAGATTATTTGCTGTGTTATTCCTAAATTAGTGGCTATCTTTTTATAATAAGTATTTTGTTGCTCACTTCCCATACCACATATTGAAAGTTGAAGGTTTTTCAGATGTTTTAAGTGAGATATTGTTTCTAAAGCTATTCTCAGTTGTTTTCTGAAATCAAACTTGCCTACCCAGATAAGATGAAGACTTTCTTTATTTATGTCGTATATTTTAGTCTCAAGTAGCTCGCTTTTAAAACATCCGGTTTCGGGAATAATAACAGATTCTAAGTGTTTGTATTTTTTTATAGCATAATAGGAGTCCGGTATGGAACTTATTAATAGATCTGCTTTAGTTAAAGCTCGATGTACTCTTTTGTCATGCTTTATTTGGTAAATATTGATTTTGTTTTTTAGTTTGTTGAACACTTGCATCTTTATGCCACTCCCTTGCAAGTAGGCTTCAGGAAATTGTTTCATACCTCCAATGGGTCCCCATACAAACGGTTTATTTTCTATTTTCCACAGATAACCCGGTTCGCGGAAACCAATCATGTTCAGCTGATGTATAATGTCAATTTTTTGTTTGGCAATGATATCTTTAGCCATTTCATAGGTTTTCCATTGCCATTGTTTATAGTATTTATAAAAACGCCAGTCACCTTGATTCCAGCACATTTTTCTTATTTCATCCGATACCGGATTATAATAGAAGTGCATATTTTTTCCTTGGGGTAGAGTAGGGAGTGCAGTTTCTATTTTCTCCTTGAATTCTCCTTCTGTGATGATGTGTAATTCACAGTGTTTGGCAAGATTTATACACCAATTCCAAGCCATACCAGGCTCACTCCCCATGTTGGGAGAACAGGCGTATGCGTTGATAATAATATTCAGCATTCTTTAATTGCCTATGGCTTTTTTGAGATAATTTATTGAATCGATTACTAATGTGTCTAGAACTCTATTATCCACTTCTTTATATACAGACGTGACATTAAAGTCTGTTGCCTTGTCCTCGTACAAAATGCGATCTTCCAAATTCAGTTTACATAATAAAGAGGCCATACGTCCATTGTTATTTCTTTTACGGTTGAGCACACAACAGAATGGTGTTGCGAAGTTTACTGAAAATGCAGTCCCATGAAAAGAATTAGTAATCATGCAAGTGGCATTTGCTATTAACCATAGGAACTCGGCAGGTCCGGCATCCAATATATTAATGGTATCAGGATTTTTTTTAATTCCATATGCTCGTTTGCAAATGCAATATACTGGTATATTTTTCTCTTTTCCTACTTTTACTGCTATATCCAATAAAATTTGAGAAGGTAATAGTTCATAGACCAATACATAGTTGAAAGGTGATATTCCCTTTACGGGTTTCATATACGGATTCCAATCAGTTTTATTTAATAATAAAGTAGGGTCGACAACCAATTGGGCTTCTCTTCCGGTTAACTGTTTTACAAGTTCCACCCCACTTTGTTCTCTTACTGCAATCGTATTAAGGTTATTCAATAATTCCGTATAACGTTTGGACAATTCAGGAGCAATTGATGATACACCAAAAGAAGATGCATAGGCCAATTTCGGAGCCTTTTGGGGAGCAAAAGTCAGGAAATAGGGTTCAATAGAGGAAGATGCTGAAGGATTCCATACTTGGTCACTTCCCACTATGTAAATATCATAATCCATATTGGCATGATATAGTTCATCCATTGATATATATTTTTGCGAATAGCATCCACAATCTATAAATGATTGGTAATTCTGTTTTCTTCGTTTTTCATTTTTATTGACTATAGGTAGTATTTTATCTACTGCCCAGCTCGCTAACCGATACTTTAGCCAATACATTAGTTTTCCTTTCGTATTTATTGTTATAAATGGTTGTGATAAAGTAGTATCTTTAAATTGCCAATTTTTATAGTAGAGATAGTCTATAATTTCTGCTTTATGTCCCATTTGTTCCAATCGTTTTTGGGTAGCAAAGGCCTGTAGTTCTGCTCCATAATTGTTAACCTTACAAATGGTGATTATTCCAATTTTCATAGTTATATATTTTGTTGTAATTTAGATATCGGCCATTTTACCCCCCCCCTCTATTTGCTTTTTTTAACAAATGAGGAGCTTTGTTTTGTAGTCTATTTATTGTTTGCTTTTTTCTATATTTTATTGAATATATTGTTGCCAGTTTGTAGAAAGCCCATGATAGTTTATGAGGCATTCTATTAGTCAATATATTGAAACGTAATTTTTTGGGAAGAACTTTTCTGAAAAAGTTTGGCCATACCACTATTGGATGATATTGGATAAATTTATAGCCGGTAAATAGGTGTGGGTTTCCGTCAATAGCAGTACGTAATGAATCTTCGAATGTATAAATGGCATCCGCTTCTCTTATTAAAGAATCTGCCTTGGCGTTATTTGCAATAATGAGTGAAACACCTTGTTTGTAATAGTCCGGTACTGGCAATCCCCAAAAGTCTGCAATTGTGATATCGGCTACTCTGTTTATTTCTGAGAACTGGCAATTGCTACAGCTTTTTCTGTCAAGCATCCAGCCTGCATAAATAGCATAGAACATGTCTTCTTCTCTTTTTAGTTTTACCTCTTTTCCATTTTGTTCAATAGTAGTACATTGCGAGAACTTCCAATCTTGTGTTCCTTTTCGCTTATCACGAAAACGATATATGCGTGATGAGTTATAATATTCCAAGTGTAGGTCTAATGCCTCATGGCTGGCAATTCCATGGCACACCACTTCGATAGTTACAAGACGCTCACAATTCCGGTATTTTTTGCCTAAGTAGCCATATAGTCCTGCTATTTGACAGGGACATCCCGAAAATAAAATCCAATAATCATTTTTTAGTTTTTCGGCTACTGCTTTATATATTCCTTTAGTGTTGCTTTGTATGTATTTACTATTGGTTAGTAATGGTATATCTTTTTCTTGTTCTATTAATATGTGATACACTCTGTTATTTGTAAGCGTAGCACCAACTACTGCTACTTTTTCCTTATGTAAATGGAAGAAACTCTGTGCTAGTCCGGCGAATCCACCCCCGGAAGCTGCATCTATACGTGTTTGCTCGTCGTTTGCCCATCCGCCATACACTTTCATGTCCTCAAATCGATTCTTGTTGATCGGGGTTACTATTGGGCATGCTTTTTGGCACAAACCACAGTTTATACATTTATCTGCATCAATTTGTACAAATGGTAAGCAGTTCCTTTCTACGATTTTTATAGCGTCATGACGGCATATATCACTACACGCCATACATCCGGTACAATACTTTGCTTTTGCTAATTGCGGACTACATGCTTTCATATATTTTCTCAATTTTATTGCAGATATTGGTTATGTTGAAGTCATTATACACTAATTTATCGGCTTCGTGGGACATGCTGTATCTATATTCTTCCGATCTTATTAGTAATTCTAATTTTTCTGCTAACATGTCCAAATCATACGTATCGTAAATCATTGCATCAATTTCGTTGTGAAATACTTTTTCTAACCCGCCTACAGGGGTTGTAACCACAGGGATTCCATAGGCCATTGCATCTAAAACTCCCATTGGGAATCCTTCTCCCCAACTTGGTAAACAATAAATAGAAGCATGCTGAAACACGTTTTCTTTGTCGCTTCCTGTTATCCAACCTAGGAAAATGGTTTGTTGTTCTATTCCAAATTGAATGGCTAATGCTTTTCCTTTGTCGATTTCTCCATTTCCGGCAAATACAATTTTCCAATCTGAATATTTTGTTGCAATCTTACTAAAGGCTTCCATAAGCCTGTTATATCCTTTTCTGTCAGATAAAATCCCTGCATATAAAATATATTTATCTCTTTGATCATTTCTTTTTACATTGGGACATGGATTGTAAACTACTTCCATGTTATATCTGTTTTTAGGGAAAGCTTCATTTATCCATTCTATCCATTTGGGAGATAAAACTAATAGTTTGTCAGATATGTTGAATAACTTTTTGATATTAGCATTGAATTCAGGATCAAATAGATGTTTTTCTGTTGCTGGATGAAAGTGAATGATGATTTTTTTCTTTAGTAAACGTGCAATATGTGCAAATATTAATTTTCTTCTAACGGAAGTTCTTAATCCTACGTGTATATGTACTATATCATAAAATGGTAATAGGCAAATGTATTCAATTAGTGCTGTTCCTAAATACCATAGTTTTCTTATATTATTTCCATCTCTATGTGTCTCAATCCACTTACAATGATACTTTTTCCATTGCTCACTTGTTTCATGGGCCTTCACTACGGAAGTAATGCCACCTCGTGTCTTGCGGGAAGTAGCAACAACCAATACTTTAGGTGTGTGCATGTCAGTTGAGTATTTTTATAATATCTTTCCAGTTATATTCACCATCTTTAAATGTTTGGCTAAAGATACGTGCACAGCAGCGTAATAGGTATGCTCCTATTAATATGATACCAAACATAATGATTAAATTTAAAGGGAAAATAAAGTTCATTTGGTCTGTAAATAATGCTCCTTGAATTAAGTATATTTCTAAGCATAATCCACCGATAAGTCTAATACAATAGCCTCCTATTCTATGTTTATAACAGTGCTTTAAGGTATTGCTATTGCATATTTTATAAAAATAAAATACAGTCATTAATAGAGGAATTAATGAGAGTATCTGGAATTCGTTTACAATTGTGATTTTTCGACCAATGAATAAATAAGTATAGTAAATGGCAATGGAACTAACTAATTTGAATGTGTCCCATTTAAAAGAGTAAGTTCGTTCTTTATGATTAATTCCTAATATTGCTCCCATTAACATGAAAAGGAAGTAATGGCACCATTTAAAATAAGTATTACCATACATATTATAATCTACAGGTCTGTCTATGGCTATGTACCAAGCTATGCATATTGTGGTTGCTATGCCAAATACCAATTTTAAATTGTTGAGCATATATCTTTGGATGAAGTAGAGGATAACATAATAGATCATAATGCAGGTGACGAACCATCCGCCTCCATGTATAATTATATATTTTATGTCTTTGTGATAATTGAAAATAAACTCTTGTACTATTGCCCAAGCAAAGACTGTAGGATATATTCTATTGATTCTTCTTTTATACCAATTATCAAATCGCCCCATTCTTCCTAAGAAAAGCGTGAATCCTGAGCAGAAAAAGAATAATACGTCACCAATAGCTCCTCCTGTTGCCATGACACTATATTTGCCATACAGTAACTCCATATGTGAGTTGGTAATAAGCAGGGCAGCTATACATTTTAATATATCTATACTAGGGTTTCGTTGTTTCATAATCTAATGAGAGACTATCTTTTATAAATTTCGGTATAGGGAAATTATCTTTATTATTCTCTTTCTTTATTGGCGTTGCCTTTAAATCTTATAATTTTAGCTGGTATTCCTCCTACAATAGCATTGTCTGGGATGTCTTTTGTAACAACAGAATTAGCACCAATTGTTACATTATTACCTATTTTGACTGAACCAAATATTTTGGCTCCAAGTCCCAAATAACAATTATCTCCTACCACTACTGGGGCATTGTCTGCTTGTTCATATTTGTTTCCAAAGACAACTCCAGGTAATATTGTACAATTACGTCCAATACGACAAGTAGGTTTTACGTGAATAAAATCTCCAACATGATAAATACGGAAACCTGGTCCGACTGTATTAGGATAAATCGTTATTTTTAGTTTGAACCCTAATCTTTTATATTTAAAGAAGTGGTATAAGAATAAAATTTTTGATTTTTTTGTATTTCTGTAATATTCTACATAGCGTAGGTGTTTGATATACTGGTATATGTACCAGCTTTCATTATGTAAAATTAAATCCTTGAATGTAGGCTTGTGGTTACCGTATCGTTTTAAATCTTCTGTTTTATATGAATGTAATTTTTCAATAGAATTTATCATTTTCTTATTTTCTTTATTAGATTAATAAATGATGAATATATCAACAGTATTCTACTATTTTTTGATAAAATTATTTTATAATATATTCTTGAATATATGGGTAGATAGCTGCTTTTATATTCTCTTTTTATTGTTTCCCAAATAGGATCTTTTACAATGATATTAAGGATTCCTTTTTTGTTATTTTGATTAGAGTTTATTAGTTCTGTTATGTAGCTACGACAATATCCAATAAAAAGTTTATTTACTCTTTGTTTGTATTCAATTGTCGAATTTTTCATTAAAAGATGATTTCTAAGATTTTTAAATCTATCATATTTCTCTGTCAAAAAGTTTTTTGTAAGAGAATTATCGTTTTTGCAATAGTAATAATAGGCATTGGGAATATAGCCTATTCTATTAGAAGCTGATAAAAAATCAACTTGAAAAGGTATATCTTCTGACACAACTACTCTTTCAGATAAAAATCTAATATTTTCTTTATCAATGATGGTATGTTTATATATTGCATGCCATACAGACATTTGGTATTTGCGTTCTAGTTTTTCATGCGGCTTTGAAGCTATCATGTCTAACATAAATGAATGGATTTTGCTTTTTTCCCACAATTCATAATCAGATACTTCAGAACTATTACGCCATTTCCCATTATTTATTTCTGTATAAAAATTGCAGAAAACAGCATCGCAGTGATGTTTGTCTGCATATTCTGCTAATTTTTTGTACATATTTATATCTACATAATCATCAGAATCTACAAAGGCAATGTATGTACCTGTTGCTACTTCTAATCCTGTATTCCGAGCTAGTCCTAAGCCTTCGTTTTCTTTATGAATGACTTTGATTCGTAAATCTGTTAAGGCATATTTATCACAAATTTCAGAACTATTGTCTGGAGAGCCGTCATTTATTAAAATAATTTCAATGTTTTTAATGGATTGATTTATTAAGGTCTCTATGCATCGCTCAAGATATTTTTCAACCTTATAAATGGGAACTATAATACTAATTTTAGGTATTTCCATATGCATCCCAAATAAAATTATTAAAATGTGTTTCTGTCAAGAATTTGCTAAAAATGGCTATTGTGTACAATAGTACTATTATAATTGTGATAACATCTATTATATTGTTCTTTCTTTTGTGGAAAAAATAGAGAAAGCAGCTAGCTATGACAAATACCCATAAATATTCCATAAATGCTATTCTACGTATTAATTCTATATTGAAAAAAGCTCTATATAATATTGCTCCAATGACAAAAAGATTGTAAATAAGAGTGGTTCTATGACTAAAATGGTTTTCTTTTATAAGTTTGTATCCAGAAAAAATTAAAGAAATGTCAAAGATTATATTTAGAGACTGCATGTACCATTTTTGATTATAAATATCATTTATGGCTTCTTTGCCAAACCATCTTTCAGATAGAGAAATGTATGAACTAAATTTATTATCTCCTATATCTATTGAAGATAATAAAAATGGCAATATATTTGTTTGTGCAATATCAATAAATAAAGCGAATAGGATATATAGAGAGATTGAATATTTATAATTGATAGGATATTTGATGAAATTAAGAATAAGGATAATGAGTATAAAGAAGATAGTTGATGAATGTATAAAGAAAGCTATAATAGCGAATAAAACGAATAAAATTTTATTAATTTTATTCGTTTTGATTAAATTCAGAAAGGCAAAATTAGCAAAAGACATTGCAAAAAATTGTCTGATGAAACATTCGCTTTCTATGACAGTAAATATAAAAAATAGTGGTAGGAGGTATGGAAACCAATATTTGTATTTATTTACAATGAGTACTATACTGAGCATGTAACATAAGGCGAAAGCAAACAGACTATCATTGAATGTTAGATTTAGGAATCTGAATAAAGAATTTGTGATATCAAAGAAATATTGTCCTGTTGAGATACCTACTTTGTAGGTAATACGATATCCCCAATAATCAACCCCTCTTCCATAACGTATAGATTCTATGAGTGAATAAAAAAGAATTATTGATATAAGTGGTAATATATTTTTGTTCTGTTTATTCCTATATATGAATTTACCTTCTATATATAGGAATATAACAAATAGTATATATATTAATATATAGTCTATTTTCATACACTTAATTATATCGATTTCTAACTCCTCTACTATAATATTTTATAAATTTATAGTATTCTTTGAAATTCAGTCGTATTAGATAAGTAAGTGAATACGATATGAAACATTTAAGAACCTTTTTATACGATTCATAATTTCTTTTTATATATCCAAGATTTCTATAGTAATGGTGTGAAAATTTAGGATTTGGAATTCTAATTTTTTTATATTTTAAGAGAGGTATGATATTAATAGAATTACTCTGATTTTTAGGATGATAATGTATCGCTGTACATATAGTAACCAGTGGGTATCCATTTTTAATAGCTCGTTGCATGTATTCAACTTCATCTCCCCAAATGAACATCTCCTTTTTGGTAAATCCTATTTTTTCCATAACAGAATGATGAATAAGTGTTCCATTATAGGGATTCATTTCTCCATATTCAATTTCGTTGTCTTGGAATTGATGACTCTTATATTTCTTGTTGATTCCGAATACTAATTGATTTGGATCATCTATTCTGCATACTAATGCGTTGCAAAACAATAAATTATATTTTTTACTCTTTTTAAGTAATTCCTCTATCTGATTATTATTAGGTATTCCGTCATCATCCATTAACCATACCCATTCATATCCTAATTCATATGCTGTTTTCATCGCAGTATAAAATCCACCGGCTCCACCTTCGTTTAATATTTTATCAATAAGCCGTATCTGGATATTTTGCGTCTTTGATATTTTATAATTAGATATATATATGCTTGCATCTTCTGATGTATATTCATTAATGGGACATATATATCCTTTTGAAAAAAGCATATCTTTGGTTCCATCTGTAGAACAGTTATTTACTATTATAATTTCTTGTACTGTTTGTGTTTGAGATATAATTGAGTTTAGACATTTTATTAATAATTCTTTTCGATTATATGTTACGATACATGCTGCTATATTATCCATAATTATATATTTTTTGTACTTAGTACTTTTCCAATAATATGATGCATATCATAATATTTATATTCGGCTAATCTACCTCCAAATATTATATTATTTTTACTGCTGGCTAGGTTTTTATATAATGAATAAACTTTTGAATTTTTGGAATCATTTATAGGGTAAAAGGGTTCACTTCCAGGAGACCATTCTGAGGGATACTCTTTGGATATTACAGTATTAAGTTGTTTTCCAAATTCAAAATGTTTGTGTTCTATGATACGTGTATACGGAATATCTGAGGATGTGTAGTTAATGACTGCATTTCCTTGAAAATTGCAACATTTCAATATTTGTGTTTTAAATTTAACCGTTCGGTATTCTAACTTTCCATATTGATAATTATAATATTCATCAATCTTTCCGGTAAAAACAGTTTTCTCTGCAATATTCTCAAAATAATTTCTGTTAGAAAAAAAATCAGTTTCACATTTTACCTCTATACCTGACAATAATCCATTAATTAGCTTGTTATATCCACCAATTGGAATACCTTGATAGATATCATTAAAATAATTATTGTCAAAAGTAAACCGTACAGGTAAACGCTTGATAATAAATGCTGGAAGTTCAGTACATTTTCTTCCCCATTGCTTTTCTGTGTATCCTTTTATTAACTTTTCATAAATATCTTTCCCTATTAGGGATATTGCTTGCTCTTCTAAATTACGAGGCTCTTTAATACCTTTTTTTTTCATCTCTTTAAGCGCTTCTTGTCTTTGAGCTTCTATTATACATTGTGCTTCTGCTGGGGTTAGGACTCCCCACATTTGATAAAAGGTATTCATATTAAACGGTAAATTGTATAATTTACCATTATAGTTTGCTACAGGAGAATTTGTAAAATTATTAAATTCTGTTATGCTGTTGACGAAATCCCAAATCTTTTTATTTGATGTATGAAAAATGTGTGCGCCATAGGTATGTACATTTATTCCTTCTATATTTTCACAATAGATATTGCCACCTAGGTGTTTCCTTTTGTCAATGACAAGGCATTTTTTCCCATATTTACATGCTAGATGAGCGAATGTAGCACCATACAGTCCAGAGCCAACTATTAAATAATCATATTGCTTTTTCATAATCTAAAAGTATATTTTAATCTAAAATATTATTTCATATATGATTGAGGTGCTATTGCATATTGGGATTTTCTTAGACCAATCTTGATTAAAAAAGTTCGAATGGTATTTTTTAATGAATAATGGCATTTAACTTCATGTTTCCATGGAGTAAACTGTAAAAAATAATAGTAATAAGATCTATAAGGATGACTAGAATCCTGGTTCCATGGTTTTATGGGAGCGAAAAAATGAATAATATATGGATCCTTTCGCGCATCATTCATGGTTGCATTGTAGATATGGGGAATCTTATCATTAATTTTAAATGAACATACATTCCATTTGACGGGCATAATTATTCTATTTTCGCCAATAAGCTTATTTAAAACATCTTGATCGTGATACACTATATCATTAGCATGTTTAGTTACGAAATCAATAGCATTATTTGTAAAATTATGATTTCGTAGGTATTCTAAATTTAAAAGTAAAACTCCTGCATTGAAATATTCTCTATCATTTCTGTATTTCAATCTTGTAGCAGCTTCTATGTAATCGGTCCATTGATCTGCTATTGCAGCAACTCCTTTATTTTGCATCTTTGTATTCCAAAATTCTCTTAGAGGATGTAAAACGAGTAAATCACAATCTAAATAAAATGTTTTCTTTATGTTAAGAGGTAAAATCTGAGGGATAAATAATCGATAATATGTTTGGATTGTAACGTGTGGTGGCATTCCATCTTTAAAACAAGGCCATCTGTTTAGGGTAGAGTTGTTAAATGTGTAAAATTGTATCTGTTGATTAAAATTAAATGCTATCTTTTCTAGTCGACTTTGATTTTTTTTAGAAATATAGTCTGTAATAACGTGTATTTTTATAACTTCATTTTTATTATTTATAAAAATAGATGCAATAGTTGCTGCGCAATGTTGTGAGTATGCGTCATTTATACATACTACAATATGAATTGCTTTTGTTTTAATAGAGGGGATATTTGTTGTATTATACATTGATGTGGAAGATTCTTTTTAGTTTATAATAATGATGTTTTATTTTCCAAATAGAAAGTTTATGATTTAATTCAGCCTTTTTAAATCCAAGTGCTTGTAATTCCTTTATCCCTTTTAGATAAAGTTCTTTATTGGTAGATAATAATGTGTTTAAATGTTCCCATATCCAATTATCATGTAGGTGGATATTATGTTGCCTATAAAATATTTCTCTTTTTGCACATACAAGAATTCGTGTAAAAAGTTTCTTTTCAGAGAAAACCGTAGTAATAGAATTATGCCTATATGTATAGTTGTAAATATGCCTTTTATCAATTGAGATGTTGTTAGCGTAAAATCCAGTTAATAATGAAAATATTGTATCATTCTGAACTTCTATTTCTTCGAATCTGATTTGATGTGAGTATATTAAATCCCTTTTAATGAGTTTGCACCAAGGTTCTCCCCAAACAAATCGGAGATATTTTTCAGATTCTAAAGGGGATTTTGTGTATAAATCAATCCATTTATTTATATGGTCCCCTATGTGGCAACTTTCGTATGTGTCAGAATGTATGCTGTTTACTTTAAAAAAAACGATATCGTATTTGGAATCAATGTATTCGTCTAGGACATCTTTTATACAATAATTAAAAAAATCATCAGCATCTGCAAATAAAATCCATTTGCCGGACGCTTGTGATAAACCTATATTTCTTGCATAACCAGCTCCTTTCCCTTCTTTTGTGAATATAATAGTTACATCTGTTCTTTCTTTTCCAGGGAAATGATTGAAGTTGACAAATTCTTCACTACTATTATCATCTACAATAATAATTTCTGTATCTTTCCTTTGTGGTATAGAATCAATACATCTTTGTAGAAGAATTGGGATATTATGGTGGGGAATAATGATAGAGTAGTTTTTTTTATTCATTTTTTATTTAATAGAGTATTATATACATTTATATGCATTAAAGCTATTTTATTTAAAGTAAATTTTTCTTTTGCGTAGAGGTAATTTGCTTTTTCTATAGAACTTCTGTCACTTCTATATGCTTTTTCAATGGCTGATGTTATTGAATTAAGTTTGTTGGGATTGAATGTATAGTTATTGGTTTCTCTTAATGTAATACCTACATTGCCAATATTGGGACCTATAACTACTTTTGAGAAGTAAAATGCTAGTGGTAAATTACCTGAATTAAGAATTTTTTTTCTTTGGATCAAGACCACATCACATGCTGCAAAATAGTAAGAGACCTCTTTATCTTCGACGAATTTTTTTGAAAAATATATGTGTTTCCGCTTTAATTGGAAACTTTTTCGCCATGCTGATATCCATTTGAATATATTTCTGCGTCTTACATAAAGATTCAATGGTTGGCCTATAGAAGGGGCTATAAGCCTTTTATTGGGTATTTGAACAATTTTAAAACTATCAATGATCATTTGGGCTTCTTCTATATTTCGAAATGCACCAAAAGAAAGGATTACAAAATCATTCAAAGGGATATGTAATTTAGTTCTAGCTTCCTTTTTTGATATTTTAATATTGTATATATTTTCGTAAATGTGATGTGGTATGATGAAATGTTGTGTTTGAGAAAATCTTTTTTTTAATTCATCAATCCCATATTTACCTAAATGGATTATTGCATCTACACTTTCTTCCACTAATTTGTAGCATTCTCTTAAGTTTTTGTCATTGTTATAATGAGGTTTTTCATTATGACGAGTGTAGATTAATTGGACTTGCCCCCTTATGTTATCAAAATGCTTTTTTAGTTGAATTATCTCTGTTGTTGTTGGCGTTGAAAAATTAAAAATAGCATGTGGCCATTGTATATGGATTATATCATAATTATAGGGATGTTTCCAAAATTCAGATACACTAGTATTTACTTGGTAACCCAATTTTTTCATAGCAGAGGATAATTCAATAATAAAGGGGTTATTGAATAACTTTTTTGAAGGGCAGACAAATAAAATTTTCATTTATGTAAGCTTTATCTATTTGTTATTTATTTTTGATAAATAGTTTATATATAGTTATTACTTTTTTGTCTATCTGAATAGGGGTGTGTAATTTAATTGGTATTTTAATTTACTCTTTCTTGTACCAATTATTCTTGCAGGTACTCCGCCTACAATGGCCATTGGGGGGACATCTTTTGTAACTACAGCACCAGCAGCAATGACTGCACCTTTTCCAATATGCACATTGGGTAATATAGTGACTCTAGAAGCAATCCATACATAATCTTCTATAATAACATTTCCCCATATTGCTTTGTGGTAATCATCGTTTAAATCATGCTCCATTGTCCAGATATTTGTTTCTCTAGCTATATCAACATTATGGCCTATGATTATGCGTCCTCCTCTCCCATCTAATAAAACATATGAGTTTATTACAGTGTTATTACCAATGAAAATGTTTTTAGGAACAAAAAAAATAACTTTTCTTAAAAAAGAAACATTTTTTCCTACTTTACCTAATATCTGTTTTATTACATAAAAACGAATTTTATGCGATGGAATATTTAATATAACTGGTAATATGACCCAATTAAAGAAATCATGTAGCTTCTTTCTCATTTTGCCGTTCTTTTTTGGAGGAGAATTTTTGTTTTATGGTTATAATAATTTTATTTCTAGTAATATTGTCAATTCCAACAAGCCATGAAGCTGAAACAACGCAGAGCATACTGATAGTACTTAATACTAAAAATGAAGTTATTTCATTATGTAATAAAATATCGCTAGAGAAATATAATATGATTGGGATTGGTATAGAAACTATAGAGACTTTGAGACATGGAAAAAAGACTTGTAATATTTCATGCCAATGGTATCCTACTATTTTTATAAGAAGTATAGGCTTTATAATTAGACTTATTATTATATTATCAATAAGTAGCACCCAAGCTGTAGTTTCTGGACCATATCCTAATTTAAGTAGAAAGTAAATTGTGATAACAGATAATGATAAAATAGCTGATACAATTAATGCATTTTCTTTGATTCTTCCTTTTGCATAAAGTGGTACATAGAATGAAGCATCGAAGACCATAAAAAGGCTTGTTATAATTGTTAATTGGAGAAATGTTACAGAGTATTCAGGGACAAGACCTAACCATAATCGTAATAATGTTTTAGAAACTAGGCATATAGGTAGTGCCAGTGCCAACATCATATAGAAAGAAATTTTCGTGGAGTTAATCATTAAATTTTTGCTGCTATTATAATCTTTTGCTGCATATTTTTTTATAATTTGGGGATTGGAAGCAGTACGAAAATTATTAATAAATTGATTTGCTGCAAAGTTTACTTGGTTTGCTATAGATCGCCCTGTAACAACAGAAGGATTAAAAAACATATTTATTAAAATAGTTGTTCCATGTGTTGCTAAAGCTGTAGCAGAATGACCAAATAAGTTCCAGCTTGAGTAACTTAAAATTGATTTAAAAATTTTTTTGTCGAATTTAAAATTAAATTTTGCTTCATTGTAATGTTTTGCACAATAGAATCTGTAATAGAGCATTGTGCTTACTTGCAATATACATAAGAGTGATGAATATAATTTTAACTTGTCTAAATTGGTTATTGAAAGCAAATACACAATTGCTAATTTTAAAGATACCTCTACAATGCTCATATATGCATAAACATCCATTCTCTCATGACTTATAATTATTGCTCCATATGGTACTTGAGTAATGGAAATAAATGAAGTAATGATAGACATCTGATAAGCGAATAGTGCTGCACTTAAGCGATCTGGCGATAAGACTAATTTGTTGCAAACAAACCATAGACCAATTGTTTCAGCTATGATTACCACTATAAATGATAAGCACAAATGTGTAATTAAAGCAGTAGAAAATGTACATTTAAGTTTCTTCAAGTTTCCTGTTCCTATTTCAAAAGTCAAGAAACGGGAGGTTCCTGCATTTAAGGAACTTTGGATAAATGATAATAAGGATACAATACCTCCCACTGTTTGGTATATACCAAAATCTTCTATTCCTAATTTTTGTAGTATGATACGTGATGTAAACAAAGCAATAATCATTGTAAACATCATACGAAGATACAAAAATAGTGTATTTTTTGCTATGGTTTTATTGGAAGATATAGTCATAAAATATTATTGTGATATTTGCTTTTTATATAATCAAATACTGTAAATAATTAGAGGAAAGTTTAGAAGGGTAATATTCTAATATGGATCCTCTATTATTCATTTTTAGTCTTTTCCGAAAATATCCCTTGTATAAACCTTATCTTTCACATCTTCCAAGTAAATATCATATCGATTGGCAATAATTGCATCGCTTTGCTTTTTAAATTCATCTATATTATTTATCACACGACTACCAAAAAAAGTGCCGTCATTTGGTAAGGTCGGTTCATAAATAATCACTTCTGCACCTTTTGCTTTGATGCGTTTCATAACGCCTTGAATGGAACTTTGACGGAAATTATCTGAGTTACTTTTCATCGTCAGTCGGTAAACACCAATTACGCAGTGCTTCTCTTCTGCCGGACTAAAATCGCCTCGGTTATAATAGTCATAATAACCGGCTTGATGAAGAACTCTGTCCGCTATGAAGTCTTTACGGGTACGGTTACTTTCTACAATAGCTCCTATCAGGTTTTCCGGAACATCACTGTAATTAGCTAAAAGCTGCTTGGTATCTTTGGGCAGACAATAACCGCCATAACCGAAAGAAGGATTGTTGTATTGCGTACCAATACGAGGGTCAAGACATACTCCATTGATGATGGCTGCCGTATCAAGCCCTTTCATTTCAGCGTATGTATCAAGTTCATTGAAATAGCTGACACGCAAAGCTAAATATGTGTTGGCAAATAGTTTTACAGCTTCTGCTTCCGTAAGTCCCATAAATAATGTATCGATGTTTTCCTTGATTGCTCCCTCCTGCAATAGTGCGGCAAATGTATGTGCCGCTTCTACTAAATGTGGATTATCCATATTGGTCCCGACAATGATGCGGCTGGGGTAAAGGTTGTCATAAAGCGCCTTGCTTTCCCGTAAAAACTCCGGTGAAAAAAGTAGATTTAATTTTTCTATACCTCTTGCTGCATATTTCTTATAAAGAGATTGACAATAACCCACCGGAATAGTACTTTTGATAACCATTATAGCATCCGGATTTACTTCTAATACTAAGTTAATCACTTCTTCAACATGACTTGTATCGAAATAATTCTTTACCGGATCATAATTAGTGGGCGCTGCTATTACTATAAAATCTGCATTTCTATAAGCCGATGCACCGTCAAGTGTGGCACATAGACTCAAATCTTTTTCTGCTAAATATTTTTCTATATATTCATCCTGTATGGGAGACTTGCGGTTATTTATCAGTGTTACTTTTTCGGGTATTACATCTACCGCGGTTACATGGTGATGCTGACTGAGTAGAGTTGCTATGCTTAAACCTACATAGCCGGTTCCGGCTACTGCAATTTTGATGTCCTTTTCCATGCTTTGAAGTGTTTTTTAAGTTTTGGAATAAATGCTATTACTCTACTATTTTATTTCACCTTCATTATTAAGAATCCCTAAAACGCCGAGTGAGTGTTGGATCATAAAACCACATTGGCTACAAACTAAAATGATTGAAGGTATCGTCTTTCCAGATCCTATAACTATGCTCCTGTAATCATCTTGTAAATGTTCGGTAATATAGCCATCAATAATTGTGAACTGGTTGTGATGGCACATTGGGCATTGCATGTTGGGTATTTTGGTTACAAGGGCAGTTATAATCTGTTTTTTTTTATTCTCGTCTATCATTTGTTACAGATTTTAGAGCGTTGGATAACTCACTGTTTAATTCGTTGTAATTTTTATAAAAAATAAATCTATTTGATTTCAGGTTGAATGGAATGTCTTCCATTTTGCTGTAATTGGCAAGTAAAATGACTGTTTTCCCGATACTATGGGCGATGCCGATTTCATAAAAAACATTCGGATTCCGTCCATCCATTACAGCTATGATTATTTGAGATTTTAGGATGAGCTCTAATGTATATTTTAATATATTACCAGTTTTGAATTCGTCATCACTTCTGGTACATTGAAAGTCAACAGAACTGCATGTCTTTTTTATGGTGTCATACAAGCGGTCAAATGATTTATGGAAAGGCATTAAACAAGTTATACAGTTTTTTTCTACTTCCATATCTTGAATGTTAATGCCCAAATTATGGAAGAAGGATTCATCGATGACATGCTCGCTTAATTTGATATCCGGGCTAGGCTCGTTATAAAAGAGATGATTGGTCTCTTCAAAGCGGAGATTGCTCCCTAATAGTTTCTCGGTAGCTGCGTAAACCTCTGATTCTATACGTTCTCTTTGGTAACTGAGTGTGGCTTGAGTCTTTTTTTCTTTTTGACGTAAAGCGATGCCCTTCTTTAGCTTTATAGCGTTGAAAACTAATATGCTGGTGAAGATTGTAGTAGAAAAAGAAACTATAATAGAAATGAGTGTTATGTTGTCCATGATGATTGTTAGTTGGATAGTATTATGGCGATTAGGAAAACACCGCCAAAGGATAATGCTGTCTCAAAAAAAGTATATATTGTGATTCTACCTATTCTGATGTTGTCATTGTTCAACTCCTTTATGGCATAGCGACGAAAGGTGCTGCTTAATAGCATGATAACAAAAGACATTAGCAATAGTATGAACATTTGATTCATGGAATTAACCATATAGTAAAAGGTAATTAAAGTGGTAATCGCGATTGTGAAAATATCTATAGGCAATTCTATCATGATATTTATGACTTCTTTTTGCTTAATATCTGTTCCAATAAAATATTTTATAAAGGATATTACGAACAGCAAAGTCAAAGAGACTATAAAAGCACCATACAGGGCCTCAATGTCAGTGACATTGGAAGGTGGATTATCCAGAATAAGGGGTGTTTGAGTATACAGAGTGTCTTTATTCATTGATAGTTTTTAAGTATGTGGCAAAGGTTAAAGTTGTAAGCACTCACTGTATGGCTATAATTCCCATAAAGGTATTATAACCCACTTTGAGTTATATTTTTGATTGGAAATAGGAATCAACTTGGGATAATTATGAAGTTTTTTCTTCCTGACAAGTACGCTACGCTTTCGCCTCTCCCACATTTTGCAGGAAAGACGAAAGCCATAGTAATTGATAAATGCGAGGCAAAATTACGGATAACTCGTCAGAACACCAAGTATTTTGACAGGAAATGTGTTTTTCCCTCGCAATGAGCAGTGGAAAAAAATCACTCTTTCAGCTTCGGAAACAGGATTTTTACCCCTTCCAGATAGATGCGCCGGGCGTTTTCGGGAGTGGTAAATTTGCTGAACGCGCTCAGAATGTGCTCATAATAGTCTATCTCATAATTATGGAGCCCTTTTTTATGTCCTCAAGATAGGACTGACTCATGTGACACTCTTCGCGGAACATTGCGCGATCAATTTTTAGAAGACGGATTTCACGACTGATGAATGCGCCGAACTCCATGTGGTCGGCGGCTTTTTTTGCTTTTAAAATCATACTGATTTCGTTTTTAAATGTTAATAAATATAAGAAACTGTATATCTGTACCCAACTGTCGGGTACAGTTTTTCCGGGGGCAAAGCGTTAACTTCGCCGAGATTTTAAAAATAACAGATAATGAAAGCAAACATGACTACTCTTTCCATATACGAACTGCGAAAGACCATAGGGCTGTGGAAAAGCCGTAAAATAACAGATTCTACCATTTCGAAACTGCTGGACCTCTATTTGGGAGTCACCGCCTACATGAACGATGAAGCGGTTTACCCCGTAGAGAATTTCTACGACCTCGGCCTGTCGTTGAAGTTCAAGAATGCACGCTGCCTGGTGGAGGCGGTCAGGCAAAGCCGTTCGTTCGGCATCGTTCCGGACGGCAATGTGTATGGAATGAAATCTTTCTACTCTTATCTTTGGAAAGCAAAAGATGCTGCGGAAAGTTTACCGGAAACATTACCGGAAGAATTACCGGAAAAGTTTCCGCAAGCGGATATATATAATTATAATATATATAATAATTATAAATCTACTAAAGATATTCCTAAAGGAAATCCGATTCCTGCGGAAGAATGTCTGGAAGCTGCCCGGCACTTCTTTCATGTCATCAACGAAAACCCGGTGCAGAAATTGCAGATCTTCATTCCGCTGATCAACCGCTTCCAGCAGGAGGAGGGACTGACACGCGGGGATGCCTGTGCCAACCTTGTGCACTTGGTGAACGAATTGCTGGTTCCTCACTTTGCGGGGCAGGAGCGTTTCATGAAATCCGGTCACAGCGGACGTCTGTGCTGGCTGAACAACCTGCTGAAGTCTGCCCATGGACAACGCCTGCTGAAGGATGCCGCAACCGCCGGAAGGCGGAAAAGGGAGCAGGCAATGCGTGAGATGCGGAGCGAGCAGCGCAACAATCATCCGCTGTGCGAGTTTGAGTGGACGGACACCGAAACCGGAATGCGCTTTTATGACGACCCGATAGAGGGAATGGTCAACATCCCTGATGATGCGTCTCCGCGCCCGGGAGCAGGGAGCGTGTGGAATGTGCTGAGCAATAACTGGGAAGGAGGGAACTTGTGAAACCGTTTTATTATCTCTGCGATTTTCCTGAACGCAAGAACGTGGGTAAGAATTATCTGGCCCTGTGTCCTAAATGTGGCAAGAAACACCTTTCGATTTCCCGCGAGACGGGATTTTACCATTGTTTCTATGCCGGATGTGATTTTCATGGCCGCCTGAAAGACTTTTGGGAAGAACGCCCGCTGTCGGCCGGGAGGGCGTATGGCGGCCCGTCCGCTTCTTTCCCTGCATCGGCGGGAAGGAAGAACGGAAGTGCGGCGTTGGCGGGCAATGCCGGTGGTGGGGAAACTTTCGTGTCCGAAGTCTCGATGATTCCCGATGACTACAAACATCTCTCGCCCGACGTGCTCGCCAGAATAAAGCCGCTGACAGATGAGCCGGAGACGGCCGACCCTGATCAGCTTGCCGCCCGCCGTTATCTTGCCGACCAGGGAATATCCCTGAAAACGGCTGTCAGTGCACATCTCGGTTGCCTGACGCACCGCTGCTTCGGTGGAAAGGACGGCAAGGACGAAAAGAACGCTGCCGGAACGATGTACCACTGCATTGCCTATGTGAACTACGTCAACGGGCAACCTGTCAACGTGAAGTATCGTTCGTGCGACCCTTCCTCGTCCGGATACACCAAATGCTGGAGTCAGGATTCGCCCACTACGCCTTGTCCGCCCTATAATATCGACTGCATTAACCCGCTGCGGATTTCCGAAGAGAGTGTTGCCCGTCTGATTGTCACCGAAGGAGGAAGGGATGTGCTGACTCTGTACGAGGCGGGCTACCCTTATGTCATCAGTGTGCCCAACGGCGCTGCAAGCGACCTTCGCAAAAGTTTCGAGGCTTTTGTTCCCTGGCTGGACCAGGTGCGCGAACTGGTGATTTGCGGTGATTGCGACCTGCCGGGGCGGACACTCGTGAAGCACCTTGCCGACTACTTCGGGTCCCGCTGCCTGTTCACCACTTTGCCCGGCGGCTGCAAGGACATATCCGATGTGCTTGTGGCATACGGTTCCGGTGTGGTGCGCGAGATTATCGACTCTGCACGTCCGCGGCATACGGCGGACATCATCACCGTAGGCGAACGGACGGATGAGGTGCTGAACGTGCTGCGTGGCGAATACGATCATGGATACGATGTGGGCTATGGCCCGCTGACCGACCAAGTGTTTCATCCCACCGATCAGGGCGGACTGATAATCGTTACCGGGAAGCCCAACAGCGGCAAGACGGATTTTCTGAATGACCTGACTTGCCACCTCATGGCCAAGACCGGGCGCTACGTCTGCTTTCTCTCTTTCGAGGTTCCCGACAAGAATAAGCACATTGCGCACCTCATCCGGTTGATGTTGGGCAAAGTGAACATGACGGCATATACCCGGGAGCAGTTGCAGCCCATTGTCTCTTTTCTGAACGCCCACATGGTGCATCTGGATCTGCATGAGATTTCGCCCACACCTACCAATATCATTGAGCGTGCGGAACGGGTGAAACGGGCTGTACCGTTGAAGTATCTCATCATCGACCCGTATCTTTTCATGGAGATGGAAAGCGGACGCTACAATACGGAAACACAGGCCATTAAGGCCATGCTGACGCAGATGCAGGCATGGGGGCGCAGCAATGGCATCTGGGTCATCATCGTGGCGCATCCCCGCAGCCTGAAGAAGCAGAGTGGAAAGGATGAACTGGAAGAAATAGACATGTACACCATTTCGGGCAGTGCCAACTGGGCCAATCTTGCCGACTTCATTTTTTCTATCAGCCGCATCAACCAGCCGGACCGCAACTATACAAGGCTCGACATGCTGAAGGTGCGCGACCAGGATTTGTGCCGGACGGGCAGCGTGTTGTTCGTGCGGCAGCCATGCGGCCGGTATGATGAGCGCGAGTCGGAACAGCAGGTAATGGCAGAAATGCAGGGCAAAGTGCTGGATAAGGACAGGCTGCCCTGGATTGAACTGCTGAAAAAGGAAGAGGGATGAAAACGCTACGCCGCCCCCTCTCACAAAAAGAGGAGTTCGTACATTTGTTCTGAAAAATCATGCAAAAGTAGGAATTTTAGGGGCAGGAATCAAATGTTTGGTTGTTTTTCCGGGGTTTTACTCCTGAAAGTCCGGGGATTTACGCATGAAATGCCGGGTGTTTGCAGCAGCAACGCCCGGCATTTGCTTTGTAAACGTCAGGGTTCTCCCAGCGCTTCCACGATTGTGTGCACTTGAAGCGGCGTGTAGCATTTGGCGTTGGGAAGCATGCCGCTGGCCCGGAGTTGTTCTTGAAGTCCGGGTTTGAAGGCTATCCAGCGGTTTAGTTTCCGGACAGCGGCTTTGGGTGTGATGTAAGGGCTGTAAAGCATGGCCAGCTCGCTTTTGCTGTAACTGCGTATGGTGAATGAGGATTTTTCCATTGGAACATTTTTATTACGATTGTTGATGTAAAGTTAATGAAAAATGACGGGGTATGAAAGCATGTGCAGAGGTTTATTGCGTCATAAGGTGCCATAAGCCGCGGTAACTCTCCTTATGGTGTGCAAGGATGCGCAAAGGGGTGAGAAGGGGTAGCGGAGTGGGGTGGAGGAGGTATCTTTGCATTGTCAAAAAAGGAGCTCCTGAGATATTTGACAATCGAGAATTGAAAAGTGAAAAAGTAACAACCATTAAAAAAGTAAAGATTTATGGCAAATGCATTGGTAGTGCGTACACAGCGCTACAAAAAGATTGGAGATAAGACTTCTCCGCTGGTTTATACCCTGAAAAGAAAGCCGCGCGATGCGAAGATGTATGATTTGAAGCGTATCGCGGAAGAGATTGAGGCTTTGGGTGGCATGTCGGCGGAAGATGTGCTGCACGTGGGCAAGGCAATCGTGAGAAACATACGTGAGAAGTTGGCAGACGGAAACAGTGTCCGTCTGGATGATTTCGGGATTTTCCGCACTTCGTTCCATTGTGTGGCTACGGAGCTGGAAAAGGATTGTACGGTGAAGAACATTGATAAGGTGCGGGTCAACTTCAAGGTTGCCGGTACGTTGCGACTGGTGAACGATTCGGTAGCCACCACGAAAGGCGCTCCGAATAACATTACCTACGAACTGGTTTCTGCCGACGGCGGCAGTTCATCGGGCGGAACAGGCGGCCTTCCGGACGATGGGGAAGAGGAAAACCCGTTGGGATGAGGAGAGTGATGAACAAGTTTTTATGAACAATTTAAAATGAAGAAGAAAATGAGTAAAAGTGCAGGTATTTGGGATACAATTCTGAAAGTGGTGATTGCAGTGGCCTCGGCAGTGCTGGGCGTGTTCGGGGCAAATGCGATGACGGTGTAGGAGGGGAGATGTCCTGACAGTGTAAGAGCGTAATGCTCTTTGTTGCATGTTTTGTTTAGAAGGCGCCGGTTGGCGCCTTCTTTTTTTTCTCTACAAAGCCTACGGGCATATCCACATGGGCATATCCCAGTTTGTCCAGACGGACGGCTACTTTGCTTTTTCCGTTTAGGATGACGAGTTCTCCTTCCAGTCCGGCCAGCGGGCCTTTTATGACTTTTACGGCGTCGCCGGGAGCGAGCGGGGCGCTGCACATCTCCACTGCCTCCTGACTGTAATCGAGCATGAAGCGGAATTGTGCCATTTGCTCGTCGGGGATTACGGCAGGCGCACTTTCACCGCGCAACACCATATAGCGGTTGACGGCTTGCAGGCTTAGCGGAAGCGCACGTTCCTGCGGAGTGACGTGCACGAATATCATCATCGGAATTATCAGGCGGTCCACCCGTTTGCGGCGGTCGCTCCACTGGTGAATCTCACTTTGAATGGGCAGATAACATTCAATGCCCATAGCGGCGAGCCGCCGGGCTGTCCTCTTCTCAAGGCATGACTGCACGTAAGCCACCAGCCATTGGCGACAAACGGCGTCGGTTTCCGTTTCTGTGTATTTGGTACTTTGCATTGTTTTTGTGATCCATTAGTTTAAAAGGTACGTGCGACGGCAGCGCTCTACCGCCGCAACGTACCGACAAACAAACAAATATAAGCCCGGAGACGGGGACAGTATTTCATGTAGAAGTACCCCGGACTTATGGGGTATATGCTATTTACGGTCGGAGGTGCTGCCATAGCCGTATCCATAACCGTAGCCATATTTCTTGCCGTAACCATAGTACTTGCCATACTTGCCGTAGCCGTAGTAATAGCCGTATTTCTTCTTTTTCATATCCAGCCCGTTGATGACGGTGCACAAATTGGGCAAACGATTATTGTTGTACAACTCGTTGATCAGTTGGTAATCGTTCTTATGTGTATAATCGGCGCGGCAGACATAAATACTGGCGTCGGCCACACGAGCTATAAGCTGCGTATCGGTCACCATGCCGATAGGGGCGGTATCAAGCACGATATAATCGTAATCTTGTTTCAATATTTCAACGGCATCTTCTAAGGATTGGCGTGCCAGCAGTTCCGTTGGGTTGGGTGGTATGATTCCGCCGGGCAATACGCTGAGATTGGGAGATATGCCGGAAGGTTGTATCATGGAACGCAGATCGGTGCTTTGGGGGGCAGACAAATATTGGGTGATGCCATACTCCTTGTGGGAGATGTGGAACACTTTGTTCAGTCCCGGCTTGCGGATGTCCAGCCCGACGATAATCACTTTCTTTCCCAATAATGCCAGGCTGACAGCCAAATTGGATGCGATGAATGTTTTTCCCTCACCACTCATGGTGGATGTGATGAGAATTACTTTCTTGTCCGGATCGCCCAAAATGAAAAGCAGGTTGGTGCGCAGGCTCCGGAATGTTTCCGCCATAATATCATTGTCGTTTTCGCGGACGGCTATGGTATGAGTGTGTCCGGCTTCCGGTTCGGTAAGGGGAAGATCGCCGATAATGGGTACAGCGGTGAGTTTCTCTACATCGGCACGTCCCTCAATACGGAAACTGAGGAGATTCAGGATGTAAATAATCCCTGCCGGAATACCGAGTCCAAGTGTGAACGCAATCATGTAGATTGACTTACTATTGGGAGATACCGGGAAATCATCTGCCAATGCATCGTCTATGATTTTGGCATTATTGGCGGTAGCAGCCAGTGCGATGTTGTTTTCCTCGCGTTTCTGCAATAGCATGAGATAAAGTCCAGCTTTGATTTCCTGCTGGCGCTGGATGCTGACGAAACGGCGTTCCTGTGCAGGAGCGTTACTGATGCGTCCGGCGTATTTGCCTGCCTGACGGTCGAGGTCGGCTTTGGTGATGAGCAGTCCTTTGCGTGTGCTGGTAATGGTGGTGATGATACCGGCACGCATATCCTGTATATTGCTGTCGAGACGGCGCACAACAGGGTTGGCTTCCGAAGAAGTGCGCAGCAGTCGGTTACGTTCCAGAATCAGGGCATTGTATTGGGCTATAAGGCCGGATAGGGTGGCGTCGTTCAGCCCCACGTTGGCAGGTAGGGTGGAGGTTGCATTTTCCGGCTTTTGAATGTATTCGGAGAGATACTGAATCAGATTGAGCTGTGTGCCGTTTTCCACGCACAGCTTTTCGTAGGCGGACTGTTCGCTGACGGCAAGCTGTGCGTCGTTGCTGAGGTCGGTGAGGCCTGCTTCGCGTTTGAAGCTTTCCAGCTCCTGCTCCGTAGTGCCTAATTCCTGATTGATGACGGAGATGCGTTCGTCAATGAACCGGGCGGTATTCTGCGCCACTTCGTTCTTGTCGTTGTTGGCTTTTTTATTATATATTTCTATTAGCTTGTTTATAAAATCCTCGCCGCGTTTCTTATTCGTGTTTTTCACCGATACGGTAACAACGGAAGTGCTTTTGCTGGTCGGTTCAATGGACAAGGCTCCCCGGTATCCTTTGGCTACGGACAGGGGATTGACAATGCTTACATCTATATTACCGCTGCCTGTGGGAGGAACAGAAGGGTTGGACATAAAAGTGAGTGTACCGGCCTCACCGGAGAGAACGGCTGGTAATTTCGTGAAATGTTTGCTGACGGTATTTTCTCCAATGGTTGCCGTCACATCTATCTGTTGGTTGGAGTGATAGCTGATGTTCAGAAGTATAGGGGCAGACATGCGTTCGGCATCTTCGGGCAGGAAATGCACAAGTATTGGGGATGAACCGTATAAATCGATTCTGTTGAATCCGCTTTCGCCTGAATAGCTAATGTATAAGCCCAGTTCGCTGACTACATCCTTGATGAGCGATTTGCTGCGGAGAATTTCTATTTCATTGTCAATGTTTTTAGCGGACGATATGAAGCCGAAGTTCTCGAATGCACTGAGATCACCGCCGGAATTTCCACCTTTCTTGTCATCCTTGATAATGATGGATGCGTTGATATTGTACACCGGAGTAATGGTTTTCAGATAGAGCCATGCACATGCCATGCAGAGAATGATTGAGGCTATAAACCACGGCCAGCGGATGACATATTTGAAAAGTGTAGCCTGCCAGTTGGTTTTCTCTTCTTTTTCTTCGAACAAGTCGTCGTATATTTCTTCTTTCACGTCCGTAATTTTTTTATTTACAGTTTTGTCTTTCTGTCTCACTTATTTGGTAATTGCTATAATAAGACTCGCCAATGAAACCAGTGAGCCGACAACCGAGAACCAGATAGTGGTGCTGCTACTGATATTGGATGTTTTTGCCTTGGTCTTATTTGGGGTGACATATAAAATGTCATTCTGTTGCAGGTAGTAATAAGGTGATTGCAGAATGTCCTGATCGTTCAGGTTGAGCGTCACAATCTCACGTTTGCCGGTATTGTCTTCACGAATCAGCTTCACGTTATCGCGAATGCCGTAGATAGTCATATCGCCTGCCATGGCAAGGGCTTCGAAGATATTGACCTTTTCGTTGGAGATGGTAAATGTTCCCGGACTGCCCACTTCGCCGATGACTGAAATTTTATAATTAACCATGCGTACGGTGACAATGGGTGTTCCACGAAACTGGGATTTGAGTTTGTCCTTGATGTACTGTTCGGCTTCTCCTTTGGTGAGGCCGCCTAAGTGGATAGTACCCAATACGGGAAATTCCACATTTCCGTCATTGTCTACGAGATATTGTTGCAGCGCAGGCTGGGAAGTAAGGGATCTGTTGCCGGTGTTGCTGGCGGGAGTTGCTATGGTCAGGTTGAATGGTTCTGCCAGTTCGGGCTCTTCAGGACAGCTCACTACGATTGTCAGCAAGTCTTTCGGCATGATGCGGGCATCATATAGGGTCATGCTGCGTGTGCTTGTATCGGCTGAGGCAATCTGGCCCAAATCATTCTGCAGATAAGGCACTTTCTTGTAGCTTTGGCATCCTGCCAGTAGCAGAGGCAATAATAAAAATATCAGATTTCTTCTTTTCATGTGTTTTTGGTTTTTAACTTTCAATACTCAAGCTTCGATTCACTTCAATAGGCCTCTTTATCTCCTCTTATCAGGTTTTTTACGGTTTTGTAAATGATGTATAGGTCGAGCATGAAAGTCCAGTGTTCCAGATACCAGATGTCTCGTTCCACGCGGCCTTCCATTTGCCACAGTTCTTTGGTTTCGCCACGAAAACCGTTGATTTGCGCCCATCCGGTGATGCCGGGTTTTATGAGATGCCGCACCATGTATTTGTCAACCAGCTTGGAATATTCCTCGGTGTGTTTCAGCATGTGAGGACGAGGTCCCACTACGGACATGCTGCCCAACAGGACGTTGATGAACTGCGGAAGTTCGTCGATGTTGCTTTTGCGTAGGAAATTTCCCAACTTCGTTTTGCGCGGATCGTTTTTGGTGGCCTGCATGGTGTCACTGTCTTTGTTTACGCGCATGGAACGGAACTTGTAGCACCAGAACTCTTTGCCGGCTTCTCCACTGCGTTTTTGCTTGAAGAAGATGGGACCGGGTGAGGTGATTTTTATGGCTGTGCCTATTATCAGGTATATCACAGGGAAAAGCGTGCACAGAAAAAGCAGTGAGAAAAGAATGTCGAACATTCGTTTAAGAAGTCTGTTTTCCGGCTGCGCCAATGGTTCCTGACGGATGTATAGAATAGGAACGTTGCCCAACATTTCAAAATGCATGTGGCGTTTGAGGTATCTGCGCACATCGGGCACACTGTAAAAGTGTATAAGATGATTTTCACAGTAATTGATGATGGGTAGGATTTCCTTGCTGTATGATGAAGGAAGTCCGCAGTACACGTGTTCTGTTGGGCTATGTTGGATGTAAGGAAGTGCATGTTGGGGAAGGCCCAAATAAGGGCATTGTTCGGGATAGAGTGGGGAAGGCGCTTCCGCAAAATAGCCGATTATCTTGAAACCGGATGCTGCATTTCCTGCCATTTCATGGTAAAGCTCAATCATGTCTTCACCGTCGCCTAAGAGTATGGTGCTACGGGAGTTGCCGCCCGAACGACGATAGGACTTTAAAATTTGGCGGAAAGTCAGCCGGTAGATAGTTAAGCAAATAAGAAAAAAGAAATAGAACAAGATAAAGAAACGTGCGGAAAGAGTTCCGAAATCTGCAAGACTGATAAGGCTGATGAATACTACTGCATGGAAAAAAGTGTTGCGTATGGCACGCGTCACAATCCGTTCCGGACGCACAATGCGTTCATGCAGAATAACGCCTTGGGAGTAGTTGCAGGTAATATAGACCAGGTTCAGAAGGACTAATAGCCGGAGAAGAGAATTGGCAAATGTCTCACCGAGGGTCTGGACATCTATTATATGATATAATACTATGAAGATAGTATTCAATATACATAAATCACCGGCAATGATGATTAACTTGATGACTTTATTAAATCGTAATACTTGTTTCATGGATTTGTAATACGTTTATAATCAGTTTTTTCCGATAAAAAAAGAATTAGGCCGTACTCTTTAATTGCTTGTTCCTGTTTTTATGTTCTCTTACTTACAAGGTAAGAGAATAAATGAGGCATAGTAAATAGTCTCTCTCTCTTTGTTAACATCTGATTATTACACATTAACGATGCTTATTATTGTTTAAATTGAGAAAATGATGTCAGAGAATAGAATAAAACAGGAAAGAAAAATGTGTAAATAAAATCGAAATGAACGCAATAATGAAAAATAGTTTTTATTTATATTTTATGAGGTTTAATACCATATAATTTGATTAAAATATAAAATCATTTGCTTATTTGTTGATTTTTTTTCTACCTTTGTCCCCATAAATCTCATTCTCTTACCTTGTAAGTAAGAGAATGAGATAGATATTTTAGCTTTTTCTTTGTATATGTGAATATATTTTACATTTTAACTTACCTTTTTTTCTTTTTCTTTGGATAGATTCTTGAAATGACTTTCCTGTTGGCTTTGCTCATTGCATTGTTGTTGAAGGAGGCGAGATAAACGTTTGTTACTTTTTCGGAGCTGTGTCCCAGGCCTTCGCTTATCATGGCAATGGCTACTCCCTCTTCTTTGGCGGTGGTGGCCCAAGAGTGGCGCGCCACGTAGGAGGTGAGTGGCACGTTTAGATGTAGCATTTTGGAAAGTTGGTGCAGATGTTGGTTGTAAAGGCGTAAGGCGCTTTTGTATTGCCGGTAGCCTTCCGAGCCGGTGGACGAAAGTATGGGTAGGAGATAGGGGGATTGGGAATGTTTGTTAGTGTACCGGCGCAGGATGTCGGCAGCGTAAGGTTCGATGTAGACCGATAGCTGCTGGCGGGTTTTGTGGCGGTAGTAATAAATGGTGTTATGCCTCATGTCCGTCTTGCGAAGATAGACGAGGTCGACAAATGGAATTCCTCTGAGGTAAAAACTAAGCAGGAACAGGTCGCGGCTGAAGCATAAATGAGGATGCTGCTCCAACTTTAACTGTGAAAGGCGGCGTATAAGGGCGGGAGAGATGGCCCGCTTGGTGGTAGGCTCGTATCCTGTGAATACGAAGCGAAACAGTTCGTCGGCAGATGTGGCATCGGGAATGCCTTGTACGTACGCTTGGTTGAAGATGGAGCGCAGCATACGCATATAGGCTGATATGGTGTTGTGGCGCCGCCCTTTCTGGAGCAGGCTTTCTTCGTATTTCTTAATCAGTCCCGGTGTGAGTTCTTTGAAGGTAAGAGGTATGTCTCCGGTGAATTTTCGGAAACTTTTAATGGCGCTGGTGTACAGATTGGCGGTTCCATAGCGTCCGGCATTTTGGGCTTCTTCGATCGCACTTTGTGCGAAAGTATATATTGTGGTCATAATCTGAATTTTAAGATGAATAACGTTTTTGATAAACAAGCTGTCTCATAAAAAGATTTGAGACAGGAAGCTGTTTAGGCATAGAATAAGTTAATATTCTATATAAATTCAGATATGACCGGTCCGGACAACCCCGTAGAAACGTCAGAGTATGCCCGAACGCACTCTACTCAATGTCTCCGGAGTCATCAGCAGATAGGAAGCAATGTGCGACAAGGGAGCCCGCTTGATAACTTCAGGCTGGTGCTGCATCAGCAGGTTGTAACGCTCGCGTGCAGTTTCGAACCGCCAGGAGTCGGCTTTTATTTGTGAAGTGATGAGGGAATATTCGAGTATTTTGCGGTAGAACATATTGATTTCCCAAGACACTTCGGTGAGCAGCATCAGCTTGTCATAAGGCAGCAAGTAGACAATGCTGTCCTCAAGCGCCTCAATCATGAGGTGGGTGGGCTCTTTCTTCAGGGTACTTTCAATGCAGATGATAATGCAACCTTCATAAGAGAAATGTTCGGTGACGTCCTTGCCGTTTTTATAGTAGAACTGGCGCAACATGCCTTTGCCGACGAATACAAGATTATGGCTTATTTGTCCTTCTTTCAATAGAATCTCTCCTTTTTCCACTTCTTTGCGGATCAGGACTTCTTCTATTTGCCGTCTGCCTTCGGGAGCCATGCCGGGATAACGGGAGTTGACTGTAAGGTCCACCGTCTCTTTGAGTAATGTATCCATAACGATTATGTAGGGTTGGGTGTCATTTAGCATGGCAAAGATAGGAAAATTATTTGATATGTATCAATCTCATCTTTTTTTCATTTCCGTATCTTTGCGCGATTTTTACCATAACACATTCTACAATATAATGATACAGCAGGAAAATTTAAAGAAACGGCTTGCCAAGCTGGCGGCTCCTATCTTTATTGAGACGCTACTTATTATGATGCTCGGCGCGGTGGACACCGTCATGCTGAGCCGCCATTCGGATAACAGTGTGGCTGCCGTAGGCGTGGTCAATCAGATTATCATGCTGACGTTTCTGGTGTTTGAAGTGATAAATCTCGGTACTTCCGTACTGTGTTCACAATATATCGGTGCGCGCTTGCATAAGCAGGTGGTGCAGGTGGTGGGAGTTTCCATTTTGGTCAATCTGGTGGTGGGCATCACTATCAGTATGCTGTTGTTCGGCTGTGCAGGGCCTATTCTGCGCCTGATGGGGCTTGGGCCTGAACTGATGCAGGATGGCATGGACTACATGCGCATTGTGGGAGCGTTCGCATTCTTTCAGGCATTATCCCTGACTCTTTCCGCTTCGTTGAGAAGCGCCAATAAGGCGGTGTATCCGATGCTGGTTACGGTGGTGGTCAATATCCTTAATATAATAGGCAACTATTCTCTGATTTTCGGACGTTTCGGATTTCCGGAATTAGGGGTGGAGGGGGCTGCTATCTCCACTGCCTTCAGCCGGGGTGTATCGATGATCATTCTGTTCGTAATCCTGTTCCGCAAGCATATCCATAGTTTCCCGCGGGTTTATTTCCGTCCGTTCCCATGGGTGGAGCTGAAGAATCTGATGAAGGTGGGGCTGCCTTCTGCCGGGGAGCAGCTTTCTTACAGCTCGTCGCAGGTGGTAATCACTTATTTCATCAATATGCTGGGAGTGGAGGCGCTTGCCACACGTACCTACTGCGTCAATATTATTATGTTCGCCTATCTGTTCAGCATCTCTATGGCACAGGGTGGAGCGATATGTATCGGGCATCTGATAGGGGAGAAAAAACCGCATGCCGCTTTTCTGATGGGGAAGTATGTGATGAAGAAGTCTGTAATGATCACTGTGATCCTGTCCGGCATACTTGCGCTCTTCGGGCATACGATTTTTGGCTGGCTGACGTCCAATCCCGAGATTATCAGAATGGGGGCTACTGTCCTGATGATTGATGTCGTGCTGGAGATAGGACGTCCCATCAATATTTTTGCTACGAATGCACTGCGTGCGGCAGGAGATGTGAACTATCCGTTCTATGTGGGGCTGGTGGTGATGTGGAGCGTGGCTGTGGGGCTTGGCTATCTGTTCGGAATTCCGTTTGGCTGGGGCATTTGCGGCATGTGGGTTGCTTTCCTGCTGGACGAAAACATCCGGGGGGCTATCTTTGTCCGCCGTTGGTACAGCATGAAGTGGGTGAGCAAAAGTTTCATTAAATAGCATTTGTTTAATGGCGTTTGAAGGGGAGCTTGGAAATTTATTAATTTTTTTCTGTCCTTTTAGATTTTGAGTGTTAACGTGTTATCTCTTTTCTTGTCGGATTGCAGAAAAAAATATGCAGGAAAGATTTGCATAGTCCAAAAGTTTACCATACATTTGCACCGCATTTGAGAAGAATGCTGGTTACACTAAGGAAGTTTGGGTGAGTGGCTGAAACCACCAGTTTGCTAAACTGACGTACGGGTAACCGTACCGGGGGTTCGAATCCCCCAGCTTCCGCAAAGAAAGCATCGGTTTGTAAAAGCCGGTGCTTTTCAAATCGGTGGATTCGTCTAACGGTTAGGACACATGCCTCTCACGCATGCAATACGAGTTCGATTCTCGTATCCACTACAAAGTTTTTTTGTAAAATGTTTGAATGCACTCTTAGCTCAGTTGGTAGAGCAACTGACTCTTAATCAGTGGGTCCAGGGTTCGAATCCCTGAGGGTGTACGAATTTTAAACACGAAAAGAAAAGTTCTGAAAATTATTGATTTTCAGAACTTTTCTTGTTTTAGGGCTCTCTCTGCAAAATAGGGGGAGAGGAGGTTATAGATTTCATCCCGGCAAGATGCTCTTACCGGGATGATGTGAATTGTTACTGTCAATATAATATGATTTAAGAGTAAGGTTCTTGTTGTCTTACTTCAGGTCTGGTAGGGTTCGGGGTACGAACTGTTGACTACTATTTTCTGGCGTATACACACGTCCTCCTCCATATCGCGTATTTCCCTCACCGTTATTGGTATATCCGACATAATTGTCGTATGATGAACCGGCACCAGGGAAAGGTTCCCCGGAATGATTCACATACATGTTGGCTTCCCAGTCCGGCCGTAGTAATACGCTGGCCAGTGAACTGGGTTCCCAGCGTTTCTTGCCTTCTTTGTCGTAATAGAAATTGAGTCCTATCGAACTGTTGGCGGCACCCAGTGTACAGAACACACATTCCAGTTGGTCGGTAACAGGGTCATAGGTCATTGTGTTGCCCTGTGCTACGTAGGGTACCCTATTATAGGCCTTATATACTGCTGATAGCAGTTGGGACTGCTGGGTAAGGAGAATAGTGACTTTTTTATAGTCGAAGTCGTCCTTGTCAATGCCTAGAAATTCTGATGCTTTGAACAGATGCACTTTATATTTGGTAGCTGCACGACGGATGCGAATCAGTTCGTTATTACTGCCATTATTCAACGAATAGCTGTATTGCACTATGTAAGTGTCGTAAGGTACAGGTCTCATATAAATTTCGTTATCACTGGCTGTGTATTGGTTGGCAAATATCACGCGTCCGTCCGGACTGTCATTACCTGAAATATTGCTTAAGTTAACTGAATCGGGGCGGAAGAGGAAAGCGTTGATCTTGAATTGTTTGTCTACATCCTTATCGGCTTTATTGAAGATAAACGAAGGGTAATCGGACAGACTGGGTGTCAGCGGTTCATTTGTGTTTATTCCTGCCGGAAAGCGTCCTTTGAGTTCAAACTGCCGGTTAGTCAGTTCATAAAACTCGATGAGGAGATGATGATTCTCTGTCCACTTCAGTTCATTGAAGGGACTGTTGGGACGGTTCAATTCCACAGCATTCAATTCATTGTAGAAAAAGCTCATATAGATGTACTTGTTCAACTTTAGTTTTATGTATTGCGTCAGGGAGGCCCCTTTCTGGTCGAATGCGATAAAGGTTGCACCACCTTCAAATTGTGCGCGGTCCAGATCCATTAACCTGGGTGAAGTTATGTGTATGATACGCTTGGTTGAATCAGTGGGGCTGATATCGGCGGTAGCACTCCAGCCTGCGGGGAGCATTGCTTCGATACGTTCCACATTGTTTGAACTAGTATACGGCACGCTGATGGTATGCCCTTCACGAAGAAATACGATAATGGAATCCACTCCATTATGATCTTTCAGTGCAAGGTTTCCCGGCTTAAGCTTGAAGTTAATTCCCAGCAAGGGGATATTGTAGGAGGTGCCATCGTGCAGGTTGATGGTGATTGAGGTACCGTCATCTGCTTTCACCACACTTTCGATGATTGGATCCACCGACAGAGTTTCTCCTTTGTCTCCTTTGGGTCCAGTGGCTTTTATTTTTTGCCCGCCGTCCAATATGAATGTATAGTTATTCTCTTTCGGGTACTTGATGGTCCAATAGTAGTTTTCGTCTGCGGGGTTGTCAGGGTCTTTGGCGGCACTGATAAGGGGAGTATCTCCGTTTATTCCGTCCTTTCCGGGATCGCCCTTGTCGCCCTTGTCACCCTTGTCGCCAAGGGCTTTATCTTGGGTTTTCACGCCATTGATAATCCAGTAGCCATCATCACTGATGCCCACAACAGGGGAGCGTCCGTCCGTTCCGTTTTTACCGTCGCGTCCATAGGGAATGAAGAACTTGTAGGTATCCAATGTTATGTCTACTCCTATGGTATCCTTTTGTCCGTTATTTTCTACAATTCGGTAGTCAAATCCGGTAACGGTAGGTTTGTTTGCCAGAATGGTATAGAGATTTTTCAGTTCTACGATTTCATTGTTAATGCGTAGAATCTCCGCGTTGATCCCGGTAATCTCGGCTGACAATTGATATTGGCGACTGTATAAAGTGCTTATATCTTCTTTGTGACAGGCTGTGACCAGTATAAGTAGTCCCAGCAGGCTTTCTATGACAAATATGGTCTTTTTCCGTTTCATTTCGGTATACTTTTATTGATAGAAATTGATGTTTGGAATATCTGATCAGGAAGCATCAGCGGCTTCCCAGTCTTTTTTGGTTAGCGATAGCGGCGGTGTCACCTTTTTCGGCAGCCATGTGAAAATAGTGTGATGCCTTTGTTGGATTATTTTCAAGTGCTGCACAAACTCCCAGGAGGTTCCATGCCCGATAGTCATCCAAGAGGTGTGACAGGTAAGCGGTAGCCATGCTGGTGTCATTTTTATGCAATGCGATGGCGGCCATGTAGATGCGTGCTATCGGGGCTTCTGGATAGAACTTGAAGGCGATGCCCGCACACTCATTGAATGCTTCGGAATACATCGGGTAGCAGTTGGTTACGGCTATCATTTCTTCCACACTGAGTTTCTCCGGTTGTGTATGTATAAGTCGCGTTGCTCGTTCAATGGTAAATGGAACAATCGTGTAATGAAAAGTATATTCGTTGCGTCTTAACTGCGGATATAACTCGTTCAGCATGCTTCTGTAAGCTGCCAAATGTGCAAGTTTGTTTTGACGTGTCTCCACATCCGCATCACTCCGGAGAATGGCAAGTGCACGTTCTTTTTCAGGATTTTCCCAGGCCTGTAACAGGCGCTCAAGTCCATTCCAGTCTTCGGCGTGGCCTCGGCTCTGAATCTGGCTTTCGGGATAATTGAAGTTTTTGGCAATGTGGGAGGCGATGGCCTTTGCGCGGTTTTGGCTGAGTAGGATATTGAAATCATGCGGTCCTTCGGGCGAGGCATATCCGTCAATGGAAATGGAGCTGATGTAGATATCCTCATCGTTGGTAAGCTCTTGGAAAGCTGTAGCTATTTTTCCCAGTTCTTTCAGATTGTCTCCCAACTCAGGTCGTATGTCCCATTTCGAAACAGGGAAGTACAAGTGTGCCTGTCGACTCAGGGAACGTTCCTTACGTATGACTGTGTCAGGTTGCAGGTAGTCGAAAGCGAACTCTCCGTTCGAGAAGGGATTTGTCAATAGGGTCGCAGCAGGCAACACTTCTATTGCAGTCGGTGTGGAATGGAGTTGTGGTTTATTCCGGCGGAATTTCCAAAAAAGCGATACGCCGTTCTGCCAGATGAAGTCGTCATGGCTGTGCCGTATAGTACGTATGCCGTCGAATTCTCGTTTGTTGACCCACACCAGACCGCTGCTTATCTCCAGTCCCAGCTTTTGCGTAAGTGCAAAATGAACTGCGAGGTCACCACCCAACCCGATTGACAAGGGGCGTTGCTTGGGAGATATTCGACTTTTATCACTCAGGGAGTGTGCTTGCGCGTGAAATTTTTGCAGGTAGATTCCCGGCTTTACCAACAGTGATATGGGCTGTTCACGTCCTTCGGGTACGTGGCCAAAAAGGCGGTTGAAATTGAACACTGCCTGTAACGAAACTTCCCAGTAACGTGATTCACTGTAGATTTGCGAATAGGGAACTGACTTGATATAGACATTGTTTCCTTGATTCTCCCATATGCCCGCGTTGTCAGGGGCTGTCTGGTAATTATCCTTTCCTCCTAATATAGTATAAGGATAATAAGTCATAGCATCCTCCGTTCCAAGGCGAAAGTTCTCCGCTGACCGAGGTGAGAAGCCGCGCATTCGGCCTACGGATACTCCCATTTCGATTCCAAAAAATGGTGAAAACTTGTAACCGGGCTTGAGGGAAACTTTGTTACCCCAAAAATCATGTTTGTTTGTCAGTGAGCTCATGTCACCGAACATGAATGGTACGGAATAACCCGCACCGATGTACCAGTATCCGGTAGTTTCAGGATAATTCTCCTTCTCTCTGAAGGTGTAGGGAGAGTAGGGACGTATACTGTCCTGAGCTACGGATTTCGCAGACAATTTGCAGGCTGCCAAAGGTAATAGGATGCATGTGAATAAAATTCTTGTTACTCTTTTCATACGTTCACATATAAAATTATATATTATTGATGATTTTGTTGCAAAATTAACTCCTTATAGTAAGAGATTAAAACATCTGTGATGGACATCTTGAATGAGCAATATATTGATATGCAGATGATTATTTGGTTATGTGATGTACATTTAAAGGCAACTTGCACGCACCTCCGGGCCGGTAATGGGTGGAGGAAGGTTTTGCCTAAAATAAAATTATTCACAGCGAGCTTTTAGAACTGTTTTATGAAATCATCCAAAGTCATATTCTCAATTTGCATTTTTTCTTTCAGACGCATTTTCTTTCTTGAAATGCTTCCTTTAGCTATATGATAGATTTCCGAAAGTAAGGAGAGCGAGAACTCCATCTTCAATAGACATGCAAAACGTATTTCTTCTAATGTAAGTTGCGGATATGCTTTTTCCAAACGAAGAGTGAAATCATTGAAACATGCATTCGTGTTCTGTATGATAATATCCCATTCTTCCTTTTTCATATGCATAGCTCCTTGCGAATTCTGGCTTTTCATCAGAATAGGTACGGTTAAGGCATTCAGGCGCTTGTAATATTCAACGCTCTGATTTAGTGATTCTATTTCGATAGCTTCACGATCATGCTTTTCCTGCAAATACTTTATTTCTGTTTCCCACTGGCTATTTTGGAGACGAACCATTGCGAGTTCCTTTTCCTTTAGAGACATCTCAACTTTTTTCTTGGATTGTTTTATACGGAAAACTAGTGATGTTCCCGAAAGCAAGATGAAAGATAAGAGGATAGCCAGCCTGTAATAAGAGAGCTCATGTTCTGAAAGTTCTATGTTCATTTGGGCAATTCTTCTCTGTTGGCGTTCGTGTTCCTGAAAAGCATTCAGGTTGCTAATGTATCCTGCCTTATTGTTCATCTCAAGAGAATCTCTGCAACGGATACTCTTTTCCGCATATTCACATGCGGATTGAAAATCTTTCTTCTCCTTTTTCAACAAAGATAGTTTATGATATACACCTTGTCTCTCTTTTAGGGAAAGCTTTTCAATATCTTTCATAAAAATAGACTCTGCTTCTTTTAAGCGGTGCATTTTCAGAAATATATTACCTCTGAGTATATTGCATGTCATTTTAAAGTTATACGAATGTCCGTCTTGCAAGGCTATGTCCGTATAGTATAAAGCTGAATCAAGCATATTCATGGCTAGATAAACTCTGGCAAGATCTTTATTATATTCAGCTTTGGCCAGTTTTTTTTGTGGAGGTACCAGCTCAAGTGCCCGATGCAGCCGATTTCTTGCTTTTATGTAATTTTTCTCAGAAATGCGAAGTTCTGCGAGTTCATGCATAGCCTCTGCCCTGAGAGTGGAATCTTTTAATTCGCAGGCAATGTCGAGAGCACGCTCCAGGCATTCTTTTTCCATGCCATGCATCATTTTGAAGCGATAAATATATGCTTCACCTACTTTGATGGCAAATAACATCCTGATATTTTGCCCTGCAAATTTTTCGGCTTGATTATAAAAAGCATTAGCTCTCAGGAAAGCATACCTGCCGGCATATATTCTTCCTAAGAAAAAATATAACTGGCACAAACGGCTAGAATCCTTTTGCTCTGCAAAATGGCTCAAAGCAAGATCTGATTTGTCAGGTAATGCTGGGATGTCGGGAACGAGCATCTTGGCCTTAACCAATAAATAATAATAAAATACTTTGTCGGATTTCCGCAAAGTGGTTGTATCCATATCAAGTATTTGCCTCAAGGATTTTTCAGGCATTGTTTCCAAAGAATCTTCCAGTACAAGCAACGACGGGCTATAAATGTTGCTTTGTTGATGACCACATGAGAATAAACACATGACCAGCATTAATGCAATTAAATATGTTCCCAACCGCATATCTTTAACTTTTAATATACCATTTTTGTCTTTTGGCACTATGAATCTTAAGATAGGGCATTCGTTGGTGATGCCCGACCGTCTGTTCTATCATGCTAAAAGTAATTTATGTATTTGTTTAGTTTTCCATTGCAAAGGAAATAGCTTTTCTCTCGTAAAACAATTTTTATTATGTACATAGTGCTATATACAAACAGTTGTATAACTGCTGTTTAAGCTTTTTGCTAGATGTACATATTGTATATAAATGGTATCTATATAGAAAAATATCTTCTGCATATCCTGTTCTTTTCTATGCTTTCCTTTTGTGTCTCTTACAAATTTGTGAGGCAAAAGCTCGATGGTAAACAATTTGGGAATAGAATTGTTTTTACAGAAAAACAAAGTCATGAAAAATTTTACGTTTATCTTATTAATAGCTGCTGCAGCCGCCAGTTCCATGCCACAGCGTGTTCTTTCGTGCACAGGAATCACCTTGACTGCCAAAGACAGTTCACGAATTGTTGCCCGCACCATTGAATGGGGAGGGAGCAATCTTCACAGCCAGTACGTCATCGTGCCACGCGGTTATGAGCAATATTCCTATGTGCCGGAAACAAACGGGTCGGGAATGAAATTTACAGCCAGATATGGTTATGTGGGCTTGGCCGTTGAGCAAAAGGAATTTATAGCTGAAGGTTTGAATGAGGCTGGCCTTTCAGCCGGTTTGTTTTATTTTCCAGGATACGGTAAATACGAAGAATACAATCCCTCATTGCGCACTTCGAGTATAGCTGATTTGCAACTGGTATCATGGATATTGGGTAACTTCACGAATGTGGATGAAGTTAAAGATGCGATTCGTAGGGTACATGTCGTTTCCATTGATCCTCGGGCTTCAACTGTGCACTGGCGCATTGCGGATGGCACCGGACGTCAATTGGTTTTGGAAATCATAGATGGTGAACCTCATTTTTATGAAAATAAACTGGGGGTACTGACTAACTCACCGGATTTTGAATGGCAAATGACGAATCTTAATAACTATGTCAATCTTTTTCCGGGCAGTGCGGAGACGAAATCATTGGGTGATATCGTACTTACCCCATTTGGTTCAGGCAGTGGCTTTTTAGGTATTCCCGGCGATGTTACTCCTCCTTCCAGATTTGTACGCGCCGCTTTCTTCCAGGCTTCTGCTCCACAGCAGGATGCTGGCGAAGAAACTGTTTTGCAGTGTTTCCAAATATTGAATAATTTCGACATCCCTTTAGGTGTTGAGTTTCCTTCCGGGCAGATACCCGTCAATATACCCAGTGCCACGCAATGGACGGCTGTTTCGGATATGACGAACCGCATTATTTATTATCGTACAATGTACAACAGTAATATTCGTTGTTTTGATTTGAATAAAATCGACTTTGGTAAGGTGGAGTATCGTGCTGTGCCTCTTGATGCAGTAAAACAGCAGCCGATTGAAACAATTGCCATTGAGTGAGATAGGTATTGTTTTTTTGAAGTTTTTGCGTATATTTGGGCTCGTTATGCGTAACAAATAGTTGCAAAGCTATGGAATAAAAATGTCCTTATATATATACGGGACCTTGAGAAAAGATTTATAAAAGTCCGTTGTCTGTGGATAATGGATTTTTTGTTGTTTTATGAGAATAATAAATCATCAGAATTGAGAAATAATATGAAAAAGAATTATTCGTCGCACAAACACAGTAAATGGACATTATTGTTTTTGTTTCTATGTATCGGCCACAGTGCCAAGGCTGATTATCCTATTTTTTGGCAGCGTTATACGGCAGATCCCTCAGGGATAGAATATAACGGGCGCTTGTATCTGTTTTGCTCACATGACACATACAATGCGGAAAGAGGATATGGCTATTTCATGAATGATATAACCTGCATTTCCACAGACGATATGAAAAACTGGACCGATCATGGAGAGGTTTTTCATGCGAAAGATTCTAAATGGGGGGCCAAAATGACTTGGGCGCCTTGCGTGGTTCACCGAAATGGAAAATTCTACTTATATTATGGAGATGCCAACAGCGGTGGGATTGGCGTAGCGGTAAGCGATCTGCCGACCGGACCCTATATTGACAACCACGACCGGCCTGTGGTGGGCATGGATACTCCGGGTGTGCTCCTCTACGACGAGAACAACCGTTGCATTAAAAACAAAAAAGGAGTGCCGGGGGCCATATCGGGTAGTGAGAACTGGGGGATGTGGTGCTTTGATCCATGTGTGTTTGTAGACGATGACGGACAGGCATATATGTATTTTGGCGGTGCTCACCCCGACAATTCCCGGATTATCAAACTAAAAGAGAATATGACGGAGGTTGACGGAAGTGCGGTCAAGCCCAACACTCCCGGATTTTTTGAGGCTTCTTTTGTACACAAATACAGGGGTAAATACTATCTTTCTTATGCCGGACATTATTTTGGGAAGCCTGCCAATATAGAATATGTAATGAGTGACAAGCCTATGGAAGGTTTCAGGAATCCGGGAGTCATTTTGCCCAATCCGCCGGTTAATGACGGCTTTAACAATCACCACTCCATCTTTCAGTTTAAAGGTGAATGGTATATTGCCTATCATAACCGTAAAGTTGCCTATGAGAATAACGAACAGGATCAGCGCTCTCGTGAATATATGCGCAGTGTATGCATAGACCGTCTATTCCATAACGAAGATGGCACTGTTCAAACAGTTGAAGTGACGCGTGACGGGTTGGAACAGTTGAAGAACGTTGACCCTTACCGGAGAAACGAAGCGGAAACAATGGCAAAAGGCTATGGAATTGATACGGAATTCAAGGCCAGAGGATGTTCCGACCGCATAGTAACTTCCATTCATAATGGAGACTATTTGAAAATCCGCGGGGTTGATTTCAAAAACGGAGGTGCATCAAAGTTTGCTGCCTCACTTTCCGCATTGAAAGGAAGTGGACGGGTGGAAATACGCTTAGAGGGAGTGGACGGATTGCTTATAGGAACCCTTCCTGTCTCATCGACCGGCAGTTGGGAGAAATGGCAGACGATGACAACGGATGTCAAGCACTTGGGAGGAGTTTATGACTTGTATCTGGTGTTTAAAGGGGAGGAGGGAGAACTCTTCCGCATGGATTACTGGAGCTTTACAAAATAAGTATGAAAAACAAAGCGTAATGAACGGCTTTTCGGGCTGATTCATTACGCTTTGTCTAAATATCGTTTCCTGCTTTTATAACGCGTTCAACTCTTTCATTGCATACATGCTTTTATTTGAATAGTAGCTGTGCCATGTGATACAGGCTTCTGCGCCAAGTGAGAAACTCATGTGCTGTGTCGGGAGAAACAAAAGAGGTTGCATTGAAGCCGGCAGCTTTGAGGTCTTCCACTGCTTTGGTTACACCGGCAGGATTTTCTTTGCTTCCGCAACTGATGAAGATGCTTGCTACCTGATTCTTGTCCTTTATGTCGCCCGGTGCATAGACGCCGCCGCTCAATAGTCCGTAGTAATTGAACACTTCGGGACGACGCAAGGTTATCAGTCTTGTTTCAAAGCCGCCCATGGAGAGTCCGGCCATTGCGCGGTGCTTCTTGTCGGCCAGTGTGCGGAAATTGCTGTCAATGTAAGGTATCAGCTCGTCTACCAGGACTGTTTCAAATTCTTTGGCTGTAAATTGGTTGATATGCCCGAATCTCACATCATTCGTCATGCCGTATGTCATCACAATGATGAAAGGTTCAATCTTGCCTTCGGCAATCAGGTTGTCCATAATCAGGTTGGCGTGTCCTTGATTGGACCAGGCTGTTTCGTCCTCTCCCCAACCATGTTGCAAATAGAGAACCGGATATTTCTTCTTGTCTTTGCCGTAGGTGGGCGGAGTGTAGACAAATGCACGACGGTGAGTGTTGGTGCTCTTTGAGTAGAAATAGACTTGCTGCACGTTGCCATGAGGCACTTCCTTCATTGCATAGAAATCGGCATCGTGTGCCGGAATCTCAATACCGCTTTCCCAACGGCAGGAACCATAGTAGTTCTTGGCTCCCGGATCATTGAACACGCCACCGTCGATAGTGAGGTGGTAGTAATGGAAACCTTCGTCCATGGGGCCGTCTGTCGTACCTACCCATACGCCTTCTTTATCCTTGCGGAGAACTGTACCTCCACGACCGCCCAGACCGAGACTGACGATGACCGATTTGGCATCAGGAGCAACCACGCGGAAACGGGCATAGCCTTGTGAGTTGACCATGGGATACTGCTGGCCGGGCTGATTGAGTACGGATGGGCGGAAGTCTTCTTTCACCACTGCATTGTCGGCTGCCGGATCAAAATCCTTGATGAGGCTGTAAACGCGTTTCGGCTTATAGTTTTCGTCGTAAGGCAACGGATAGTTGCGCACGCCTACCCATGAGTCCCGGTCGGAAAGATTCCAGAACGTGACATTGTCCACCACATCTTTATGTTTGCGGAGAATCTTGAAGAGACGTGTGTATTGGTCCTCCTGAAGCAGTTTTACTGTCTGACTGATGTCGCCGGCCTCGCGGCTGAAGTTGAGATGTCCTCCCATTTCCTCGTTGGCGCGAATGTCCAGCTCGGTGATATGGATGTGCTTCACTATTGTAGAGTATTTCGTCAGGGCGGCATCTACATCTTCCATACTTGGGCCGTAGATGTTGTAATGTCCCTGCATACCGATACCGTCGATGGGTACACCTTCTTCTTTCATGGACTTCACCATGTTGTAGATGCGGTCGCGCTTTTGGGGATCGGCGGCATTGTAATCATTATAGAAAAGGAGTACGTTGGGGTCGGCCTCGCGAGCGTAGATAAAGGCTTTCTTGATGAATTCATCGCCTGCTATCTGATAGAGGGGAGAGTTGCGGTAGGGGCTGGGCTTTTGTCCCATGACCGGCCGTCCACCGTCGGAAATTGCTTCATTCACTACATCCCATGCGTATACCACGTCTTTGTAACGTTCCATAATAGCTGTGATGTGGTGTTTCATGTTTTGGAACAGTTTTTCTTTGGATACAAGATTTCCTTTTTCATCCTGATACATCCATTTTCCTATCTGTGCATGCCACATCAGGCAGTGCCCGCGAAGTTTGATTCCGTTGCTGCGGCAGAAGTTGGCGATTTTGTCGGCGTTTTCCCAGTTGAATTGTCCGTAGGCGGGTTCGGTGGGTTGCGGCTTCATGTCGTTCTCGGCCGTAATGCTGTTGAAGTCTTTTTTGATGATGGCAATCTGTTCGGGATTTGTGATGTTTTGCATGTTGACAGCCACACCGATAGAGAAGTAATCCTTGTAGGCATCCTTCAACCCTGTTGCACTGCTTTGGGCGAATCCTGTGTTTGCAGTCATGGCAAAGGCCAATGCACAAAGGGGTAATTTAAGTAAATGTTTCATGTGATAATAAATTAAAGGTTTGTGTTTGAAAACTATTACAAATTACAAAATAAGGCTTTCTTTTAGGAAAAAGCGTCATGTTTGTGTTACATGTTTTTTCTTTGGTGATACATCTTTTGGGTAAAATTCTGTATTTCCGGTGATTTGCTCGAATGAATAGCCGTTTTTTTCGGCTTTACGCGATTTTCCTGTATTTATCTTTTTTCGGCTTCGAGGAACTTCCTATCTTTGCACTCCTAAAAATAAGATAAAACTGAGAAAACTTTGGACTGGCTATATAGTTTGTTTGTCGAACACTCTGCCTTGCAGGCAGTGGTGGTGCTCTCGCTGATTTCCGCTATCGGATTGGGCTTGGGAAAGGTGCATGTTTGCGGCATTTCCCTTGGAGTGACGTTTGTGTTCTTTGCCGGTATCCTTGCCGGGCATTTCGGATTGTCCATTGATCCGCAGATGCTGAACTATGCGGAAAGTTTCGGATTGGTGATATTTGTATATGCGTTGGGACTGCAGGTGGGGCCCGGTTTCTTCAGCTCTTTCCGCAAGGGAGGCGTACAACTCAATATGCTGGCTCTGGGTGTGGTGCTGATTGGTACTTTGATGACTGTGCTGGGCAGTTACGGGCTGAATATCTCGCTGCCGGACATGGTGGGTATCCTTTGCGGCGCTACGACCAATACCCCAGCGCTGGGTGCGGCACAGCAGACTCTGAAGCAAATGGGACTGGAGTCCAGTACTCCGGCTTTGGGCTGCGCGGTGGCATATCCGCTTGGCGTGGTGGGAGTGATTCTTGCTGTGCTGGCAATACGCAAGGCGCTGGTGCGCAAGGAAGATCTGGAGCTGAAAGAGAAGGACGATGCGAACAAAACCTACATTGCGGCGTTTCAAGTACACAACCCGGCCATTTTCAATAAAAGCATCAAGGAGATAGGCGGGCTGAACTATCCGAAGTTCGTCATTTCCCGTTTGTGGAGGGACGGTAACGTGAGTATTCCTACCTCCGAGAAGATAATTAAGGAGGGAGACCGCTTGCTGGTGGTGACTTCGGAAAAGTATGCTCCGGCACTGACTGTGCTGTTCGGAGAACAGGAGCATACCGACTGGAATAAGGAAGATATTGACTGGAATGCCATAGACAGCCAGCTCATATCACAACGGATCGTAGTGACGCGCCCCGAACTGAACGGAAAGAAGCTGGGCTCGCTTCATCTGCGCAACCATTACGGCATCAACATCAGTCGTGTGTATCGTAGCGGCGTGCAGCTTCTTGCCACTGCAGAGCTGACCTTGCAACTGGGAGACCGCCTGACGGTGGTAGGTGAAGCAGCTGCCATACAGAATGTGGAAAAAGTGTTGGGCAACGCTATCAAGAGCCTGAAAGAACCGAACCTGGTGGCGGTGTTCATAGGCATTGTCCTGGGACTGGCTTTGGGAGCAATTCCCTTTTCCTTGCCGGGCATCAGCGCTCCGGTGAAACTGGGACTGGCAGGCGGCCCGATTATTGTAGGTATTCTGATAGGCACTTTCGGACCGCGCATGCACATGGTGACCTATACCACGCGCAGCGCCAACCTGATGCTTCGCGCGTTGGGACTGTCACTCTACCTTGCTTGTCTGGGGTTGGATGCGGGGGCGCACTTCTTCGAGACGGTGTTCCGTCCGGAGGGTCTGCTGTGGATTGCTGCGGGATTTGTGCTGACTGTTGTTCCGGTACTGATAATGGGCGTGATCGCCTTTAAATGGATGAAAGTGGACTTCGGTTCCATAGCAGGTATGCTGTGCGGAAGTATGGCAAACCCCATGGCGCTGAATTATGCCAACGACACCATTCCGGGAGACAATCCGTCGGTGGCGTATGCAACGGTCTATCCGATGTGTATGTTCCTGCGCGTAATCATAGCGCAAGTGCTGTTGATGTTCTTGCTGGGTTGAGAATTAAAAAGTTGAGAAAAGAAGAGTTGTTTTAATTACGGACAACCGAATATGAATCATAAATCTAAAATCATAAATCTTGTCATGGGAACCATTACTCCGGAAAGTATAATCAGCGACTTGCGCTATCTGCAGTTACTGTCGCGCAGTTTTCCTACCATAGCCGATGCCAGTACGGAAATCATTAACCTGGAGGCTATTCTGAATTTGCCTAAGGGGACGGAACATTTTCTTACGGATATTCATGGAGAATACGAGGCTTTTCAGCACGTATTGAAGAACGCTTCGGGCGCGGTGAAGAGGAAGGTGAATGAAATCTTCGGCCACACGCTGCGCGAAAGTGAAAAGAAAGAAATCTGTACGCTGATTTATTATCCGGAAGAGAAGCTGCAGCTGATAAAGGAAGAGGAAACGGATTTGGACGACTGGTATCTCATCACCCTGAACCAGTTGGTGAAGGTGTGCCAGAATGTCTCTTCCAAATATACACGCTCGAAGGTGCGCAAGGCATTGCCGGCAGAATTCTCCTACATCATTCAGGAGCTGCTGCACGAGTCGAGCGTAGAGCCCAACAAACATGCGTATATCAATGTCATCGTCAGCACGATCATCTCGACCAAGCGTGCGGATGATTTCATCATAGCCATGTGCAAGCTGATCCAACGGCTGACGATAGATTCCCTGCACATCGTAGGAGACATCTACGACCGCGGTCCGGGGGCGCATATCATCATGGATACGCTCTGCGACTATCACAACTTCGATATTCAATGGGGAAACCACGATATCCTGTGGATGGGAGCTGCATCGGGCAATGATGCCTGCATAGCGAACGTAATCCGCATGTCCATGCGCTATGCCAACCTGGCGACGCTGGAAGACGGATACGGCATCAACCTGCTGCCGCTGGCCACCTTTGCAATGGATACTTATGCGGATGACTCTTGTGCCATCTTTGCCCCGAAGATGAATTTTGCCGATGCCAATTATAATGAAAAGACTTTGCGCCTGATTACGCAGATGCATAAGGCCATTACGATTATTCAATTCAAGCTGGAAGCGGAGATCATCAACCGCCGTCCGGAGTTTGGCATGGAGAACAGGAAGCTGTTGCATAAGATAGACTTTGAACGGGGAGTGTTTGTGTACGAAGGAAAAGAGTATGAGTTGCGCGATGCCAATTTCCCAACCATTGACCCGGCCGATCCGTACCGCCTGACCGATGAGGAACGGGAGCTGGTGGACAAGATACACGCTTCGTTTATGAATAGCGAGAAGCTGAAGAAACACATGCGTTGCCTGTTTACGTATGGCGGCATGTATCTGGTGTGCAACAGTAACCTGTTGTACCACGCTTCCGTACCCCTGAACGAAGACGGAAGTTTCAAGCATGTGCGCATCGGCAAGAAAGAATATTGGGGACATAAGCTGCTGCAAAAAACGGACCAGTTGATTCGTACCGCGTACTTTGACGAGGACGGTTCGGAGGAGAAGAACTTTGCACTGGACTATATGTGGTATATGTGGTGCGGACCGGATGCACCGTCTTTCGACAAGGATAAAATGGCGACGTTTGAGCGTTATTTCGTTGCCGACAAGGCATTGCACAAGGAGAACAAGGGATATTATTATACGCTTCGCAACCGCGCCGATATCTGTGACAGTATTTTAACGGAGTTCGGGGTGGAGCCGGGCCCTCATTCACACATCATCAACGGACATGTACCTGTAAAGACGATTAAAGGCGAACGCCCCATAAAGGCCGACGGCAAGCTGCTGGTGATTGACGGCGGCTTTTCCAAAGCCTACCAGCCCGAAACGGGCATTGCGGGATACACGCTGGTATATCATTCGCATGGAATGCAGCTGGTGCAGCATGATCCTTTCCAAAGCCGTCAGAAGGCGATTGAGGAAGGACAGGATATTAAGTCGACAACATTCGTCATCGAGTTCAATTCGCAGCGCATGATGGTGAAGGATACGGATAAAGGCAAACAGCTTGTAACGCAGATTCAGGACTTGAAAAAGCTGTTGGTGGCATATAGAACCGGCTTGATCAAAGAGAAAGAGATTTTTTGAGTTATACTCGGATTCGTCTCGCAGGATAAATAATTTGGTCCTGCGGGATGAATAAAATCATCCCGTAAGATGAATTTATTCGTCTCATGGGATGATTTATTTTATCTTGTGGGATGATTTTATTCCGTCAGTATCGGCTTTAGTATTTGAATAATACTATACCGCCTTCCACAATCACTCCTTTGTCGAAGTTGGCATTTCGGTTGTAATACCTGTCCCAGCCGTAACCGCCGGTCACGAACACACCCAAGCGTTCCGTCAGGCGGTATTCAAGGTTTATGCGGGTCTGGAGAGAGTAGAGGCGTGCCGGAAAACCGTAATCTTTGTTCTTGAAGGTCTCTACATGCTGGTAGCCTAAATCGCCGCTGATGAATAGTTGCTTGTAAAGAGGCAGTTCCAAGCCGGCGCGGTAGAAGAGTGCACCGGAGAATTTGTCGCTGAAATCGAGGTAATGCGTACCGCCGCCGAGAATGGTGTAGAACAGCTCGTTCTTGAAGCGGGCGGCCATATTCAGCTTGGTGGCGTTGCCGCCAAAAAGCATCATCTGCACTTGGGTGTCGGGATTGGCATTGACCAGTCCCAGCTGAAACCCGTCCAGCTTCTCTTTGTAATAGTTCACTAAACCTATCTGGAGCCCTTTGGCGCGGACAGCCACGTTTAGGGGGGCAAGTTGAATGCCGGTAGCCGTTCCGCCTGTGATGTTCCCTAAACCGGAGATCTGAATCCCTTTCATATTGTTGCCTACCACGTTCAGCAGGCCGGATGTGGTGACACCCGCGAAATCACCGCCCGAAATGTTGGCAAGTCCTGCAAGCTGCACACCGCCGGTCTTTTCGCCGGTGATGTTCAGCAGGCCGCCTATGATGACTCCGTTACTGTTGTCGCCTGCAATGTTGGCCAGACCGGAGAATACCACTCCCTGCGCATGATTGCCTGTGATGCCTACAAGGCCGGAAACGGACAGGCCGCAGAGATTGTCACCGTTGATATTGGTTATGCCTGCTACCTGTATGCCTCGCATACTTCCGCCTACTATATTGGATATGCCGGAGAATTGCACACCGTTCATGTCTCTGCCCGTAACGGAACCCAATACGTTTACTCCCAAACCGTTCAGGCGGTTCATGGCAGAGAAGATACCGAGATTGAGGAATGTGCTCCCTACTGTGTCCGTACGTTGTGTGGCAAGGTTCTTCCAAAGAGAGAGGTTGATGCCTGCTCTTTCCTTGCGGGCTGGGCGGAGCTTGTCTGTTTGAGCATAAACAACTGTCCCTGCTAAAAGCAAGGACAGGCAGATGAATGAGAATATACGTTTCATGATTCGTTTGTCTTTGGGAATAGGAATAGAGTATGCGTTTATCCTTTTGCTTCTTGGTATAAGAAACGTTTAATGGATTTTTTCGGCGTTTTCTCAAATTCCTCAGGATATATCTTCATTTTTGATACCTGGCTGTAAGCGGGCAATTCTGCGTTCAGAGCCACACGATTCTCTTCCATGACACGTTCTATGTCATCGTTGGTGAGCCCATGGGCAAAGGCATCATCGAAATCGGGATATACCAGTCCGACGAGTTTCTCGTTTTGCTGCACAATGATGCTTTCGGCCACGTAGGGCAGGTTGTTCAACTTATCTTCTATCTCTTCGGGGTAGATGTTTTGTCCGCTTGGACCGAGGAGCATGTTTTTGCTGCGTCCCTTGATGGTGACATTGCCTTCGGCATCCATCAAGGCAAGGTCGCCGGTGTGCAGCCAGCCTTCTTTGTCCACCACCTGTTCGGTGGCTTCTTCATTCTTGTAGTAACCCAACATGGCATTGGGACCGCGGCAAACAATCTCACCGGGGATGTTCTCTGGGTCGGGAGAGAGGATTTTCACTTCCATGCGGGGAGCTGCCTTACCGCAAGAACCGGGTTTGAAGCGTGTCCAATCCTCGTAGCAGATGATGGGGCCACATTCCGTCATGCCGTAACCTACTGTGTAGGGGAAGTCTATCATGCGCAGGAATTGTTCCACTTCCTGATTGAAGGCCGCACCGCCTACAATGACTGCCGCAAAATTACCGCCGAAGGCTTGTATCATCTGTTCGCGTACGGTGGCTTTTATCTTGTCGTTGATGATAGGCACTTTCAGCAACAGTTTCATGGTGGGCGTTTCCAACTTGGGCAATACGCTCTTCTTGATGATCTTTTCGATGATGAGCGGTACGGCCACAATGAGGTTGGGCTTCACGTCGGCAAAGGCTTGGAAGATGATCTTCGGGCTTGGCATGCGGGTGAGGTAATAGATGTGGCAACCCACAGAAAACTCATACAGGAACTCAAATGCAAGTCCGTACATGTGTGCCATTGGCAACATGCATACCAGCTTGTCACCGGCTTTCAGCGGCAGCACTTCAAAGGCGAATTTGGTGTTGGACCACAGGCTGCGATAGGGGAGCATGACGCCTTTCGAGTAGCTGGTTGTGCCGGAGGTATAGTTGATGACCGCCAGTTCTTCGGGCTGGTCTTTGTGATAGTCGATATGCTCTTTGCGGAAGTTCTTGGGGAATTTCTTGCCGAACATCTCATTGAGGTGCTCGCGGGCATAGGTGACACGTTCGTTACGCGACACGAGCAGGGTGAAGTCCGTCATCATGAAAATGCCTTCCAGCAGGGGCATGGCGCTTTCATTGAGGTTTTCCCATACTTGGTCTCCTACGAAAAGGAGCTTGGCTTCGGAGTGATTGACGATGTTGTGCACATTGTCCGCCTTGAATTCGTGAAGAATGGGTACGATGACCGCGCCATACGTCAGCGTGGCGAGGAATGTTACTCCCCAGTGTGAACTGTTGCGTCCGCAGACGGCGATCTTATCGCCTTTCCTGATGCCGCTTGCTTCAAAAATGATATGCAGCTTTTCTATTTTCCGGGCTACATCCTTATATTGCAAGGTTGCTCCTTTATAGTCGGTCAGGGCATCCAGATCCCAGTTTGCTTTGATACTATTCTCTATATAGGCGATAAAACTTTGTTCCATTTATTTGCACATTTAGTTGAAAATTGCGCAAATATAAGGGTTTATATTAGAGAATACAAACTTTTAGTGGGAAATACTATTTGGACGGATGCCCTGAAACGCTACGGTTCTTTCCTGTGTGAGGCAGGTTTGGATTGCCTTTGGGAATTAATCGTTGCCCAAGTACCACCGGTACATTCGTTGCACGCCTTCCTCAATGTCTATCTTGTGATGCCAGCCCAATGCGTGCAGTTTGCTTGGATCGGTGAGTTTGCGCATGGTGCCGTCGGGTTTGGTACTGTCGAACGTGAGTTTTCCCTGATAACCTACGGTGTCCACAATCAGTTCGGCCAGTTGGCGGATCGTGATTTCCTTGCCTGTGCCGATGTTGATGTGGCAGTTGCGAACATCTTTATCACCGGGCTTGTAGGTGTCTTTGAAGTCTACGTGCTCCATGACGAATACACTGGCATCTGCCATTTCTTCGCTCCAGAGGAATTCGCGCAGTGGCGTGCCGGTTCCCCAGAGTTTGACTTCCTTGTCGCTGATGCCGTATTTGGCAAGTATGTCCAGTATTTCTGCGTTGCTGTTGCTGCCGCTGATACCTTCTACGGGACGCTGGTTCATGTCAAGGCGTACGGCATCCCAGTTGCCCTGTTGCAGGCAGTGCGCCAGATGCACCTTACGGATCATGGCGGGAAGCACGTGGCTGCGCTCCAGATCGAAATTGTCGTTGGGACCGTAGAGGTTGGTGGGCATTACGGCGATGTAGTTCGTTCCGTATTGCAGATTGAAACTTTCACACATCTTCAGTCCGGCAATCTTGGCAATGGCATACGGCTCATTGGTGTATTCCAACGGTGAGGTGAGCAGGACATCTTCCTTCATCGGCTGTTCGGCATCGCGCGGATAGATGCAGGTGCTGCCTAAGAACAGCAGTTTCTTCACGTTGTGACGGAAACTCTCGCCAATGACGTTTTGTTGTATTTGGAGATTCTTGTAGATGAAATCTGCACGATAGATGCTGTTTGCCATGATGCCGCCCACGAAAGCGGCGGCAAGGAATACATATTCCGGCTGTTCTTCATCGAAGAAACGGCGTACGGCAACTCCGTCCAGCAAATCAAGCTCTTTATGGGTTTTTCCTATAAGGTTGGTGTAACCCTTTTCTTGCAGGTTTTTCCAGATAGCAGAACCTACCAGTCCATGATGTCCTGCAATGTATATTTTGGCATTTTTTTCCATGATTGATGTTGTCTTGGCAATGTTATTCTTCTTCTTTTGAACGGGCATGCAACTTCTTTACGAACTTCATGTCGTGTGCAGCCATGATTCTTACCAGCTCCTCAAAACTTGTCTGCTGCGGGTTCCAACCCAGCAAGGTTTTGGCTTTGGTGGGATCGCCCAGCAGTTGCTCCACTTCGGACGGGCGGAAATATTTGGGATCTACCTCAACCAGCACTTTACCGGTTCGGGTGTCGATGCCTTTTTCGTTTATTCCTGCACCTTCCCAACGCAACGGTATGCCTACTTCTTCAAAAGCCAGTGTGGCGAACTCGCGTACGGTGTGCATCTCTCCGGTAGCAATCACAAAGTCCTCCGGCGTATCATGTTGGAGGATGAGCCACATGCATTCCACATAATCGCGGGCATATCCCCAGTCGCGGCGTGCATCGAGGTTTCCCAAATACAGCTTATCCTGAAAACCTTGCGCTATGCGTGCGGCAGCCAGTGTAATCTTACGCGTCACGAAAGTTTCTCCACGCCGTTCGCTCTCATGGTTGAAGAGGATACCGTTGACGGCGAACATGCCGTAGCTTTCGCGGTAGTTCTTCGTAATCCAGAAACCGTATTGCTTGGCTACGCCATACGGGCTGCGCGGATAGAAAGGAGTCGTCTCCTTTTGGGGCACTTCCTGTACTTTGCCGAACAGTTCGGAAGTGGATGCCTGATATATCTTTGTTTTCTTTTCCAGTCCTAAGATACGTACTGCTTCAAGCATACGCAATGTGCCTACGGCATCTGTCTCGGCGGTATATTCGGGCACGTCAAAGGAAACTTTTACGTGGCTTTGTGCGGCAAGATTATATATCTCGTCCGGTTGTACCTGCTGGATGATGCGGATAAGCGAGCTGCTGTCCGTCATATCTCCGTAGTGCAAATTAATGGTGCGTTTCTGCTTCATGTCACGTACCCATTCGTCAAAGTACAGATGCTCGATGCGGCCTGTATTGAAAGATGATGAGCGCCGCATAATGCCATGTACTTCATATCCCTTTTGCAACAGGAATTCTGCAAGGAACGAACCGTCCTGCCCGGTGATTCCGGAAATTAGAGCTTTCTTCATTGATTCTGATGTTATGTTTTTTCTGATCGTTACATGTTTCGATGTGCAAAAATCGTGATTTATTGTGAGACGGCAAAGCTAATACGGCAAATGATTTTACAATTATTCATATTTTAGGCATTTGCACTATATCGCAGGGGGTAATTTCAAATTTTACATGAACAAATGGGTTTTGCTTTTTGTTTCATCATAAAGATAAATTTTACAAGTATATGAAGAACTTAAATAAAACAGACATTGGACTGATAGGCCTGGCCGTTATGGGCGAAAATCTGGCTCTGAACATGGCTGATAAAGGCTGGCAGGTTTCAGTCTATAACCGTACGGTTCCGGGAGTGGAAGAAGGCGTGGTTGAGCGTTTTATGAACGGGAGAGCACGCGGAAAAAGAATTCAGGGATATACGGACATGGCTCTTTTCGTGGAGTCCATTGCCACTCCACGTAAAATAATGATGATGGTTCGTGCCGGCAATGCCGTAGACGAGCTGATGGAGCAACTATTCCCTTTGCTGTCGCCGGGGGATATACTGATAGACGGGGGAAACTCCAATTACGAGGATACCAACCGCCGCGTGGCGCTGGCTGAAGAGAAAGGCTTCCGCTTTGTTGGAGCAGGTGTTTCCGGTGGTGAGGAAGGCGCCTTGAACGGTGCTTCCATCATGCCGGGAGGCTCTGTAAGTGCATGGGAAGAAGTAAAGCCTGTTCTACAAAGCATTGCCGCTAAAGCATCGGATGGAACGCCATGTTGCCAATGGGTGGGGCCGGCTGGATCCGGTCATTTTGTCAAGATGATTCACAATGGCATTGAGTATGGTGATATGCAGCTTATTTCTGAGGCCTATTGGCTGATGAAGAATCTCCTGAAACTGGGCAATGAAGAAATGTCTTCCGTCTTTTCCTATTGGAACGAGGGCAAGTTGCGCAGCTATCTCATTGAAATCACTGCCAACATACTGCAACATAAAGATAAATCGGGCGGTTTCCTGATAGACAAAATATTGGACGTTGCCGGACAAAAGGGTACGGGCAAATGGTCGGTGGTCAATGCTATGGAACTGGGCATGCCGTTGGGACTGATTGCTACGGCGGTCTTTGAACGGAGCCTCTCGGCGCAGAAGAATTTGCGTGAGGCAGCATCCAGGCACTTTGTCTGTCGGCATACGGATGTGGTATATAACAAGTCGGAAATGGTGAAGGACATCTATTCTGCACTGTATGCATCCAAACTGGTGTCCTATGCACAAGGGTTCGCTGTATTGCAGCGTGCTTCCGAGGCTTTCGGATGGCAGCTCAATTTGGCTTCCATTGCCCGCATGTGGCGGGGCGGTTGCATCATCCGCAGCGTATTCCTTAATGATATCGCCGCAGCTTTCGAACAGAACGAGAAGCCGCAGCATCTTCTTCTTGCCCCTTATTTCAGCAATGAGATGAAACAGTTGCTTCCCGGTTGGAAGCATCTGGTGGCACAGGCCATGAAAGAGGAACTTCCGGTTCCCGCCTTTTCGTCGGCATTGAACTATTTCTATTCATTGGTTTCCGTCAAGCTGCCGGCAAACATGATTCAGGCACAACGCGATTACTTTGGCGCGCACACCTTTGAGCGTGTAGATGAATTGCGCGGACAATTCTTTCATGAAAACTGGACCGGACATGGCGGAGATACAAAGTCGGGAACATATAATGTGTAGCCCTTCTTAATGGAACTCAGTGGAATGTCCTCAAACATAAATAAAGCTATGAATAGATTTGTGATGATAATTTTCGGCGCTTCCGGTGACTTGACGAAGCGTAAGTTGATGCCGGCGCTGTATACCTTATATAAGGAGAAACGTTTACCGGAAAGTTTTGCAGTATTAGGTGTGGGACGCACCGAATACCAAGATGATACTTACCGCGCTTACATCCGTTCCGAATTGGAGCGTTTTGTCGCTTCGGAAGAATATGCGCCTGAGTGCATGGAGGATTTCTGTAAACGCTTACACTATCTTTCCCTTAATCCCGCCGATGCAGCCGATTATGGGAAACTGAATGTACGCCTTCAGGAACTGACGGGTGAGCAGGAGCCGGATGGCATGTTGTATTATTTGGCTACACCGCCTTCTTTGTACGGTGTGATTCCCCTTCACCTCAAGGCTGCCCATTTGAATCGCCCCCACACGCGTATCATTGTGGAGAAACCCTTTGGCTATGATTTGGAATCGGCCCGCGAATTGAACCGCATATATGCGTCGGTGTTCGAAGAACAGCAGATTTACCGTATAGACCACTTCCTGGGCAAAGAAACGGCGCAGAATATTCTTGCTTTCCGCTTTGCTAACGGCATCTTTGAACCGCTTTGGAACCGTAATTATATCGACTATGTAGAGATTACCGCAGTAGAAAACTTGGGTATCGAGCAGCGTGGAGGATTCTATGAAGGAGCCGGAGCTTTGCGGGATATGGTGCAGAATCATCTGATCCAACTGGTGGCGCTTACTGCAATGGAACCGCCGGCTGTGTTCAATGCCGACAACTTCCGTAATGAAGTGGTGAAAGTGTACGAATCCCTCTCGCCGTTGACCGGGGAAGATCTGAAAGAACATATTGTCCGCGGGCAATACACTGCATCTGCTACGAAACCGGGATATCGCGAAGAGAAGAATGTTGCTCCGGACTCCCGTACCGAAACATATATTGCCATGAAAATCGGTATCAACAACTGGCGTTGGAACGGCGTTCCTTTTTACATACGTACAGGAAAGCAGATGCCGACCAAAGTAACCGAGATCGTGGTGCACTTTCGTGAGACACCGCATCAGATGTTTCGCTGCGAAGGCGGCCATTGCCCGCGTGCCAACAAATTGATCTTGCGTTTACAGCCCAACGAAGGCATCGTGCTGAAATTTGGAATGAAAGTTCCCGGGCCGGGGTTTGATGTGAAACAGGTGATGATGGACTTCAGCTATTCCGATTTGGGAGGATTGCCCGCCGGAGATGCGTATGCCCGTCTGATAGAGGACTGCATACAAGGCGACCAGACCCTCTTCACGCGTAGCGATGCTGTGGATGCGTCATGGCGTTTCTTTAATCCTGTGTTGAAGTATTGGCAGGAACATCCTGATGCACCGCTTTACGGTTATCCTGTGGGGACTTGGGGGCCTTTGGAAAGCGAAGCAATGATGAACGAACATGGAGCTGAATGGACTAATCCATGCAAGAATTTGACGAATACCGATGAATATTGCGAATTATGAAAAGTTATATATATCCTACTGCTACTTCGACCTCGCGTGCTCTTATCCGATACATAATTGACATGATGAACCGAGAGCCGGATCGGATTTTTTATTTTGCTTTCAGTGGAGGGACAACACCTTCTTTAATGTTTGATATTTGGGCGCATGAGTATCGCGAAGAAACTCCCTGGATGCGGATGCGCATCTTTTGGGTGGACGAGCGTTGTGTGCCTGTCAATGATTCGGACAGCAATTACGGTACAATGTTCCGCCTGTTGCTTAGCGAAGTGGGGATGCCCGATGAATTTGTATTTCCTATCTGCGGCACGTGCCGTCATCCGTCGCAAGAGGCGAAACGCTATTCGGATTTGGTATGCAGCACAGTGCCCTTGCGCCGGGGATTTCCCGCTTTCGACATGGTGTTGCTGGGAGCAGGTGATGACGGACACACTTCTTCCATTTTTCCCGGTCAGGAATATTTGCTATCATCCTTTCAGCCGTATGAGGAGAGTATAAATCCTTATAACGGCCAGCCGCGGATTGCTATGACAGGCTGCTTGCTTTTCAGTGCTAAAAAGATTGTATTCCTAATTACAGGCAAAGGTAAAGCGGGTGTCGTTTACGATATACTGGAATCGGGTGATACCGGTCCGGCAGCCTATGTAGCACATCATGCCGAAGACGTGGACATCTTTACTGACATAGAAATTACCGGATAAAACAGTTGTCTTTCGGGGAGGCTGTTTTGTTCGGTGCGGCAGGCCGGGTCAGGGTGCAAGACGCACTATTCTCCATCCGTCGGATTCAGGAGATGAAGATGAGGGGATATGTTCTTCTTTGCAAAGAGTATACAGAAAGCGGTCGTGCAACCTGTTTTCCCGCCCTTGCCAAAACTCGAAACGAGTAGGGGTAACGGCAAAACCGCCCCAGTTGCCGGGACGCTGTATTCTCTGTCCGGTCAGCTTAATCGCTTCCTTTACAAAGGCGCGGATGATTTCCGTCCGGTTGTTGATGATCCGGCTTTGTGGGGATATTCTTGCACCTATTTTGCTTTTGTAGGGGCGGGTGGAGAAGTAAGCGTCCGAGTCTTTTTGGGGGCACTTTTCTGCTTTGCCTTCAATATGTATCTGCCTTTCCAGCTTATGCCAGACGAAGGAGAGGGAGATGTAGGGATTATCGGCTAGCTGTTGTCCTTTGCGGCTTTCGTAGTTGGTGTAGAAGATGAATCTGCCGTTTTCTACACCTTTCAGCAGCACTGTGCGGGTGGAAGGGCGGCCGTCGGGAGCAACGGTGGCCACGATCATAGCGGTGGGTTCGTCTTCACCGCAATGCAAAGCATCATTAAGCCAGCAGGCGAATTGCTCAAAGGGGTTTTCAGAGATGGTGTTGCGCATCAACTTATCTTTCTTGTATTCTTTCCGTATGTTTGAGAGTTGCAGTTCCATATACTATTCTTTAGGTTGATAACAATGAAGATGTGGAAAGTGTTGAGATCATCCTTTCTTTACGCTTAAAGAAAGGATGATATGCAAACAAAACAAACAATCATCTAGAAAAAGATTTTCTCTAAACGATAAGTCAATGCAAACTTACTTATATTATTTTGATTTTTACGGAGTGAGGGATGTGAATATATATTAATTTTCGAATCAGTGATTATTTTATACATATAATTCTCTATAAATTGACTAAAATATACAAATGTGTGCCGTCTTGTTTAAAGGGGATTGTGGATGGGAGGAGGAGAAAGATCCCGATCTTTGTTATGCGATGCTATTTGTACAAATTGAGAATTCTTGTTTTTTTCCTGATATATTTGTATGTTTGCCAGAACTAATGTTAATACTTAAAAACAGAAACATGCTAGGAAAAAGAATTGGCCAGTGGGCATTGCTGGCAGCTATCAGTTGTTGTCTCTCAATAGGGGAGGCTTGTGCTCAGAAGAAAGATTTTGGAAATTTGGCTCGCTATTCCAAAGAAAACGCAATGTTGCCAAAACCAGCCAAAAAGGAGAAAAGGGTTGTTTTTCTAGGCAACTCTATTACGGAAGGCTGGGTGCGGACTCATCCGGATTTCTTTAAAACGAATGGATATATTGGTCGCGGCATTAGCGGGCAGACTTCATATCAATTTCTGTTACGTTTTCGGGAAGATGTGATCAATCTTTCTCCGGCTTTGGTGGTCATTAACGCCGGAACCAATGATGTGGCAGAAAATACGAATCCGTATAATGAGGATTATACCTTGGGCAATATCGTGTCTATGGTGGAACTTGCTAAAGTCAATAAAATAAAGGTTATATTGACCTCGGTACTTCCTGCCGCCGCCTTTAAGTGGAGAATGGAAATAAAGGATGCTCCGCAAAAAATCCAAGCTCTGAATACCCGCATAAAAGCATATGCAGAGGCCAACAAAATACCGTTTGTTGATTATTATCAGGCAATGGTATCTGCCGATAACAAGGCTTTAAACTCCCGCTATACCAAAGATGGCGTTCATCCGACGGGTGAGGGATATGATGTCATGGAACCGCTGATTAAAGCTGCAATAGAAAAGGCACTTTGAGAAGATGCCTGAATAAAGGATATACCATAATGTAAAAGCACTTCCAACGTTCGCTTACGGAGGAAGTGCTTTACACAAAAACTAAACTAGACTTATAGTATTGGAAATGCAGTTGTAATCTGTGCATCACTTCTTTGCAAGTTGGCTGAAATAGATGTCCGACAATAAATGAGAAAAATTAGTTCATATTTTGTAATGTTACGTTACTTCGATTTATATTTTCGAGCACTTCATCAATGAATAAAGAGCGGTAATGTGGGCATTCAAGAACGCCCTTACTTTTTGCTTCCCTATACACTTTGGAAAATAATTTTGCTTTCTCTCTGTCAGTGGTCGGTAGTTGCTCTATGGGGGTGCCGAGGAACCGACACCCCCAGCCTTTGCAGGTGGGGGTGAGGGAACAATGGTTTGAACTTTTCCACTGACATGAGCAATGATTTATTATTTGTTTCATGTTATGGGATCAGGAGTACATTTTTAGATAGTATTGGAGTAGGGGTATCTTTCTCATAGGCTTGAATATTTATATTTCCTTCTGCATGTATACGCAAGCACATATCAGAGTTTGATGGTCCAATTAGTTTTGCTAATTGTTCGTTTTTACTTTCATCATATGGTTCGACCACCCAGTCTCCAAATGAAGAAACATCATATCCATACGAAGTTTTTTTGTCTATGTTACTTATTCTAATGATTAGTTCATTACCTTGAGGGACATTGGCTTTAAAACTACATTTTTCTTTAAGCATAGATACTCCATCAGCAAAAATATTCGGACCAAACCTGCCGGTTGCTGGGAAATTAATTTTATGCATTCTCACCTGCATTCTAATTTGTTCGCAATAACTTCCTACACTTGCTTGCATGTTTGTGTTGGGAGATTCAAAAGTCCCTCCTGTAACTCCTGTTAAATCTGATGGAAGGTGTAAATCATATCCACGGGGCATTATGTATGAAACTCTATCTCTTCCTAATTTTCCATAGAATAACCCCAACTCAAAAACCACATTATCACGTACTGTAGTTTTTTCTTCACCTCTGATCTCCAGTTTATCCTCTGGAAGAAAAACGAAGGATGCAAAGTCTGAGTTCTCAAGTACTGTGCTCAAGTCTTCTAATGGCGAATGAGATAGTTTGAATACTCCTTGACTCCACACTGTAACGTCCATATCAAAGTCTAATTCGGCCTTAATGGCTCTTGCTACTGGAAGGCCTTCAACTGAAGAGCCTATAAATAATCTTGGTTTTGCCATAATTTCTAAATCACCATTATAAAACAACATCAATCTTTGTGTTCATACATATCAATTGCTTTAAAGAAATCATCTTCATAATTAAAGATGTCATCTAAGCTTTCAATTGTATGCTTCACATCTTTCTTATTTTCATCAATAGTAGCTACATATTTAGTAGCTGTATTGAAATACATGCGACAAATAGGTTTTCGGTTATTGTTGTCAAGTAATATACTGAAGTAAGTCTGTGCATCACGATATACTATACGAGATATATCCACTTTCTTCCGGCAAATAGCCTTGACGATGCGATAAGCGTCAAGTTCATCCTCTGTGGTTACAATTTTTGATTCAGAATGATTTTCCTCCTGATTGTCTTCGGATGAAGTGTCTGTCTGTTTGGACTGTACAGGTTCGGGATTGGAGTCGTTGACAGTTAAAGCCCCTTTCAACCGTTCGTTAATAATATCGTTGATGTGTGAAGAGATGGCACGTTTGACTAAAGGTGTGAACTGATCTATTATGTTTTGAAGCATTCTACCTTCATAAACTTTTGTAGCAAACATTTTTACGAAATCAGTGCTAGGAGAGGAGAATTCTTCTTGTATGATAGCTTTTAGTTCTCCCATATATTTTAATTCACTGGCTGAGTTCAGAATATTGTCCACATCAAAGTATGACTTATGGAATTTTTTCAATTCTTCGATTTGATTATCCCTCAAGTCTGTAATATCCACTTCTAAAAATGGTTTATCATCCATTATATTGGGTTCTTTTAAATCTGTATAGAAGCGGTAGATAATTCCATTGGTTAAAAGTCCGAATTTAGCCTTTGATACGTTGAAATAGCGTAGCAATTGGTTGTCGTGCAGGTTTAAGTCTTGTTTCCAATGCTTACATTCAATCAGCAATATAGGCTGGTCGTCCTTCATGATGGCATAATCAATCTTTTCTCCTTTCTTGGTTCCAATATCACATGTCATTTCGGGGAGTACTTCTAAAGGATTGAATACATCATATCCGAGAGCATTAATAAAAGGCATGATGAAAGCATTTTTAGTTGCTTCTTCTGTCTGAATGTTATCTTTCAGCTTTTCGATTCTATCTGCGAGCTGTTTAATAGTGTCTTTAAAATCCATAGTATTTATTTTTAGATTGATATTATAATCTCATGCTACGTTCAACAACCTTAATTACATTATATATCTCTACTACATCGTCAAGATTGACGGTATAATCATTGAATAGTTCATTTAGTGAATGACAAGTGATATTTCCGCTATCGTCCTGCGCTGTGATTTGCTTAATGGATATTCCTTTTGTTCGATGTACGATGACGAAATACCAGTCGTTGATATGAAGTTTAGGGAGCCATAAATCACGTCTTACTTCCCTGCAAAGTAGCTTGTCCCCGTCGCAGATAGAATTACGGCTGCCATCGTCCATGCTGTCACCTTCTGTTTCAAATATGCGGTACTTTCCGTGATAAGTCTGGTCTACGATCACCGGCATTGTTGGCAGGGTATCTATGTATTCAGCATCTCCGTAGCCGGCGAGATAACCGCATTGTGCTTTGATGTGTATAACGGGCACATTCATGTAGCTTAGGTCATCTACTTGACGGGCATTAGAGTGGAATGTTTGGGATTGGGTATCGGTAAGCATATTCCCCTCACCAGTTAGTAGCCATGAAGGATTAACATTGGGTAGTTTAGATGTAATTTTGTCAATAACACTTCTACCAATTCCTCTTTTTCCACTAACCCAACCACTAGTAGTAGAGGTTTTTTCTCCCATGAAATTCGCAAATTCGAGATTGCTATCATTGAAGAATGTTTTTCGTATCTCTTTTATTCGTTCAAAAACTTCCATATTCGCAAAAATGCTCTTTAAATTCGCAAAATTGTTAATAATTGTCAATACTGCAAATGTTTTTCTTTTAAAATTCGCATTATTCGCAAAAGTGCGTATCTTTGCAACATCAACAACGACTTCAACAGCAAAGATGCGAAGTTTGAGTGAGATTACCAAATTATTTACATACCTAAAAAGGAGTAAGACAATGAAAAAAAGAGATTATGAATTGGTAAAGAATGGCAAGTATAACAGAAGAGCAATTATGCAGAGAGCTTATGTATATATGCGTAATTACAATTACTCTCTTTCAAGCGCCTTAAAAACGGCTTGGTGTGATGCTCATCTGAAAATGGATGAATATAAAGTACAGATTGCTCCTAAGTATCAAGATTACCCGAAATCGGCTAATAATTTCAGACAGGCTATGATTGATTTGAATCCTACTCTAAGAAGCTACGATAGCTCTTGGAGATAATATAAACAAAGCTGCAGAAAAGGTCAGTGCTATACCGGTGACAAAAGCCGCGAGTGTTCGTAATGGCAAACGAACACTTTACCCTTCACCGGGCAGCTTTCCCAAATGCTAAACTTAAAATGAAAACAGATATGTTACAACAAGAATTTGAAGAGAGAACAGGATTAAAGTTATCGGCTGACGGTTATGCCGAGGTTGAGGAATGCTACATGAATACAGACCTTGATAAAGACATGTTTTGTAAACTATGGATGGAAAACCCCTCTGCGTTGAAAGAGATTGAAAAGAAAACGGTGTTGACTCGTGAACTTTACGAGGAACGTAAATGCCTTTCTAACTTCTTGATAGACCAAGCCGAAAAATGGTCAGCGTCAGACCTTAGAGAAAAAGCAATAACCATGATTGGTGAGCGTGAATACCTCAGAAGAAAGATTACTAAAGGCTATAATCTTTGGGAAGCGGATAAAGAGTTGCTTTTGGATATTCTGAAAAAGTAGAAATAATCTTCGTCCGGTCGTTGAGCCTACCCTTTGATGGGAGACGGAGAACAAGATGGAGTGATTGCCCTAAGCGGTCCGTTCCAGAAAGCGATACTGGCGCTTACCCTCAAACCCAGCATAGAGGACGCGAGAGATACCCGGAGTAGCAAGAATTTGCCAAGATGTCTGAATGGGAGTTCAGAACGAGCGAAAGATTTGCAACGGTGCGAAATAAGAAGCCGACATGCCCCGAACGGTTATGCAGTGAAGTATAGTAGCTGATAACTCCGTTGAGAAGAGCAGAGAGAGCTTATCGGGGCACGAATATTAAAAATATAAGAATATGGACTATAAGGAAATAAACAATTTAACAGGTAAAATAAGTAAGATAGAATCCTTATTGGAACATTCCTCTCAAATAGAGATGATTGCTACAATTCCGAATGCAGGTTATGGAGCGTCTATATATGATGCTTCGGAACCGACAATAATAACGGTGAAGTTGGAAAAGGACGAAGCTGAATTTCTTCTAAATGAGTATCAAAAACTTATAGAACAGAAAGTGGATAGTGTGATAAAAGTGAATAAAAAGACGAATTTATGAAAGCAATTATAGAAAAGCAAGTAAGCATACTTCCTGCAAATAGCGGATTTGTCAGCAAGAGCGATATCAATGTAGCTCCTTATGTATTAACTATCAGGTTGTTTTCAATTCCGATATACAGAAAAGAGGTGAATGCCTCAAAATGGATAAGTCTTACTTCATTAACAGAAACTCCTTACAATAGTATATGCAACCAATGCGATGATAAACAGCAGGAATGAAACATACGAGCCTTTTTCGCAAAATACGAAAATCCTTCTTCTTGGTATGCTTTCATATACGTAAGCTTGACCGTGCGGTAATTCCCCGTTATGATATTTTCTTAGGTATTCCCGATAGGTGCGCACAGCTTGATTGCTCAACACTCTATTCTCGTATAGAGATATTCCAGAGAAAAGGATACAGAGTGCATTTACGCATATTGCAGTCACAAGGAGAACCTTGTTGCAAAGACTGTCCTCTGAAGGACTGCTTAAAGAAATGATTACCGCAAAGGTGGTTGAGGCTACCATTAAAAGCGTTGTTTGTATTTTGAATACCCATTCGGTTTGTTCATCCAGAGAACGCATATATAACCTAATTAGATTTCTTTCCCAACTCATACTTACTTAATTTTTTGATTTGACACTTCAAAGTTAAGTAAATCTCCCGAATAAAGCGTGATGCTGCCAATCGAATTGGTTCGGGAGAACTCAAATATTAATCATTAAAATTTTATAGCAATGAAAAAGAAAATAATTACAGAAAACTACACGCCGGCTTTGAGAGATATGGAAGTAGGAGATATTCTTACTTTCCCGGTGAAAGCTTACAATTCTATCAAAGGTACATTGATTCCCCGATTGAGATTGGAACTTTGCGTAGAAGATGCAGATTGGAAAGTAGGAGACATTGATAAGAAAAAAGGTCTTTTTGATGTAGAAAGGGTTGCGTGATGGTTTCCCTTTCTCCAGCGGAAATGCTTGTTGCAAATGAGTATTGTAAGGGACTTGCCGACAAAGAAGTGGCCGACAATCTGAGCAAGTCTGTTTGGACTATCAAGACACAGAAGCGGACTATCTATCGAAAGTTAGGCATATCCAAAGATACTGAATTGCTTCTGTATATGATTTGCGACAGGCTGAAACGCAATTTCGATTTGAATGAGTTACGGAAGCATGGACTTGAGTTTTTATTCTCCATTCTTTTCATAGTAATGCAAATAACTTGTAATGATATTGATATGCGGAGAATGAAAACGCCCTCACGAGTGCGGACTACAATGCGCTATATAAGAGTAGGGGGACGGAGTAATAATAATTTTAATTTTTTGGCAGCATGATATATGAGGTAAACGGTGATTTACGCAGTTCTATGTTGATTGATGGGACAGCGGAGGCAAGGTTGGCAGATATACTTACCATCATGGATAAGCGTACATTTCCTAAGAGGGAATCAGAAAGAATAGTAGGTGGCCCGGGGAGATTGAAAACTTTGGTAAGTTCTCGAAGAGTGAGAGTTGAGTACAAACCTAATGGGAGAAGTTATTACAATGCTTCAGATGTATTGAGTTTTGCAAAAGTAAGAAAAGGAAGAAACCATGAAAAGAATAATTCTCAACGTGCTATTGCTTAATATATTGGCTTTGCCTTGTTTGGCAATGTTCAATGATGTTGATCCGGTAACAGGGGACTGGAACTATACTGTTAATCTTTTTGGTATAGTGTATTCTGTTTGGTTCTATCACAAAGTATTAAAGAAGATAATAAAGATATGAACCTCAGCGGAGGAAGTGCATTACACAAAACTTATTTAGTTAGATTGCTGTCTGCATGGTCTGTGAAGATATAGCAGGCAGAAACGGGTAATTAGCTCAGTCAGGTAGAGCGGTACATGATTATTTAATGTTGGTAATTTGTCATGGTATTATTTAAAGGTTTCATTCATGTACAGGTCACGGCGTTCAAGTCCCGTATTACCCACACTGCTTTTTTATGTTTAACCAATAATGCCGACGAAAAGGACGTCGTAGGGAGAATGCCCCTATTTGAGTTTTATACTTTAAACTATCTTGTTAACTACCCTTCCCGGTGTGGCTTGGCCGCCTATCCGGGAGCAATGCCCAAGCGAGGGCAGATATAGTTTAGTATTTTTATTTGGTTGTGCTGAGGTGTTCTGTCTGTGAAGATAGTACACCTTTTTTATTCGGGAGTTCGGTGTAATGGCTAACACGCCTCATTCGAGGAGACTGACGGTTCGAGTCCGTCAACTTCCACGACATTTTTTATTAACCACATAAATTTTATCATTATGAGTTTGATCAAGAAACCTAACGAGCTGACTGTTAAGACTACATTGTCAGCACTGATTTACGGACAACCGGGTATGGGAAAAACGACATTGGCATTATCAGCCCCGAACCCTGTGCTGTTTGATTATGACGGTGGTATTCATCGCGTCAATGCTGCTCATCGCGTACCCACTGTCCAAATTACAAGCTGGGATGAAACGAACCAAGTACTTGCTTCCGAGGAGATCCAGGAGTTCGACACAATTGTGATTGACACTGCCGGAAAGATGCTCTCTTTCATGGATAAGGCTATCATGGCAGCCAATCCGAAAATGAAGAAGGCTGACGGTACTCTTTCCTTGCAGGGCTATGGGGTACGAAAAAATATGTTCATCAGCTTTGTAAATCAAGTTACCCTCATGGGTAAGTCTGTTATCTTCGTAGCTCATGAACGGGAAGAGAAAGTCGGTGATGAAAAACAGATACGCCCGGAGATTGGCGGTTCATCTGCCGGTGACTTGATTAAGGAGCTGGATTTGGTCGGCTATATGGAAGCCATTGGCAAGGATAGAACAATTTCCTTTGACCCATGTGAGAAGTTCTATGGTAAGAATACTTGTAATCTCTCTTCACGTATAAAGATACCTGTTATCATTGATGCGTCTGGTACTGTTACGGGAAAGAATGATTTTATGACGAACATCATTAATACTTACAAGGAATATCAAACAAAGCAAACTGAGTTGTCTTCCGAATATGATAAGCTTCTTGAAGTTATTCGTGATATGATGGAGCAGGTGACTGATATGCAGTCGGCTAATGAGGTACGGGAAGCGATTGCGGGTATGAACCATATCTTTGACAGCAAGGTACGGGCTGGTATGATGCTTAATGAGAAATGTAAGCAACTCGGGTTGAAATTTAATAAACTCAGCAAGAAGTATGAACCAGCCGCCTAAGTACAGACTTTACCCGTCGCTGCTTGATAAGTTCGAGCAGTATCTGCGGGCGGATGAACAGGTTGAAAGTTTTTGGAATGTCGACAATGAAACGGGGGAATACAAGAAAAGCCCCGAAGAGATTGAGGCGGAGCTCAAGCAAACTCTGCTTGATGCGATAAACCGCGTTCCATTTGAGAGTGAAGCGGCTGATAAAGGAACGGCATTCAATGCTATTATAGACTGTTATATCCATAGGAAAAAGCATATTCCAAATGAACGAGAACCATATACCATTATCGGTGATGAAGAAACCAACATTATCCAAGTTGATTTTCCGGCTACGGATATAGCGCCTGCCCGTCATTTCTTGTTTGACCGAGCATGGTGTATCGAGCAGTCGAGATATTTTGCCGGTGCATTGTCTCAGGTCTTTGTCTCTGCCATTATCTCCACCCGTTACGGTGATGTGGAACTTTACGGGTTTATAGACGAACTTCTCCGAGATACTGTCTATGACATCAAATCAACATCCAAATATGATTTCGGCAAGTATGAACATGGCTGGCAGCGGCATGTATATCCTTACTGCCTGATTGCTTCCGGTCAAATGGAGAGTGTGAAAGCTTTTGAGTACACTGCTTATCAGTTGAAGGGCGGTACGAGTCGTACACCGCTAATCAGCGGAACGCAATATCCGGAATACTACACCTATAACCATGAACAGACGGTTAAACAGTTGACCGCTCACTGTGAGCATTTCATAGAGTTTTTGGAAGCTAACAAGGAACTTATTACGGACAAAAAAATCTTTGGATTAGAGTAATGGCGCAAGAAGCAATTTTAGAAAAGGTTAAGGGTGAGGTACACATAAGCAAATCTTTTGACTTCATGTGTTCCCAACTTCGTAATGGTCGGTACCGTGTGAAAATTGAACGGTTCACAGAGCCGCGGACATTATCGCAAAACGCCCTCATGTGGCTGTGGTTCACTTGTATTGAGCAGGAAACGGGGACGGATAAACAGGATGTACACGACTATTACTGTAACCTTTTTCTTAGAAGAGCTTCCTATATTAAAGGTAAAGAAACGGTTATCGCCGGAAGCACCTCGAAACTCAATACAGTGCAGATGACTGACTTTCTGAATAAAGTACAGGCTGATGCTGCTGCCGAACTGGGAATAACTCTCCCTCTTCCGGAAGACCGTTACTATAACGAATTTATCAACGAATATCAAGACAGGAGATAGAAATGAATATCACAAAAGCAAAAATAACAAAGGACAACACGCTTGTTGCCACTTTTAAGAACGAGAATGAGGATAATGTAACCGTTGAGGGAAAGAACCTTATCCATAAGGATTTGCGGGCAGCGTTTGACGAGCTGATTCCTCACCTTACTTTCCTCTGCGAACAAAAGGAAGCTGACGGCAAAGATTCCATAGATGAATTGCCGGAAGAAATCTTTTCAACATTTGAGGTTACCGGTTATACAATTGGTGGTTCCGATGATAATATCGGGATTACTTTAGTCGGTAAACGTTTCTTAAAAAGTAAAAAGGTGCTCAATCTCATTGCACCGTTTACCATGTTCAACAATGAGAACGAGGAATACGAACACGCCTTTGAGTTGCAGCAAGCCATTGATGCTTGTAATTATGAAGTAGAACAGTATCTGACCGCAAAGAAATGGGCAGTAGTTCAGCAGGAACTTCCATTTGATGAAAGTACCCCGACTGATATAGGGGCTGACCCAGTGGGGGACGCTACTTTTGAGGAGGAAGCTAACGAGTTCCTCAAACAAGTGGCGGAACAGACCGGTACTACTTTGATTGTGGACGGTAAGAAAGTGAAACCGCGTCATTCACGTACTAAGAAAGTCAAAGAAACGGCAGCTTAATTATGGCAGCACCTTTTTGTATCACCAAATATCCAGACGGCTTCAAACTTAAATTCATGTATCATCCGATGCTGATAAAATGTGTGAAGAACATTCCGTCAGTCAAGGCCAATGCAAAGAGAGCTTACCTCTTTAATGAAAAAGCCTGGTGGGTTGATCTTGCCGATGAATGGTATGTCAACACCATGGCGAATTGGGCGGTGCAATATGGTTATTGCGGATCAGTACAGCGGTTGGAGCAAAGAAAAGCTGATATAAGTTTTGAGATTGCTCCAATGCCGCAATTGGCCGTACCTCATGGGCTACTTCTTGAACCATACGATTATCAGAAAGAGGGTATCGCTTATGCATTAGAACATAAACGGTGCATCTTCGGTGACCAGCCGGGACTTGGTAAGACATTACAGGCGATAGGTACGGTAACAATAGCGCAATCTTATCCATGTCTTGTAGTATGTCCGGCTGCATTGAAAATAAACTGGCAACGTGAGTTTAAGAAGTTTGCCGGAAAACAGGCTCTTATACTTGATGATAAGAACAAAAATACGTGGCAACGCTTCATTGAAACCAAGTGCTGTGATATTTTCATTACTAATTATGAGTCGCTGAAAAAGTTCTTCGTATTAGATGTGAAGAATGATACGCGGTTTACGCTGAAGTCAATCACTTTTGATCCTCGCATAACGCTTTTCAAATCGGTCATTATTGATGAGTCTCATAAATGTAAGTCTACTAAGACCCAGCAAAGTAAGTTTGTTGAGGGCATCTGCAAAGGTAAGGATTTCATTCTTGAGTTGACAGGAACTCCGGTAGTGAATGATAATACTGACCTTATACAACAACTTAAGATAATGGGACGTTTGGAAGATTTCGGTGGGTATAAGACATTTACCGAGCGCTTTTGTAACGGACCGAAGAAAGCATCCAATCTGAAAGAATTAAACTGGCGTCTTTGGAATACCTGCTTTTTCCGACGGGAGAAGGCAAAGGTGTTGACCCAACTTCCGGATAAGACACGCCAGTATATCGAGATGGATATCACTACGCGGTTGGAATATGAGAAAGCAGAAAGCGACCTTATTCAATATCTGCGTGTTTATAAGAATGCGGACGACGAGAAGATTGCCAAGTCCATGCGCGGCGAGGTAATGGTAAGGATGGGTATATTGAAAGCTATTTCCGCTCGTGGAAAAATCAAGGCGGCTGCCGAATTTATCCATGACGTTATCGATGGGGGAGAGAAACTGATAGTATTTGCTTATCTGAAAGAGGTAGTAATGGAACTGAAAAAGATGTTTCCCAAAGCAGTAACGGTTACTGGTGAAGATAATGCTACCCGGAAACAGATGGCTGTAGATGCTTTTCAAAACAATCCGGATTGTACACTTATCATTCTGAACTACAAATCGGGTGGTACGGGGCTTACTTTGACCGCTTCCAGTCGTGTGGCCTTTATTGAGTTCCCATGGACGTTCAGCGATTGCGAACAGGCTGAAGACCGGGCACATCGTAACGGACAGAAAAATAACGTTAACTGTTACTACTTCCTTGGTAAAAATACCATTGATGAATATATGTATGATGTCATTCAGCGGAAGAAGGGTATAGCTAACGGAGTTACCGGAACTGATGATGTAGTAAAGGAGAATGTAGTAGATATGGCTATGGACTTATTCAAAAGTAGATTATGAGAAAGAAACAAACTACACCGCAATCAGAAAGCCAGATACAGCATAGCTGCCTGACTTGGTTCCGGCATCAATATCCGTTTTTGAGTCGCATGCTGTTCGCTGTTCCTAACGGTGGGAAACGCGATTCCCGTACCGGTGCGCAAATGAAATACGAAGGTGTTTTACGCGGCGTTGCCGATTTGATACTTCTTGTCCCTAAGAAAGGTTTTGCGTCTCTCTGTATAGAAATGAAAACTCCGATGGGGAAACAGAGAGAGGAACAAATTGAATGGCAGAGAGAAGCGGAAAAGTATCGAAATAAATACGTTATCTGCCGTTCTCTTCAAGATTTTATGAACGAGGTTAATTCCTATCTACGATGAATTATATTGAATTAGTCAATAACTTTTGGACTGTGAGGCGTATTAGACCGATGACAAGTTACGAGGCAGATTTTTATTTCTATTTGCTGAAAGAATGTAACTCGAGAAACTGGACTAATCCGTTCGAATTGCCGTCGAGGAATGTGGAGCTTGAACTCGGCATCTCTCGCAAAACAATTTGTGACCTGCGCAACAAACTCCAGCAAAAAGGATTGATTTCTTTCAAAGAAGGGAATAAACGGGCAAACGGAGCTTTTTATCAGATACTTTATGTTTCTGACGGTAACAAAAATGGTAACGAAAGTGGTAACGTAAATGGTAACATAAACGGTAACGTAAATGGTAACCCTTTATATAAACATAAACATAAACAGAAACCTATGGGGGAAAATAACTCTGGCGAGTTATTCCCACCGGAGCCACCACCGAAAAAGAAGCTGCTTAAAACCAAAGTAGAGTTTATACCACCGACCGTCGAAGAAGTGAAAGAGTATTTTCGGGGCAAACTTCCTGACTGGGAATTGCAAGCGGATATTTTCTACAATCATTTCTCCGGGCTTGGTTGGAAAACGGCTACAGGTGCCAAGGTTGAACGTTGGGACAGCCGGGCCAATCTTTGGATAATCGAAAAAAAACAGCAAGGCAATGGAAAAACAGAAACCCAAGGACAAAACGGTCGGGATGCTGATAAGGCAGCAAAGGCAAGAAACCTCATTGCGGAGTACGCGGCCATCGAGCAGGGATGTGACGTTGTCGGCCATCAAGCAGAGATACCCGACCTTTAGCCAAGCCTCTGCAGCATATTCGACATCGCTCCAGCCGATACTTCTTGCCGACCTTGATAAAGCATACAGCGAGAAGTCTCCCACGTTGTCAGACCTTGAACAGATGTACGGTGACGGCTCCTCGGTTTTGTGGGCAAAGACGCAGCTACTGACTATTGATTTTGCCTCTGCCACGAAAGAGAGTGCCGATGAAAATGCTTTGAACGAGTTCTCAAACCTGTTTGTAAGGCAGTATCACTACATCAAGTTGACCGAATTCATTTTATTTGTCGCCCGATTCAAGTTGGGCAGATACGGTAAATTCTACGGCTATTTCGACACGATAACCATTGGCGAGGCTTTCCGTAAGTTCCTCAAAGAGCGGTCAGATGAGTTGGATATAATCATCCGGAAACGTAATAACCAGGCGCAGGAGCAGCGGCAAGTACCTGTGGAACGGAATCACCAACCACCCGACGACTTACGGGCAAAACTCAAATTAAGATGAAAGACATAAAACTGATAGCGACTATTCTGTCAATTCTGACAGCGTATGCCGCTTTTTATTTTGTCTGCTACTGGATAGCGGACTATTGTTTAAGAACTTATTTGTAACGCAATTATGGAAAACAAAACTTTCAAAGAAGCTATCAAGAGTTATCTTGATGAACGTGCCGGGACTGACGAACTGTTCGCTAAGTCCTACGCAAAAGAAAACAAGAATCTGGACGAGTGTTGTTCTTACATCATGGGTGAAGCCAGAAAGCGCGGAAATGCCGTCGCTATGTCCGACACTGAAGTATTTGGTCTGGCCGTACACTATTACGATGAGGACGACATCAAAGTCAACAAACTACCTGCCGCCGCAAGAGCTGTAGCTTCCGCTTCATCCCAATCGGTTAAGCTGACCGAGGAAGATAAAAAGAAAGCTCGTGAGGAAGCGATTAAACGTCTTACCGAAGAGCAATATGTTTTGCTCAAGAAAAAGCCGTTACGAGGAAAGAAAGAGGCAATGGAAGTTCAACAGATGTCATTGTTCTAAGCCATGAGACCGCGTACTAAATTACAAAAGGAAGTTGCCGAGCTGAGTGCAAAATTGGGTGAAATATCTGATTCTCCCAAAGAGTGGGCCAAAGAACATCTGTTTGCTCATACGGCACATAAATGCAAGGATGAACTTTGGTGTTCGGAATGTGGGAAAATATGGATAAACACCGATAATAGCGAATTGAGCATTATCCTTTTGGGTGATAAGACCGAATGCCCTTATTGTCACCACAAGCTGGACGTAAAGGTAAGTCGGAAATGCCAGAATGAAGAGGAAATCTACATGGATATACTACAGGTTGTAGGTAACTTCCAAGTGATACGCCATATCCTGTGCTGCAAGTATTCTTGCAAAAGTGGTTTTCGTGAGCATCTGACATCAAATCCTTATTACAGTTTTTTTGAGACTGTTCAGGAATGGATTACAGTTAATGGCAAACGTACCATTATCGCCAGACCTATGAATATGGGTGGCAATGGATGGTTGTATGGTAGGCCTTTGAGTATAAAGAACGAATACGGTAGTGGTTATTACAGTTATGGTGATGTGTATTCTATACATGGATGGTTATATCGTAAGATAGAGGTTCTACCGGAGTTGAAGAAACGTGGTATAGGCCGGAATTTTCCTGATGTCAATCCGTCGAGGCTTATACGATCGCTCTTAACCGGTAACAATGATGCCGAACTCTGCTTGAAAACAAAGCAGATGGCAATGCTTAAACACATGGCTAAGGAAGGGTATTATCAGCTTCGGTACAAGCCATCTTTTAATATCTGTAACCGTAATCACTACATCATCAAGGATGCCAGTATGTGGAATGATTACATCGACCTGCTGCTCTATTTCAAGAAAGACGTACGTAACGCCAAATATATATGTCCTAAGAATCTGAAAGTCGAGCATGATTTGCTGATGAATAAGAAAAGGAGCATTGAAGCAAAGCTTCGCAGAGATAGGGAAAGGATGGCGGCAATCCGTCTTGAAAAAGAACGTAGGGAAAGTATTATTCAGTTCTACAAGAGAATGGAGAAGTTCTTCGGTTTGGAGATAACGGACGGAAGTATAACTATCCGTCCATTGGAAAGTATAACCCAGTTCTACCAAGAGGGGAAAGCAATGCACCATTGCGTATATACAAATGGGTATTACAAGCGTAATGATTGCCTTATCCTTTCGGCCCGCATCGGGGAAAAACGTATCGAGACAATAGAACTGTCCTTAAAAACTCTTGAAATAGTTCAATCGCGTGGTGCATGTAACCAGAATACAGAATACCATGAGCGTATCATTGGGCTTGTTAAAAAGAATATTGGTCTAATCCGTAATAAATTATCAGCATGAAACATATCATCCGAAAAATAGAATACATCACCGGCGATAATCGTCGGTGTGAGAAAGTAATCATTGAAACAAACGACATCGAGACTGAGAGAAAGCAGTTGTATGCTGAGTACCCCTATGATGTGATATACTTTACTTATGAGACAAAAAGTACATAACTAATCAGAATGTTATGTCCGAAATTAAATAGAAATGAGTTGTTTATTTAAATGTAGTCTTATATATTTGTAGATTAATAAGATTAAATTTATGATAATGCAACAATATCTTGAGGAAATAGGATTTTTTATGAATCCTTTTCAAAATACAAATGCTGATAATGAAGTCAATTATATTGAGGACTATTTTATAGCTCCTGATTATTTTGAGGATGTTTGGGGGGATCCTGATAATCCTTGCTCAAATATTGTTTATGCTCCAAGAGGTGCAGGGAAAACAGCACAGAGGATAATGATTGAGAAGAGGGCTGCTAAGAATCCTAATATGATTTGTATAACATATACCAATCATGATTTATCTCAATTTAAGTCTATAGATGAAGTTACTTATGAATATCATTTAATAACGTTAAATAGATTATTGTTGCTTGCATTTTTTAGTGAACTAGACTCTATGGATAGTTATGCATGCCAATCTGCTTTTTCATTCTCTGTGAGACAATATATATATAAACTGTCTAAGATATATTTATATGATACTCCTGCTTCATTTCCTAAGCAAGCAATGTCGTCATTAAAAACTTTCGAGGATAGATTATTGGGTCTATGGAAACACTTTAAAGAACCAATTTCTAGTGTGATAAAAGAAATTTCCAAGAAAAAAGGATTAGAAATAGATATATCAAAAGTAGATGTTGAGCCTAAATTGCAATTATCGCATAAGGATAATTTTTTTAATCTGATTCAATTATTTAAGAAAATAGATATAAATACTATCTATATTTTGATAGATAAGGTTGATGAACAGCATTTAACAGGCAATGATCCTAAAGCGAGTTATAAATTTATATCTAGTCTAATTAAAGATCTTGAACTATTAGAAATGCCAGGTGTAGCATTTAAGTTTTTTTTATGGGATGCTTTAAGATCATATTGTACAAAGGATGCTCGTCCCGATAGGATATTTTCGTATAATTTGAGTTGGGAGTTTAATAAGCTCCAAGAGATGCTAAATAAGCGAATGCAAACATATAGCAAAGGACATATTAATAACGCGTTGGAGCTTTTCTATCCAGCTAAAAGTTTAGGAAGAACGATTTTGTTTTCTGAAGGTTCTCCACGAGATTGTATTAGGATATGCAATAGAATATTGTCAGAACAATTTAAATATGGTTCTCACAATAAGGTTTTTTCGTCATTCATTGTTGATATGGCGATAGATAAATTTACAGATGAAAAGATTAATGAACTGATTACAAATAGAAGTAATCAAATGCATTTGTCTAAAATTCATTCGGTTTCTTTTACTATTGAAGAACTAGTCGGTAAAAAAGTTGCATCAGATGTACCTGCTATTAGGAATATAATACTACCATGGACAACTATGGGACTATTAACCAAAATAGGAATTGTAAAAAGGAAAAATAAAAAAGCTGTAAATGAATATGCTTTTAGTGATGTAAGAATGGCAAGGTATGCTTGTAAAAATATGAATCTTGATGAATTTATTAATTCTAAAGTTTTAAGATGCCAAACTCCTTGTAGGTGCATTTATTATAGAGATTTTGATAAAAAACAATACCCATGTCCTGTATGTGGAATAAATAGGCCTGTTATAGAAGTTAACAATAAATAGGGATAAATAAAACTCATAAAACCTGTTTTCAGATTTTTGATCGCATTTATAGTAAATGCGATCTTTTTTATAATGTAATAAAATAAAAATAACCTGAAGAGATTATGATTTTTTCTCTAACTACCTAAAGAATGAAGTTATAAGTGATAGAAAAGTAATGAAAAGTGTTGCAATTGACATGTATAACATAATCTTTGATGATTTGTCATATTCTTTCCTGAATTTCTGTTGAGCAAGAATTTCTGCTTTTTGCATTTGGAGTAGTTTATATTGTTCCTCCATGAGAATACGGTTATTTTGTTCGTCTTTCTTTTTTATATAAGTTGATTGCCCGGAAAGTCCAGAACCTATATCAAAACCTAAATCACTTTTATAAGAATTAAATCCATTCATATTAATAAGCCTTTATGTAAATGATAAAACAAAAATGATGCCAAAAGGCTATGCAATGAAAAAATAATGGATTCTCAGTTTTTTACTGCCAAATCGTGTCAGTAACTTCTTTGATACCGGATAGTCCGTTCATGGATTATTCGGTATCTTTATTTTGTAAATCAAAATAATAAAGTATGTACGCAGTAAATCAGTATGACGCAATTGCAGAGAATTACGATTCTCTGTTTAAAGACAACGCCAGTATTGAGGAGAACAGTAAGATAGCCTCGATGCTTTTGGATATTTCCGGAATTATTCTTGATGTGGGATGTGGTACCGGACTGTTCCTTGATATTCTGAAAGTATCTTCGGATGAATATTTCGGTATCGATCCGAGTAATAAGATGCTTGAAATTTTCAGGAAAAAACATCCCGGATACCATAACTTGTGTATCCCATTTGAGATGTTAAACCTGAAGTTTGTGGTATTTAATACTATTGTCGCTTTGTTTGGTTCGGCCAGTTACATTGAAATCGAAGCGTTAACGGATGTCCCCAAGGGGAAGATCTTGTTCCTTATGTTCTATAAAGAAACATATCATCCGGTAACTTATGAACGTAGCGGTTGCGAATTGGAATATTATGAACATTCGAGGGATGAGCTGGAAGAAAGCTTTCCTCACTGTGAAGTAAAAGAATTTGGTAACTATTATATCGTGACTAACATATGATATTATATTCGGAACAAAATGTGTATGAGGCGGCGAAGGAACGCATAAGGCAACTGTTTTCTATAGGTGGTCGTCTGGGTGTTTGCTTTTCCGGTGGCAAAGATAGTACCGCTTTACTGCATATCACTTTAGAAGTGGCACGTGAACTTGGTATTCAAAAGATACCGGTTATGTTTCTTGACCAGGAATGTGAGTATACATATACAGTCGAGTATATGCGTTATGTTATGTCTTTGCCGGAAGTAGAGCCTATTTGGGTACAAGTACCATTCAGATTATGGAATGCTAACAGTGGTGATTGGTTTATTCCTTGGGAGCCAGGGAAAGAGTGGATGCGTGAAAAAGAGGATATTGCTTTCAAAGAGAATGTATATGGCGCTGACAGATTTAAAGACATGTTCAATGCCATTGCATTTCATCATTTGGGAGAAGATTATGTCTCTTTGGGTGGTGTCCGTATTGAGGAATCACCGGCCCGTCGTGCAGGATTAACAGGCAAAGAAACTCTTCCTGGTATGACATACGGAAAGCGTTGCAGTCATGGAGTAGTTATGTACCCTTTGTATGATTGGTCTTACCGCGATATCTGGTATTATATCTTCTCCAATCGGTTAAGATATAATAAAGCCTACAATTACATTTTCTCAAAAGAGCCGCTACGTTCGGCCAGGGTGTCCTCTCTGATTCATGAGAACAGTAATCAGAATATCCCTTACTTGCAGGAAATTGACCCGAAGGCATATAATGCCATGTACACCCGCATCCCCAATATTGGTACGACAAATCATCTTCTGTTGGATGCCTTTGAAGAGATACGTAATTATCCGAACTGTTTTAAGGATTGGCCGGAATATTTGCAGTATCTCATTGATAACATAGTAGCCGAGGATAAGAATAAAATTATTTTCTCCAATAACCTGAAGACAGTGATTACTAAAGTTACAAATTGGTCTGATGTAGACCGTCTTGATATTTACCGCGCTTTTGCTCGTGGGATTATTACCGAAGACTTTGAACAGACAAAATTGAATAACAGATTATTGGTTCATAAATCAAAGTATAAATATGGAAAAACTAAAAGAAATAATCACCCGGATGCTTGATGAAGCGCCAGACAAAATAAACTTCTTCAATGAAGTGAGGCAACTTCTATTTTCTTTGTCCCCGGAGAAAGTGAACCCGGTGGATCGTGTTCTTTGGGTTCCAATGGAAATGGTAAAGGCAAACAACTATAATCCTAATGCTGTGGCAAAGCAGGAAATGCAGTTACTTTATACTTCCATTCGGGAAGACGGATATACACAACCTATTGTTACGATTTGGAGTGAGGAAGAGCAAAAGTACATCATTGTAGACGGGTTTCACCGTAATCTCATTGCACGTATGTACAAGGATATTGCCCGACGGAATAGTGGTCGTCTCCCCATTGTGGTTATTGATAAGGATATCAATGACCGTATGGCATCTACGGTCCGGCATAACCGGGCACGTGGTAAACATTCTGTTGACGGCATGACGAATATCATTTATAACATGATTAAAAATGGAGAGTCGGATGCAGTCATTTGTAAGAAGCTTGGTATGGAACCATTAGAGCTTGTAAAACTTAAGCACATCACCGGCTTTGCTAAGATGTTCAAGAACTATGAATACAGCAAAGCCATTAAAGAAATTATTCATCACACAGATTCAGCAGAGTTATGATTATGGATATACAGAATATTGCAATAGATAAAATCATTCCATATTGGAATAATGCCCGGAACAATAGCAAGGCTATCAAACCGGTAGAGGAATCAATCAAGAAGTTTGGCTTTAACCAACCGCTTGTAGTAGATAAGAATCTTGAAATCATTGTCGGCCATACACGATACTTTGCCCTATTAAATCTTGGATATAAGGAAGTACCTTGTATAGTCGCTGATTTGGATGAAGAAAAGGCACGCCAGTATCGTATTGCTGATAATAAGACATCGGAGTTTGCATCATGGGATGAAGATAAACTGATACGTGAACTTAGGACTATGAATGTCCCTGCAGATATGCAAGATTTCTTTTTTGAGCCAATAGAGCAGCTGCTCGGATTTGATGTAAACTTTACTCCGGCAAATGATTATGCAACAGAAGATATGCAAGCAGAGGAAGTACAGCGGGAGTTCAGTCAGGAAATGGAACGTCAAGAGAATGAGGCTTTCAAAAAGAAAACGGAGCGTATTGAGGGGAACTTAGAGCAAGAAAAGACCGAATATATTGAAATGGCATGTCCCTATTGTGGAGAAATAATCAGGATGAAGAAGTGATATGGTAGCACCTGCGGGAAATAAATTTTGGATGTTAAGGAGTAAGCATGGGAGAGATAAACTCTTTTCCACGCCGGAACTTTTATGGGAAGCTGCCTGTGAGTATTTCCAGTGGTGTGATGAAAATCCCTGGCTCTCCAAAAAAGCTATTCAAAAGACGGTTCCTGTGAAAAGAAAGAAAGGGAAGAAAGTGGAAACTGTTAATGAACAGCAAGTGCAACAGGAAGTTTCCCCGACTTCCCGCCCGTACTCTCTTACCGGGTTTTGTATTTACGTAGGCGCTTCATCCAAATGGTGGAGCACCTTTCGTACGGAATGTAAAAATAAGAATGACGAAGATTTTTTAGAGGTCATCGCACGCGTGGAAGAAACAATCGAAACGCAACAGTTTGAAGGTGCATGTGTCGGTGCTTTTAATGCGAATATCATTGCTCGTAAACTTGGGCTTGCGGATAAGCAGGAAGTGGACCATACGAATGCGGGGAAAGAGTTTAAGTCATTTTCATTTCTTCCATATACCAAAGAAGCGGAGAGTGTGAAGTGATGGGAGAGAGAGTCAACATAAAACAGCGTTTAGCCTATAACTATCTTCGTGACGATGTTACGAAGTTCTTATGTTATGGTGGTGCCGGTGGAGGTGGTAAGTCATGGCTCGGTTGTGAATGGCTGATGCAATGTTGCCATTATCTTCCCGGAACTCGTTGGTTTGCGGGGCGAAATAATCTCAAAGACAGTCGAGCATCTATAGCGGTGACATTTGTTAAAGTGGCTAACTCTCATGGCTATCCATATTATCACTTGACAAATGACGGCATCAAGTTCGATAATGGGAGTGAGATTATCTTTTTGGATTTGACATATTACCCTTATAAAGACCCGATGTATGAACGTTTCGGCTCCTTGGAATTTACGGGTGGATGGATCGAAGAGGCGGGTCAAGTGAATAGATTGGCCTTTGAAGTGTTACAGACTCGTATAGGACGGCACTTGAATGATGTCTATAATGTTCCAGGGAAAATTCTTATTACTTGTAATCCCAAAAAGAACTGGTTATACGATAAATTTTATAAACCATGGAAAGAGCATAAGTTAAAAGATGGTTATGCTTTTGTACAGGCGTTGGTACAAGACAATCCATTTGCAACAGAAGACTATATAAACACTTTGAAAAATACTAATGATAAAGTAACGAAAGAGCGTTTGTATTTCGGCAATTGGGAATATGATAATGATCCGGCAGTACTTTGTGATTATGATGCTATTTGTGACTTGTTTACAAACGAGCATGTACAACCGATAGGCTTATCGACTGGTTCTTCTGACCTTGCCATGAAAGGCCGAGACCGTTTTGTCTGTGGGCATTGGATAGGTAATGTATGTAACATCAGGTTAGACCAGGAATACAGTACGGGTAAATCCATTGAAACGGATCTTAAAAACATGATGATACAGTGGAAGATTCCACGTAGCATGATGGTAGTTGATAGTGATGGGCTGGGGAGTTATCTTGAAAGTTATCTGAATGGCATCAAAGAGTTTCATGGTGGTAACCGCCCTATTAATCCGGAGTTTGACAATCTGAAATCAGAGTGCGCTTTTAAGCTCGCAGAACTAATAAATAACCGACAGATAAGGATTATATGTACGGAAGCCCAAAGAGAGCGTATAATCGAAGAATTAGGAGTTTTAAAGCAAGACCATATAGATGCTGATACCCGAAAGAAAGGAATAATCAGTAAAGAGAAAATGAAAGAGATACTTGGTCATTCTCCGGATTATCTTGATATGCTGATAATGGCAATGTTCTTCCGTATCAAACCAATTCCCAAACGACCAAAAGCAAAATTAGGACAGATATGACAGTAAAAGAATTTTTGATATTAAGTGAGGTGGCAAGTAATGTTACTGACTTATTGGAACAGATAAAGAAACTCCCAAAGCCGGATTTCATTTCGGGAGTTCGTTTGCCGGATAATCTGAATGATACCACTATTGGGCAACTTATGGGACTACAATCTATATCAAGCGATGTTGATTGTATAATGATACCATGTCATGTCCTTTTAGGATTCTCTGTTGAACAAATAGAAGTATGTGAGGTAGAGGATGTTTTGGGCTTTTCCTCATGGGTTACTAAAGAGGTGGAACGGATAACCAAGCTGTTTGAAACAACAAGTGTGGCGCCTACTCCTGAGGAAAAACGTGCGGGTGTGGATCAGTTATCATTTGGCTTGTTTGGGTTGGTGGACTATTATGCAACCCGTATGGGAATAACTGACCATGAGCAGGTAGAAAGTGTTCCATGGGTAAGAGTGTATAAATGTCTTGATATGGATGCAGAGAAGATAAGATATGAACGAAGATTACGTAAAATTTATCAAGATAATAACAAATGAACACAAGTGTAGAGAGGAAAATAGCGTCTGTTGCAGAAAAGCTGAAAGACATAACCTATTTGTTTGATAACTGGGCGACGGCTAATGTCCGGTTGGATAAAATGCCATTACCGGCTATCATTAATCTACTACCTGTATCCGGTAAGTTTATTATATCCAGAACGCAGTTGAGGGATTGCCCTAATTGCATGATAGCATTTGCCGATAAGACTGAATTTGATTTTGACGGTAAGGAGAATGATACTATCATAGAACGTTGTAAAGAACATGCAGTGAACTTTATTCGTGAGCTTAATAAAAGTGGATTATTTGAGTGGGTGAGTGATGAAGTTCCTTATTCTATCTTTTACGATAAATTGGATGTGAATGTTACCGGAATTGTAATAGAATTGAAACTTAAAGAGGTTCAAGGAGTCTCAATGTGTTAGTTATGGAAGATAGGAGAAAAGAGATAAAGGGTATCCTGAATGAAGAATTGGAAAGTCTTCGGCAGCGTATTGTTGAGAACCATATACAGGCTGGGCAGCGTGCAAGTGGAAGGACTATCAAGAGCTTGCATGTCGTAGTGGATGATGATCATGGAATTCTGTTTGGTAGGAAGGCTTTCGGTGTATTGGAAACAGGACGTGGACCGGGGAAAGTACCTAAGGGTTTTTATAAGATTATTCGGCAGTGGATGATAGATAAAGGTATTCAAGTAGAAAAGCCTAAGTCATTTGCTTATCTCGTAGCCCGGAAAATAGCAGAAAAAGGTACCAGGCTTTATCGTACAGGGAAACATGAAGACATATATTCAAAAGATATTGAAATAGCAATACAAAATATAATGAATCGTGTATTTGGTATTTTCTCAAAGGATGTGAAACATATAAATCTGAATAGCAATGCGAACTCATAAGATAGATAATACAACGATTGAATATCCGGATGAGATAGCTTTCTGCTTTAATCCGATGGTTGTAAACGTTTTGGGCCATCCATGGGCATGGATAGAAGCTGTTGTACGTGATGTAGCAACGGGGATTGAACACTCCGAAAAAAGGGCGTTGTTTCAAAGTACATGCTTCTTCGACTTATCCTTTTATACCCAATCGTACTTTGATACAATTCAATTTGGAAGGATAGATTATTCTTTGTCAGGTGCGGAAGATACACAGTTGGGGCGGTTATTCTCATTTGATCTGAACATGTATTCCGAGAATGGGCAGTTAGGAGAGAGCTTTCAATTTGAGACTTATGTCGTTTGGGGAGCGATGAAAATCGGAGAGCGATATAATGGCGACAGAGTGTTAACATGGTTCAAGAACTTCCCATTTACAATAGGTATGTACTCAGCCGGGGAAAGCAGCGTCAATGTTACTGCTGATGGTAAGTCCTTACCTGCTGTCAGGTTACCCAAACGTAATATTTACAATCTATTCTTGACGGGAATCGATGCTCAAAAAGAAGTGAAATTTGATTTGTCTGGAACTGGAACTGTTGGAAGCGTATTCGATATGACATTTGACTACACTTTTCATATAGTGGCGGGAGCTTCCTCTAGTGTCCGGTTGCTTATTGATGACTGTACAAGCGGGGTATATCTTCGTTGGATTAGCCGGCATGGATTTTATTGCTATTGGTTGTTTAAGGCTGGTGATGAAAAGAAGCAAGTGGTGAATAACGGGGAATTCATTCGTAATAATATGCGTGATTATAGCTATGTAAATGGTTATCATGGCGGCACCGGACGTAAACAGCGTAAGACAGAAGAAAATACACTTCCTGTATGTGCTCCATTGGTGGATAGTGATACATACGATTTCCTTTTTCAACTTACCATGTCTCCAGTAGTAGATATGTACATGGGAAAAGATGTTGATAAAAAGGAACGGTGGCAAGGGGTGAACATTGCGGTTGAAACTTTTAACAAAACTCGTGCTGTTCTTCAAGATTTTGTAGCAACGATTATTTTACCAGAGATAAGGGTGCAAAGCTTATGAGAAATGATTTATTGTTTATTGACGGTGAATTGGTGGATTTGGATGACAGTACTAAGATTACTTTGAACTATAAAAGTAACCTGTTTACCGATTTGAGTAAGATCGTAAGCAATAACAGTTATACGATCAAGTTGCCTAAGACAGTCAGGAATCAACGTATTATCCAACATGCTGACCTTCCGGCATGCCAGACTGACTATCCGAGAACGTTTCATGATACAAGGTATATCCGTAACGGGGTTGAAATTATTTCTAACGGGAAAGCTGTATTAATGACTGGGGCGGATTCTTTTGAAATAGCTTTGACGTGGGGGAATATTAGCTTGTTATCTAACATTATTGAGGGTGACAAAACATTGAATGATTTGAAAGATAGTTATCCTGAGTATTATACTATTTGGAAAAGAGAGATTAGTAATTATCAAGATGGTGCAAGTTTTATCATGTCCGATATGAATATGGGGGTACGGAATTATGATAACAAGAACTATATCCATCCATGTGTCCGGGCAGGTTGGATTTTAGAACGTATATCCCAGGATAGCGGTATCAAATTCTTATTTCCTACCAATGTCACAGATAATCTGATTAACAAACTCCTTATCCCGATGTTAACCAAGAAAGGAAAGGGAGAGGATTATAATAATCAATTCGGAATCACTTATGAGTATGTGAACGGAACGCGACCCAATCATGATTATGGATATGTTTTGAGAGGTAGTACGTCTACTTATAAAAAAACAGATTATCTGGAAACGGTAGACCTTAGTTCATCCAAGTATGAAGGCATGAAGATTTTGAAGAACAATACCAAAATCCGGATCATGGGAAGAATGTTTTTTAATTTTGTGAGAACAGAGGTTTCTAATCCGAGATTTGTAGCTTACAAAGTAGTGAATGGGGTTGCGGAGGAAGTCTTCTCCGTTGGTTATATAGATTTAGAAAAGCAAGGGAGTCAAAATTGGTTTGTATCTTTTGAATATGATGATTATACATCTGTATTGGCTGCGGGAGATGTGATCTATTTCGCCTTTGCTGATACTGGATTCTTTACAAACAGTTGGGGGAGTACAACCTTTGTAGTCGGGTTATTGGCATTCACTGAAGAAACCAATGTTTTTGAAGATGGAATAAGCGATGGATATTATCCTATTATATCCAATTTGCCAAACATAAAGCAGATTGATTTCATTAAGTCTTTATCTGTTATGTCTGGTACATTTGCTGTAGTCAAAGATGATGTTACGGTTAGGTTTGTTTCAATGGATGAAGTTATAACTAACAAGTCTAGGGCTATAGATTGGACTACGAAGGTGGTTGCGTCGTATCAGGATAATAAACCTAAAACTATCTCGTTTTCTCTTGATGGATTCGCTCAAAAGAATGTCTACAAGTGGAAAGAAGACAAAACAGTATCTGGAGATTATGAAGGATGCATCAATGTTGATGATGAGACTATTGAACTAAGTAAAGATAGCGTTACGCTTCCTTTTGCCGCAACCGATACGAGAACCGGTAAAGCATATATTCCAATTTATGAATATGAAGATAACGAGGAGATTGGAAAGATAGGGAAAGTTGAACCTCGTATATTGTTGGAGATTAGTAACAATGGTAAGTCAAGGGCAACATTCAACGGGTTGTCATGGCATGCCTTGTTGTCTAAAAATTATCAATCATACCAAAAGGTGGTACATAATCCGGTTGTCATTACGGAAAAAATTGAAATTAACGATATTGAGCTAAAAGAGTTGGATGTAACGGTTCCGGTATATCTGGGCCAATACGGTAGATACTATGCTATTATATCTGTAAAGGCAGAAGATACGGGGATATGTGAGTGTAAATTATTACAGTTGGAGGTATAGTTATGGAAAATGTAGAAGAAAGAGTGCTGGATATTCGGGTACGATACGATGATGCTATCCGAAAAATCGCAGAATATCGTACTCAGCTGGATGTACTTCGAAAAAGAGAACAAACTTTAAAAGAGGATTTGAAAGCAGGACGTATGAGTCGCAAAGAGTATAACTTACAGTTATCAGAAACCAAGATTGCTACTCGTGAAGTGAACGAGGCTGTTCGAATTCTGAGTAAGCAAATACAGAATGAGCGTAAGGAACAGACGGAGCTTGAAGGTAGCTTAGTTAGATTACGTGCGGAACTTTCTAATTTGACTGCTTCTTATGATAGGTTAAGTCGTGCGGAACGTAACAGTGCCAAGGGCAAAGAGATTCAAGATAAGATAAATGCCATTACCGATGAATTGAAGGAAGCGGAAGAGGGTACACAGCGTTTCTATCGTAATGTCGGTAATTACGAGGAAGCTTTGAAAGATTTTGTAGGTATCAATAATGACTTTGCAAATTCTTTGTTGAATATCGCCCAGAACTCAAATGGAGTGAAAGGCTTTTTCTCCAATATGAAGACAGAAGCATCTGCTTTAGGTTCAACGCTAAAGGCATTATTGAAAAATCCGGTATTTATGAGTATAGCAGGTGTTGCCGGAGTCGGTTTTGCTTTCAAATGGTGGTATGACTACAATAAGGGGGTAAAAGAGGCTACCAAATTGACAAAGCAATTTACGGATAAGTCTGGCGATGATTTGAAAATCTATCGGAGTGAAGTACAAGCTTTGGCTGATTACTACAGTAAAGACTTCCGGGATATGTTGACTGCTATTAATTCCGTAGAAAAACAGTTTGGCATATCTTCTGATGAAGCGTTGAAAGTAATCAAAGATGGTTTCATTGCCGGAGCAGATGCGAATGGTGAGTTCCTATCTGCTTTGAAAGAATATCCGGCATACTTCAAAGAGGCTGGTATCTCTGCGGATCAGTTCGTTGCTATTATTGCAGAAACCAATAAGCAGGGTGTCTTCTCTGATAAGGGAATTGATACTATCAAAGAGGCGAATACCCGGCTTCGGGAAATGACTACATCAACGGCTGGTGCATTGGATGGTATCGGTATCAGCTCTAAACAAGTCCAGAAAGATTTGCAGACAGGAGCAAAGACTACTTTTCAAATCATGCAGGAAGTATCTGCCAAATTGAATGAACTACCGGAAAGCAGTGCGGTGGTTGGAACTGCCATTGCAGATATCTTTGGCGGTCCGGGAGAAGATGCCGGCTTGCAATATATCCGTACCTTGAAAGATATTTCTGTTAATCTAAATGAAGTCAAAGGTAAGACCGGGGAACTGGGTAAAGTGGAAGATGACTTGCTCGCTTCTCAAACGGAACTAACCAAAGAGGTCGCTTTGCTTTTTGACGCTACAGGTGGTTCATTTGAGAAAATGACGGCTAAGGTTGAGACTTTCGTCAATGATGCTTTATCCTCTTTGATTAAAGATGTACGAACTTTGTTTGAATCGGTAGAAGACATATCAGAACGGGAAACTAAAGCGGCTGTTGAGCTTGGAAAGAATGTTGCAGAGGCTAATGTCGGAGATGAATATGCCAAGATAGAGGCGGCACGAATTCGATATGTGAAAGTGGGGATTTCTGGGGAAGAAGCTTTAAAAAAGGCCAAAGAAGAAAGGCTGCAGATGCTAAATTTATCTCTGAAACAGGAAGAAGAATACTTGCAGGAAACTATTGCTATCAATGAGAAATATAATAAAGAGCTAGATGATGTTTCATTCTGGCGTCAGGGAATAGGCAAAGATCGTTCTAATTCAGCCATAAACAAGGATATCGCTTCTTCATGGAATGATTATATAGCACAGTTATCGGCTGTGGAATCCAGGAAAGAGACTATTAATTTAGTGTCTTCATATACCGGGGATACTGATAAAAAGAAGACGCCGATTACTGACCCTAAGGCTGTGGCCGAAGCTCTTAAAATCAAAAAGAAGGAGTTAGAAGAGATACGTAAGGCTGAGAATGAAATGCTGAAACTCATTAAGGATAGCCGGGAGAAGCAGACGCAAGAAATAGAATATGAATATAGCCGTCAGATTGAAGATTTGAAAAGCCGTTTGAAAATCGAAAAGGACTTGACACCTCGTGCTAAGGAGGAAATCGGGAAACAGATTCTTTCTCTTGAGCAGCAGAAAACAGTTGCTTTGCAAAAGCTCTCTGATGAAGAACTGAAAAAGGAGATTGAAAATCGGCAGAAACTTATTGCCCTACAACTTGAATCTGTAAAAGCCGGAAGCGAGCAGGAGTATCAATTAAAGATGCAGCAACTTGTAGCCCAACGTGATGCGGAGCTTCAGCAGAAAGAGCTAACCGAGCAGATGAAACTTACTATCATAGAGAAGTACAACAAGAAGGTTGATGATTTGACCAAGCAGCATAATAACTCCATTATCAAGAAACAAGAGGATGCATTAAGGATACGTTTTGAAACAGAAATAGCCCAGACATACGGTGACGAACAAGAAATTCTCCGTATTAAGATGGAGCAGAAGCTTGCAGAGTTGAATACTATACAGCAACTTGAGGGGGAAAGTATAGAAGCTTTTAATTTGCGTAAACTTCAAGCTCAAAATGACTATAATGATGCAAAGAAAGCTGTTGCAGATAAGGAGATAGCTATTGAACAATCCAAATATGATGCTATGGCTACTGTTACAAATGGACTTATTGCCTTGACAGATGAGATAGGTAATCAAGACCGTAACTTTGCCATTGCAAGTAAGGCTTTGGCTCTTGCTGAAATTGCAATCAATACAGGTAAGGCTATTTCTAAAATGGTTTCAGCGGAAGCAGGAAAGGGTATCATTGGACTTGGTACAATGGCAAGTGGTATAGCTACTATACTTTCTAACATTGCGGCTGCTATTTCTACGGTAAAAAGTGCTAAATTTGCACAGGGTGGTTCAGTAGTAGGTCCGGGCTCGGGTACAAGTGACTCTATACCGGCGATGTTATCTAATGGTGAAAGTGTAATGACGGCTGCCGCGACTTCTATGTTTGCTCCGTTATTATCAGCTTTTAACCAAATGGGTGGTGGCATTCCTATCAACGTCACTACTTCATCCAATCAGGCGTTGGGTGAAGATATGCTTTCCAAAGCTGTTGCAAAGGGTATGATGATGGCTCCGCCGCCGGTATTGTCCGTAGAGGAATTTACTTCTGTTGCAGATAGAGTAAAGTATGTCGAGAATCTTGGTAGTGTATGAATGCGTATGAGTTATTAATTCTGAATAGGAACATCCTCCAAGTAATGGATGGTGTTTCTCTTGATGTTGGGGATGTGAAATACATCCCAGTATATCAGGAATATATGCGCTTGTTACGGGAAGGGCATAAAAAGACCTATATCATGCAATATTTATCTGATGAGTATAATATTGCAGAAAGGACAATTTATCGAATCATTGATAAATTTTCAAGTACAGTTAATATCTAAGGTTTCATTGTGAATTATTTTTTTAATTCTGTGTTCAAACCTAATTAGGATATAGGTGCCAGATATTTTTTCTTGCTAAAAATAGAGTTTTACTTTAGGAAAAATGTTGAAAACAAATTTGTATATATGGTTTGTAACTAAAATGTAATTTTCTTGTAATTAGGTATATTTTAATTGCTCTATAGATTTGCAATCTATTTTAATACACCCAGGTTATGATAATGACAAAGGTTACTTATGAGGATGAATATTTGTTCTCACTACTAAAACAAGGTAATCAAGATGCTTTTACACAGCTTTATAATAAGTATTATTCGATGCTTTATAGTCTGTCGTACAGGTATTTGCAAGAGAGAAATCTCGCAGAAGATGTCGTTCAGCAGGTTTTCTTGCACCTGTGGGAAGTACACTCCACTTGCCATATTAAAGTACACTTGAGAAATTATCTTTATACTATGACGAAAAATTATTTGTTAAATATGATTCGGGATACGAATGATATAATCGCAAGAGAGGATATGGAAAGAACTGAACAGAATAATATTATTGATGATGGCTTACAAGAAAAACTTGAAGAAGAAAGGAAGTTCAGCTATTTACGTTGGGCTGTAAAGCAACTGCCAAGTTTCAAACGGGAGATTTGCCTGTTGAAAATATATAGGGGATTAAACAATCAAGAAATAGCGGATGAATTGAATATACCGATAAACACAGTCAAATGTTACTATACACAATCTTTGAAGTTACTGAAATATTATCTTAGAAATCATGTTGAATAGAGGCAGGGTTGTCAATATTCCCTTATTCCACAAAGAAATAACGTGAGTATGGCTGAAATGAAATTGACATACAAAAGAAATGCAGCCGTTATACACTTTTGAACATGCTTTGTGTCAATAGTACGTAAAAGATATTATTGAATCAAATTTATTAATTACTTAACGTACTAAAATGAGAAAAGGTATTTTGATTGTTTTAACTGTTTTACTGAGCACATCTTATATGATGGCTGCTCAGAAAACAATGTTAGAGCGTAAAAAAGTAGAAAAGGGCTACGTCTTGACATCCGATGAGGAGGTCTCAAAGAAAGTGGCTACGGTTAAAATGAAAGGTGTTATTTTTGACAAGAAAACACAGGAAAGATTGCCGGGGGTAACATTGGTACTAAGCGATAATCCTTCGATTGGAACGGTTACTAATATGGATGGCGAATTTCAGATAACGGCTGTCCGAGGATCTAAATTGAAAGTGTCCTATATAGGATATGAAACTCAACTGCTAGCTGTAAACCCTGCTGACAACATTAAGGTAGAGCTTGACCAAGACAATTTCAAACTGGATGAGGTTGTAGTAACTGGGCAAGGTGCAGAAGTACAGAAACGGCGTTTATCATCGAATGTAACGACAGTCAATAGTAAAGAACTGGAACGTATGAAGCAAGGGCGAATCGATCAGATATTGCAGAACTCCCTACCTAATGTGCAAATTACGATGGCCAGTGGTCAAGCTGGTACCACTTCATTAGTTAAATCAAGGGGGCTGTCATCTGCCTATTCTAATTCTACTCCGGTAATTTATGTAGATGGCGTACGTGTGGATAATATGAATACGGGAGCCACCTTAAATAACTCTTTAAGCGGTAATAGTGCCGTGACTGGCTCTATAGGTGATATTCCTATGGAAAACATTGACCACATAGAATATGTAACAGGCGGTGCAGCTACTACACTTTACGGTTCAGATGCTGCCAACGGGGTCATCCAGATTTTTACTAAAAAGGGAACAGAGCAAAAGATTTCTTTTTTTGCTGAAACCCAGTTAGAGGCGGATGTGGCTTCTTCACAATTTTATCATTTTAAACGTACAAAAGAATTATTGCATCAAATAGGATTTACTCAAAAATACCGTATCGGCTTTGATGGTGGAGCTGAAAAATATGGCTATAGTTTTGGAGCGAACATGAGCAATAGTACCGGTACTCTGATAAAGGATGGGAACGAAGACCGTAAGTATGACCTACGTTTCGGCTCAAGAGTGAAATTCAACAAAGTTCTTGAGTATCAGAATTCATTTGGTATGGTGATACAGGACTTTGCTCGTAGCCGTAACGGCAACCAAGGTGGATATACAGGATTGTGGTTTACGGAAGGTGCAGCCGCAACTAATTTTAAATATACAAATACTGAAGGTAAGCAAGTAAACTATGGAGCCGATTTGGATGCCTTGGATGATTATGCTTTTGCCCAAATGAAATCTTTTGTAAACACAGCTGAAGCATTACAGAATAACCGGGAATCTGTGAAACGTTTCCAAACTTCACAGTCTTTAAGTTATGCCCCGTTAACCAATCTCACCTTTAAAGGCATACTAGGAGTGGACTACCGTCTGAATAATAATAAGAACATCATTACCAATGAATATCTGATACACACCCAGCAAAAGCCGGAAGGTACGTCAGACGCGGGAAGTATTTTTAATTTTGACCGTAATTATTTCGGTTTGACTATCGATATAAATGGACAACACAAATATCGTTATAAGGACATCTTCAGTCTGATTTCTACAGCTGGTTTCCAATTTTTTAGCACATACGACCACCAATCTGTTTATAATGGTACCAATGTGCGAGATGGTGCGCAAATAGTAGCAGGGGCAGGAACATTGACTTCCAATGAATGGCTGAGTTATCTATATAACTATGGTTATTTTATTCAGGAGAATATCGGCTTTTTGGATCGTTATTACATAGATCTGGGACTACGTTCGGATTACAACACAGCTTTTGGTGACAATGTAGGTTGGCAGTATTATCCGAAAGTGGGAATTTCCTATGTACTTTCCGAAGAACCTTTCATGCAAAGTTTTAAAGAAAGTAATTTTATTAACAATGTACGTATTTTGGCAAACTATGGTGTGGCAGGTAGCTATCCGCCAGCCTTTGAATATCAACGCACAGTAGCTTTCAATTCATTTCAAGGACAACAAGCCGCTTCTTTCGGTAAATATGGAAACCCGGATTTGGCTCCAGAAAAGAAACATTCTTATGAAGCGGGTTTTAATGCGGTTCTTTTTAATCGTATTTTAAATCTTGGTTTTACTTATTATTATGCTTTAACTAAAGATGCCCTTTTCAGTATTCCGTCTCTTCCCTCATCAGGACAGTCGGCCAACTATCTGTCTAATGTAGGGGAAATTGAGAACAAAGGTATTGAATTGAGTGTAGGATTACAACTGGTAGATACTAAAGACTGGAATGTTCGCTTGAATGCATCATACAACACCAACCATAACAAGGTTCTGAGTATCGGTAATGCAGTACCATTTGCTATTGGTGGCTTCTCGTCAAGAACAGTGCAAACTGTAGTAGCTGAAGGACAGCCGGTAGGTTTCATCCGCGGTTACAAAGCTGTACTGAATTCGGATAACTCATTAAAAGAAATTCTTCCTTTACAGAATTTAGGGTCCACACTCCCTACTGTATATGGAAACTTTTCTCTTTCTGCAAGCTATAAAAATCTGTCTTTGATGATTAACGGTGATTATCAATACGGAGCATACGTACATTCGTTCGACCGTCAATTCCGTTTCTCCAAAGGATTAAAAGACAGTGCAATACCGGAAAAAGCTTTGGAAGGATTAGATCAAGGTGCCAATTGGTTAAATTTCACAAACTTTTTCGTAGAAAAGTCGGATTTTGTGAAAATTAGGAATATTGGGATTTCCTATGACTATAAGCCTGAAAAGTATTTGAAGAACATCAATTTTGGTTTTAATGTCTATAACCCGTTTGCTTTTACGGCTTCTTCTGTAGATCCTGAAGCAGCTTTGGCAGGAGCTCGTTCTCAAGGTGCAGTAGCCGTAGGTGGACTAAATTATTCTTCATACTCCACTCCTCGGCAATATGTAGGTTCTATTCGTATCTCTTTCTAAAAATGTCCAACTCTTAATGAAATAATAAAAATGAAGATAAAAAACTGTATTCTGTTAGGGGCTTTAGCCTTATCATGCGCATCATGCGAGCTGTTGCAGCCCAATGACATTATCAATCCTAACGTGGACGAAAAGACGTTCTTGCAGACCCCAAATGCAATGAGTACTTGGGTAAATGGAGCCAACCGTTCATTTGCCACCATTATAGGTACGTATGTGGAACTCATAGAAATACTATCTGATAATTACTTCAATAATTACAGTCAAAGCAGCAAAGTTTTTGATTTCCCTACAATCTTATACACAGATGTAGATGTCACAAACTTGCAACGCCATATTGGTACATTACGTGAAACCGCTATTCAGGGGTTAGAAGTGGTGGCTGCAGCCGATGCGACTACTACAGATGCTCAGCGTTTCAACCTTTATTATATAAAAGGTTTTTCTTATTTACTGGCAGGAGAGTATTTTCTTGCGCTTCCTGTTGAAAACGGAGGAGAGGTAAAAAGTTGGCAGGAAAATTTGAATCTAGCGATTTCCACCTTTACAGAGGCTTTGAACTATACTAATGATGCTGGTAAAAAAGCATTCATAAATATAGTGATAGCCCGCTCTTATTATAGGTTAGGAGACAAAACAAATGCTGTGCAATATTCAAATAATGCGTTAGCCTTGTCCAAGGACTTTGTAGAGCAGATTGAATATGATGGAGATAACGGTGTAGAAAGTTCTATACAAGGATATATCTACGGAACAAACTTTCAGCCGTTACCTCGACTTGATTTTCTTGATCCGAAATATTTTCAGAAGAACAGCGCAACTGAAGCACGTCCTATCTGTATAGCTAAAGCGGAAGAAGCTTATCTGATTCTGGCCGAAGCAGCTTTAGCTGATAATGATCTTAATGGAGCAAAAAGTATTTTGAAGGAATTGTTGGCACTTGTAAAAAAACGTCCGGTAGAAACCGATATTAACGACCAATTAGAAGGACGTTATAACGGAGGATACAAAGAATATCCCAACAGTTCCGAATACAAAGTAGCTGCTTCGGCTGAAGATGAACTAAGAAGTGGGTTAGTACTTGATCGTCAAATGCCCAATTTAATTTCTATTCCTTACATTTCAGGAACTTCTGTCACAGAAGCGATGATAGATAATCCAACCACAGTGGATAATTTACTGGAAATACTCTATCTCATGCGTCAGGAGATATTCATAGCAGAAGGACGGCGGGTAGCTGATTTAGGAATCCGGCTGCCGATATGTGAAACAGAAGCAGCAAACACTCCATCAGCTGCCAATTATACAACCGCTCAAATACCTCCCTTTATTCCTTTAAATCAGGAGATGGATGCCTTCGAAATGAATAAGGATACTAAAACAGTAGTTATTAAATACAATATGAATCGCGTTATCGTACAAAATAAATCTTCAGAATATGTGGCTCCTTTCTTTAACTAATCAAACGATGAAATTGAAAAGAAATATTTTAATGTTTTTATGTAGTTGTTTAATAGGCACCGCGACTGCTGCCGATCGTTCTAAACACGTCATTCTTATTACCATTGATGGAATGAGAACCGAAATGGTAACAGATAGTACAATGCCTTCACCCAACTTAAAAAGAATGAAGCGGGATGGATTGTTTGTGGAACGTATCAAAGGAATTACTCCGACAGCTACATACCCTTCACACATAACTATTGTGACAGGAGTAGAACCTGTTCAACATCGTATCTACTATAACTCTCCTTTTACAGAGAACAAACCAGGAAACGTAAGCTATTGGTATGCAGACTCTATCAAAGCAACTACAATCTGGGATTCTGCAAACCAAAACGGGTTGATCGTAGCCTCTCTCTTTTGGCCTGTATCTGTAGGAGCAAAATCTATTCATTATAATGTACCTGAATATTGGTCGGTAAAGCCCGTTGCTAATCAATTGGAATACATCAAGCCCTACTGTACTCCGAAAGGCTTTTTAGATGAATTGGAACGGGAAGCCACTGGAAAATTGAACCATAAAAATTTTAGTGCCGGTTCTATGGATAGAGATGCTCGTACTGCCGCAATGGCCAATTATATTATGAATACTTATAAACCCAATCTAATGACAATACATCTGATTACTACTGACTATGCCCAACATGCTACAGGATTGAGGTCTGACAGAGTGAGTGCAACAGTAGGAAGTGCCGACCATGCTGTAGGGTTGATTCTGGAAAATCTGGAACGGAATAAATTATTATACAATACTACCGTAATTGTATGCGGCGATCACGGCTTTGTGAACTATAGTAAAAGTATTGTTCCGAACGTATGGTTAGTGCAAGAAGGTTTGTTGAGTGAAAAACCTGGAGGAGAGTGGAAAGCTTGCTTTCATGGAGCAGGAGCTATGATGTTTCTTTATCTAAAAGACAAGAATGATCAAACTACTTTGAATAAAATTCGCAAAAAACTGACTTCATTACCAGATACGACCCAAGCATTATTCCGTATAGTAGAAAAAGAAGAATTAGGCAAGGTTGGGTGTGACCCAGAAGTGGCGTTTGCGTTGGAGCCCGTAAAAGGAGTAGCTGTTGCTACTGCTCGTACCGGAGCGGATGTTATAGAGAAGTTTGGAGGTAAGCATGGCTATCTATCAGGCATTGACCCTACGACATTAGTAGCATTTGGATGCGGGATTGAGAAAAAGGAATTACCAGTTATGAAACAAACGGATATAGCTCCTTTTATAATGAAGCTTCTGGGTATCGATTTTGGGAAATAAAGTAATATAGAAACAAAAGACTATTTGAAAATAGAAAGGTGAATTAGTCTTATTGATATTTGTAAGCTGAAACAGAGGTATTCCCCTATTTTTGCCTTGATTTTGGAAATGCAAGGTAAGAATGGGGGAATTTTCATATTTTAATCTATAAATGCATGTCTTTTAATTTTATCAGAACTTTTCTTGTTATTGCTAAAAGTTACTGACATAGCGTGTCAGTGGAATAAACTTCTTATATTCTTCAAGCCGTATTCTGTTTTCTACCTTTGTTACAAACAATTATGTAGTATGGCAAAATTATACATTAATAAGGACATTGTAGCTGATAGAGATAAACTGGAGAGTTGGTATTTGACCGGCGATGAAGGGCTTTCGTTTCCAGATATTCAATATTTTCTTTCATGGCTTGACCCGGCTGACCCTACAATCGACATTGAAATACATTCATGTGGTGGTGATACTGTTGAGGGGTATGCAATTTATGATGCATTACGTGCATCGGGTAAGGAAATTTCTTGTACTGTTGTTGGAAGATGTGCTTCTATGGCGACAATTATTCTACTGTCTGCACCGCTGGAACGCAGAAAGGCTTATCCCCATGCAAAGTTTCTCATTCACAAACCATATTTGGCAAAGTATGACGATGTCTTAGACCTTGAAACGATAGAAACCCTTAAATCAAGTTTGGAAACGGAAAAAGCTAAGATGTTAGCTGTCTATGTTGAAAGGACAGGGACAGAGCCAAACGTATTGGAAACTCAAATGAATAAAGAAACATGGTTTGGTGGAGAGGTTGCAAAACAATTAGGATTTATATCTGCTGTTCTTGTCCCAACTACAGCAAAAGGAATCGATTATAAACTTAATAGTAAAAAAATGAACAAAGAAAAACAAGTGACAGTGAAGCAATCTATCATTGATAAGTTGCTTGCCAAATGTGGCTATCAAAAGATTGAGGATATTCCAGTAATATCTATGGAGTTGACAGACGCCGAAGGTAATATACTGACGGTGGAACGTGAAGAGGGAGAACCGCAAGTCGGGGATGCCGCGTCTCCTGACGGTGAACATGTTATGCCTGATGGGAAGACTATCATCGTAACCGATGGAGTAATTACGGAGATTAAAGATCAGGAGGAAGAAAATGGTGATGAGGAGATTGAGGCTTTGAAGGCCCGCATTGAAGAACTTGAAGCGGAAAATACGGCTTTGAAAGTTAACGCCCGTACAGTTGAGGACAATAAGATTCTGAATGCTGTAAAGATGGCAGGTGGGGAAAATTGGTTGGCGAAGCATTGCTCAACCTACAGGGTTTCTTTACGTGCCCAGACTTTTAAGACAACTGTTGATCCTCAGGCCAGTGCAGAGGAAACACCTATTCAGAGGAAGTTGAGAGAAGAAAGAGAAAAGCGAGCTAAAAAGTAAAGAAAGGAGATTTGAGTATGCCTATTTTGGATTTTTCAAAATTGACACCGGACAATCAGGCGGTGAAAGATTTGAAAGACTTGATTGAATTGACAGTCTTTCAGAATGAGGATATGGAGCGTTTTATGACGTTCATGCCTAAAGTGACCAATGGCAAGAAAGTTGGTTTTATTGGTGAAATGGAGGATGTGGGTATCGCAGGCTCTGGATGTGATCCTACATATCAAAAGGTGGCTATTGCTGCAGCCCAAAAGGTTTGGGAAATTGGTGATTGGCAAGTTCCATTGGAAATGTGTTATGAGGATTTGGAAAACACTATTGCTAAATATTGCCTAAAAACCGGTACTAATATTGCGGACCTTACTTCTACTGAGTATATGGATGGAATCGTCCTTCCGAAGCTAACGGAAGCAATGATGAAAATGTTGTGGCGCTTTACTTGGTTTGGAGATAAGGATGCTGCCAATGTTGAAGGTTCAGGGCAAATTACAGATGGTTTGAATGTTGAATTGTTTAAAACATGTGACGGTTTCTTTAAACGTCTGTTTGCTATATGTACAGCTAATGCTAGCCAGCATACTGTCATATCATCCAATGCTGAAGCATCTTATGCTTTGCAAAAATCCAAGATGAAAGAATTGGGTGCTGCAACTTCTATATTTGATGCAATGCTTGAAGATGCGGATAGTCGTATTTTCCAAAAGTCTGGACATGCAATTTTTGCTACGAAATCATTGTGTGATTCTTTATCTCGTGACGTGAGAGAAAAATATAAGGTTATTATGCCTTGGGAAGTTATTTTTGACGGACTTGAAGTAGGGGAGTATGACGGTGTTACAGTTGTAAAATGTTCAATTTGGGATCGATTTATCCAAGCATATCAGAATGATAAAACCAAATTGAATCTTCCCCATCGTGCTGTTCTGTGTTCTCCGGACAATCTGATGTACGGCTGTGAAGGTGATAACCCTATGTCAGACCTTGATATCTGGTTTGAAAGAAAATCCCGTAAGAATTATATCTATTCTACAGGTAAACTTGGTTCTATGATTGGCGAGGATAATCTGGTACAAGTTGCATATTAGGAAAGGAGGTATTTATGGGAGTATGCGATGATATTTTGAAGAAAGATATTTCTCCGTCTTGTGATGACCCGGTTGTACAAGGTTTGGAGCAGGAAGGTGTGATAATGAATCGTGCAGATGTAGACTTTGCTGCAACACTATTCAATTCTACCCGTAAGAATGTGATTGAGACACTAGCCATGAAGACGGGGAAGAAAGCATATAAAGTTATTGTACCAGGAAAGGCTCCATTTACAGGAACTACCACAGCTTTGGCTACTGGTACATATCGTAATTCATTCACAAACACTCTTGTACTTGTGATTCTAGCTAATGATCCGGATGTTTGTGCAGATATTATTGACGGCTTGGCTAACGGTTCTTACGTTGTAGTGTTGGAAAATAAATATAAGGGGTTACAAAAAGAAGCAAATCCGGGCGATGCCGCTTTTCAGGTTTTTGGATATTATCAAGGTCTTACAGCTACTACTATTGAAAACAATAAGTATAGTGAAGATACAGAAGGCGGATGGACCGTAACACTTGAAGAACAGAAAGCTCCAAAGTCAGCTTTATTCTTGTATAAAACAAGTTATGAAGCTACTAAAGCTGCTATTAATACTTTAACGGCCGAACCGGCAGAGTAGAGGTATGACAGTTTTAGAAGTGGTTGATAAATTGAAAGAGTTGGGGGATAAACTCCCCCTCTCTTCTTCTGATAAATCAGACATTGAAGTAATGTATCATGAAGTCTTCGGACGAACTTTTATTAGAACTTCATGTGGTGATTGCTATCGTGATGCTGTGATTGAGATGTATTCATATTTAAAAAAATACAGAAAGATGAAAGAAAAATCAAATTATGCATTGAAAAATGGTGTTTTACTCCAGGCTGGCTTTGGGAGTGGTGAAATGTATACCAATGATAATCTAACTGATGAAGCGGCAGAAAGATTTCTTGCGGGAAATCCTAAAGGGATAGTGTTTTTTGCTTTAACGCCTTCTGATTGGGAGGAAAGGGTTGAAAAACGCAAGAATCCTGTTACGGTTTTGGATGAGATTTTAGTTTCAGAATTGGTGAAAGCTTTCCAAGTGGAAGGTGCGACTGTCAAAATTGTAAAAGATACATTTAAAACCTATCAAATAGATGGAAAGAAGGTGACTTCTAAATTATTGGATGCCCATATAAAAAAGGCTCAATCCCTTTTTGAATTAAAACAAGAAACGGCAGAATAATAAATGACCTCACGAAACGATGAATGTAAATGATTTAAAGAAGAAAAGTAATAGGCGTGTTGATACGGGATATTTACGTAATCTTGGCATCCAAAGCTATGGTGATGATAATCTATATCCTCAACATTTAAGGAATATCATCGCTGCGAGTTCAACGGGTAGTGAATGTACGGAACGTTATGCCAATTTTATAGAAGGGAATGGTTTTCGTGAGGTCACTTTTTCTAAATATGTAGTTAATCGTCGTGGTGATACAGCAGATGATATCCATGCTTTTGTATGTAGGGATGTTGCAGATTATGATGGGATAGCAATACATGTAAACTATAATATGTTTGCTGATATAGTAGAGATACAGCATGTCCCCTTTGAGAATTGCCGTTTATTAGAGGAAGATGAAACCGGATATACTGCAAAGATTGCGGTTCATCCAGATTGGACAGGAAAGAAAACTCGTAAGGGTAAGGCTATTAGGGTTGCACAAGAGAATGTAGAGTTCATCGATGTTTTTAATCCTTGTAAAGAAGTGGTGTATGCACAGATTCGTGCTGCAGGGGGAATTGAAAACTATAAAGGACAGATATTATGGATTAGTAACACAGGAAACTTTGTGTATCCTGTCGGAAAGGCTGATCGGGTGATTGCGGAAATGAGTACAGATGAAGGGCTTGCTAATATAAAGTATCGTAATGTACGCTGTAATTTCATGCCTTCTGGGATGATTATCACCAAGAAAGGCGTTTCTCCGGTACATCTTGATGAAGAAGGAAACCCGATAAGAGAAGATAAACCAAGTGAAGATACAGGCTTTTCAGATACCATTATACAACTTCAAGGAGATACTAATGCTGCAAAAATATTGGAAGTATCTTTGGAATCCGATGAAGAAAAACCGGAGTTTGTGGATATCAGTTCTAAAAATTATGATAAAGAATTTACCGTAACTGATACTAGTGTGGTAGAGCGTATTTATTCTGCTTTCGGTCAAGAACCTTGGTATTGTATAAGGGTTGGTAAAGTGGGCTTTTCCGGTGATATATTGGAAGATGCATTTGAGTATTATAACTCTATTGTATCAAAACAACAGCGAATGATTGAACGTGCTTTTCAGAAGATTTTTGAGCATTGGTATGAATCTGTTAATCCATCTAATGACTTTAGTGTACAACCTCTTAAATACGTAAGGAATGCAGCAGTATCTAATAACAACGGATGAAGTCTCTAAGCTAGCCCGTACGATGTCAGTGCATATCGATGCGGAAAAGATAGAGACATATATCAGGGAGTCGGAGAACATTGATTTGAAATTAGCTTTGGGGGATGCTTTACTTTTAGATGTAAAAGAACACCAAGAGAATTATGATGAGTTGCTTAATGGTGGTTCTTATGATGCAGGATATGGTGAAAAACGTTCTTTTGTAGGGTTGAAAACGGCATTAGCCTATTATACCTATGCTCGTATAGTGAAGAATGGGGATGGTAATGTTACCCGTTTAGGATTTATGAATAAGGATAACGAGTATTCTTCACGTCCGGATTTTAAAGAGAAGCTCATGGCCTATAATGATGCTTTTTCTGTAGCAGACCGATACTTAAAAGAATGTGTGCGCTATTTGAATGACAATAGGTACTCTTTCCCTTTATATAGGGGAAATGGGGGACTAACAGCCAATCGTGTGACGTGTAGAGTTTTGGGTGAATAATGGCAGATACTTTTGATATATTAAGGAAACTAGCTTTGCAAGTGCGTAATGCTACCCTTGCAGGAGAGAATAGCGCTGAACGTGTGGGTCGTATTTTTGTGGGGGTATTGGATTTGTTGTCACAATTTTCTTTGGATGAATTGACGAAAATCTTTCTCCGTAAAGATCAACCGGACCAGGCATCTTTTCTTGTATCTTTTTTGGCAGGTGCAGTGTTCGGTAAGGCAGGTTTTGCTTCCGGACTGACTGGTTTTGGTGCCAGGATAGATGAGAATGGTAACGGCGAAATGGAAAGCCTTATTCTCCGTAGATTTCTTGAAGTTCCAGAGTTACGCTATAACCGGATCTCTGTCACACTCGGTGATAAGTGGAATGCTCCGGGCGCAGGTATTATCGAGCAAATAGAACCTGATATAGACGGGGACGGTAACTTACAGATGACTGGAACCGGATATCTGAAGCTTGAGGAAGGAGAATACGGTGCTATTGATGTAGGTGACATTTGCATGGGTATCTTTCACAGTGAAAAGGCAGAAGATAATGCTACTGCAGACAGTGATGACAGTTGCGGCAACTTTCAATATGCGGGTTTCTATACTTGTTATTTCACCATCACCGAAATAACCGGAAGTAACAACAAGCAATTCAGATACCAGCTTCGTCCTGTCAGCGAACGCTGGAAGTTGACTTTCCACCCATGTCAGGCTATGCACTTTGTCTGCTATGGTAGCTTTACTAATGCTGATAGGCAGACGTCCACATATACTACGCGCACTTATACCCGTAGGCTTTGGAAACAGAATACTTGGGAAATATCGGCTGCTAACATAGCTTCCCAAAGTGGTGATTTGAGTAATCTGGCCGTTCATGGTCTGCAAATGTCCGGTTATTCGGAATATGTGAATAATGTCTATTTGACCGGAGTTATCAAACAGATAAAGCCCGATGGTACACCTGTTCTTACAGTCAATGACCGGGGAGCATGGACTACCGGTATGAAGTGTGATTTTTATGATCGTGTGTCATATGACGGTCGGATTTGGCTATGTATCAATGAGGACGGAACAAGTGCGATGCCCTCGAAAGATAATGTTGACTGGCTGCTTCAAGTGGATAAGGGTGCGGATGGAACTTCTTTTACCATTAAGGATAAACTGGATGATATATCGCAGCTTCCGGCAGAAGGAAATTCTATTGGTGACGGGTATCTTATAGCCGGCCATCTTTGGGTATGGAATGGACAAACATTTGAAGACAAAGGAAGTATTCAAGGTCCGGCCGGACAAAGTGTAAGCGTTCTCGGAAGGTGGCAGACTGGTATGCATGTCCCTTATTTAGGCATCGTAAAGATGGGGACGGCCACATGGATGTGTACAGTTCCGGAAGGTACTGATAACCCTCCTATGTGGACTATCACTGATAAGGACGGTAACCGCCTGTTGCAGACACAGGACGGCGGGAAAACGTATGGCTATATATTAACCGGAACCGAGAATTCCACCGAGTATATAATGATAGCTCAGGATGGTACGGATGGTATACCGGGAGAACCAGGTAAGGATGGGAAAGTACTCTACACATGGATACGCTATGCTGATGACGCTCAAGGTAACGGAATCAGCGACAGTCCCGTCGGAAAAAAGTTTCTGGGACTGGCTCATAATAAAGAAACCTCAGTAGAAAGCAACGATCCAAAGGATTATCAGTGGAGTGATATTAAAGGAGAAGATGGTATTGGTCTTCCGGGAGAAAACGGTAAGACTTACTACACTTGGGTCGCATACTCTGATAACGCCGACGGTAGCGGTATGTATCAGCAGCCTAATGAAAATACGAAATACATAGGTATAGCTGTGAACAAAGAAACTGCTGTTGAGAGCACGAATCCGACTGATTATACATGGAGCAAATTCAAGGGTGAGGACGGTAAAGATGGCGAAGATGGGGATAGTATCAGTAACCACGGCCAGTGGCAGACGGGTAAGCATATTCCATATCTGGGTATTGTCCGTATGGGAAATGCTACGTGGCAGTGTACAGTTCCTGCAGGAACTGACAACCCTCCTATGTGGACTATTACCGATAAGGACGGCAACCGATTATTACAGACACAGGACGGTGGGAAGACCTACGGCTATATATTGACCGGGGAACTCAATACAGCCGAATATGAACTTGTTGCCCAGGACGGTACGGATGGTGAAAGCATTAAAGGTGATCCGGGCATACAAGGTTGTATCATCCGCAAAGGAGAATGGAAGATTGGCGTAGAATGGCGCAATGATGAGTCACTCACTTCCGGTACAAGATATCTTGATGTAGCCCTTGTGAGAGACGGCCAAGTTGCCACCGGATGGAAGGCGTACAAATGTAAAACTACTCATACGAGTTCGCTTGCCAATGCTCCGGGTAATTCTACCTACTGGGAAGAATTCGGGCTTAATACGACAGCTATCTTCACCTCACTTATCATTGCGAAGGATGCGCAGATTGATTTTATGCAGGGGAACCAGCTGCTCATAAAAAAAGATGATGGAACAGTAACAGCGGGACTTAGCGGAAAACAGACGGGGAAGAAAGTACGGATATGGGTTGGAGATTCTGATCCGGAAAATGCTCCCATACAGATGTGTGAGGAAGGCGATGGCATGCTGGCAGGTGGAAATATTCGCTGGGACAAATATGGGAATACATTCTTCGACGGTTCCATAATTAGACATATGAAAAATCTGGAATCAACCGGTTATGACATCTATCTGGACTTTTTAACCGGATTCAATTTCGATGTGGGCGGAATCATAACTACTCCCTACGGAAAAAGTACTATTTACCTTCCGAATGCGGCAGAATACGAGGGGGTGGAATGTACGCTCTATTGGGGTAATCTGGCTACAAGATATGGATCATCACCTATTGTGAAGGTTGCCGGAGGAGGATATATGATTTCCGCAGATATTTATCAGACTGCTTTCAATTCGTTTACATTCAACGATTATGGATTAGCGCAACTGAAAGCACTTCCTTGTCGAGAAGGTGAAACGCTATTAGGCGTAAGATGGTATGTCATAAACCCTGGAAATAACATCCTTGTCGGAGAATAAAGTAACAACAAGTTTATAAGAGATTACACTTAATATATACAAGATATGAAAGTATTTTATGAAAGCAAATTAGCAAAGTGGCTGCTGTGGCAAGGCTACAGCACCATAACTTTAGGTTGTTTCGTCTTTACCAAGAAAACGAAGGAGGAAATGAAGCAGCGGGTCCTTAACCATGAAGCCATCCATGTGAGGCAATGGGAGGAGTGCATGATTGCCGTTGCGATTCTGTTGACACTTGTTATGATATTGACATCATTCAGTGTATGGGCATATCTGTTGTGTCCACTGTGGTTCTATCTGCAGTACGGGTTGGAGTATGCGATTTCATACGTTTATCACTTATGCCGTAACCGATGCTGGGTGAATGTAGGTGATAAGGCTTACGGAAATTCAGCGTTTGAAATGGAAGCTGAAGCCAACGAAGAGGTAGACGGTTATCTTGATGTGAGAACTCCTTTTGAGTTCTTCAGATACTACGGAATAATTTGATTTATAATTTACAAAACGAGACTAAAAACAAAATGTTAAATCGGGTAATATTTCCATCCGGAAATTATGCCCCTAAAAAGTAAGATTATGGCAGATAAGAGGATGAATCAATTTACACCGGCTACGGACATGGAGTATGTGTATGCAGAGTTAGCTGATGGTTCACAGGTGAAAATAAAGAAGAGTGATTTAGCTAAAAACATAGGTGAAATAATGCAAGAGTTGAGATTGTTTCCTTACAACACATATAAATGGGGTGAATGGTGCACAGATTGTAATACTATTATAAATAATTGTACAATCGCATTACAAGCAGAAAATTGTGCTAATATTCCTAATGGATTTACTGGAGTTGGCTTATTGAGTTCTTTCGCACTTCAAGAAGGAAGTTATGTTATGCAATTTTTATGTGGTCTCAATGATTGGAAATTGTATTTTAGATTCTCATCAAATAAAAATGATTTTTTTACTTGGAGGTTAATTAATCTTACTTAATTAGAAAGTGTTATTCAACTCTTTGTATATCTTCCACATTCTTTGCCCCTAAAATGTACAAAGATATGGCAGACAAAAAAGAAAATGAGTTGATTGGCGGGCTTCCTACACTATTAAGAGGTATAGATGTAGAAGGGAATAGTATTACACCATCCTTACAAGAAGTTGCTGAAGTAATACCTGGAGAGCGAAGTTACGGGAATGGAATGTATTATTGGCTACCGAAACACGTTATATCACTGTCTAAACCAGATGGAGGCAGTATAACCAAAACCGTCACTTTATTTAAAATAGGTGAGAATAATAGCTGCCATTTTAATTTTTTTGAGTTATTTACGATGTCAGATCCTTCGATGAACCATAGCTTACCCGGTTGGTGTAAGATACATTATGCGTCAGGAGGTGCATTACAACATGATATAGCTCATACTGAATATGGCTGTTTTTCCAATTTAAGAGGAGTCAATTATGATGGGGAAGAATATTTTGGAATAGATGTATATGTTAACCAGTACGGTGGACATAAATTGTGTTTAATTGGTTTCCATGAGGATATATCACAGATTATGGATATAACAGGAAATTTTACAGAAATTGAACTTTAATGAACGATTTACCGCCATGCTTTATTTCAGAGAGGCATGGCGATTAGGATCATTATATATACTACAAGATGGAAACAATTATAAATGAAGGGTCATTTGTCAAATTTTTGACTTTAATATTACCATATTCTTCTGTCTTATAAATACACACTTTACCAGGTATATCTTTTGTAAATACATATACATCATTATTATTTGATATTTCAGAGAAATAAACGCTATTGCTAAAAGACATTACAACAGCTAACGAGCCAGTTAGCTGGGGCGCTTTTATGCATAATAGCGCTGATGTATTAAATCCAAGATCAATTTCCTGATTGACCCCCATATAAAATTGTTTTTCACGTATTAGGTCATTCTTCTTTATTTTTACTTGACTACCGTCAGCTGCTTCCGCATACACATACTCTATTTCAGTCGCCTGAGTGAAATCAGACATCTTAATATCTGCCATAACTTGTACTTTTTAGGGGCAAAGAATGTGGAAGATATACAAAGAGTTGAATAACACTTTCTAATTAAGTAAGATTAATTAACCTCCAAGTAAAAAAATCATTTTTATTTGATGAGAATCTAAAATACAATTTCCAATCATTGAGACCACATAAAAATTGCATAACATAACTTCCTTCTTGAAGTGCGAAAGAACTCAATAAGCCAACTCCAGTAAATCCATTAGGAATATTAGCACAATTTTCTGCTTGTAATGCGATTGTACAATTATTTATAATAGTATTACAATCTGTGCACCATTCACCCCATTTATATGTGTTGTAAGGAAACAATCTCAACTCTTGCATTATTTCACCTATGTTTTTAGCTAAATCACTCTTCTTTATTTTCACCTGTGAACCATCAGCTAACTCTGCATACACATACTCCATGTCCGTAGCCGGTGTAAATTGATTCATCCTCTTATCTGCCATAATCTTACTTTTTAGGGGCAATGAATATGGTACAGAAAGCATGTACAGGTATTTGCATGAAAATCAAGTAAAAGATATTGCCCTCCAAAGAGTGTATTGGGGATTGTTATCTTCATCCTTATACTTTACTCTAAATTTAATTCCTTCCCCTTTATAATCGAATTTTAATTGGACTTGATAACCTTCAGCACCGAATGATATAAAAGGCCCCCATATACCCGAGTTATCATTATATCCATAAGCATAACCAAAAGCATTTTCAATAGTATCAAGAGAAGCATTATCTGGCAAAAAATTCTTGTTTTCTAATAATTTTGGAATGATTTTCTTTATAATATTATTCCATTCCATTTTTATTTGACTACCGTCAGCTGCTTCCGCATACACATATTCCGCATCTGCCACCTGCTGAAACTCATTCATTCGTTTATCTGCCATATCCTTGTACATTTTAGGGGCAAAGAATATGGGGTGAATCATCGTTATCATACGATTAGGAAATATGAGTAATTTTTATTTCCATTCTGAATACTCTCCATCGATACAGCTTCTTCTTTTTTCTTCTAAAGAGGAAAAAAGAATTAGAATTTGAATATAATCAGAACCTCCTATTACTTTTAGCCAACACCAACCATTAAAAGGATTATCTTTTACAGCTGGATACAAAATATATTCCCCCGGTATATTTATATCATTTAAAGAACCATTATTTATGAATTGGACAAAAAACAAGGATTTCTTAGTTTCTGTCATTGAAACATTTATACTATTCCCTTCTGTGTCTATTCCTCGTAACCGTACAGGTATTCCAGCACTTAACTCATTTTCTTTCTTATCAGCCATAACTTGTACATTTTAGGGGCACAAGATACGGCAAGAAAGGTCACATATAAATTAGCCTACTCTTAGATAGTAATTTTTTTGATGTTTACTATTACTTTTTGACCACTATTATTTTTAATATACAACACGCCCGTATCAACTTTTCTCCCGAATAATATTTTTAAATCGGTGCTCGCAACAAAATTTCCAAAAAAACGTGAATCGTACGAAGTTATAGAGTTGTGGGTATAGGGACTGATAATATATAAAGCTACATACGCGTAATAAGATACATACACAATATATAGACCGCTATCAGTTGTCTCAAGACTTAGTTCTTGGCCGTCTATAAGTTCGTAGACATACCGCTTAAATCCCATCGCATCCATTACCTTTGCCAATGTCGGTGATATGCTGTTACCATTTGTATCCAATCCACGCAGCCTTGCCGGAATGCCATCACCCATCGCATTTTCTTTCTTGTCTGCCATATCCTTGTACATTTTAGGGGCAAAGAATGTGGAAGATATACAAAGAGTTGAATAACACTTTCTAATTAAGTAAGATTAATTAACCTCCAAGTAAAAAAATCATTTTTATTTGATGAGAATCTAAAATACAATTTCCAATCATTGAGACCACATAAAAATTGCATAACATAACTTCCTTCTTGAAGTGCGAAAGAACTCAATAAGCCAACTCCAGTAAATCCATTAGGAATATTAGCACAATTTTCTGCTTGTAATGCGATTGTACAATTATTTATAATAGTATTACAATCTGTGCACCATTCACCCCATTTATATGTGTTGTAAGGAAACAATCTCAACTCTTGCATTATTTCACCTATGTTTTTAGCTAAATCACTCTTCTTTATTTTCACCTGTGAACCATCAGCTAACTCTGCATACACATACTCCATGTCCGTAGCCGGTGTAAATTGATTCATCCTCTTATCTGCCATAATCTTACTTTTTAGGGGC